>Ga0233439_10000132_pt1 | contig 125049 bp, 112 predicted proteins | sample SI_123_September_6_FD_182713 | JGI IMG/M metagenome (GOLD analysis project Ga0233439, IMG submission 182713) | Seawater microbial communities from Saanich Inlet, British Columbia, Canada - SI_123_September2016_100_MG | ecosystem: Environmental > Aquatic > Marine > Inlet | place: Canada...
GCTCATGATGGCGGTTTCAACGGGTGTTGGTTTTGGCATAAGCCTGGGAGTGCTGAAAATTATTTTTGAAATTCCGATTTCTTACTTTTTATTACCCGGTTATACCCTGGCTATTGTGCTCACCGCGCTTTCTTCCGAGGAATTTGTTAATGTGGCATGGGACAGTGCCGGTGTGACTACGGGGCCGGTCACTGTTCCTCTTGTGTTGGCCATGGGTTTAGGGTTTGGCAACGCGGTTCAGGCCGTCGAAGGCTTTGGCATTTTGTCCATGGCTTCTATCTGCCCAATCTTGTCAGTGTTAATCATGGGTATCTGGATTCAGTTCAAAACCAGGAGAGCTAACTTGAAACGGATAAACATTTTGAAGGGACAGGAGGCTGTAGCATGAGCCTGAGAGAGATCACGGTTCTAACAGACATCGCATTGATCACCTGTATTGTGCAACGAGGGGTGGCCGACACAATCATCCAGGCGGCCCGCGAAGCGGGAGCCCAGGGAGCAACAGTTCACTTTGCACGGGGCATGGGGGTGAGGGAACGGCTTGGCATTCTGGGAGTTGCCGTGGAAGTGGAAAAAGAGGTTATCGATATTGTGGTCTCCAAGGAACAGGTGGAACGTGTTTTTGAGCGAATGTATCTGGCAGGAAACCTGGATACACCGGGAATGGGGATCATGTACATCACATCGCTGGAAAAGGCGGCCACTTATATACCGCCGGATGTTCTGGATAAATTTTCATCTGATAAAGATGAAAAGACTCCAAAATAATCCTGTTGAGGTTTTATGGAAAATAATTCTGGCAAAGACATAAAGCGCATTACCTGTTTTCTACCTAAAGGGGCGGGTATTCGTCTTGTCGAAATGTTGCATGTTGAAAAAAATATTGACGCAACCAATGTGCATACCGGAAGGGGATTGCGTACCGTGGAGAGTGTTAAAGATTATGGTGCCTGGTCCGAACAGGATGTGTTGACCGTTGTGGTAGACGCCGAACGGGCTGAAGAGATTTTTGAGTTTATTTTTTTTCAAGGGGAACTCAATAAACCAGGTGGGGGTTTTATTTACCTGACTCCATTGATCAAGGCCTCGCATTACACCCTGCCCAGCATAGAGGGCTGAAAAGTGTCTGGATTTTAGGGTGCAATTGCCCTAATCTGTATGTACAGAAATGAAATTTTGCAGGCAAATCAAAAAATAATGGGGAGAGATTTGTATGCCTACCGACTTTCAAGATCCTATTAGTGCTTTTCTTGTCGATAAATCCTTTGCGGTTCCATTGAGTCAGGTTCTTCTGTTTACCCTGTTGATGACGCTGTGCATGCTTTTTGGCAGGCACAAACTAGGCCTGATGGTATCCTACGCATTTGTGTTTTACTGGGGATTTGTTTTCAACAGGAGCTATTTTATCGATTTGCTGGGCAATACCAGTGCCGGTCTTTATACTTATGCCGTGTTTGGATTTCTCATGGCAGTGCTTGCTGTCATAGGAATGCTTAAAAAAAGTTAAGAGGATCGATATTGCCGATGACAATAATTTTGTGAAGAGGAGGGTTGTTTTTTTCTGTGGGAAAACGAGCCCTTTTAATAACTGTTCATGATGGTTGTTACCGGGTTTTCATATTTATCGCAGGCGACAACGGAATTTAGAGAATTCTGGCAGACCTTTTCAACATCGATTTCGTAACTGAATAGTGGATTGGCTCCGCAACTTCCAAATTCATTCTCGCAGAAGTCACACATGTTTATTACCTGATAGTTCGATTTTCGTATTGTCATAATCCCCCTCCTTTTATTTGGACCGCGACCGCCTCGATCTTTTCATCTGTCGAGTGTGCCTCAACTCCAGATTCCATGCCGGTCTATCCAGTGGATTCCGATAAGCAGCTTAACGGTGGGTTACAAAAAAAGCTTTAATGTTTTTGCGGGGGAAAAATAGAAGGAGCTACTCTGCAAGTTTGTATTTTTTCACGATCAGTCTTCTCATATCCCGGGATTTTCCAGCCCAGAAAAAGGTACCCAAGTCCTTATAGTACTCCAGGGCGAGCTCAATATGCTCCATGGCTTTTTGTCCGTTGTTCATGTTGGCATAAACCACTGCCAGGTTATAATGAACGCCTGGGACGTGATCATCCAACTTCATAGCTATATCCAGGTATTTTTTGGCGGAGGTGTAATCCCTCTCCTTGATATATCCTGCAGACAACTTTTTGAGGGTGTCCACATTGTCAGGTGCAAATTTATGCGCTTCCAGTAAGACCTGGATCCCTTCTTTAATCTTTCCCTGTCGCAGGTAGATTTCCCCGATCACGCGGTAGGGGGCTTGTAATTGAGGATTTTGTTTCAAAGCTTGCCGGGACAACTTCAGTGCTTCGCTGAACTCTCTGCGGCTATAATGGACCTGGGCCAATATTGCCTTCGCCTCTGGCAAGTTGGCATCGATTGCAAGAATTTCGTTTGCTCTTTCCCTGGCTTTTAACTCCTGCCCGGTCTGGATCAATACTTCCGCATAGAAATACAGAGCTTTAATATCTTCGGGGTATTGCGCCAGAAAATATTCCACGTTACTTTTAGCCTTGTCAAAGTTTTCTTCTGAGAAAGCTTTTCTTGCCTCATCCATTTTAGCGCGATCAGGTTCATCGTTACCCTCGCCACCGCAAGAGATCAGAAAACAAACCGAAAGCAAAACTATGAACTTAAAAAACGGTGATCTGTTTTCCGGACATCGTGTGGAGGAATGAAGATTCATGGATTTAGTCATTGGTATCGAATGAGTGAATAAAAATTGACAAAATGGGCTGATTTATTAGCTTTTCATGGGCTTGGAAGGTTAAGTATAGTTTGAAACATCGGTTTGTCAATAGCTCTAAGGATAAAAAAATAGTTTATGATGGCATTTCCAGCTTATTTTGCTGGCCTCAACCTGTACGTTGCTGAATAAGACCAAGGTAACATCATTTAAGGATTCATTCTCCTATCAAATGCAAAATAATCTCTCTTTTATGAGCATGGGTGCGGTGCTCGAACAGGTAAATTCCCTGCCAGATTCCCAGGCTCGGTTTATTGTCTTGCACCGGTATGGATAGTTGGGTCTGGGTGAGCGCGGACCGGACATGCGCCGGCATGTCGTCTGGACCTTCCGCCTGATGTTGAAAAAGCGAATCGCCATCGGGAACCAACCGGTTAAAAAACCGGTTTAAATCGTCCAGAACATCCGGGTCGGCGTTTTCCTGAATCAGCAAAGATGCCGAGGTATGAGGGATAAATAATGTCAACAGTCCAGATCGAATATCCTGCTCGCGGACCCAACTGCAAACCTCACGGGTGACGCAGTAAATACCGCGCCCCTGTGTTGAAACTGAAAATTTGAACCGCTCCTGTTTCATTTCCCAACCTTAAAATCTATGATTTATTGTCTTTTATCGGATTCCCCCTCTCGACTTTGAGGGAATTTCAGGATATCATTTTAAAACCTTAACCCGAAAGTGCACCACGCCATAATGGACGAACTGAGGCGTAGGTTCAAAAAAATTTTCCAGGGGAGTCGAATATGCCTTTACCCGCTGATAAGGAAGTGAGTTTTAGGGAAAGTGTCAACCTGTGTTGTGATCTTGCCATGGCCACTCTGGATATTCCGGAAGGTATGGCTAAATATATCCGGAATGTGAACAATGTTTATCAAGTTCGATTCCCGGTAAAAATCAAAGGACAGATTGAAACTTTCATCGGGTGGCGAGCGGTCCATAGTGACCATAAATTGCCTGCCAAAGGTGGCATCCGTTTTGCCCCAAACGTCAACCAGGACGAAGTGGAAGCTCTCGCGGCTTTGATGTCCTACAAATGTTCATTGGTGGATGTGCCGTTCGGCGGGTCAAAAGGCGGACTCTTGATCGACCCAAGAAATTATGATCGTGAAGAAATGGAGCGCATCACTCGGCGCTTTGCCTTCGAGTTGATCCAAAAGGATTACATCGGGTCCGGAACGAATGTCCCGGCTCCCGACATGGGCACCGGTCAGCGCGAGATGGCCTGGATCGTTAGTACCTACGCCGCCCACTGTCCCGGAGATATTGACCACATGGGCTGTGTGACCGGAAAACCGGTTACGATGGGAGGCATTCGTGGACGGGTGGAAGCAACAGGGCGGGGTGTTGTGTTCGGTCTCAGGGAATTTTTTCGCCACCCCGAAGATGTCAAACGGGCTAACTTGGAAGGAAACTCGCTGGAAGGAAAAAAAGTGATTATCCAGGGATTGGGCAATGTTGGTTACTACACGGCCAGCATTCTCCAGGAAGAAGATGACGCAAAAATCATTGCCATTCTGGAATGGGACGGTGCTCTGGTTGACCCCAATGGCCTTGATGTGAATGATGTTTTTCAATACAAATGCGATAACAAAGGCGGGGTGAAAGGGTACCCCAAGGCTGAATATATTGAGGACAGTAAATCGCTTCTGGAGATGGAATGCGATATTCTCATTCCCGCCGCGATGGAGGCCGTGATCAACCGGGGCAATGCCGCTAAAATTAAAGCGAAGTTGATTGCCGAAGCTGCAAATGGACCGGTCACATTTGCCGCTGAAACGGTATTAAAAGAAAAAGGGGTCGTCATTATTCCCGATGTATATCTCAATGCCGGTGGCGTGACGGTTTCTTATTTCGAATGGATTAAAAATCTCTCGCATATCCGGTTCGGTCGCATGAACCGAAGATATGAAGAAGGCCAGAGCCAGCTTTTGATCCAGGCTATAGAAAAAACCGGAAACAAGGTTCCGGCGGAACTGGTGGAAAAACTCAGCCAGGGCGCGGATGAAATCGCATTGGTCCGATCCGGACTCGATGACACCATGCGCAAGGGATTTCAGGATATTCGCGAACGCTTCTGGTCTAATGATAAAATTCCCAATTATCGAACTGCGGCTATGGCACTGGCTATTGAAAAAATCCACACCAGTTACCGCACTATGGGGATCTACCCTTAATCAAAATCAGGTCAGTTTCAGGCGATAGACAGGAACAGGGCCTCTAAGAGTTTCCGCAGTCCCGTCTGCTTTCCAGCCGCGAAGTTGAAGGGTATTCTCGGCAGTATTCGTTGAGCAGTAAACTGAATTGAACCCAAGGCGCTGGGCTTCTTTCTCAATGGCTGCTATGAGAGCCGTTCCAATTCCTTTGCCTCGGTGATCTTTGGAAACCAGCAGAGCTGACATCCAGGGCCCATCACTGCGTTTGCTTCCAACAGATTTTGCTTTGAGGGTGCCGGTACCTAAAACCGTTTTGTTTCCAGACAAAGCGATCAGACAAATAGGAAGGGCATCATCTCTGGAACATTCTTCCAGATCTCGTTTAGCGTCTCCAGGGCCCTCCGGTCCGTACCAGGGACTCCACTCATCCATAAACCATCGGGTCAGGACTGGAATTGCAAATGGGTGTTCTATCAAATGAGCAATACGCATGTCATTGAGGCTATTCATTTGCAAGTGACATCCTGATTACCTGGTTCCGCATTCATGACCCGATTCAAAGCACAGGCCATCCGGGGTTCCTCCTTCGGACACGGTTTTGAGTAGAGGTAGCGCATGCTCTTTCCAGCCCTGCCCAAAGGAATCGGCCGCAGATTTTAAACGCACGTTGTAATGGCGAAGCGTTAATTGAGTGCCGTCATTGCCTTTGGGTTTCAGGATAATTTCTACCGTCGATTCACCTGGCTCCAGACCTTCTATCCCGCCCCAGTTGAAAACTACTTTTTCGTAGGGAACAACCTCTATATATTGTCCCCGACAGTCGGCGGTTTCATCTTTTTTGGCAACACGAAAAATACCACCGGGTTTGGCATCGGCTTCCACCACCTCTCCAAACCATTCCTTCATTTTGCCTTGTTCGGTCAGATAGGAAAATACAGTTTCAGGTTTAGCCTGAATGGTTATTTCTCTAATTACTTCATACACATCGGTCATGATTTTCTCCTTTTTTCTTCTTTTTCTGCGGCGGCTTTCAGTTTTTCAAGACGCGGGTCCCAAAAATCTTCCAACAGAATTTTCAAACTGGTAAACCCTTGTGGGTGTATCCGGTAAAACCGGCTTGTTCCTGCACGCCGTTCCACAAGGAGCCCGGCTTTTTTGAGCACCCCAATGTGCTGGGAAACGGCAGGACGAGTAAGACCTTTAAAATTGCCGGCAATTTCCCCTGCGCTCATCTCGGACTTGCGCACCAATTGCAAAATCGTAAACCGGGTCGGCTCGGCCATAGCTTGTAAGGTTTCGAACATGAATATATGTTAGTATAAACTTACGTAAGTGTCAACTTAAATAAAAATGTTTTTCAGTGTGTCGGAAAAATCAAATCGCATTACTCTTTGGCCCAGTGCGTGATATGATACGCGCCCAGTATCTTTTCAAAGACTTTTCAAACAGGATAGTTCATGCCCGAATCTTCTGAATACGATAAGAGCGGTGTTTCCAGCCAGGGAGCAGAAACGGCGCTTTCAGGTTTACTCAAACATGTATTGCCGACGCGGAAATTCAGCGAGCATTACCCGCTTGCCGCAGACATCGGTTATTTTGCCAACGTCATAGACCTGGGTAACGGAGAAGGCATCGCCTTTGGTACCGATGGGGTCGGAACAAAGATCATTGTCGCCGAATTGCTCGGTCGTTATGACACTATTGGTATTGACTGTGTCGCTATGAACGTCAACGATGTCATTTGCGTTGGTGCGCGACCGGTGAGTATGGTGGACTATATTGCCTGCTCACATACGGACCCTGAAGTTTTCAGTCAGTTGGGTCAGGGGCTGGCAGAAGGAGCCTGGCAGTCGGGCATCAGCATTTCCGGCGGTGAGATTTCGCAGATCAAGGAAATTATCTCGGGCATTGATCTCATTGGTGCCTGCATCGGTCACGTTCCCCTTAACCGGGTCAACACCGGAAAGAATATCCAACCGGGAAACCTGATTGTTGGCCTGGCTTCCACCGGGGTACACTCGAACGGCCTGACATTGGCCCGCCGGGTACTGTTGGGAGACAGCCTCGAAGAACAGAAATCGCGCGTCAATGATTATGAAGAATTTTTAGGCCAGACCCTGGGCGAGGCCCTGCTCGAACCGACCCGGATTTATGTAAAACCGATTTTGGAAATGCTCGATGAAGAAATAGATCTCAAGGCAATGGTACATATAACCAGCGGCGGATTCTGTAACCTGAACCGGGTGGAATGCGACAACATTCGTTTTGTCATTGATACCCTGCAACCGGTTCCTGAAATTTTTAATCTTATTCAGGATCGTGGCGGGGTGAGCGAAGCGGAAATGTTTGAAGTGTTCAATATGGGTACGGGCTTCTGCGTCATTGTTGAAGGCACAAAAGAAGTGGAAGCGATTACCGAAATCTGCAAAAGCCATGACCTTCCCTGCCAGGTCATCGGTCATATCGAAGCTTGTCAGGGCAAAGAAGTTTCCCTCCCGCAAAAACAACTCACCGGCAAAGGCAGTAGCTTTAAACCAGCGTGACGCTGGACCCAACGTAACCCTCCTTTTAAACCACAGATACACAGATATTAATCGTCCCCCTGATAAGGGGGAATGAGGGGGTTTAGCTTGTCACCCTGGGCTAGTGATATTTGACCATTGCCTTCTTGCCCCGCAGGGGTATGTCGAAGGGTGGGTTTGTCGAGGCATCTCTTTTGCTCTGGGGAGGAGGGGGGAGCGTGCCTATTCAAAAGCTGGGCAATATTTTTATTTTGCGTTACTTTTTTTATACATACTGCCAGACGCTTGATGTTTTTATCAATACCCCCGAAAAACCAAATGGACTAAAAAATCGGCCCTTATAAACCAATTTGATGTGATTCGGTGTTTTGGCACAAGGCCTGCAAAATCTACCAACATAAACCAATTTTATTTCAGCTGGGAGATCAAGCATGTCTGTGACTGCGAGAAAAGTATTGCTTCAGGTAGGGTATTACGCCGTTCTCATTACGGGAATGTTTGTGTTTGCCAACCCGTCCATTTTTTCCTAGGTAGCCGTAACAAGCTATTTGCTATTGAGTCCAGCGTTACGCTGGTGGCTAGGGGATTTCTCGTTGCCCCTATAACTAATAGCCGAGGCCGGTCAGGAACAGGCGGAAATTATCGGCGAGGGTGGCTTCGGGAATGGTGTAAACAAAAATATGGATCATGGCGAAGTATTGCAAGGTCACATAGGCTGAAAGAAAATCCCAACCAATATCTTTGTCGGGCGTCCACGGTTTTCGTGATGTTTTTTTCTTGTGCAGGAGCCAGAACTCGCTTGCTGTGATACCCAACCCCAACAAAACAAAATAAGGCCACTGTTTCATGGACTCTGTGAGGCTATTGAGTTCGACGCCATAATAAAACACGGCTTCGGTCATGTGGCCCCAGACAAGGTTTCCAAAACAGGCGGCGGCCATGGTGGCGCAGAAAATTCTCAGGTGCGTGTGGCCCTTAAAAAATCGAAAAAACACCGGATAATAAAAGGCGCGTACCAGAAACTCTCGATAGTGAAACGTGAATCGTGACCACAGAGCAACAAGATTGGTGGACAACCACGGATAATTGAAATAAGGGTCGATTTTATATCCGCACACGCGCCACAGGCCAACCTTAAAATGCATCACGCCGCCCCAGGAAAACGTCCATTTCATCAGGGCAATCAATGTGGTCAATAAAACCGTCAGGGTGCTCACGCTTTCTCCGGCAAGAAAATCTTCAGACATATGTTCGATACGCCAATAGACGAACAGCCCTTGACGGTCAAGAAATTCGATGAGTTGAGTGTGTATCCAGTCGCCCAACAAAAAATACCCCAGGGCGATGGCCCATAACTGCAGCCCGCTTTTCACCAGCTTGTTTTTGTCCTCACATAAAAAATTATTGAAGGTGTAGGCATAGCCCTGTCCTATGGTGACTCCCCAGTTCCAATTGGCGATTTGTCCCGGAGTTAAAAAGATGGAGAGGTAGGTCAAAAATGAAATGTTGTTGGGGATATGTCCATCCTGATAGTCGATGTGATACATGAAGAGCCGTTCCCAATGCCAGAAAAACAGCAAAACTCCCAGAGTCAGTTTCCAGGGCTCGGCATAAATTCCTTCCAGCACCGCCCCTACCAGTACGGTGATCAGGGCCGATTGAACCACAAGAATCCGCAACCATTTTGCGGCGACGGGCTTGTCGAGCAATTTCAGCAGGCCGTAACGATAAACTAAAAATGAAACCAACCCCGCCAGGAGAGACAAAATAAAAACCCCTGGGCTCCGGGAAGTGTAGGGATAGAAAGCCCAGAATCCGGCGAACCCGGGGACACCGGCTATCCACAGCCGATAATGTGTTACGGGATGAAGAACCAGATAGACCAGGGAATGCGCGCATAATAATCCGATTGCTCCCTCAATGCCGTATAGGATGCCGATGATAAGCAGGGAAGAAAAAACCAGCGAGCGACTTTTATATTTCAGCGGCAGAAAATAAGACAAGAGAAATGCCAGACCGGCTCCTATAAAAAATACGAACCGCTCATCATCATTTTCAAACAGGAAGGTAAAAGGAATATAAAGGCTGGTATCAATATTTCCGTCATCATCGAATTCATAACTGGAAGTGAGGCCGAGGGTGTTTCCCAGTGCTTCGGGCATGGGTAGATCGAGAGCTTTTGGAGCATAGGTGAACAGGTAAATATAGAGAGCCAAAACTGCAAGAACCGCCAAAACCATGAACGGATTGTGACGGTCGTTCGCGGACTGTTCCTCTTCGGTGACAGGTGTGCCACTGAGCAGGCTGGCCATTTTCAATCGCTCCTTTTTAACTGGACATACTGGGAAAGCGTTTCAATACTGCGGAAATTTTTGGCGTTGATATCAGCACGGGAAACCTCAATGCCAAATTTTTCCTCAAGAAACAATGTGGTGTTTACGATGCCAAAAGAATCCACGAACCATTCGTCCAGTAAATTGGTGTCATGCTCTAAAGCCCTCTCTGGATTGGGAAACTCTTGTTCAAAAAAATCCTGTAACTGGGATTTAATTTCAGCGGGTTGCATTGTTTGGTCTCATTGTTGTTTTGCGTAAGGCTTCGCGGTCAATTTTTCCGTTGGGGGTCACCGGGAATTTTTCCAGCCGGTGAAAGCTATGAGGAATCATATACTGCGGCAGAATGCCGGACAATAAGTTTCTAAAGGGCGGTGGGGATGCCAATTTGTCCGCTGTGTAAAAAGCCTGGATGCGTTTTTTTTCGCAGTCATAAAGCACGCAACTTTGTAAAATAAACTCAAACTGATTCAAAGCATTTTCTATTTCTCCGGCTTCGATGCGATAGCCATAATGTTTAAACTGGTTATCTTTTCTCCCTGTCATGTAGATGAGGCCATCTTTGGAAGAGCGGTAGCCCAGATCCCCGGTCTTATAAATAACTTCATCCTGTTTTTCCGATTCGGGGCTGGCAATGAATGCAGTACGCGTTGTTTCGGCATCCTTCCAGTAACCCAATGCTACACCGGGCCCGGCGATACAAATTTCCGCGATTTCATCTTCGACGGTTACTTGCTTTTCCTGCTCATCCAAAAATAGGACGCGGTGGTTGGCGCAGGGGTTTCCCAGGGGCACCTCTTCCAATTTTTCTATGTCCTCGCCAAAAATCCAATAGATGGCATCCACGGTTGTTTCTGTAGGGCCGTATAAATTTGAAAGCAGGGCAGAGGGAAAACCCGACTTAAGAAGTTTCAAGGTATTGAGCGGCATGGCTTCCCCTGCAAACAGGATTTTCTTCAGGCAACTCAGGTCATAGTCCTTAAAAATTTTAAGTGCCACCAGATTGCCCAATAGGGAAGGCACAAAAAAAATAAAATTAATCCTGTGGGTGGAAATATAAGTTCCAAACTCAGCCGGAAATCGCAGAACATCCCTGGAGAGCAGATGCAGAGTACAGCCTCGGGCGAAGGTGAGGTACAGGTCGAGAACCGAGTTGTCAAAAAACAACGGTGCCTGGCTGCCGATGATTTCCGCTTCGGTAACCGAGTAAGTTTTAATGGCCCAGTCGATATAATCGATCACCGAAGCGTTGCTGATGGTCACGCCCTTTGGGGTTCCCGTCGTACCGGATGTAAAAATGATGTATAGAGGATCATCCGGCTTTCGTGCTGAGAGTTTTTCCAGAACGGAATTTTCCATATCCGCATCGTGAATGTTGGCAAAGACTTTTCCGCCCAGCCTAAACTCTCCGGCGACATGCTCCAGTACCAGGTCACTGCCCAGCACTGCCAGTACTTTTTCCTTTCCCGGTGTTTCAATATTTAAGGGAACGTAAATATTTCCGCTCAATTGAATGCCCAGCAGGGCGATGACGGCATCGATGGATTTTAGTAAATTCACCGATATGGGCTGATTAGTTATTTGAAATTCGGTATTAATCCAATAAGCTAGGGCGAGGGAGCTTTTCCACAGCTCGCTGAAGGTGATGCCCTGCCCTTCATCGATGAGTGCGGTTTTTTCGGGGAACCGGTCTTTGGTTTTTTGCAGGTATTCAATCGCCAGCTTTTGCATTTGATACTCTTTCACAATCGTTTCTTCGTCCGGACAAATTTAGCATGGAACCGGTAGCAAAAAACAGCAAGTTGGGATGGATCGCCGGAATTCTTTTGGCGGGACTTTTCGCGTTCAAGCTGATCTCCATCATCGCAGGCCCATCCCCCAAGCAGGCCAATTTGCTGTTGATCACTCTGGATACCCTGCGTCCCGACCATTTGAACGTATACGGTTATCAACGGGCCACCAGTCCTTCTCTTTCTGAGTTGGCGAAAGACAGTTTTGTTCTGGACAAAGCTTTCACCGTAGCGACTAATTCCGGCCCATCGCACGCTACCTTGTTAACGGGATTATACCCGGCCCAGCATGGGTTGGTGGATAATGGTCAAAGAATAAATGAAGAGACACGCACTCTCGCCGAAACCCTGCGCCAGACGGGTTATGATACCGCCGGGTTCATCGGCTATCACGCGCTGAGCGAAGAGGCGGGGCTGGATAAAGGTTTTCAGGTTTTTGAATTTCACCCCATTGCAAGTCATGACCATGACGAGAAAGAACCAGACGATGACCTGAAAGGATTCGATGCCGTTACCGGCTGGCTGGAATCCTGGGCCCAGGCTGATGAGAAGTCCCCGTTTTTTGTCTGGATGCATGTTCAGAATATTCACGAAAGTTATGACCCGCCAGCTCCCTACAACTCCATGTTCGGGAAAATATCCGCACCTCAGCCTCTTGAGGATTTCGATGGGGATTTTGATGTGCGATGCGCCAACGATCTGGACGAGGCCTGGAGGGCGGGGATTTTACCGCCTCGTTTCAAGGAGGAAGTGATTGCCCTGTATGACGGGGAAATTCGCCTGGTGGACGATCAACTCGGTCAGATTTTTGCCATGTTGAAATCATTCGGGGTTTATGAAGATACGGTGATCGTTGTTGTCTCCGACCATGGTGAAGTTTTGTTTGAGCTCTATGAAAACGGTTTTTACGGGAAAGGTCCGGGGCACACCGCCCGTTATTCGGATGTCTCATTAAGGGTGCCATTAATTTTAAAACCGGCGGGATTTCATCAATTTGAAAAAACAGCGCGTCTTGAGCAGACGCTTTCCACCATTGACCTGGTTCCCACACTTTTGGAATTGCTCGCTTTGCAGATTCCCGCAGACCTCCCTGGCGAATCGTGGGTTCCGGCAATGCGACAGCCGAGGTCCACACCAACCAGCAGAAAAATATTTTTCCACGAAAAACCTTATGGGGTGGAATACTCAGGGGTACGCACCGATCAATGGAAGTTCGTGCAAAAAAACGAAGAGGGCATCGAAAGCTCTCTCCTCATTGACCTGGTAAACGATCCGGAAGAAAACCATTCTGCCGATTCCTTGTCGAAGGCAAAGGAAATGGTAGTATTTTTAGAGGAGTGGAAAAAGGAAAATCAGGCAATCATAAAAATGCGGGAAGTGTCGGAAGCTATGAGGCAGGCATTAAAAGAAGGGGGGTACATTCGCCAATGAATGATATGGAATCGTTTCCATCCCCAAGAAAGGTTCTGATCCTTTTGCTCGTAATGGATGCCGGGGTGGGTGCCCTGCACCTCCTGTTTTCGTTGCACCCTGAAATGGGCGCGTTTTTTGACCTGGCGCATGAAGAAAATTTGCCGACCTGGTATTCCAGTTTTCAATTTCTGCTTGTTGCTGGCGCGGCGGTATTTTGTCATGTCGTAGAAAAAACAGTCAACCCGCAAAAGACTATTAGCTGGGGATGGCTGGTGGTGGCTTTGTGCATGCTGGGTTTAGCCATTGATGAGACCTTCCAGATTCATGAAACTCTCATCGACAAGGTCATGTCCGGTAATGCGGGAAACAATCTTCGCCATTTTTTCGGGGCCACACGGGACACCGATTCACTTTTATGGACGGTGGTCTTTGCCCCGGTGTTGATTCTCGCTGGGACGGGATTGATCCTGTTTTACTATTCCCGGCTCAGGACCAACCGTGTCCTGTTCCGATTCTCTTTATTCCCTCTTTGGCTTTTGGTCTTGTCCGCCGGACTGGAATTTATGGAGGCCAAAACATTAAGCTCTTTTGCTCAGGATCCCATGGTCCGGTACCGGCAATTTGTTTTTATAGAAGAAATGGCAGAACTTGTTGCCGCGTCACTTTTTGTCTGGATTCATTATCACTACGGTATATGGCGGGGAACCCACTATCAATTCAGCGACGCAGGGGAACTGTGACGAAGAAAACCTCTTTTTTCTTAAACCATGGTTTTTATGACAGAGGGACCGAGGAAGGGAAATTTTTTCTCAAGAAAATAAGGGTCATCGCCCGCCTTCCTTGCCTGAAGCTCCTCGGAGAAGAAAACATTCTTAATATCCTCCGGCCTTTTAAATTCCGGCAGGCCACTCTTTTCAGAGTCCGATTTTTCAGTGCTGAAGGAGGCTCTGATGATTTGCAGTTCGATCAGAATTTTTGAGAAGTTTCCACCCGCCACCGCATCGGCTTTTTCTCTTTGCTCTGGCGTGAGGTTATTCAGGCAATTGCATAGTGGGTTAACAGGTTCCATACCTTTATTGACGGTCAGAATCGGGATATCTTGAACCTTAAAAATTCAGGAAAACACAGGGAAAACGAAAACCATTGATTTTGCGCCTGCTAGGCGCAGGGCCGACTGGCAATAGCTTTTGCTGGTAGCCGTGATATTTTTCCTAAGCTTTTACCCTTTCAGGGCATGAAGGCTAATGAGGGGACACCACACGTGCCCCGCAGGGGTAAAAGAGTTGTCTCGGCTTAAAAAGTAATTGCTAGTTTACCCCTCCGGGGCATGAAGTTTATGGATGGGGATATAACACCCTCCCACGGGAGTGGGCTAGGCGGGGCCAGTGTTTTGCTATTTGCTATCGGAGGTTCTCCGTCTCGGGCTGAACTCGATATTCACTGCCCGGAATAGGAGATTGGGATCCCATCTTTTCATGGGCGTGAGCATGACTGTCCTCGGGAAATGTAAACTCATCCGGATTGACGGCATGTGAATATCCATGCATCTGCATCAAAAATAAAAACGCTCCCGCAACAATCAGGCCGTTATTTGAGACGTTACTGATTTGCAGGAAAGACTGAGTGCGCCGCCATTTAAACAGTAAGGCAACCATTAAACATAAAGCACTTATTTGCCCTAACTCAATCCCCAGGTTAAAGGAAAGAATTCGCCAAATAATTCCTTCCTCCCCCAGAGGTAATTGCTGAAGCCTTGTGGATAATCCCAATCCGTGAATCAGGCCAAATATGAAAACCGCCCAAATCAAATCAGGTGACTTTTCAAAAAATTTACGGAACCCGCCAATATTTTCATACCCGATATAACAAACGCTCAAGGCGATCACGGCATCAATCAAAAAGTAGTTCACGGTAACCCCCATCAAGGTTGCTGTGACGAGGGTTATGCTGTGTCCTATTGTAAAGGCGGTTATGTATTTGACCACATCCATGAAGGTGGTTAGAAAAAAGACAATGCCAAAGACAAACAAAAGGTGATCGTAGCCTGTCAACATATGGGTCGCGCCGATCTTCATGAATTGGAGATTCCCTCCCTGAAGAATCGTTTGCTTTTCTGCCTCTGACATCCCATGCGCATAAGCATAGGTAGACCCGAACAAAAACAATGCAACAAAAAATATTTGATTTAAAAAAGTCTTATTCATAGGTATCTGGCACTCCCCTTATGCGGAACCTCATTTATGTGGATCAATGAGGAAGCGATTATCGGCTAATACTATAGTAAAATAACCGGCATAAATAGCAAATATCCATCAGGAGCGGGGTATATTAAAAAATGAGCTTAATGACTGCCAGGCCTTCTTCCGCTAAATTCGTTGTGGAAGATCCCTGTTTCCTTGATGTCGATCAACGTCTTGATTGGCAAAACCAGTTCGGTAACAACCATCCGCTAAAGCTGGAAATTGGTTTTGGCATGGGAGATTTCTTAATTGAAATGGCGACCCGGGAGCCGCAGAGCAATTTTGTCGGCATAGATTTTTCCCGGGATGGAGTCCGAAAAATATTGGCGCGAATTCAAACCCATCAATTAAAAAATATTCGCGTTGTTTATGGAGATGTGCGGGAAAAAATCCCTCTTCTGTTCCAGGATGGAAAACTGGATACGGTCTATATAAATTTCCCCGATCCCTGGCCGAGAAAAAGGCATTTTAAGCGCAGATTGGTCAAGCCTGCTTTGGTGAAGCTGATCGCGCAGAAACTGGCTCCACAAGGCCGGGTTTATCTGGCCACCGACAGCGAACCCTATGCTCTGGAGAGTCTCGAATATTTTAATGCGGAACCTTTATTGCAAAATGCGAATCCGAAAGTGGGCTTTTTCGCAGATCGTGATCACTTGCCCAAAACAAAATATGAAAAGAGTTTTATTTATGCCGGGGATAAAATCTGTTATCTGGACTATTTTCGAGTGGGTGAGAATGGGGAGCTCCTTAGCAGGGAAGAAAGTGATGAGCTGAGTCCGCCTGAAGAGAAGTCGATGAGCAACGATGAACTGCTAATTAAAAAATTTACCGCAGCAGAAGCTAAAGCACAGGATGCCTGCGATCTTAAACAGGTTGCTGATAATTTGGCTGAAGCGGGGGACAAACAATGGGCCAAAAAAGTTTATAAAAAAGCCGAGGATAAGGTAGAAGACAGTCTCGACTTGAACTGGCTGGCCTACAGCGTATGTGTGGTGCTCGGAGATAAAGATTGGGCCAGGGAGTTATACAAAAAGGCAGAGGAGCAAAGCGAAAGCAGTCTGGATTTCAATTGGCTGGCGTATAGCATTTCGGAAACCCTGGGTGATAGGGATTGGGCGAAAAAATTATTCCAGAAAGCCGAGGGCGCGCCGGAAAATATTCGTGAACTCTGTGATCTCGCCGGTAGTATTTTAGAAATATTTGGTGACAGGCAATGGGGAATAAAAGTTTATAAAAAAGCCGAAGGCCTGGCAGAAGAGTATTCCGGTTTCTATGAACTCGCCGGTAGTATATATATAAAACTTGGCGATAAAGATTGGGCGAAGGAATTATTCAAGAAAGCCGAGGACAAAGCGGAAGACTGCAGTGATTTCCTTGGTCTGGCTGAACACATTTCTGCAAATCTGGATGACAAAGAATGGGCTAAAAAAGTTTACGTCAAAGCGGAAAGCCTGGCTGAGGACAGTGGAGATTTTTGTGAACTCGCCGAAAGTCTGAGTAAAAACTTAGGAGATAATGAATGGGCAAAGCAGGTTTCTCTAAAAGTTGAAAGCAAGACGAAAGACTCTTTGAACCTCAAACGCCCCATTGGCGAAGCATAGTTAGAGGGTTTGCTCCATAACAGAAATTAAAATTTGATCCTTGGGAAAATATGAATAATTTAAAGCCATTGTTTACTGAGCATGAAATTAAGATCAGGGTCAAGGAGATCGCCGAAACTATTACAAAAGATTACAAGGGCAAGGATGTTTTGGTGGTGGGTGTCCTCAAGGGGGCTTGCGTATTTCTATCTGATCTCATACGGCTTATTGATTTACCCGTTACTGTCGATTTCGTTATTGCTTCAAGTTATGTTAAAAGCAAGTCATCTGGAGACATACAAATTCATTATAATATGAGAGAGACTGTCAAAAATAAGGCGGTCCTTATTGTTGAGGATATTGTTGATACAGGTTTTACTGCTAAACACCTTATAGACCTGATAGCCAGTAAATCCCCAGAATCTATTAAAGTCTGCACGCTTTTGAATAAAAAAGACAGGAGGCGGGTAGAGGTGTCTTTGGATTATGTTGGTTTTGAAATTCCGGATTTGTTTGTTGTGGGCTATGGGATGGATTATGAAAATCAATTCAGAAACCTTCCCTTTGTGAAAGTGATTGAAATTTAAACTCGATTTGTTTGTTTGAGGAATTTGATTTTTAATTAAGTTCTACCGTGAACATAACCGCCATCGACCGGCAGGATTATGCCTGTGGTAAAACTCGCGGTTGCAAGGTGAATCACCACCTCGGTAATTTCCTGCACTTCACCTACCCGGTTCATTAAAGCTACGCCTCCAAATGCATCGACATCCGCATCGCCGTAAAGAGGTGTTCTGATAACACCGGGAGCAACAGCATTCACCTGGATGTTGTCGACTGCAAGCTCGCTGGCGAGACTGGTTGTCAATGCATGCACGCCACCTTTAGTGATCAGCGCCGCGCTCGCAGGTAGACTGGACATGGAATGTGTGATGAGCACGGTACCGATGTTTACAATATTACCGCCGCCTTGTTTCTTCATCTGCCTGACAACTGCCTGTGTTACGAAGTAAGTCCCTTTCAGGTTGATGTGAATATATTTATCGATATCTTCCTCGGTATTTTCCAGAAATGGTTTCAGTCCAAAAATTCCGGCATTGTTGACGAGCACATCTGCACTGCCGAATCGTTCAACCGCCGTGTGGACCAACCTTTCCCCAGTCTCTTTATTACCTATATCTCCCGGCACGATGGCAATCCTTTTTTCATCGCCCAGTTTTTGGGCCGCGTTAGCGAGCTTCTCGCTGTTGCGTGCATTCATAACGACATTGGAACCTCGTTCGAGGAATCCCCTGGCGACATCGAGTCCGATACCGCTTGATGCGCCTGTGATTAATACTGTTTTGGTTGTCATTTGATTTTCTCCTTTAGCTTAGATTATTTCAGTTACTTCCTGGTCTAATTTCACCAGGCCTTTTTGAATTTCCTCTTTTGTATAACGGGGAGTTATATGTTGCGGGCAGTTCCAGTCAAACGCATGGACTTTGAAGACAAAAATTCGCTCAATGGTGGCTCCGTAATCCGGCATTTTAAGTTTTTCCAACAGCTCAGGATGATCAGCGGCGTGAAGCACTTCCACCTCTGCCCAGATTTTCAATCTTTGTTGTTGCGTATAATCCATAAGAAACAGGACCGTTTTTTTTGTAGCGTTAAAATTTCCTGTGCTGATGTATTGTCCGTTCCCCCGAAAATCCGCAAAAGCCAGAACGTTATCATCGAGTGTTTTTAAAAATCCTTTGGGTCCACCCCGAAACTGCATATACGGCCAACCGTTTTCACCTACCGAAGACATATAAAAACTATCCCTGTCTTTGATATAAGCCTTTTCCTGCCAGGTGAGCGTGTTGCGAAATTCATCCCTGCTCTCCATCTTTTGATAGGGAGCCCGAGTGCCATATTGTTCCTGAACTTTTCGGACACTGTTGTTGAACGCGAATTCCATAAAATGTTTTGCCATGACCGGATTTCCTTTTTTCAAAAGTTGAAAGCATATCCCCCACATAAAGCGGGGGGCTTATTTGTTTTCAGAATGTGAGGACATTGAAACCCTGCTCCTGTAATTTGCTGAGACTGGGAAGTCCGGTTGTTTTTGGTACGGAGTTATCCTTGATCAGGTCGTAGCCGTTGGTGTTGGCACCGAATACATCGGCGCAGGCGCAGGAAACTCCCGTGACCCTGTCGGCAACGGCTTCAAACAATTCGTGGGCAGGATGATCTTCTTTCTCCAGCACTTCAGGCCATCTCGTGCCGGTGCCTTGAAACAGAATGGATACTTCCTTGCCAGCATTTTTGTAATCGTAAGCTGTGGCCAGGGCATTGAAGACTCGCCCTAAAGATTCTTCTGATTCGTTTTTGGGGTCCGAAAGAACAACGATTGCGGTTTTCATTTTAATTTCCTCAAATTTTGGTTTCAAAGTTATGCCGATCTCTGTGTCGGATTTTATGGATTGTATAGAGCAGTTTCCGTGCCAAGAACAAAATATGTTTGTAGCCCATTATTTTTAAACAAGTTATAGGTTTTTGTGGTGCTATTGCTAGGTGTCGAGATTTCGCTGTTAGCGAATTTTAGTTAATAGAACTTATATTTTAGCGATTTTTCGTGGATTTGAAGGGTCGATGGGAATATACTAAAACCATGAAACCGGACTCAAAGAGCAGCCCACAACCGGAACCGCAGGAATTAAAAGAAGCTCTGCACCTGAACAAGTTGATCCTGGAATCGGCGGGAGAGGGAATCTACGGTATTGACCTTGAAGGAATGACAACCTTTATCAACCCGGCGGCAGAAAAGATGACCGGATACTCGGCCCGGGAAATGATCGACAACTGTCAGCACAAGCTGGTTCATCATTCGAGGCCGGATGGAACGCCCTATCCTCAAGAGGAGTGCCCCATCTACGCCGCATTCCGAAAGGGAAAAGTGTTTCACACATCTGAAGAAGTTTTTTGGCGCAAAGATGGCACTCCCTTCCCGGTAGAGTATGTCAGCACTCCCATTTACGAAAATATGAAACTAAAGGGTGCGGTGGTTGTCTTTAAAGATTTAACCGAGCGAAAGCAGGCCGAAGAGGAAATCCAATGTTTGCGTCGTCAATTGGAATTGGAAAACGCTTATCTCAATGAAGAGGTGCTGGATGCCCAGGCCTATGGAGATATTATCGGCGGTAGCCCTGCATTGGAAACCCTCTTGCGGCAGGTAGCAATGGTGGGTCCTACTGATGCCAGCGTTCTTATTACAGGCGAGTCGGGAACCGGCAAGGAACTTGTGGCTCGGGAAATCCATAACCGCAGTTCGCGTAGCTCGCGTACCATGATCAAAGTCAATTGTGCTTCCATTCCCAAAGAACTTTATGAGAGCGAGTTCTTTGGGCACGTGAAGGGTGCTTTCACAGGCGCTATAAAAGACAGGGCAGGGCGATTCCAACTTGCTGATGGGGGAACTTTATTCCTGGACGAGATCGGGGAAGTTCCTTTAGATCTTCAGAGCAAACTTTTGCGTGTATTGCAGGAAGGAACTTTTGAAAGGGTTGGTGATGAAAAGACTCTGCAAGCAGATGTGCGGATCATAGCGGCGACGAACCGATCTTTAAAAGAAGAGGTGGAAACAAAACGTTTTCGTCAGGACCTTTATTACCGTTTGAATGTGTTTCCCATAGAGGTTCCGCCACTGCGTAACAGAAAAGAAGACATCCCGATGCTGGCCTCAAGTTTTCTTGAGCTGGCATCGAAAAAGTTAAAACTGCCTTCTCCCAGACTGACCCAGGCGAACATGATTGCACTACAAGGCTACGATTGGCCGGGCAATGTGCGAGAGTTACAAAACGTGATTGAGCGTGCCGTAATAACTTCGCGGTCAGGAAAGGTTTCATTCAATCTATCCAAAGAAAACAGGCAATACTCACCGGCTAAGGCAAAACAAGTGGATGCGAAAATCAGTATTCTCACTGAAGAAGAAATGAAATTGCGCGATCAGGAGAATATATTAAATGCTTTAGGTCAGTGCAACTGGAAGATCACAGGGGCAGACGGTGCCGCAGAGCAATTGGCAATGAAACCCACCACGCTGCACTCAAAAATTAAAAAGATGAATCTTAAAAGACCCTTTAGGCACAGCTAGCCGCGGGGGCTAACCGAAACCTAACACTCCTATTGCCAAACTAAGGCTATACTTTTTCTGAGTAACGAATTAGATTTATTACGAATAAGGCAGACATGGCACAAAAACATATTCTCGTTGTAGAAGATGAAGAAGATATTCAGGAATTACTCAAGTATAACTTAAGCAAAGAAGGTTACCATGTGCAGTGCGTGGGATCCGGAGAATCAGGGTTGCAGGAAGCCAGAAAAACATCGCCCGATTTGCTGATTCTGGATTTGATGCTTCCGGGAATGAATGGGTTGGAAGTATGCCGTCAATTAAAGAACGATTCGAATACAAACCATATCCCCATAATAATGTTGACTGCAAAGGGGGAAGAATCAGATATTGTGATTGGGATCGAGTTGGGAGCGGATGACTATGTCACCAAACCTTTCAGCGTAAAAGTTTTTCTCAGTCGGGTGAAAGCTGTCTTAAGGAGAAAGCAAGAGGACGATTCACCTGAGTCCACGACAATTGTATTTCCCGACTTGGAAATTCATCTGGGAAAATATGAGGTCTATGTAAAAGGAAAATTAGTAAAATTAACCCTTACTGAGTTTAAAATTCTTGAGTTTCTTGCTCGAAGGCCTGGCTGGGTCTTCACACGCGGTCAAATTGTAGATGCAGTTCGAGGGGATGGGTACGCAATTACCGACAGGGCTATAGATTTTCAAATTGTAGGCTTGCGAAAAAATTTAGGTACAGTTTCGAAATATATCGAAACAGTCCGTGGTGTTGGGTACCGGTTCACAGAAACTTGAGGCCGACCGGGCCCGCTCCCGTGGGAGGGGATGCAACTGGGCAAGAACTCGTTAAGCCGAGATAACTCTTTTACCCCTGCGGGGCACGTGTGGTATTCCCAGCCATAAATTTCATGCCCGGAACGGGTAAAAGCTAAGGAAGAGTATCACGGCTACCAAATAAAGCGATGGCACTCTGGCCCCGCGCCTGGCGGAGAAAATTATGGCAAAAAAAAGAATTCTCTGGCAACTTTTTCCAACCTATTTGCTCATCACCTTCACAGCTATCTTTGCCGTAGGCTGGTATGCTCTGGATTCGCTCAGAGACTTCTATTACGACCGAACCGCGGAGGACTTAAAAACTCGGGCCTGGTTGGTTGAACACCAGGTTTTACAAACTTCACCTGCCCTTGACTCCAAACTCCTGAACAAACTAAGCCGAGAGCTAGGAGGGAAGACCAATAGCCGGATTACTATTATAGATCTATCCGGTCATGTGCTCGGGGATTCTCATGAAGATCCTTCGCGAATGAACAATCATGCAGATCGTCCCGAATTCAAACCTGCGCTCAAGGGGGCGATAGGCACATCAATTCGGTTCAGCAACACTTTGGAAGAGCGAATGATGTATCTCGCTGTTCCATTAATTTACGAGGGCAAAATTAAAGGTGTTGTTCGAACATCTATTCCCATTACCTTCATCGACCATGCGCTGAGGTCAGTTGAAATTAAAATAGCCAGTGCCGGTCTGATAGTTGGTTTGCTCGCAGCTGGAATCAGCCTGATGGTTTCACGTAGAATCAGCCGCCCACTTGAAAAAATGAAATCTGTTGCGGAGTCTATTTCAAGAGGTGAGCGAAACGAAGAGTTATCTATCCAAAGCGATTCCATTGAAATCTGTGCACTGGCCGACGCTTTCAACCAGATGGTTTTCCAACTGGATAAACGAATCCGTACCATCACTAACCAGCGCAACGAAAGAGAAGCAGTACTTTCAAGCATGGTGGAGGGTGTGTTGGCTGTGGATGCCCAGGAACTGTTGCTTAGCATGAATCACGCGGCCGCCAGATTAATTGGCGTTGATCCGGGGCAAGCCGAGGGCCGGCCTATCCAGGAGGTCATCAGGAATCCGGCGCTTCTGAAATTCGTGAGCCATACTCTCAAGGGAAGAAAAAATGCGGAGACAGATCTTGCCATAGGAAATGAAAAATATCTCCAGGCACATGGAGCGGTTTTGCAGGACAGCCAGGGGCAAGCGGTTGGCGCAGTCATTGTGCTGAATGATATTACACGAATTCGCCGGTTGGAAACTATTCGCCGTGACTTTGTCGCAAATGTTTCCCATGAATTGAAGACTCCTATCACCCTGGTTAAGGGGTTTGTTGAAACTCTTCTACAAGGAGCACTGGGAAACCGCGATGAAGCAGAACGCTTTTTGAAAATCATCGAAAAACAAGTTAATCGGTTGGATGCGATTATTGAAGATCTCCTGAGCCTTTCACGCCTTGAACAAAACTCCGATGGCTCTGAAATAATTCTGAAAAAAACCAGGGTCAAAGACATCCTGGAATCAGCCATACAGGATTGCGAATTGAAGGCTTCGGGAAAAAACTCAACCATCCACTTGAATTGCGAAGAAGATTTATGGGTTCCAGTTAACCCCGCTCTTTTAAGCCAAGCCGTAATCAATCTGGTGGACAATGCACTTAAATACAGTGAGCCCAACAACCGGGTCGAAATTGAGGTTTCCCAAAATACATCGGAAGTAGTGATCGGAGTGCAGGATTGGGGGTGCGGTATCAACTCCAACCACTTACCCAGGTTGTTTGAAAGGTTTTACCGGGTCGATGAGGCCCGCAGCAGAGAATTTGGCGGGACAGGTCTGGGGCTTGCCATTGTCAAACATATTGCCCAGGCCCACCGTGGTCAAGTTTCGGTAGACAGTACTCCGGGGAAAGGAAGTCGGTTTTTCATCCATCTCCCTATCGCTTAAGTCTGAAATTATTTTCATCGATTTAATCAAACTCTAATTTGGTTCTAACAGTTTTCTAACTTGTAATTTCTAAATTAACACAACATATAAAGCTTGTATTCAATTTAGGAGGAGTAAGAATGTTAAAAGTTCGTTTTATAGCAAGTACCTTGGCTCTCTTAGTTTTGATGTGGGTCATCCCCTCAACAGTAATGGCTGAAATGTCCGAACAAGAACTCAGGCTTCTGGCTTTGGAAGAAAAGCAACAAGCTAATGCCGTGCTTTTGGAAGTGATGAAACGCTTCACCTGGGGTGGAGACCTTCGCACGCGATACCAAATTGACACCCGAGCCCAGACAGGATCAAACGTATTGGACCGTAGTCGGTTCCGACTGAGATTTCGGCTCAAGGGAAAAGTGCATTTATATAAGGATCTGGATATTGGATTCCGCTTCGTAACGGGCAGTCTGGGTAGCCAGACCTCTGCTAATTCTACTTTTGATGGCGGATTCGGAAATAAAGCTTTCGATCTGGATCGCGCTTATTTCAAGTGGAACCCGCAATCTTTTCAGCTTACCGGAGGCAAGTTCGCCGTTCCCTTTATGACATCAGAGTTGGTTTGGGATGGCGACGTCAATGTAGAAGGCATCAGCGAAGGGTTCTCTCGTAAAATGGGCGATACAAAAATCGAGATTGTTCTAGGTCAATTCGTGATAGATGAAATTAACCCTGGCGATGATATTGTCTTATTGGCTTACCAGGGCATTATGGAACAAAAAACCCAATTGGGTAAATTCAAGTTTGCCGTTGCTTACTATGATTATCTAAACCATGAAGACCCAGGCTCAGCCCCGACAGGAGCGGTTTCTAACTCAACGACCTCAGAAGTCAAAGTTGTGGATGTCATGGGGGAATGGTCCGAAAAAATCTACGGAAAAAAACTCAAGCTATTTGGTGAGTATGCGCAAAATACCGGCACACTCGCAAGTGGAAATGCCGATTTGGATACAGCCTGGCAATTGGGTGCAAAATACGGAAAGTCCGGGAAAAAGTTCGGCGACTACGACCTGAAGTTTATTTACCGCATGGTTCAAACAGAAGCTGTTCTGGATGCGCTGGCCGACTCGGATTTTCATTCTGGTATCAATAATGCCAGAGGTTTTGAAGCCGGGGGCGGCATTGGTTTAGCCAAAGGTGTCAAACTTGCCTTCACCTATTTTAATACCCAGGAAGAAAGAGGCACCAATGATGAAAAACAAACCTTTCAGGCAGATTTGAAGTTCAAGTTCTAGCAAGTCGTTAATATCATGTCCAATCTCCTCCAAGATTGAATCCAGAAAAACCGTTGTTCCGGCTTTTTCAAGCCGGGCCAGCGGTTTTTTTTCTTTCCTTTCCCCTCTATTTTCACTTCCTAACACAAATCTAATACTGGGCAGTTATAAACCTAATAAAGCATGGATAGATTGTCTGTATTAAGAACAGCAATCTTTTTTAGGAGCAGGCAATGATGAAAAAAATAGGAATTATTTTACTGGTTTTAGTTTGGGCGGGCTCTGCTTTTGCCGGATCTATTGAGGTAGATCCCGAACTCCCGGCCTATAGCAAACAGGGAGGGATCAGCGGAAATCTTTCCAGCGTGGGATCGGACACCTTGAATAATCTAATGACATTGTGGAGTGAAAAATTCAAGCAGTTTTATCCCAATATAAATATTCAAGTGGAAGGAAAAGGTTCCTCTACCGCTCCTCCGGCTCTAATTTCTGCCACTGCACAGTTGGGCCCGATGTCCCGTGCGATGAAGCAAAAAGAATTGGACGCTTTTGAATCCAAATTCGGTTACAAGCCCACGCCGGTTCGTGTCGCGGTCGATGCCCTCGCGGTTTTTGTTAATAAGGATAACCCGGTCAAGGGATTAAACTTAAAGCAGGTCGATTCGTTGTTCTCGAAAAGCAGAAGGCGGGGCCATAAAGAAGTGGAAACCTGGGGCGACCTGGGGGTTACAGGAAACTGGGCCAGCCGACCCATCAGCACGTATGGACGAAACTCCGCTTCCGGTACGTATGGTTTTTTCAAAAAGCTGGTCATGAAAAAAGGTGACTATAAGGATGAAGTGAAAGAGCAACCCGGTTCCGCTTCCGTGGTTCAGAGTGTCAGTGTCGATCCGTTTTCAGCCGGGTACAGTGGAATCGGTTACAAAACAGCCAGTGTACGTGCTCTGCCTTTGTCCGAAACCGGGACAAATTTTGTAGAGCCTTCAGCGCAGAACGCTCTGACAGGAGAGTACCCTCTGGCCCGGTTTCTGTACATCTATGTAAATAAGGCTCCGGGGAAACCTCTCGATCCGATGACTCAGGAATTCGTCAAAATGATTCTTTCCAAAGAAGGCCAGCAGGTGGTCGTCAAGGGAGGCTATTTTCCAATTGCTAAAGCTGTGACCGATGAGGATATAAAAAAAATCACAGCGATTATGACCAATTGATTGAATGAACGACAAAACACAATCCATTGAGCCCGACCAGGAGTCCTCGAGATACGGTCGGGCTTTCTTCGGTAAGAGTCTTGTCCAGCGCCAGTTTACCGATGGAATAGCCCGAAGTGTAGTCACAGCCGGGGGCTGGACCATCATCGCATCCATTCTCGCTATCCTTTTTGTTATTGTCGCGGAAATTTACCCGCTTTTTCAAAAACCTTCAGTATCTCTGGTCTCAGAATTTAAAGTGATGAGCGCGCCATTGGCAATTGGCATGGACCCTTATCATGACAAAGCTTATACGGTGGAAGCCGATGGCATTCGATTTTATTCCCTGCAAGAAAACAAATTTGAGTCACAGCCCGAGTTACCCGGGTGGGAATCGGCGCGGGTCACAGGTGTTTCCCCTTCCATGAAAAACTTTCCCGTGCTGGGTCTTTCTGATGGCAGGGTTTATCCGGCCCAAATCGAATTTCGTCCCGTTTACGATTCCGAAAGCCGACGGTCCATCGAACCTCGACTAAAAGCTGAATCTCCGATTCAGGTCCGCTCCGATGGTTCTCCCGTTACTTTATTGACCCATATTAAAAATGAAAAAGGATACAAAATCGCCGCGCAGTCTGGCTCGGGTCAGGTTTCTCTGATCCATGTCCGATTGCGTAAAACTTTGATGGGAACTACACGTAAAACCGTGTCACAGGAAACGATTGCTGTTCCGGTTGAAGGTGAAATCACGGCGATGGTTTTTGATGAAGCTTATAACAGTCTTTTGCTGGGAACTTCCTTTGGCCAGATATTTCGGATCGATCTGGAAGACTCTCAAAATCCGGCCCAATTGATCGGAGCAACCAGCAAGCCGGGAATAGCTGTGACGCATATGGGTTTTGTGCTTGGAGGATACACCCTGGTTGCGACAGATTCCGAAGGTTCGGTGAATTCCTATCAACTGGAGAAATCCGAGACTGCAAAATTTTCGCTGAAGAAAATTTATAGTTTCCCATCACACAAAAACCCACCACGGTTTTTCAGTTTTTCACTACGCAATAAAGGATTCCTGACCGGCTCAAAAGAAATAATCCGGCTGCATTATGGAACAACTGGGGACACCCAGCTTTCCGTTGCGGGAAACACAAACTACAGGACAGCAATTTTAGCCCCGAAATTTGACGGAATATTGGCCGCTGATAATTCGGGGACTCTATATCGCTGGAAAATGGAAAACCCTAATCCGCAAATTTCCCTGGCGGCTTTGTGGAATGAAATCTGGTATGAAGGCTATGAGGAACCCTCTTACGTCTGGCAGTCCACGGGAGGCACGGATGAATTCGAATCCAAATTCAGTCTGGTACCCTTAATATTTGGAACTTTAAAAGGAACGCTGTATGCCATGTGCTTTGCGGTACCACTGGCCTTGTTTGCTTCCTTTTATGTGTCCCAATTCATGAGTCCCGATTTGAAACGGATCATCAAGCCTACTATCGAAATCATGGCGGCGCTTCCCAGTGTGGTGCTTGGTTTTTTTGCCGCTTTGATAATTGCTCCTCAGGTAGAAACGTTTTTGCCGGGAATCATGATCATGCCGATAGTAGTAACTGTCTTGATAGTGGTGGTTTTACTGGCCCATGAAATATTTCCAAGTTTGCAATTCATGGCAAAAGGAGGAAGGGAAATTTATTTATTGGTCATCATTACCTTTCTGGCAGGAGTTATTTCGTTCTATGGGGGAACTTTAATCGAATCCTCACTCTTGTTGGGTGATCACCGGGTATGGCTGAAGCAGGTTTTTGATGTGACTTACGACCAGAGAAATGCGCTGGTAGTGGGCCTGGCGATGGGCTTTGCTGTCATCCCCATCATATTTACCATCGCAGATGATTCCCTGTCCAATGTCCCAGAGCATCTAAAAGCTTCTTCACTCGCATTGGGGGCCACTCTCTGGCAGACGGCACTCAAAGTGATTCTCCCGACAGCCAGTCCGGGAATTTTTTCTGCCATCATGATCGGGTTCGGGCGGGCGATTGGTGAAACCATGATTGTACTCATGGCCACGGGAAATACCCCGATTATGGAGTGGAGCATGTTTAATGGTTTCCGGGCTTTGTCCGCGAATATAGCCGTAGAACTACCGGAAGCGCCAGAAGGGGGAACTCTGTTCCGCATTCTTTTTCTGGCGGCGTTTCTGTTGTTTGTCATGACATTTTTTATTAACACCCTGGCAGAGTTGGTGCGCTTGAGATTGCGAAAACGCTATCAAGGTCTTTGAGGTGGGTAAGTAATGCTTGATGTCGGAAAAAAAATCTGGAAACGCGGAGACCTGTTCATCTGGGTGACAGGAGCGGGTCTTGCGCTGTCTCTCATCATGACCACTGCCCTGCTTGTCGCTATTGTGGTGAATGCGGCGGGTTCTTTCTGGCCTGGCGAGATCCGCATCCTGAATCTCACTGATGGGTCATCGGTTTTGGGGATGCAGGTGGGTCGGGAAAAAATTCCCAACTTTGGATTGCCCGACGAAAAACCAGATCGCTATCGTGTTCAGATCAAGAAAGCCAATCGGGATATCTATGGTTCCGATTTTGTCTGGGTCGATGAAGACACGATAAAAACCATACAGGTTCCGGAAAAGGTAGTGGTGGTGGAACGAAGGGAGTGGGGCTATTTTTTTGGGTTCATCAAAGAGATTCGGGATGGAGACAAGGTAATTGCCCGCGGAACAACAGAAGGGTTAAAAGTTGTGCAAAATCTCTTGCCTGATGTGGAAGCGCGAAACAAACAAATTAAAAAAATTGCGGAAAAGGAAATCGGTACCATCAATTACAAGTTGGAGCGTGTACGCCTAAAATTAAAGAAGCTTGCCTTGGAGGGTGTGACCGAGGGAGCGGATGTGGATGCCTTGAACCAGAAGATTCCAAAATGGCAATCCCAATATAATGCGCTTGAGAAAAAATTGCATGAACTGCGCTCTTCGCAAACCGTGAAAATAGTTTTTCAAACCGTAGAGGGCCGTGAAAAATCCCTTGCGCTTTCCCAGGTACTGGATATTTACAATCCCAACCCATTTTCCTTGCTGGATAAAATGGGCCATTTTATAAAGAGGGCGTACAATTTTTTCTGGGACGATCCAAGAGAAGCCAATACTGAGGGTGGGGTTTTCCCAGCTATTTTCGGTACCGTTTTGATGGTACTGATGATGAGCCTGTTAGCGACTCCACTAGGAGTTCTGGCCGCGTTTTATCTGCGGGAATATGCGAGACAGGGAACCATGATCAGTATAGTGCGGATCTCGGTAAACAATCTGGCCGGAGTTCCTTCTATTGTGTTTGGCGTATTTGGAGTCGGCTTTTTCATTTATTTTATAGGTGGTTCAATTGACCAGATTTTTTTTCCTGAGGCACTACCTAGCCCGACTTTTGGAACCGGGGGTATTTTGTGGGCATCGCTCACCATGGCTTTGCTCACCGTTCCCGTGGTGATTGTCTCGACCGAGGAAGGTTTGGCCGCAGTACCTAAAGGCATTCGCGAAGCCTCCATAGCCTTGGGGGCAACTCAGTTTGAAACCATTTGGCGGGTGGTACTGCCTGCTGTCATGCCTTCCATTTTAACCGGACTCATTCTTGCCATGGCCCGGGCCGCAGGAGAAGTTGCTCCTTTGATGATCACTGGAGTAGTGAAGCTGGCTCCCTCTCTGCCGGTGGATGGTTTGTGGCCTTTCATACATCTGGAACGGAAATTTATGCACCTTGGATTTCATATTTATGATGTCGGGTTTCAGTCGCCTAATGTCGATGCCGCCCGGCCCATGGTTTTTGCGACAACTTTGTTGCTCATCTTGATGGTCATTATTTTAAACATGGCGGCAATCTTCTTAAGAAACCGCCTGCGAAAACAACTCACCGCTTCAGCGGTCTAAAGCAATTGAAGGAAAAAATGTCCGCAATAAAAGACAAAACGCGCAAATTAGAACCAGCATTCTCTAACAATGGGAATACGAAAAATTTCGAGTCCCGACATGATCCGAAGGTCATGATCGAAATTGAAAATGTGGATTTTTTCTACGGTGAAACTCAGGCACTTAAAAATATCAATATGCGTCTTCCTGAAAAGAAAATCACCTCTTTCATTGGCCCTTCCGGGTGCGGCAAGTCCACCCTGCTCCGTTGTCTCAACCGCATGAATGATCTGGTGGAAAACACACGCTTGCAGGGAGTAATACGAGTCGATGGAAGGGATACGATGGACCCTGCTCTGGATGTCAGTGAACTGAGAAAGAACGTTGGCATGGTATTTCAAAAATTCAATCCGTTTCCAAAAACCATTTTTGAAAATGTTGCCTACGGGCCCCGCATCCACGGGATGAAAGACAAAAAACAATTACAGGAAATTGTTGAAAAAAGCCTGAAGTCGGTTGCCCTCTGGGATGAGGTCAAGGACCGGGTCGACTCCACCGCGCTGGCCCTGTCAGGGGGTCAGCAACAAAGGCTTTGCATCGCCCGAGCCATTGCCGTAGAGCCAGAAGTGCTCCTTATGGACGAGCCCTGCTCGGCCCTGGACCCGATCGCGACTGCTAGAATTGAGGAACTGATGGTCGAATTGAAAAAACATTACACCATTGTGATTGTGACCCACAATATGCAACAAGCCGCCCGGGTGGCGGATTTTACTGGATTCCTGTTGCTGGGAGAGTTGATTGAATTTGGTCCGACTGAGAAATTATTCACCAATCCTTCTGTTCCTAAAACAGAAGATTATATAACCGGCCGATTCGGTTAGAGGACAAAAAATGTCGCGACATGCCATACACCTTGAAAAAGCTATTGATGAACTCAAGCACTTGATTCTTTCTTTAGGCGCCGATGTGGAGGAAAGCGTCAGGCTTTCGGTCCAATCCCTGACTCAGCGAAAACCCGAGCAAGCAAAAGAAGTTATTGCGGCGGATTACGTCATTGACCAGCGGGAAGTATATATCGAAGAGGAATGCCTGAAAATTCTGGTTCTTCACCAACCTGTTGCCAATGATCTCAGGCTTATCATTGCCATTTTGAAAATTAATAATGATCTGGAAAGAATTGCTGATCTTTCTGTAAATATTGCCGAACGTGCAGTTTACCTCTCTGGTGAGGCAAAGGCTGACCTTCCTTTTGATCTGCAAAAAATGGCAGAGAAAGTTCAATCCATGTTGAAACGTTCACTCGATGCAATGGTGAACCGTGACGAAAAGCTTGCACGCCGGGTTTGCGAAGATGATGATGAAGTCGATGCCATGAACCGCGAAATGTATGTTTGCGTGGAACAAGCCATAAAAAAGGACATCGAAAATTTAAACAGTTATATTCAACTGCTCTCTGCTTCTCGTTACCTGGAACGAATGGCGGACCATACTACCAACATCGCCGAAGATGTAATCTATCTGGTAACGGGAGAAATCATCCGCCACGGCAATCCAGCGTAACCACCAGGCGTGGGGCCAATGTGCCACCGCTTTTTCTGGCGAGCAAAGAGTTTTCTCGGCACAAAGAGCCCTTGCTATCTGCCTCCCCTGTTAAGGGGCTAGGGATAGTCGTCTCCCTCGCTGGGGGGTGCGATTTTGACATTGGGGACCTGCAAGCCGAAAAAGGGAGTCAACTTATTGGGGACCGACAGTTTGCGATACAATACGTGAAACCCCTCATCGGAAATATCCGGCTTTAGCAATTGCTGAACCTGCTCGGTTGATACAATCTGCTGTGAAGGTTCATCAAACATTGTGACTCCAACACCCACCCAATGGGTATGGACAAACTGCTGTTGCACCAGACTCTCCACACCGGTACTGTATTGCATGGCTTTTTTGATGATATGCTGGGCGAGATAAGCAGGAACACATCGTCCCACTGCTATCACTTTCGAGGTCTCGCCCATGGGATACACCCTCAAAGCCACACGCGTGGAACCCAACTCTCCAAATTCCTTGAAGACCTGTTTTCTTTGTTTGCGGAAAGATTTGGAGATAAAACCTTCGATTTTGATACGTTTTTTATCTACAGGCTCGCATTTTTCCTCTGCAAATACGGGAGACGCGCCTACCAGTCCCAAAATCATCAAAACAGGAATACCCCGCCTCATGAAGCACCTCAATAACTGACTAAACCGTTCTTTTTTATAGTGCATAATCAATTTCCCTGTTTCTCCGGTTAAAGGCAAATCCTCTGTTATAATATATGGACGCTTTGCTTCCCCCTATGGGGACTTTTGCTTATTTATGAATTCTTCAGCGCTTTGCTCGCTTGAAAAATAGTATTCTTTACCATCAATGGTTTTTTTAATCGCTTCAGATTTTGGGATATACACCCCGTTGTTGGGGTCCATGACCATTTCTGTGGGTTCTTGCTCTGCGGACGAGCTTTTTTCCGGAAAAAGCGCACGCGCGACAAGAATCAGCAGGATTACGGCGATTCCAAATAATGCTAAACGGACCATTTCGCCATTTTAAAGTTTTGCCAGCCGAATATCAACCCGGTAAATGGCGGCAAAACAAGCATTGATATTTAACAGGAAAACTCCTGATCCATGAACGACGAAACAACATTTGAGTTGGATAAACCAGATAAGTCCATGGTGCCGGCGGTCCGAACCACTAACGAGGCTCTGGTCCCGCGTGATCCTTTTCAAGCTTACTTGCAGGAAGTCCGCAAGTACCCGGCCCTGACAGAAGAAGAGGAAAAAGAGCTGGCCATTCTTTATCAAGAAACCGGTGACCTCGAAGCCGCCTATAAACTGACCACTGCCAACCTGATGCTGGTTATTAAAATTGCCATGACTTTTAAGCGCGAATGGCAAAACCTGATGGACCTGGTTCAAGAGGGCAATGTTGGCCTGATGAAAGCGGTTAAAAATTTCGATCCTTTTCGAGGGGTGCCTCTTTCCGCCTATGCGACCTGGTGGATCAAGTCGTATATCCTGAAACATATTCTCGACAACTGGCGACTGGTGAGGGTGGGCACCACCAACGCCCGGCGAAAACTGTTGTTCAACTTGAAAAAGGAAAAAGAAAAACTGGAGCAACAGGGGTTTGACCCCACCACCAAACTGCTGGCCGAACGATTTGGAGTAGACGAGGGAGAAGTCATTGACGTCTCCGCCAGCATCGGTGCGATGGATGTTTCCATTGATACTCCGTCTCGGCCCGACAGCACCATGACCCCTGCGCAAACCCTTTCTCAAGGCGGACAGTCCGTCGAGGAAAATGTGGAGTTGAAACAGTTCCGGCAGATTCTCAATGAAAATATTGAGAATTTTAAAACCGGGTTGAATCCCAACGAAATAGAAATTCTCGACCAACGCATTCTTTCCGAGGACCCTTTATCGCTCCAGGAAATTGGTGACCAGAGAGGGGTTACTCGAGAAGCAGTGCGCCAAGCCGAACAACGGTTGTTAAAAAAATTTAAAACTTATATCGAAGAAAAAATGCCGGAAGCGGCAGACTATTTTACAAACTGAGGAGGAGCATTATGAGTACCCGGACTGAAACTGACAGCATGGGAGAGATCGATGTCCCGGCCAACAGGTATTATGGCGCCCAAACCGCGCGATCATTGATCCATTTTGATATCGGCACTGAAACCATGCCGCGCGAAATCATCCGGGGGATGGGTATATTGAAGAAGGCTTCGGCCATGGTCAATGCTGAACTGGGACTCTTACCTGAAAATATCAAAGACTTGATCTGCCAGGCCGCCGATGAAGTGATCGAAGGAACACTGGATGAACATTTCCCCTTGAGAGTCTGGCAAACCGGCAGTGGAACTCAATCCAACATGAACTCCAACGAAGTTATCGCCAACCGGGCTATTGAGATAGCAGGGGGAACCATCGGCTCGAAGGACCCGGTGCATCCCAACGATCATGTTAATAAGGGGCAGTCTTCGAACGATACCTTCCCCACAGCAATGCATATCGCTGCGGTCGAGCGCATTCGCGACACACTCATCCCCTCGATATCAACCTTGACCAACTCATTCCGAAAAAAAGCTGAGGAATTTCAAGACATCATAAAAATTGGCCGAACCCATTTAATGGATGCGACCCCGCTTACCCTGGGTCAGGAGTTCAGCGGATATACGACACAGTTGGAATACGCGCTCGACCGCATTGAGGGTTGCATGCCCAGAATGTATCAAATCGCACTGGGCGGAACCGCAGTGGGAACCGGCCTCAACTCGCATAAGGATTTCGCCGTAAAAGTCGCCGAGCAAATCGCTGAGCTCACCCAATGTCCGTTTGTCACCGCACCGAATAAATTTGAGTCCCTTGCGGCGCACGATGCCATTGTCGAGGCCAGCGGCGTTTTAAAAACTATTGCCTGTTCGCTCATGAAAATCGCCAACGATATACGCTGGCTCGGGTCCGGTCCCCGATGTGGAATCGGGGAAATCGTTTTACCTGCCAATGAACCGGGAAGCTCCATCATGCCGGGTAAGGTCAACCCCACCCAGTCGGAAGCAATGACAATGGTCGCGGCACAGGTGATAGGCAATGACACCGCTATCAATGTGGGTGGATGCTCCGGTAATTTCGAACTCAACGTTTTCAAACCGGTGATGATTTACAATCTTCTTCAGTCCATTCGCCTGCTTGCCGATTCCTGCCGGTCTTTCAACGACCATTGCGTGGTCGGCATTGAACCTAGTAAAATACAAATCGAAAAACATCTTAAAGGTTCACTCATGCTGGTTACGGCTCTCAACCCGCATATCGGCTACGACAATGCCGCCAAGGTGGCAAAGAAAGCCTATCAGGATAACAGCACACTGAAAGAAGCGGCGGCGGCTTTGAAACTACTCACGCCTGAGGAGTTTGATGAGAAAGTACGGCCTGAAAATATGATCGGCCCGAAGGGATGAGAGTGCCGACGAGCTGCCGGAGGCAGATAGCAGTGAGGTTTCAATACTCCGAAAGTGAACCGTTTAACTTTTTCAAACACGCGACCCCGACTAACACCCCGTTCTGGTTTGTCACGGCAATATAGTCCGCTTCATGTTCCAACATGATTTCCACCGCTCGGGCCTGCGACTCATCTTGCCTAATCGTCAAAAGAGGTCCCATATATTCCCTGATCGTAGTGTTCGACAGATCTTTCGACTTGTAGCTCTCCAGTAATTGCTCCTCCGATACGATACCAACCGTTTCTCCTTCATGCTGAACAAAGGCATGATCGCAATCGTTGCTAATGAGATACTCGATGGCATCGAAAATGAGGGTTGTAGAATCCAGAACCGGTGTCGGCGATGTAACCTTTCCTACTACAGACATGGCATTGACCTTCAAAAATTCTTGCAGTTCTTTGAAACCTTTTCACTCGACACTTATAAGGTAGGGGAATAGGCGGTTTTTCACAATCCCACAAATGAGGGAGAAAACACCTTGAAATCCACTGGCAAACCGTGACTTCTGTCTAACTCAACTAATAGTCACCTTTCCTCACCATGTTACGATTCGGTTACAAAATCAGGTAACGCCATTTTTCTCTTGCATTTATAAGATTTGAAGCATAGCTTTACATTACATCACTAACATTTTTTTCACATATGGTTTTAATGTCATGGATCTTTGCAAGGATTTAGAAGCCTTGAAACAGGCCTCCCTTTCCTGTCTTTTTTCGGAAGCGGATTTAGAACGCGTTTTTAACGCGGGAAAACAGATTTGTCTGAAAAAAGGCCAGGTTCTTTTTTCGGAAGGCTCCTATCAGGAAACCATGTACATCATTCTTTCGGGAAAAATGGAGGTATATAAAAAGCATAAACAAATCGCGGTCCGGGAAGCCGGAGATTTTTTTGGTGAAATGGCATTAGTGGAATCCAAGCCCCGTGCAGCCAGTGTCCGGGCTCTTTCGGAGACGGAAGTTCTGGAAATTGGCAAAGAAACCTTCTTTAATTATTTTGCTTCGAATCCGAAAGTAGTTTGGGCGATTTTAAAAGACGTCTCTGTCAGACACCGGATAGATCTGGATGCCATTGATACAAGCTCTCTGGAAATCAGTAACAGCCGGGAAAAATACCGCAGGGTGATCGACTCGGTATCCGACCTGATCATCCAGACCGACCCGGAGGGGAAAATCAATTTCGCCAATAAAGCAGTCAGCTTTTTAGGGTTTGATGTGTTTGACCTGATCGGCAAGGATTTTTACGATGGAGAACTCAGCAGTACCAGCAGGGCTCATATTTTGACCCGGCGTGTCGGCCCCAGAGCCACGACCAACCTGGAGGTTTCCCTGAAAGTGAACGAACAGTCCAACTTGTATGATGTCTGCAACAGCATGAGCTTTATGATGACTGCTACAGGGATGTGGAGCGTACCGCAAGAGATGGTTATGAAAAAAGGTGTCCAGAAAGAATTTCAGGGTACCCTGATGGTCGCCCGAAAAGAGAAAAATGTCGGCTACCGGATGGTTTAAAGGCACCCCTGAAAATCAGTTTTTGTCAGCCCCCCCCCTTGATTACCTGAAAGAAAATTTACTAAATTTTAAATGGTGGTGTTGAAGTTCAAAAGAGCGGCTTCAGGAGGTTCATCGGTACTTGTCAAAATCTCCTGGACTCGTGATTCGATCAAGGCATCCAGATCTGTCGCATTTTGCAGGAGGGATGATAAATCGTCACTCTGACCGGTCCCATCGCTCAAGAAGTCAACGATGCTACCGGTAGAAATTCCTGATTGCTGGAAAATGGTTTCCAGCCGACCAAAAAGTTCATCCCGCCCTTCAGTAGACTTTGCCCGAAACGCGATCAGTTCCGTAGCCGATAATTCTTTGCTCTGGTCGGTATCAATGGAGTCAAAGTTGTCAAGCAGGTCTTGACCGTTCCCAGTCGCATCTATTTTTTCCTGAACTTCGCTGAGATCCAGTCCACCCGAATAATTGCTATCCTCTTTCTGAAAACGCTGATAAACCTGCTGAGCTAAACTGCTAAGAATTGTTGAACCGAGTCCTCCACTTCCTCCGACCATTGAGCCGCCCTCCACCAAAAGATGTTTAAAATCGGACCATTCCATGTCCTGTACATCCTTAACGGCCACTGCAAAAAATGGCATAAGCTTTTATTTAAAGCGGTTTATAGCAGTCGAAAAATCAAGGGGATTGACGGGGGGGGATCGGGAAAGAATTTATGCAGCTTCCTCTTCAGCGCTCACCTGGTTCCTGCCATTTTCTTTGGCCTGATAAAGTGCCTTGTCGGCGTTTGAGATCAATTGCTCACATAAGGCCCCGCGTTTCGGAGTCAAAGCAGAGACCCCGGCACTCACGGTAACATAAGAGCCGACCACGCTTTTATTGTGTTCTATTTTTAAATCTTCAATGGACGAACGAATGGCTTCCGCCAGATTGCAGGCTCCTACCAGAGTTGTTTCGGGGAGAACTACCGCAAACTCCTCGCCCCCATAACGGGCCACCAAATCAGCCGGACGTTGAACACATTGATCGAGAGCTGTAGCAACCTGTTTCAGGCAAGTGTCTCCGCCCTGATGCCCATAGCTATCGTTATAAAGTTTGAAAAAATCAATATCCAGCATGATCAATGATAGAGAATGCTGGTCCCTCATGGCCCTTTTCCATTCGCTATTCAGAGTTTCATCAAAAAGGCGGCGATTGCCGATTTCCGTCAATCCATCCAAAACGGATAACTTTAGCAGTTTTTCCTCCATCAGCTTGCGCTGGGTAATATCGCGCACTATCCCGACAAATTCACTTTTTCCTTCCCAGATCATCTCGTTAACGTTGAGTTCAAGGAAGAAAGAACTGCCGTCTTTTTTCAAACCCTGAACCTCCCTGGACATCCCAATGATATTTGCTTTTCCAGTTTTAAAATATTTTTCAAGGTACCCATCATGCTGGCTTTTGTCCGGTTCTGGCATCAATTGGCTGATATTTTTGCCAATCACTTCCCCGGCAGAGTAGCCAAAAATTTTTTCTGCCGCCGGATTAAAGCTCTGTATCACTCCCTTGCCATCAATGGTGATGATTCCATCCAAAGCGTTCTGGATCAGCAGTTTATTTTTTTTCTCGCTAAATAGAAAAGTATCAAAATGTTTAATAGCCTTTAATCTTTTTTCCTGAGAGCTGTTTGGGGCATACCCATGGACCAAAGCAAAATTAAAGTCCAACTCCAAAATCGGTATCACTTCAAAATCGTATAAACCATTCGTGCAGGACAAACTTTGTTTCTGCGGGCGGGTCGATTTAAAAGCAGAATCAATCAGGCTTGTTAATACTACGGGAGCGGGGTCTCCTTTCCCAAGCTTCCAGTCCTCCAGCACCTTGGCGCAAGCTGGATTGGTCTGCAAGACAAGCCCTTCCCTGTTTACACTGAAGATGGGGTTAGGGTTTTGTTCGGAAAGCTTTTCGAGACTCTGAATTAATTCCTGACTCATAGGTTTAGCTCGTGTAATGAAACATGCGCTCAACACATTGAAGGGCGCGTTTCTGAGTCTCCGGGTCGATTTCGACGATGCTATGCGGACTCGGGTTTTCGAGGACGTTTAATATATCTTCCAATGAATTGAATTTCATATATTTACAAAGTGTACAGCTTCCTGCAAATGTTTTTTCCGGAAATTCGGATTGCAAAACACCGGTCAGGCCACATTCCGTAAGCAGAAAAAAGGTGTCTCGCTTCGATTCACGCACGTGGTCAAGCATTTGGCTGGTGCTTCCTACATAATCGGCTTTGCCCACCACTGAAGAATTGCACTCGGGGTGAACGAGAATTTCCACGTCCTCAAAGTTTCTCCGCACCTGGTCTATACTTTCAGGTTGGTATTCCTCATGAACGTAGCAGGTGCCATCCCAGAGCTGGATATCTTTATTCACTCCCCGGGATTCAAGATGTTTGATCACGTTTTCGCCCATGAGCCGGTCGGGCAGGAAATAAATCTTGTCGTTCGGGATTTTTTCAATAATGGTGTAAACATTCGAAGAGGTCACGCACACATCACACTGGGCTTTTACCTCGGCGGTCGTGTTGATATAGCAGACGAATGTGTGGTCGGGAAATTCTTTGCGCAGTCGGATAACGTCCTGTGCCGTTATGCCATCGGCCAGGGAACAGCCGCCATCGGGGTTGGGATCCAGCACTATTTTGCCCGGATTGAGAATCTTGGCAGTCTCCGCCATAAAGCGAACCGCCGAAAAAACGATGACATCGGCATCGGATTCTTTCGCTTTTTTCGACAAGCCATAAGAGTCGCCAGTGTAGTCGGCGACACTATAAAAAATTTGCGGCGCAACATAATTATGCACGAGGATGATGGCATTCTTTTCACGCTTGAGCTCTTCAATCCTTCTTATGGTAGGAAGCAACAGTTCACAATGTTCTTGGGTAAACCGGCAAACCGGATTGCCCACCTGAATGTCTTTAAGCTTTTCGTATAATTTTTCTGCGGTAATCATGAATTTTTCCTGCCGGCATAGCCGCCGGTGTCATGAGCAAGGGCTTGTTTGAGCCGCGACAACTTTTTGTTCGCCAGAGAGAGTTACGGCCCATTGGGTCCAGCGTCACGCTGGCCACGTCCAGTGGTTAGCCCGGCGGCCAGTTCATGGCTCGGCCACCCAAAAGATGATAATGAATATGAAACACCGACTGTCCGGCTCCTGCTCCACAGTTGACCACCAGCCGGAACCCTGATTTATCAAGTTCTCTTTCCTTAGCCAGTTGATTTGCCACACTGATCACCGAACCCATCAACTCATGGTCCTTTTCCTCGACATCCAGCAAAGTGCCTTGATGAATTCGGGGAATGATCAGAATATGCGTCGGGGCCTGCGGGTTGACATCATTAATCGCGAACAACGTGTTCGATTCATAAACCTTATCGGAAGGAATACTGCCCTCGCTGATTTTACAAAACAGGCAATCACTCATAAGATTTTTTTCCTTGTCCTCTTTGGTTTTCCATATCCTTGCCCTGTTCAGTTTCCTGCTGTGGCACAAACTGGTTAAGATGCTCAATGATTTCTTCTTTATAGGAGATAAACGGATCGAGCATCAGAAACGGTTCATCGGTTTTACTCAGGCGAAAGCCAATCCAGTCTATGAGATAACCCATGTGAGCATGCTGGCTCATAAGCTTTTTAACGAGCTCTCCTCTGCCTTGCGCCCGGGTCCCTCTTGGAGGATTCACCTTTGAGAATTCGACTGCTTCATCAGTGGTTTTCCTGTAGCCGTCTCCATTAGCCTCCAGTCCCCAGAACAGGCCGGTTTCCTTGTTCAGGTTGTGGTACTCCAAGTCCAGACTTTTGAGCCAGGGGTCGTTCCATTCCAAGTTTTCTTCGTTTCTGAACTCGTTCAACATCCAGTATTTGCTGGCCCAGTCCACTCTGCCGATCACCGCTTCCGGTCCTTTCGGCAAATCGGTTAAGACTGATTCCCAACCCTCCAGAATCCAGTCCGTCTCTCGATTCGTTCCAGCCAGATATTTCTTGCAGGTATTCAAAATATCCCATTGCAGTTCCAGGGCAGTGGAAGAATCCCCCGAAGCCAGTTTCACATGCCACTTGAAATCCGGATCGCGGGAAATGGACCGCATGGACTGAACCGAGTCTGCAAGAATCCATTCCCGTTTGGCAACCCCCAACTGCATGATTTCCAGCATGAGAGTTGTCGTCCCCATTTTCATGGCAGTTGCAAACTCACTCATGGTGGAATCACCAACCAGAAGATGAATGCGCCGGTATTTGCTCGGGTCCGACAAAGGTTCATCGCGGGTGTTGACAATTGCCCGGTTATATTGCACCCACCGGTAAAATTCATTAGGGATGTGATCAGCTCTTTGTGAAATCTGAAAGTTCACCTCATCGCCACACTTTTCATCAGGCGTAACGTTTTCCCAATCCCGAAACGGGTGGGGATCACAGGAACCAATTCTGCCGGCGCCACAATAAATCAGCCGGGTGGTTAAGAATGAAGAGAGCAGTTTCAGGTTGTCCCGCTCATCGAAAGGGAATCCCCTGCCTACCAGATAATTTTCGTGGCACCCAAAAGTCGCATTGGTTTCAAGGTCCACATTGTTCTTGATAAACGAAACATGATCGGCCCAGCCCAGTTCTTCCACCGCTTCTTGGATCAACGTGTCCCCGGCACGGTCATAAGTTACCAGGTCCACAAGGTTGGAGCATTCCGGCGAGGCATATTCCAAATGGCCCATATCCAAATACAAGCGCCCGCCGTTAAGCAGGAACCCGCCATTACCAGGAGGCTCATCGTTGGCTCGATAGTGAAGGTCCAGCACACCCAGGTTTTTTGAAAAAACATGGTTCTTGACCTTGTTGGCAATTTCCATGGGATCGTAAGAAAAGTCCCCATCACTTTTTACCAGGAGGCCATATTCCGTTTCGATGCCGAAGATGCGTTGTTTCATTTCAGGGCATTTCCAAAAATTAACGTTGGAGAGAGGTCTTGCAAATATCCGCAAGCTCCTGATCGTTCATAAACCGATACCCTGCCTCGGTAATTATTGCTACGGTGGGAAAAATTTTATCCTCCGGACGGGCTTTACCGGTTGCGGAATCAAACTGCGCCGCAGTTTGCAAAAGCCGGATGGCAAGGGTGACCGCGCTGCTTTCCGACCTTTGTGCGAGAGGTCTCTCTCCCCAAAGGTCTTCATGTTCCAGAATTCCCCGAATGGTCGGCGAACCGGACCCGGTTGCGGTATGAGTGCGAATCTGAAAATCTGCCCCCAGCATATCGTAAAAATGTATAGAAGGTTTTCGAGCCCGCAAATCATAGGTCGCAAATATCGGACTCACTCCCCCCAGCCCCTGGACCGCCATGGCCACATTCTCTTTCAGCAGTCTTGACAAGGCGCGAATTTTTCCCTCCCCGCTCATGGACTGCATTTGCGAACGTCGGAAGAACTCAAAGTTGTGCGTGAGAATCCGGGCCATCTCGAATGCAGTAGCGGGAACTCCGGCAATAGCCATCAACGAATAATCATCGATGGGAATGACCTTGTCGCAATGCTCATACATGATGCTGTTACCAGCCGTTGCCCGCCGGTCACCGGCCACAATCACTCCACCCTCAAAGTGGAACGCAAGAACCGTTGTGCCCTGGGTCACTGCAAAATCTTTTTGCGCCTGCGCAGGATCAATTCGAGCCTGCCAGCGATAGCCGGATCTTTCCAGGAGATCGAAAAAATCTCCGGGCGAACCTTTAGAATCAGATTGAAAACTCATTGACCGGTTCTCTGTTTGTATTTTTCTGTTTGCTTGGGGTCCACTTTTTTCATCCGCTTTAAAAGATTATCCCTGCCCGGCCGTGAAGGTTCCGGGCTTGAAGGGCCGGAATCATGGTGATCCGGACTGGATTCTTTTTTTTCTTCCTTTCTCAGGGGATCATTCATTTGCATGGAATCAACTCCTTTTCTTACCCGGCGATTTCTGCCCCGTCACTCACAGGGAGATTAACCGACCGATGATTTTAATTTTTCAATCTCTTCCTTAGTGAGGGCCCTGTAAATAGCTCTTCGTTCCACTTTCCCCAATAGCACGGCACCCTCAAGGACCCATTGATCAAAAGCTTCTTTCAAAGTCTGGGGAAAATCTTTTTCCTCCTCTTGTTGTTTTTTACTTTCAACCCAAAGCCGACAGACTTCCTCTAAAGCCTTGTCGAGCGTAAACGTTGCAAAGGGAAGATTCTGGATTTCCTGCTGAATCCAATCCATGACTTTTTCATCACCAGCGATAACCGTTCCGCTTTTAAAAGTTTCCCAATGTCCGTCATAATTTATACGAAAAAAGGTTGGGTTGCATTCGTGGTCCAGTTCGGCAAGCAGGAGACGAATAATATAGGGTGCCCGTTGGATTTCTTCAAAATTCTGTTTGAGTGCCGGGGCAATACCAAACTGCAGGAGCCTTGCCAAAGTGACATCCTGGGCCGAGCGGTTGAAACCCTCCAAATGCGCCATCTCCAGAAGGGTCATGCGCAAGCGTTCCACATCAGCAGGGTGCCCCACACCGCCCAAAGCAATGCGGTCATAAATTTCGAACACCTTACCCGGCTGGGGGGAAAACCCCATAACCAGCACCCCTTCATCAAAAGGAACCGACAACACCGGCTGACCTAATTTCAACTTTTCCTGAACATAACTGTGGCGGGTGGAAACCGCTTCCATCCAGCGATATGGCTCTTCAAACATTTTTTAAGTTTTCCTCTTTGTGCTTAAACGAATTGTTCGTTGAGAATATTTTCAACCTCTTCGGGGCAGATAACTCCGGTCAAGTCCAGAAGCTCTCCGCTTGCAAACTCAATTCCAGTCCAATGAATACTTTTTATGTTCTCCGCATCTTGTGCCACCGCTTGGCCCCTTATCTTCGCACGGGTTCTCTCAGGAGGCGACTCCATAGCACGAACGATTTCTTTTTCATTGAGTAGTGAATGAACCGCTCCCTCTTGCTGTAACCCCAGATACAACCCGCGCTCGGGGTCCAGGTTATGGTATTCCAAGTCCAGGCTCTTTAGCCAGGGGTCCTCCCAGCCGATGCCTTCCGACTGCATGAACTCGGTAAACAACTTTTCCTTAATTGCCCAGTCAATACGGTCGGAAAGTTTTTCCGGACTGTGTCTAAGTTCATCCAGGGTCCGCTTCCATTCCGCAAGAATCCAGTCCCACTCCCGGTTTTTTCCGGCAAAGGCTTTTTCTGCCGCCTCCACATAAGCTTCCTGAATTTCAAGAGCCGTGATGGTCCCGCCTGTTTTACGCTGTAAAGCCGTGGTTCTATCGAGAGATACCCGCAACACATCGGCAACCGGATCCGCCAATTCCAAATCGGCAAGTTTCTCTTCACCAGCGATCAAGTTGAGAACCAGAACGGTGCTCCCCACCTTCAGGGCCGTGGCGTAAGCGGACATGTTGGCATCGCCGAGAATCAAATGCAAACGCCGATATCGGTTACTCACCGCATGCGGCTCGTCCCGGGTATTGATGAGGGGACGCTTCGTCATGGTCTCAATGCTTAAAAGCGTTTCAATAAAATCAGACCGCTGGGCCAACTGCAAACCCTGGAAGTTACCGGCGTTTTCTGATCCCACTTTTCCGGCCCCGGCATACAACTGGCGTGTCACCAGAAAAGGGGCCAATCCGTTTACCAGGTCCTCGAATGGCGTTTCACGCGGGATGAGGTAATTATCATGCGTGCCATAACTGTGGCCGCTGTAGTCAGTATTATTTTTGAATACCTGAAGTGAGTTGCCCCCCAGTTCCCGGTTACGGATGGCCGCGCATTCGGCGACAATTCTTTCCCCTGCCACATCATGTGCTACCAGGGATAACACCGAGTTGCATTCCGGAGTACTGTATTCAGGATGAGTATGATCATTATAAAAACGGGCACCATTAGTCAAAACCCGGTCGCACTTCATATCCAGATAAGAGTAAGGTCTTTGACGATCTTCGGCGCAAAAGGCATCTTCTTCCTCATCCTGAGCCAAAGAGGTCACCCGAAACCCACGCATATCCAGATGCGAGTTTTCCTGCGAATAAGCCCATTTGCAGAAAACACTTTTGCGCTCGCAGGCCTGCAACAGCTTCATCGACTCCTCGACTGGATCCGAATTTTCCAGGTCTTCCCGGATAATTCCATACTCGGTCTCTAAACCCAAAAGAGGAACGCTCATATAATTGACCGGCGTATTGTGTTTTCGGTCGCCTTATCCGATTCGTTCGGCCGCCGCACCCGCACAACATTCTTCGATTCCATATCCAAAAGCTGAAGCCAGTCTTCCAGGTTCGATTCAGCGGGAAGCAGACTGCCTTCCTGAAATTCGGTCTCAAGAGAAACTACAAGATCGTCCACCGTCAGGCACAGTGTTTCACCCTGAATGGCCCGTTCGATGGCCCTTTCCTTGGTGCGCTTCATGATTCCCTCAATGGCCGCGCCGGAAACAAAATCCTTCCAGTACATCTTGCGGTTGCCGCCACTTCGCAAAGTCAGCACCAGCACTTCCTGATCGGAGCCTTGACTAAAGAGGCGATCCAGAAATGGTTCGGCCATGGCGTTAAAATCTTCATGTTCGCGGGGAAGCCCATCTTTCAGATAAACACGCAGGATGGCTTTGCACTCTTCGCGGTCGGGACGCGATACTTTGATCTTTCTGTCAATTCTGCCGGGCCGGATAATAGCCGGGTCGATCAGGTCGGGCCGGTTGGTCGCCAGAATCACCACTGTTTCGCGAAGGGATTGGATGCCATCCATCTCCGCGCAAAACATGGGAACCACCGTATTGCTAATGTTAGACCCACGCCAGGCCTGCCGGGTTCCTAAAATAGACTCTGCTTCATCTATAAATATAAAAGGGATCTGGCCCTTTTCTTTATAGTCCCGAGCCTTTTTAAAAATTTCACGGATTTTACGCTCCGATTCACCCAACCACATATTGAGGATCTCCGGCCCTTTCACATAAATGAATCGACCCTGCAATTCGGATTCTTCCTGCTCGGAAAGCTTGCGAATCACCTCAGTAAGAATCGCTTTGCCAATGAGAGTTTTGCCGCAACCCGGGGGACCATAAAACAAAAACCCCTTGGGCACTTGATATTCCATCTGGCTCAGGATTTCCTGATGCAGGAGCGGATATTCGAGAACTTTGCGAACCTCCTCTTTTACTTTCTCCTGACCTCCCACTTCGGACCATTCCACCTGCTCATAATCGTCTTCAATAAGAGTGCGGGACTCCCGCTCAGGAAGTTTACCCAAAATAACCCTTTGGCTGGTGTCGAGAAAAATTTCTGTCCCCTCTTTCAGGCTGGTTTCATCCAAACCGTCGCGAACCAGAACAATGGTTTCCGTGTTGCCAGTCGCCGCCTGCACCAACCATTGCCCACCGGCAAGCTTTGCGGAAAGTTTCGCCAATGGCCCCTGATTGGGAAGCAATAATCGGGCAATCACTACAAATCCTTCATTCAGCGCTACCTGATCACCTGTTTTTAGTCCCTCATTTTCCACCAGTTCTGGAACAACCGCCGCCTGATATTCCGTGCCTCCGGAGACCAGACGAACCAAGCCTTCCTCGCCCTGGCCCAGGATCGTGCCAATACGGTGGGCAGGAGACTTCAATTTTTCAATGGCTTCCTCTAAAACCCTAATTTTAAGCGCATACTGCTGGGCAGACTGCTGGGCCTGGAACAGAGCGTCCCTGAGATCCAGCACCTTTTCCTGCAATTGGGGTCGATCCTGCGTTTCATTTAAAACCTGATCGATCAACTCTACGATATGGGTTTGGTCTCCCATGAATAAATCCTTTATTTTTGATGAGAACTATCAATTGTATGAACAAAAAAATATAGAAATCAAGTCAATTTTCTCAAAGGTTTAGTGGAGAAAACCCTGTCATTATATTAGGATGAAGACTTCTATAAGTTATTGGCCGAAAAAACTTTCGCACAATTTTTCCATATCCCGGCAGGGCTCGGCAAATCCCCTAATCTGACAACAAATTTCTGGCCCTATGATCTCTGCGAAAAACAAAATTCCCATCGAAAAATGCATTATCAGTTTCAGCCACGACAAATATTCGACCCGCGAAAAAGCCGATACCTTTAGCATGGCAAAAGCAGAGCGTGAGATTGCTGCCGGTAAACTTGGCATCAGTCATCTTATCCTGAGAGCTGAGAATGATGACATCGACCGGCTGAAATTTCTTTTTTTGATTCGGGGAATTCCCATCATGTGTTACGCGCTGAGCAACCTGCTGAATTCCAGCTTACGCGAAATCGTGGTCATTGGCTCCGAAGAAGTCAAAAAAATTATGGACTGCTTTCTTGATGTTGTCGGGACCTGTGGGAAAACCATTCGGTTTGCACAAGAAGATGCCCAACACCTCAACCTGGTCCACACCATGAATCTGGGCAGGGAGCTACTTTCCCTTTCACCTGATGAGTTGGTTCTCTTCCAACCCGGTGACCTGCCTTTCTTATATGACCTGGAAAAAGTATTGCGCTTTCCCGACAACAAAAAACATAATCTGGTGCTCTGGCTGAACTCCCGGCAAAAGATGTTTCCGGAATTTGAAAAAAATCTGGACAGTGAGTTCGTCAAACGTAATTACCATTACCGGTCCCTCGATAATCACTCAGACAATTTGTTGGATCTTAAAGAGCCCAATTTATATCCCATAAATTTTTCAATGATGGATTCGGATATCATTGACAACCTGCACTCTTCCCGCAAAGACGGACAAATAATCCATGCTGGCATTCAAACCGCCCTGCAAAAACCTCTGCGCCTGCTCAAGGTTCTTCCTTATGTCGTGAATCATCTGTTGACGTTCCGGTCAAATGTGAGTTGCATTCGACCTGGCGACCAGTATCAGTTCGGCATGTCCCGGAAAAATTTTCACAAAGGTATCTCCCACTTGCTCAACACTCCCTTGACCACCACGGTGCATGATGACCCGGCTTTCGTTTCTGATGTCGATGCATTGGAAGATTGGGAAGATTTTGAGTCTCTCACCCATCATGCGGAAAATGCTCATGGTCGGGAGGGACTGGAAGTTATTCACCCGTTTGGAGAAGCTTTGACCCGGTTTCGTGAAGAAGGTATGCCCAAGTTGAAAACAGAGATTCCCATGTATCAGAATTTTCCCTCCTACATTAATTCTATTTATGCAACGTTCGGGATGAGTTATGTGCCCTTTGACAGGGAGGGCCAATACATCTCGCCCAACGGAAAATTGAAAACCGTGGAAGTCGCATACCGCTGGTATAAACAAAAATGTGAATTGCTGAAACAGAATACGACCCATGGAAACCGGCCTGATTGAAAAACGCGCTGGCATTGCTCCAACCCCAAGGCACACTTTCTACCAACTGAAAATAACGCTATAATATAAGCCGTGGTTCTATGTACTAAAAGTCAAACTACCGTATAAACTTAAGCGAAAATGCCAAATCTGTGGCTGGAAAATAGTTTGTTGAATCGAACCCGATTATCCGGGTTTATCCTTTTATCGCTGGCCATTCATTTTATAGTGGTGATCGCACACATGGTAACCCCTGCCCGGCAGGAAAAAATAAAGGGGCCTCCCCCTATCCAAGTAAAGTATATCGAGCCGAAAAAAACCATGGCCGCCAAAAGTGGTCGCATCATCGACACACCGAAGCCACCCCAAAAGACCGAGAAAGCCAAAACCAAAGATTTGCTGGCAAAATTTGACAGTCGAGCCCATTCCAATACCAATAATAAACCTGCAAAAACCTATCAGCGAAAGAAAACCGTGGTACCAAAATCCAAAGGGTCAATAGGCAAAACAGGATCCGCACCTGTTCAGGAAAAGAAAATCGCACGTAAACCGAAAACGCGGTCCGTAATTGAGTCCAAAAAAAGGGCCTTCCCGGAATCGGACATTGGGAAAATGAAAACCGTTACCCGGGAAAAACCCATAGCCTCAGCATCCAATCCCAAAGCGGGAACAGGCAGTGTTCTGGCCCTGCTGGATGGGTTTGACCCTGAACCCTTCGCATCAATCGATACGGATGCTCTTGAAAACACCGATGACGACGAACCGGTTTCTCTCGATACTACGGAAGTCAAGTACGCCTCTTATTTTGCGAGGATCAAACACCAGATCGAACGGGTCTGGATTTATCCTTCTGATGCGGCAAAACGTGGTATCAGCGGCGATCTTAATTTGACTTTCAGTATTTCCAGGGATGGGAACCTCCTTGGAGCACGTCTGCTGGATCGGTCGGGTTATGAAATTCTGGATATGGCCGCGCTCAAAGCCGTGAAGGAAGCGGCTCCTTTTTATCCCTTCCCGGCAACCATTCAACGGGACAAATTAACCATCCAGGCCAATTTCATTTATACTCCTAATATTGAAACCATCGCTCCCTGATTTTTCGTCACCATGAACTCTCCTCATCTTGCGGTCATTTTACTTTCTCCTCCTGATAGCGGATATTCCCTCATCCTCGAAAACAAAGTGGCAGGTGTTCCTGTATTCAAACGCTTGATCCTCACTTTGCAAAGAGCGGGTATCAAGGAGTTTCTGGTTTTATCCAACCAGTTGGATGAGCGAGAAATAAAAATTCATAGAAAAAATATCGAAAAGGATTCCCGGTTTAAAAGCCTTCTGCACTGGCATGATCGCACCGAATATTTTGCAGAGAGCAACAAAGAGCAGGCCAACGCGCTCACTCCATCCCAACAGTTTCTACTGGTAAACGGAAACCTCGTTACGCACCAGAAGGTTGTCCAGCGTTTCATGGAGTCCGAGGACAATAATAATCCCGCTGGAATTTTCTGTCTGGCACTGGAAAAACCCGGCGGATTGTATCTGCTTCCCCCAACTAAGTTTTCCACATTGAGTCATCGCAACGGAACAGAAGATAACGAAGATAAAGTCGAACGCATTACGTTGCCTGCCGACACCAATTTTTGCATAGAAGTCCGGGACAACGCCTCTGCTCTGGAGGCCGAGGAGAAACTGCTTCGTTATAATAAACACCATTACCATCAATTTATGGATATCTGGGTCAATTCTTTATTTTCCCGCCACATATCTGCCGTGTTGGTTAAAACTCCCCTCACACCCAATGTGCTGAGCCTGTCCGGATTGTTTATCGGATTCTTGTCAGGCTGGTGTTTCGCGCAGGGAAATTATCTCAGCGGTCTGGCAGGAAGTTTATTGCTGGTCCTGACAGCCATCTGGGATTGCTGTGATGGAGACGTCGCAAGGTTGAAACTCATCGAATCTGATTTTGGTGAGAAACTCGACACCATCTGCGATAATCTCGTCAATGTTTTTGCCTTCACAGGAATGATGCTGGGAATCTCGCAAACCCATGGGTGGGCGCAGGCCATTATCCCCTTCACTATGCTGGCTGTCGGCGGTGGAGCGATTTTTGCTTTTATCTATTTTCCCAAAGGCGGCAAAGGGAGTTTTTTCCGGCACTCCGAGATGTATGATGTCATCCAGACTCTGGCAAGCCGAAATTTTATATATGTCATTTTACTTTTTGCCATAGGTGGACATCTGAACTGGTTTCTCTGGCTTGCTGGCGTTGGCTCCCTTACATTCGCCATGGCTCTTTTTCTCGCCAGACGCCAGACTATTAAAACAGCACTTTCCGATCCTTAGCGGTTTTTTTATCTTATGACTGAAAACGGCTCTCCCTCCCAGGACAATGCCAAAATTCTAACGGCCGTTTTATTATTGCCAGCAGAACCCGATTGGTATTGGCAAAACATGGTGGAAGTCCCCTTCCTGCTGAGGAACGTCCTCACCCTGCAAAGAGTAGGCATAAAAAAACTGGTGCTCTGGAGCGAAGACAAGAATGCCAGTCACGAGAAGCTCCAGCAGGACCCGCGTGTGAATTTGGATGTGGAATGGGACAACACCCTCACTCTTCACGACACGCAGGTCATGGTCCTTGATGGGTCCACCTTGCTGGAAAAATTAGAAATCGTGGCGGCGATGGCTCCACCCACCCAACACCAGACCGACACCTCCGGATTTCGTTTCTTTCCCGATGCACTCAAACAACAGGCACAAGAAACGGATCTTATAAAAATCATTCCACCCCATGAACCATCACGTTTAATCAACAAAGAAGATTTTCCTGCAGCCGAAGAGCGGCTTTTAAAATCCGTGGGCCTGAGCAATGACAGCCTGATGGACAAACTGGTAACGCGGTTCATTTCCAGGCAGTTGACCCGCCTGTTTTTAAAAACCCCCTTGACCCCTAACCAGATTACTTTTCTGAGCCTGTTGCTCGGTCTTGCCTCGGCATGGTTTTTTTATCAGGGCACCTTTTTTTCAGGCATAACCGGCGCGCTCCTACTTCTGGTCTCCGCTTGGGTAGATTGCACCGATGGCGAAATTGCACGGCTTAAATTCATGGAAACACCCTGGGGCGCACGGTTCGACATCTTCTGCGATAACATCGTTCACTTTTTTGTCTTTTTTTCCATTGGCATGGGTTTGTTTTTCGCAACGGGTAATCCTCTGTATAAACTTTACGGAGCGCTGGCGGTTTTTGGCAGTCTGACTGCGTTTATGATCCTGAGCGGCGTCATCGTGAAAAAAAAGCAGGCGGCAGGGCGAGGGGAAACATCCGAAGCCAACCTGACAGATCAACTTGCCAACCGGGATTTCATATACTTCCTGCTGGTGATGGCCTGCATCGGAAGACTCGATATATTCATCCTTCTCACTGCAGTCGGATCCAATATATTTGCCGTCTACCTGATGTACCAGCGCAGTCGCCACTAGGCGTGGCCAGCGTGATACCCCTTCGGGGCACGAAGGCAAATGATGAGTATAACGCGCGACCCAGAGAGCAATGACCTGATTGAGCCGAGACAACTCTTTGCCCGCCAAGTAAAGTTATTGCTCACTGCCCGCCTCGCTAGAGGCGAAGAAATCTCGGACTTTATCTAACTGAGTTGTTGCCGGGCAGGGGGGTAATGAAGCGATGAACTGTTTTCCATAACCGCGCCGACTCATACGGGAGTCGAGAATGGAAACCACACCGGTGTCGGTCTTTTTTCGGATCAAGCGACCGAATCCCTGTTTCAACTGAATGATCGCCCTGGGAATCTGGTAATGCTTAAACGGGTCGATATGTTGCCGTCGCAGTTCCTCGATGCGGGCTTCTGTCAACGGTTCCTTCGGAACGTCAAAGGGAAGCTTGGTGATGATAACGCTTTGCAACGCATCACCGGGCACATCCACCCCTTGCCAGAAAGAGTTGGTTCCGAAGATCACCGAAGGTTTCTCTTTGAACTTTTTTATCATCAGGCCGGTGGGCATATCCCCCTGCCGGATAAGTGGGAAATGGAACTGCATCTCATCCAGCTTTTCATAAACCTGGTTGAGAAGTGCGTAACTGGTAAACAGGATAAAAGTTTTGCCGCCGGAAACCGCCACCAGTTCCCGGCACCTGTTGGCAATACCTTCCACATAAACACCTGCTTCATCACCCGGTTCAGGGAGGTCATCGGGAACATAGAGCAGTGCCTGGCGGGAATAATCGAAGGGCGCATCCAAAGACAACTCTTCGTCCGGCTGAAAACCAATGCGTTCTTTAATAAAGTCGAATCCCTTGGAAGTAGTCAACGTGGCAGAGGTCATAACCACCCGATCAAGTTTATCGAATACCTGTGCGTGCAGTTCTTCCGCCACATGAATGGGAACTCCGCGCAAGACCACCCGGGGGAAGCGTTTTCTTTTGGCGATTTCTATCCAGTAGACATATCCTCGCATATGCTGATTGAGTATCGCCGACAGAGTGTTGTTGAACTCAAAGCATCGCTCGGCGGCGGCTGACGCATCCACTCGGTCCTCTTCCGAGTGCAGTCCTGCTTCCAGAGATTTCAATCCCTCCCTGAGAGCTTCCATCGGAACATACACACCGTTGTCGAATACAGGAGGTTTATAGAACCTAAGGACCCGGTCGTTCTTTCCATACTCTTCCAGAAGGTGATTGAAAAAAGCCTCGACTGCCTGACGTACGGACATAACCAGCTTGCGAAGATGAGGCACCGAGTCGTGATCGACTCGTGCCAACAGTCCGCGTTTGCTACGCGGGTTATGCAACCGGTCGAGGAAATAAAATAAATTGGAATTGGAAATTTCCAGGCCCAGGAACTGGGTAGCCGCTTCTTCCAAGTTCTGCGCTTCGTCAAATACCACTGCATCGAAAGCGGGGAGCACCGCTCCGGCATTGGCAACATTGGCAAAAAACAAATGGTGATTGACAATCAAAAGGTGCGCGCCGAACCACTTTTTCCGCGCCTTGAAATAAAAGCAGGACGAATGGGTCTCGCAGTTTTTTCCCATACAAAGGTCTTTCTGCCTTCCCACCTCTTCCCACACCTGGGGAAGAACCTCAAAAGAGAGGTCGCTCCGGTACCCGGTCTCTGTCTCTCCGGCCCAGTTGAAAATGCCTTCCCATTGGCTTTCCTCATTTGCCTGAGTGAACAACCCTGCCTGGGCCGACCGTTTCATCCTTCTGAGCGACAGGTAATTTTCGCTGCCCATGCACAAGGCATAACGAAAATTCATTCCCAGTTTGTCGCGAAGAAAAGGGATGTCGTGATTAAGAATCTGTTGCTGGAGGGTCTTGGTATAAGTAGAGATGACCACCTTCTTATTATTTTCCACAGCCCATAAAATAGCCGGGATGAGGTAGGCCAGACTTTTTCCCGTACCCGTTCCCGCTTCCACGATCAGGTGCCGGGCATCGCCAAACGCTTCTTCCACAGCATCTGCCATATCCATTTGCTGGTGACGGTATTCGAAACCGTCCAACTGCGAAGACAGAATTCCCTCTTTACCCAGATAATTTTCCACCCGCTTTGCTGTCATGGTCGTGCATGGTACGGGCACAATTTAAAAAGAGCAAAATTAAATTTTTGGCCCATTAAAGAGCACGTTCCCTGTAACCCGATTTTCGCACTTTCCCCGAGGTTGAATTGCCATGCTGATTTCCTTTATAGTAGATAGAGTAAATTTAATTGGAGCTCCCATGAAACGCCTCACCCTCAGTATCATTCTCACCCTGTTTTTCTCCTCCACTATTTGGGCTCAGAGTCCCGATGGAGCCAAACAACGAAAAGTGTTACGAACCGCACAATTAGTTCTGGAAGAAATTCAAAATTCTCCCGATCACCAGATTCCCGGCGGACTGATTTCCAAAGCCAAGGCCATTATTGTCTTTCCTACTATGGTGAAAGCGGGATTTTTTATCGGTGCCCGATACGGTAAGGGGGTTGCCTCAATGCGATCCAAAGAAACCGAAGAGTGGGGAGCTCCTGCTTTTCTTTATACCGCTGGCGGAAGTTTCGGCTTTCAGTTCGGCGCGGAAGCGGTAGACCTGATCCTGCTCGTTATGACACAACGCGGACTGGAAGGACTGCTCAGCGAAAAGTTCACGCTGGGAGGAGACATCGCGGTATCGGCAGGGCCCGTTGGCCGTCACGCGGAAGCGTCCGCTGATGTTTTCATGCAGGGAGAAATTTATTCCTATTCCAGAAGCAAGGGCATTTTTGGCGGGGTCTCCGTGAAAGGCACCATCATTACTTCCGATGTCGATGCCAACCTGGCTTTTTATGGCAAGCCTCTGACAGCTGAGAACATCCTGCTTTTCAATCAAGCCGGGGAGATTCCTGAATCAGGAAAACAGTTCATAAGAATCTTCAACCACCTGGCCCCCTACAAAAAAGGGAAATAGCAGGGCGCAGAAAAAAGCATAGATGGATTCGCGTTGTCCTTATTCCCAGGAAACGGTTTTAAGGGCTCGGTCCACACGCTTTTTGCCCCATTTTTTCGGCTTTGTGGGAGCTTCCCCGGGTTTTACATCGGTGCCGATCCCCGTCTGGGTCATTTCCACGCGACCCTGCTCATTTTCAAGATAGATTCCTTTTCCGTTCAGCAGAAGTACCTGGACGAATTGGTTGTCATGTTGGCCCCAGAACCGGGTTCCGCGAACCCCTATCACCGCCAGCGGGGTCTGGACCTTGAAGTCTATTTTTCTACGAGCATCAAGAAGGTTCGCCACGGCCGCGTGGAACGCGCCGTCTAACAGTTTTAAGGTGGCATGGGTTCCCTCATCACCTTCAGCGTGATGAAACTCGGAAATGGAAACATCGGTATTCCCGCCAAGGGTAATCACACTGCCGTCATGGAAACGAATTTCAAGGCGGGCCTTGGCTCCGGTGTTGATCCGGTCCTTAACGTAAATCCTCGCGTTTTTTGTCAGCACACGCGACAGACCGTTATTGGAGGCAGTGGACTGTAACTTGACACGCGTGACCGTGCCGGCAACCTCGGCGGCAGAAGCCGGGCCGACAACCATCAGCAGGATCGATGCAAACAAAATAAAACCTCTGACGCACCCTGTGATAACGACCGATCCACAGTGTGCGTCATGATTGGTTTTCTCATTCATACGTCGGCCCTTTCCTTTCAAACAGGTTTGGACATCACGAAAAGCGACAACCCTTCCAGATGATTAAACTTTGGCCGCAGGCGGTCCGTGTTGTAGTATCTTTCGATATCGACCAGCTTTTTAGGCCCCATCACTTCCAAAAGTGAGACATGGTCATACTTTCCGTCGCGCAGGACGACCATCCGTCCGGTTTTCCCTTCCAAAATCAAGTTAAGTGCCAGGTTGCCATAGGCCATTGGTACGAGCGAATCCATTGCGTCGGGATCGCCGCACCGCACCAAGTAGGCAAGGCGCTGGTTGACGACCCCGATTTTTTTCCCGTGGTTGAACTGCGGCGAAAGCTCCTTGAGTTTTTCCGAGACTCTATCCCCGATGCCGCCGAGCTTTTTGTGACCGTAGGCATCCGTCTCCTGATTTTCGAAAACCATCTCTTCGCTTTTGAACATTGCCCCTTCGGAGACCAAAACCACCGAATATTTGCTGGGATTGCTGAACCGGTCCGCGGCCAGCAGTTCGGTGAGGGTTTCAATATCAAATTTGTGTTCGGGAATCACGCACCGGTTCGCCGCCCCGGCCATTGTAGGGAGCAATGCTGAGAAGCCGGCATATCGACCAAAAACTTCCAGAACCAAAAATCGTTCATGCGACCCGGCACAGGTGCGTAATTGATGGGTCAACTCGACTGTCCTCGTGACACAGGTGCTGAATCCGATGCTGTAATCGGTACCAGGAACATCGTTGTCCATTGTCTTGGGAATGGCGACGACTTGTACCCCTTCCTCGTGCAACTGCGCGGCGTAACTAAGCGTGTCATCGCCACCAATAGGAATGAGGTGATCAACTCCGAGGTATTTGAGGTTTTGGATGACCTCCGGCGTTAAATCGTTAACGTCATCAAAATATTTATCCTTAAGGTGTGATGGAACGTCCTTTTTTGCCATGCGGGATGGGCGCGTCCGGGAAGTGTGCAGGAACGTCCCACCGGTTCGCCCGACTTTATTTACAAGGTTTTCGTCAAGGATCTGGCAGGATTTCTGCTCCTCGATTTTCCGGTTACGGTCGATTCGGATCAAACCTTCCCAACCGTTGCGGATTCCTAGAACCTTATAGCCCTCTCGCAATGCACGCACCGTGATAGCGCGGATGGCAGGGTTCAACCCGGGAACGTCTCCGCCGCCAGTGAGGATGCCGATGGTGCCTTTTTTACTGGGTAATGCCATAAACCCTCTGAAGAAAAGTTTAATATGAAGTATACCTTAGCTTCTCATCTCAAATGTTCCACATTCTGATGACGGGATACTATCAAACAATTTCCAAATTGGTAATTTAATAAGTCACTTGAAAATAAAAACAATTGCTACAGAATTGAGCATGGCTGTTTTCATTGTGCACTATCCCTCTTTTTTTCTTATTCTCTCAATCGTTTCCTGGACTTCAGGAGTTCTGGAGGATTTCTGTCTTCAGCTTGCCGGTAAACTCCTTACCGTAGCGGTTGACTAGCGAACCTTCCATCAAGGATATTATGCGGTCAAACTCCTTCAGTAGCGAATATTTGTGCTCTATGTAGTAACCAATAACTTGGTCGCACATCTTAATTATTTTCGATTTAGTAGTATCTTAATTTAAGACTCTATTTAGGTGGGTTTTATTCCATTCTACTGTGGTGGGATATTGCCAAAGGAATGCCTGAGTGGAGTGAGGGGGCTACCCTCGGGAGAGGCTTTGGAATCCCATTTGGCATGAGGACTCCAAGGGCTGCTCGTGAGAATTAAGGGTTGTCATTTTTGGCCGGACGATCAAGCCATAATTTTCAAAGCAAAATAAGGCGCAATACTCAAGATTATCATCGCAATCTTGTACTGTGCTAAGTATTGAAAGTAAGCGCGCCCCAAGTCCTGCTGATCTAATCCAAAAATTTTAGAATGGATCTTCGAAATAGGACCGCGCATAACGATCACCAGGATTCCGGAAATGAATAGTACTGCAATATTTATGATTGATACCCAGCCAAAAAACTCTGTTAGTACCTCTGTAGTCATCATTTGTGCCTCCTGATTTTTTCAGTGAAGATTATAATTTTAGTTAAAAAACGAAGGGTCATAGTTCTATTTTTTGCGGGTTCCGGGAATCCAGCGAGGAACTCTTTTTTTATACTCCAGATAGGCTTCCCCGTAACGTTTTTCTAATTCAGGTTCCTCAGCAATGGGAATATAGATCAAGTTTACCGTTACAAAGAACCCACACCAGCAAAGGAGAGCCATGGAACCGAACAACAGTGCCTCGCCGAACGAGATGAAGCTGACACAACTCACCATGGGATTACGTGTCACTACGTATATACCCGCGGACATGAATTTTGTCGGTGGTTCCCAGGGAAGCGGCGTTCCCTCCTCACCCTCTTGGGTCAAGTCAATCACCGAGCGGATGACGCCCCATACGCCCAGAGCGATTATTAAAGTTCCGATGCCCACACTCAGGGGGTAAAAGGAAATATCCCAGGGATTTCCGAGTTTCAGCGTGGAGGTCCCCCACAGGATCAACGCCGGAATGACCAAAAGAATGTTAAAGGGAACGATAAAAAACGCGCGAACCAATCCCGGTGTCCATTTCATTCTAGATCTCCCATATGAACATTAAGATTTAATTAAATTGAAAGCATCAACCCTTGGGCTACTGAACTCGCTCGCGGATTTTGGCGCTCAGGGTGTCGAGCGTAATAACAACGATGGCTATGGCGAGTAACGCCGTGCCGGCTTCGTTGTATTTGAGAAGGTTGATCCACTGCTGAAGCAAAAACCCGATTCCGCCGCCGCCGACAAATCCGATGATCGTTGACATACGCACGTTAATATCCCAGCGGTAAAAACTGAGCGCCAGAAACGGCAAGAGCACTTGAGGTAGAACACCAAAAAAAACCACCTGCAAAGGTTTGGCTCCGACCGCGGTGATCGCCTCTACTGGTCCCGGATTGATGCTCTCTATCTGCTCCGAAAATAATTTCCCCAGAGCTGCGATGGAGTGAAGTCCTAACGCCAGCACCCCGGCAAAAGGACCGATGCCCACCCAGACCACAAACAGGATTGCCATAATCAGCGGTTCGATGGACCGCAAAATATTCAGTCCGGTGCGTACTCCATAATAGACGATAGTGCCTGCACGGCTTTTCGTCATGAGATTGCGCGCACCGAGAAAACTCAGAGGCACCGCAACCAGCACACCAAAGGTGGTTGCCATCAACGCCAGAAAAACCGTTTCCACCATTTTGTCGAAGGTCAGGCTGAGAGTCTCGCTGGCTTTCCAACCTCCAACCTCCCAACTTAAAACTGCTCTCACAGTCTGACGAAGACCCCGCGCGCTGGGTGGCACGGTGATCTCTTTCTCAAATGCACCGGATGAATCGGTAGAAAAAGTTCCCAGAGGAAACTCCTGCTCAATGGCATTGACCCAGTAGAGCGCTCCGGACTTTTCAGCTCTCATATTCAGGCCGTGCACTGTCAAGGCATCCGAAATTTCACCGGACTGACTGGATAGAACTAACGCGGGATTTGTGCCCCCGCTTGCTTTTGGAACATTTGTTTTTTGGGAAAGGAAAAACTCTGCCTCAACGATTTGCGTTTCCTTCTCACGGGTCAGCAGGTCGGGTTGAGCCAACTCCTTAACCAGCGGTGTGACAAGGTGGAAGTCGCGGAATAATTCTCCCACCTCAATCTCCGTTACTTTCCATCCATAGCTGTAAAGGGACAGCACAGCCAGAGCGATGATAAAAAACCGGGTCTTAATCTGCATAATGGTTAGGGGAGGATAGTTGCTCACTGAGCTCAACGAGCCATTGCCCAATTGCCTCCCCTCGCTAGAGGGGTTAATCTAATTCAAACTCTTCTTTCCAGTTGCTGTCTTCTTCCAGCGGTTTCTGCTCTTTTTTATCGAGCACAAAATTTTCCAGCACAAGAGTATCCATTTCTGTGCGCATGAAACAACGGTAAGCCTGTTCCGGGGTGCAGACAATGGGTTCCCCGCGAACATTGAAGGAGGTATTGATCAATACCGCGCATTGCGTGGCTTTTTCAAATTCGCGGATCAATGCGTAGAACTTAGGATTGGTTTCGGCGTGAACCGTTTGGATACGGGCCGAATAGTCCACATGGGTGATCGCCGGAATCTGTGACCGAGGAATGTTCAACAAGTCTATGCCAAACAATTTTTTTTGCTCTTCGGTCATTGCAATGCGTTTGTCTTCACGCACCCCTGCCACCATCAGCATATAAGGGCTCTCACTGTCGATTTCAAACCACTCCTGAACTTTTTCTGCCAGAACTGCAGGAGCAAACGGACGAAACGATTCGCGATATTTAATCTTAAGGTTCATCGTTGACTGCATTTTAGAGTTTCGCGGATCGCCAATGATGCTCCTCCCCCCTAACGCACGTGGACCAAACTCCATCGGGCCCTGAAACAAACCGACTACCTTACCGGCTTGCAAATCTTCTGCAACTGCCGGGGCCAGTTGAGAGTCATCATAATATTTGTAGGGAATACCCTGCCCATCTAAAAATTGTCGTATCTCATCGTCTTCAAACTTCGGGCCGAGATAAGCTCCCCGCATTGAGTCTTTGCCGTTGGTCGATCTTTCATTGTCCAACATCTGATACCAGATGCTGAGTGCAACTCCCAAAGCGCCCCCTGCATCCCCTGCCGCCGGTTGAACCCAAACCCTGTCGAAGATTTTTTCTTTGAGAATCTTACCGTTGCCCACGCAATTTAGAGCCACGCCTCCTGCAAGGCACAGGTTTTTCATGCCGGTGAGTTCCCGGATGTGGCGCGCCATTTTAAGCATGATCTTTTCGGTCACCGTTTGCAGGGAAGCCGCGATATCCATTTCTTTTTGAGCGAGCTGGGTTTCAGACTTGCGGGCGGGATGGCCAAACACCGAGGCGAACTTGTCATTGGTCATCGTCATACCGCCCAGGTAATCAAAATACTCCATGTTCATTCTGAAGGACCCGTCTTGCTTGAGATCGATCAGGCGGTCCAGGATGAGGTCCGCATATTTAGGTTCCCCATAAGGGGCTAACCCCATAACTTTGTATTCGCCACTATTAACCTTGAAGCCAAGGTAATAAGTAAATGCTGAATAAAGCAGACCGAGTGAATGTGGGAAATGCAGTTCCTGCAATAACTCTATTTTATTGTCCTTGCCCTGGGCAATGCTACTGGTGGCCCATTCTCCCACCCCATCCATCGTAAGAATTGCCGCCTCCTGAAACGGAGAAGGAAAAAACGCGCTGGACGCGTGCGACTCATGATGCTCGGTGAACAGAACCGGTCCCTTATAGTCCAAATCTTTGCGGATATTGGCCCGGGTCCACAACTTTTCTTTCAACCACACTGGCATAGCCGACAAGTATTGCCGCAAGCCCATGGGAGCGATACTCAGATAAGTTTCCAGAATGCGTTCGAACTTGATAAATGGCTTGTCATAAAACCCGACATAATCCAGGTCGGAAGTCTGAATACCTCCCTGCTGAAGGCAGAACTCCACCGCTTTTTTGGGAAACGATGCATCGTGTTTCTTGCGGGTGAATCTTTCCTCCTGCGCCGCCGCAACAATCTCACCGTCTCGCACCAGGCACGCCGCCGAGTCATGATAAAATGCCGATATTCCGAGAATGTTCATATTGGATAGGTGAAAAGTTAGCGGACTAATATAAAAAACGCAGTTGCATTTGCTTGCTTTACGAGCACCGGTCTATGGGTCCAGCGTCACGCTGGTTAACCAGAGCAACCAGAGTCCGGCAAAAAGAACCGCCGCGTTCAACTTGACAGATAAGGAATGCAATGTTTTGAAGCGGGCTTCCAAATCGGACTTTTCGGTTTCGGAGGCATCTTTCAATTTTTCTTTTAGGATTTTTGCTCTGGGGTTCACTCCTAAGCCCGCGCTCACTGTTCCCAACATCATGATTCCCCAGGCACACCATTTGAGTCCTGCTACCCCGGTTAGCAGAAACGTTGCCAACACCAAAACACCGCACACATAACCGACCTTGTAGTACCTGGGGAAAATTATGCCTACCAATTCCCCTGCTTTTTCCCGCTCCAGGGTTTTAAAGACTGCGGGAGCCACAAAGAAGGAAAAAAAGATAATACTGCCAACCCAGCAAACCAGGCTTAACAGATAAATAAAATTTATCACTGTAGAACTCATTGTCGATTTTCAGTATTTGATTTCTTCATCCCTGATCGGGAATAGATTGGATTTCATCCACGATTTTTTGCGCCGCTTCTCTTGGGTCATTCGCATCGCGGATGGGCCTGCCGACAACCATAAGATCCGCCCCATCTTCTATGGCTTGGGACGGTGTTGCGATTCGGTTCTGGTCATCCCCTGTCACATCGGCCCATCGCGGACGGATTCCCGGAACCACAATTTTGAATTCCTCACCACATTTTTGCCGGACAAGTTTTGCTTCCTCTCCGGAACAAATGACCCCGGCACATCCCGAGTTTTGCGCCCGGACCGCCCGATCCAACACCAGGACCGCCGCGTTGATATCATCACGAATGCCCAGACTCGCCAGGGAAGAAACGCTTGTACTGGTGAGCACCGTTACCGCCAGCACTTCCAGTCCCGAACCCTTCACCTCATCAGCCGTCTCAAGAATGGTTTCTCCTTCTGTTGAGTGAATGGTTATATACCGGACTCCCAACTTCTCAGCGGATCGCAACGCACCCCTTACTGTAGCGGGAATATCGTGAAGCTTGAGATCAAGAAAAATGCTTGCCGAAGAATGGTCCTGAACCATTTTGACCACATCTGGACCCTCGCGGATAAACAGTTCCAAACCGATCTTGAAACAACCGACCACGCCTTCCAGCATTTTGACGTAATGCTCGGCTTCCTTTTTCCCGGGAACATCCAGAGCAAAGATCAACCGGTCTTGAGGATTCGTTGTATTCATAAAGTCTCCCAGAGATGCTTCGGCAAGTATACGCTATTGGTGATGAAAAATGCTCTCGGGGTATCGCGCCATAACCGAATGGTTCCGGATGTCCGGCCTCGTGGAGTCTAATTCCTGCCCGGCCAGTTCCTTGAACATCATCAAGGGCACATCGCCTCCAGCAGAAATGGTATGAACAAAGCCACTGCCGAAACGCAGGTTCACATCGGTGAAGAAAAATTTTCCGGTCCCGTCTCGCAGTCCCTGAATTGTGCAAGGGCCTGTCAAACCCAGCTTGACTCCAAGTGCTTCCACCGTATTCATAATTCCGGTATCCATATCGATACGGCTCACCATAACCTCTCCACCACGAACTGCCACTCGTTCACGCGGAACAACCAGGCGGGGCGAGCCTTGCTGGTCGAAAAAGCAGTCCACGCTGAATTCTTTTCCATCGACCCGTTGTTGAAACACATGATGAGGATATTTTTTCTTATAAAAGTCCAAATCGCCATTGTCCTCCACCGCAACCTGGTTTTTACTGCCCTCGCCCCGGCGCGGCTTGGCAATAAGCGGGAACGAAGTCACTTTTATATCTGGCAAAAAAGTTGGCGGGGTGTCGAATCCCTCCTCTTTTAAAAACTCATATAATTTCCATTTGTCATGGCAGATTTCGATGGTACGGTTTTCAGGTATCCATAAACGACAACCAACCGCTTCCAGATCTTGACGATGGTCAGCCATGAACTCAATGGACTTGTTGGTCAGAGGAATCAAGGCAGAAATCGTTTCGCTTTCGCAAAACCCGAAAAGCGATGGCAAGCACTGGGAATCTGAAAAAAGCGGCAAAACCTGTGAGCGATCTGCTTCTCTAAAGGAGGGCGCAAGCGGATCACTGTCTGCACAGATAAGTTCAGCGGGCTGTTTGAATCCGGATTTAGCCAGCTGAAACGCCTTGATCAGGGAAACCCTCCAATGCGGAGCCAGAAAAAGGATTTTTAAAGTTTCCATTATTAATAACTATTCAGATGACTTATTTGTTTGAGAATCTTTGCCGATGCGCCCCAGATCCTGTGGTGTTGAAACCAGTACATCACGCCTTCCTCAGAAGGTTTGCTCCCGACATCCCGTTGTTGCGTTGAAAGCAGGGAAGTGAAGGGAATTTCCAAAACTTCTCCCACCTCATCCTCAGCAGGCTCGTACTCTGGGGCCGCAGGCAGAACCGAAACAAAAGGAGTGATTTCAAAACCTAACCGTGTATTGACAACAGGAAGCCGCCCCAGCACATTTTCCGGTTCAACTTGAATGGCGAGCTCTTCCTCGGTTTCCCTGAGTGCCGTGGTCAGCAGGTCATCATCCTGCTCTTCAAACACTCCGCCGGGGAAACTCACTTCTCCCGCATGATACTTGAGGTGCATGGCTCTTCGGGTCATCAGCACATGGGTTTTTTTTGGCTTGGGGTAAAGCAGTACCATCACTGCGGCCCGCTGGGGATGCGGCAGGGTCGTCTCACGCACCAGGGGAAAATCGTTCTGCAGTTTGTGTTTGATTAAGAACAAATCCATAGCCGCACCTTACTACCAGACTGCTTTATATTCTTCGATGTCGAATCCAACGGTGATTTTATTTTTATCCACCGCGATTGGACGCTTGATCAACCTTCCGTTACCAGCCAACAGATCCAAAGCCTGGCTTTCGGTCATGGCTTTCAATTTGTCCTTGATCTTCAACTCGCGGTACTGAACACCGCTGGTATTAAAAAGCTTTTTCATTCCCTTGGCTTTCATCGCCACTTTAAGGATCTGTTTTGTCGGTGGTGTTTCCGTAATATCGATCAATTCAAATTTGATCTTCTTGTCTTCCAAAAACCGGATCGCCTTACGGCAGGTTCCGCATTTACTATAAGAGTATAGCTTCATCTTAAATTCTCCGAACCTTTGCTTGTGATTTTCAATACCTTGATCTTGCCCTCAACAGGCCTCTCGGCTTAAAGTAAAAACTGCAAGCCGCCAAAACTCTTTCCTCGCCAGACAGAGCTACGGCCCTCTGGCCCCACGCCTGGTGGCACAATATATTGTGGGGTGGGTTTTATAGTATACCAAACATGGTATAATTTCACTTTACAATGCCCTGTGGTTGAGATAATCTTTCTGCCAGCATATGAGACTTAAAAGTCCGATAATCCCGGGAGCCGAACCAAGCCATGTATCTGAAAAATTTAGAGCTAGAGGGTTTTAAATCGTTTGTCGACTCTACCAATTTGGAGTTTAAAAACGGTTTTACCGCCATTGTCGGCCCAAACGGTTGTGGGAAAAGCAATGTATCTGACGCGATTCGTTGGGTCATCGGCGAGCAAAGATCCAAAACTCTACGTAGTGTCCGCATAACAGATCTCATTTTCAATGGTAGTAGTAGCAGAAAACCCGTGAACCGGGCAGAAATCTCCCTGACCTTATCCAACGTGCCAGCGGGAATCCGGATAGCCGGGATTCCCAATTCTGCTGAAGATGTCAAAGTCACTCGTTGCTACCATCGTTCCGGCGAAAGCGAATTTTATATCAACCAGATTCCATGCCGCTTAAAGGATATCACGGATTTCCTTATGGATGCCGGTATCAGTCCGAAGGTATTGACCATTATTGAACAAGGTCATATTCAGGACATCATCACTTCCAAGCCGGAAGAAAGACGGATTCTTATTGAAGAGGCGGCGGGAATCCTGAAATTCAAGCATCGCAAAAATGAAGCCATCCGCAAGCTTGACAGTTCGCGTCAGAATTTGGAGCGGGTCGCAGATATCGTGCAGGAACTGGCCCGGCAGGTCGAATCGTTGAAGCGTCAGGCCGCCAAGGCGGAACGCTATAAAAAATACAAATCCGAGATCAAGCAACTGTCTCTGAAGCTTTTTTCCATCAAAGTCCGTCGCTATCAATCGCAACTGCAGACGATAGAAGCAGAGTTAGAAGAGCAAACCCAAAAGAAAACAGAGTGGAGTGCCCGCCACGCCACCTTCGAAAACCAGATCGCCCAGCTCAATATAGAAATTGAAGAATCGTTTGAGCGGTTGAATGAAGCCCGCGAAACCATTCATCAACTGAACTCCCAAATCGGAAGCAGTGAACAAAACGTTGCTTTCAAAAAGGAACAAAAATCGGAAGCGGAAACGGACATCGAATCCGCTACAAAGGAAATTTCCCAGATGGGAGAGGAAATTGGCGGCTTGGCAAACAATATCGAAAGCGAAAGGCAAAACCTTTCCGCCACCTCACAGGAAATCAACGAGCAGGAAATTGTACTGGATCAGCGCAAAGCCGAAAATGAGGAAAAGCGGGAAGCTTTACAGGGAATTCAGGAGCAGGTTCTCAACGGAGAAAGAAGTGTTCTCAGTTTATTCCAGCAAACGGCACAATCAAAAAATCAGCTGACCGCTCTTGAGACCCGGGTTCACGGGTTGGAAGCACATCAGGAAAAACTTGTATCGGAAAAGGAAGAAGTCCGTTCCCAAATTCAAGGAAACCAGTCGGTACTGGAACAGGGGAAATTGGAATACCAGCAAAAGGCCGAGGAGCTCACACGTTTGAAGGGACAGCAGGAGGCCTTGCGCCAGGAAACCGCCGAATACTCCAAACAACTCCAGGCTGAAAGCGACGGTCACAGCTCCAGAAAGGAAGACTATTTTCATAAAGCCTCCTTGCTGGGTTCATTGGAAAAACTGCGAAACCAGTTTGAGGGATTTCAAGAAGGCATCAAATCCCTTATGGGTAACCAGAACGGCGAACGAATTCCGGGCATCCGGGAAGTACTGGTCGATGTTCTGCAGACTCCGGCAGAATATGAAATGGCTATCGAAACGGCTTTGGGTGAAAAACTCCAAAGTGTTATTGTCAATTCCCATTCAGATTCGATGGAGGCCATCAGTTATCTCAAAAACCATCATTCCGGTCGCGGCTTGTTTGTTCCTCTCAATCCGAAATCGATTCCCTCTGCCCCACTTCATTTGAACGGTACTCAGGGAGTCGTGGGTAAAGCGCTCAATTTCATTGAATGCCAGGAAGAGTACCGACCCGTCATCGAGATGTTGCTGAAAAGCGTTGTCATCGTTCAGGATATGGATGTGGCCCTTCACCTGCATCAGGATGCGAATTTTCATGGAACGGTTGTCACCTTAAATGGCGAAATGATTGATGCAAACGGACTCGTCACCGGAGGCTCGTTGGAAAATGAATCCTCCAGCCTGCTGGCACGGAACCGCGAAATAGAAACTCTCAGCGATAATACCAACAGGCTCAAAGAGGAATTGGATACTTCGCTGGAAAACATCGAAAAGAAAAAACAGGGCCTTGCCGAACTTGAGACCAGTCTGAAACAATTAGACCAGCAAACTCTTGCCGCAGAGCTCGAAACGAACAACAAACTCCACGATCTGGAACAATGGCGCAAGGAAGCTGAACGTCTTGAAAACCGGGATACCACAATAGATGGAGAAATTTCGGCTCTGGACAGCGAAAGGAATGAATTGGTCACGGAGAAATCCTCGCTGAGCCAGCAATTGGATATCGCCGAGCAAAAAAGAAATCAGGAAGAAGAACTTTTAGTCCGCCATCGGGAAGAACTGGAACAGAGCCGGACTGGCCTTGAGGAAATTTCATCTGAGATCAGCAGACTCAAAGTCTTGATCGCATCACTAATCGGTCGACGGGAAAATACGCTTACCGAAATCAAACGGCTGGAACTTCAGCAACAAAACCTGAAACAGCAGATTGAAAGGCGCGAGGCGGATCGAATTTCAAACCAGAACAGAATCGCTGAGATTGAAACTGAAGTTTCGACCTTGGAAAACACGGTCCTCAAGCTTTCCCGGGAAAAAGATCAGTTAAGCGAAACAGCCGTTCAGGAAGAGGAGTCCCTGCGACAGAAGGAAGAAGATCAGAAAGGAATGGAGCAGGACATCCGCGAACTGTCCCGGAAAATCCAGGAGATCACCGAAACCCTCTCGCAGATAGAAATCAAACGATCGGAAAACCGCCTGCAAATTGTCCATCTGGAAGAGCGTGCCTACGAAGACTACAACGCAACCCGGGAAGAATTGCAGTCGGCCTATGATGAAACCATCGATGAAAATGAAACCGATGAACAGGTTAAGGAACTCAAGGAGAAGATAGCAAAATTAGGTGAAGTCAATCTGGCGGCACTTTCGGATTTTGAAAAAACCAACGAACGTTACACCTTCCTGAAAAAACAACAGGACGATCTTGCCGAGTCAATAGAACTACTGCATTCAACAATTGAGAAAATAAATCAGACCACCCAACAACGGTTTCTCGACACCTATGAACGGGTTAACGAAAACTTCAAGGAAATTTTTGCGCGACTCTTTCAAGGAGGAAAGGCAAACCTGACCTTGACTGACGAATCCAACCCACTCGATTCCGGAATTGAAATCACAGCCAACCCTCTAGGCAAAAGCCTGCAAAGTCTGGCCCTGATGTCCGGTGGAGAAAAAGCCATGACCGCCATCGCCCTGATGTTCGCGGTATTTAAAGTCCGACCCAGCCCCTTCTGCCTGCTCGATGAAGTGGATGCCCCGCTGGACGAGGCCAACGTGGTCCGTTTCCAGGAAATGCTCAAGGAAATGGCCGTCAACACGCAATTCATCATCATCACCCACAATCAAAAAACCATGACTTTCGCCAACGCCCTCTACGGCATAACCATGGAAGAGCAGGGTGTCTCCAAAGCAGTTTCCGTTCACTTCAACTAGCCCGGCCAAGCGGCCGGCGGCAAATTGCATAACTTTCCTGGGAGAGCAAGGATTATCTCGGCTTGACGAGTCATTGCCCAATTCCCTCCTGTGGGCATGAAGATTAGGGAGAATATAACGCCCTCCCACGGGAGTGGGCGCCCAGTGGTGGTATAATAGCTTCATTTAATCTAACTCCATCATGTTATGGGCGAAGCAAAAGACATTGACGATAGCTTGGATTTCCTGCGGTATTTTGAAAAATATACCGAGAACCCCGACCTCGCCACCCTCATCCAAGAGAAGTTAAGTGGCGACAAGCGATCCCTGGACCTTTTAGGTTGCAAGCTTAGTGAAGAGGATTTCAGAGCCTTTGCCGGGTTCAATCCCATCAAGTCTCTTTCTTCCCTGACTCTTGACCAAACCGGTTTGAACTCGGGCGGGCTACAATCACTCAGCGCTTGCGACTGTTTTTGCAATCTGGAAAACCTTTCGCTGGCAAACAATAATCTCGATGACGAAGCCTTGTTCTTCTTTTCCAAGTGCCAGGCGTTAAGCCGTCTGAAGACTTTGAATTTATCCAGCAACGAAATTGGTTCGCTGGGAGCAAAGGTTCTTTCCCTGACAAAGGGCATGGGCCATCTGGAACAGTTAAACTTTTCCTATAACCGTTTGGAACCGCTTGGTATTAAATCGCTTGCCGATTCAGAACTGGGTCGCCAGTTAACTAATATCAACCTTCGAGATACAGGAGTTGATGATGAGGGTTTGAGGTTTTTAGCGCAATCCCCGCCTCTGGAAAATATCGTCCACATCGATCTTTCCGATAATAGTCTGACCGGCGAAGGGATGGAGGTTCTGGCGCGGTCCCGGGTGTTCCCTAATCTCAAGGTTTTGATCCTGAACAACAACCATCTTGGAGATGATGGCGTCTATGCCATGGCCGAGTCTCCTATGTTTGAAAAACTGGAAACGCTGGTCATGCACAACAATGGGCTGACGACAGACAGTGCCATTTCTTTTTCCGAATCTAAAACGATCACCCGGCTTAGAACGCTGGATCTGAATAATAACGATCTTCGCGCCGAGGGTGTAGCGGCACTGGCGGCATCCACAAATATGAAAAGCGTAGAAAATCTTGACCTGGGCGAGAACAAAATCGGTCAGGAGGGCGCAAAGGCCCTGGCACAATCTCCCCATTGCGCCGGACTGAAAACTTTACGACTGAACAACAATAATATTTCCGATCCGGGGGCTTCGGCACTGGCCCATTCTACTACCCTGACACAGTTGGAATCCTTATACCTGGAAAACGAAAACTGGATTCATGCGCAAGGTACTAAGGCAATTGCCGAGTCCAAAAACCTGGTCAGCCTTCGCCGACTTGTGCTCGCCTTGAATGCCATTGGCGATGAAGGTGCGGTTTGTCTGGCCAATTCTCAGCAACTCCGCGGCCTGCATTTTTTAAATGTGGCGGGTAACAAGCTCAGCCCCAAAGGGGAAGATGCTTTGCAAAAATCTACGGCACTGGTTAACCTTCAAGTTCTGGAAATTGTCTGAATCAACGGTTTCTCAAATGCTTTCAGATCCATCCCCCCCCACTCGGCGTGAAGAAAAAATCCGGCATAGCGATATTAAGATTAACCCTTTCCTGCCGATATGAGTGTACTAAGGCGATATCCCCTCCCAAGCATTGATTTTTCCGACCTAGGAGCTATACTATGGGGAAACAAAAATGCAGATTTAACCCTGCGGCCCATTATGGATGATTTAAGGCAAACTATCATAAATTCCCTGGATACTTATGCAACAGGGGATTCTGACTTCCGGGAAGCCGTTCAGAGCCTCGTCGAGAGTGAGGGTGAGGAAACTTACCCCATTTTGCTTAATGTATTGACCCACCTTGAATTCAGCACCCAGGACGCCAAATCTAACTGGGATAATATCCTCAAACATCAAGCTTTGCTGGAAGCAAAACTGGACAGACCCGTCAAGTTGATAACCGCAATGTGCGACTATTTCAGCGAGGTCTCTAAACACCTGCAACTTCCAACAATGATTGAATTGAAGGCGCTGGAGGAAACCAGGAAAATTTCCCGCACTGACGGATTAACCGGACTTTTTAATCGGCGGTTCTTCGATGAAGCTCTGGAAGGAGAAACCAACCGAGCCATAAGAAATGATGGAAACTTTACCCTCATATTTTTTGATCTCGATAATTTCAAAAAATTAAATGATACCCAGGGTCATCAGGCAGGGGACTTAACCCTGAAACGAGTGGCCGAGATCATGATACTGGAAAAAAGAACCGAAGACATCGCCTGCAGGTACGGCGGGGAAGAGCTGGTTCTCATCCTTCCAGAAACCCAGAAGGTCAATGCACTGGTTATTGCTGAACGAATTCGGCAAAAAGTTGAAGAAGCAGAACTGGAGTTTGAAGGGCAATCATTTGGAATCACTTTGAGTGGCGGAGTGGCTTCTTATCCCCTGGACGCGCAAGATATAAAGTCCTTGATACATGCGGCCGACATCGCATTATATCAAGCGAAGGAAAGCGGTAAGAACCAAATTTACCTGCATGCCGAGGACAAGCGGCATTATATCAGGATAGATTTTGCGGAAGAAGTCCAGGTCAGCAAAGCTCATCAGGAATCTGAAAAAATTCAGGTCCAGGGGAAAAATTTCAGTAACTCCGGTTTGCTTTTCGAAAGCCCTGTTCCCATTGAAATTGGCACGCAGGTACAGATACAAATCGCCGACCAGAGCATCGGCAAACCCATTACTGTAAAAGCCCAGGTTGCACGGGTAGAAAAGTTCGACTCCTATTATGATATCGGGGTTTCATTTGTGGAAATCGATAATGCGGATGGAAGTGAAGTAGCGCAAACCCTGGCCAGTAACCTGGGAATTCCCGCCAGCACACTCAGCCAAAAAAGGAACCCGGAAAACTAAGGCCGGGTCGCTAATAAGTTAAAGGTATTCTGCGTTTTCAATACCCGGTTTGCCAGCCAGGCATGAAGCCCGTAACGTCGGGCACAATATTTTTCGATCTGCAAAACTTCCAAACCTTCATCCCGCAGAATTTCACGGACCCGGGCAGGATCGATCCCCCCAAACTGCCGCTGGTAATCCGAATGATGGTACTCATCATCCAGCACAGGAATTTTTCGCACCTTCATCTCAATCCGATATAACTTTTCATCCAGCCAGGAAAGTGCACGGTGCAGGGCAAACCTTATCGGCGATTGAACTTCCTGCTTGAGCGGCTCGAAAAACACAAGCAGTCTCTTCCCGGAAGAAAGCCTTGCGCAAATTTTCCGGAGCACCGATTCATAATCGAAGAGATGATGCAGGATTGCCGACAAAACGATCACATCAAACTCGTCTTGATTTTGCTTCAGGAATTCCTCAGCATCTCCCACCACCAGATGGGCCTGCGGTTTCAGCGTTACGGGGATGGAGTCCTCAAATGCCCGGATCATTTCCCGCGATAAATCCAAACCGGTCAAGCGGTACCCACGGGATAAAAAACCCAAAGAAAGGTAACCGGTTCCGCAACCCAGATCCAGAATTTCAGAATCCGTTTTCAGGTTGGTGCAAACCTCGTTAAGCGTTCTTTCCAGTATTGAGTTCTGAAAAAAATTAGTCTGCTCAGGATGGCGGGAAAGATATAACCGGTTTTCCAGGGCATGGACCCTGCGGTTTTCTTCCAATACTTTTTCTTTAGTGGTGGGGTCTACCATCGCCGATTCCATCAGGGCACGAGCTCCTCAAAAAAGAAGCGTTTCTGCGCTTTAGATGTTTTGCATTCGTTACAGTTGGTGCAGACATCGGGGTATTCCCCTTTTTCATGCTGGGTGCGTAAGCGTTCAATTTCCCTTCCCTGCCACAAGTCTTGCACGCTGTCCTGAAAAGCGTTTCCCAGTTTCAAGGAAGCATTGTAATCCACACAGCATGGAATCACCGTGCCATCCCATAACACCACCAGCTTGCCATAATCTTTGCCGAAGGGTTCCGGACAGGGTTCCTCTCTCGGACTTTGAATCAGTTTGGGTTGTGTTCGGACATGGTCAACAATGGGTTCCCAGTGGTCGATAAAAGAATCAACGTCCTCCTGGGTTTCTTCTTCTACAGTGAATACCACTCCCATGCTCAATTCAGGCCGACGCTTTTCTTTTTCATTTTTGAGTTTGATAATATTTTTTTCTATTTTTTCAAGCTCCACGCCCCGTATGCGCTTAAACGTTTCCGCCGAGCCATCAATGGAAAAACGGATGATGTTAAGAGGACTATCAATAATCCGGCCAATCATTTTGTCTGTCAGCAATGTCCCGTTGGTATTCATCACGATATATTTGATTCCCGCCTCATGGGCATAATCAAACATCCTGAAAACCTCCTTATGCAGGAGCGGTTCCCCCCAATTGTGCATGCAAAGGTGCTCAAGCCCGGGACTGTCATCAATAACTTTTTTGAACAAACCAAAATCCATAAAGCCTTCTTTGCGCGTCATACCTTCTGTCACAAAACAAAACGTACAACGCAGGTTGCAGGTATTGGTCGGCTCGATAATCAAGGAAGTGAGAGGTTTAATTTGCATCATTCCATTACCTTTTCGACAATATAGTCTGGGCGACCCTGAATCTGGGAGTGGACTCTCCCGAGATATTCTCCCAGAAATCCAATGGAAAGAAGCTGGACTCCTGCAAAAAACGCAAACACCGCCGAGAGAACAACAAAACCTTCAATCAAAATTCCATTGGCAATGCGCTGGTACAGGAGAAAAGCCATCATGAGAAATCCCATGAACGCCCCGAACAATCCCATATAGGTCACCAGCCTCAACGGAAAGCTGGAATACCCTGTCACCAGGTCCCAGGACAGTTTGAACAAGGTCAGAAAACTGTATTTCGTTTCACCTTTTTTCCGGGCGTGGTGCTCCACTTCGATCTCCACGCTGGGAAGTCCCATCCAACTCATCAGGACCGCCATGTATCGAGACCTGTCCCGACAGGTTTCGATTTTATCTATCACACTCCGGCGCATGGCGCGAAACGAACTTAAATTCAACTTAACGGATTCTCCAAAAAGCATTTGACCGAACCCACGCAGGAACTTCGATCCGATGACTCTCAATAATCCATCCTGCCGTTTTTTGTGCACAGTCGTGACCAGGTCGATATCATCCGTCAACGCAGTGAGCAGTTTGGGAATTTCTTCCGGTGGATTCTGCAAATCCGAATCCAGTTGAACCACGATATCCCCCTGGCTCATTCTAAAGCCGGCCAGCACAGCAGACTGCTGACCGAAGTTCCGGGTTAAGCGTACCAGACGCAATGCCTCGTCAGTCTCCTTGATGCATTTGAGTTTTTCAAATGACCCGTCATCACTTCCATCATCCACGATCACAATTTCGTAAGAACGGTTCAGCCCATCACAAACGGATTTAAGACGCGAAACCAGTTCTTCAACCAGGGATTCCTCGTTATAAACAGGAACGATAATAGAAATTTCAGGTTTTGTATTCATATCTTTCTGCTAGGTGTGGGGCTAATGAGCAATCGCTTTTCCTGACTTACAAAAAGCTATCACGGCTTAATAACCCTTGTTATCTGCTTCCCTCGCTAGAGGGTCCCGGTTAAAAGTTGGCACCGAGCAAGTGCTTTCCTTGGCCTTCGCAAATTCAACTCGCCTTATCCGATTCTCACTAACTACCTCCGTCATGAGAGGACTGGGGCCGATGTACTCCGATTGGCAACAACCCAGGCACCCCGGAAAAATTCCTTCCGCTTTAAGTTTTTCGCGGAAACCTTGAATACGCTCCGTCTGCCAACCCATTGGATTGTCGCTATCGTTAAAATTCCCAACTCGAAAATGCGGACAACTGAAAACATCGCCATAGGCAGAAAAAGCCACCTTCGTCCAAGGGATGTAGCATCTGTAATCCTGATACGAACTTTTGTTGCTGTAGTAGCGAACAATTTCATCTACCGTAATATAGTTCGGCGAAAACCTCAGTTGAGTCTTGTGCTCCTGGCTTTTTTCCTGCAAAAGCTCCAACTGTTCCCGTAAAAGTTGTGGTTCGATTTCTTCAACCGGTGCCGTGGGCCGCTGGAGGTGGTCATCCTGATCATAGTCTTTGCCATGCCAGTAAGTGGCCGGACTGTTCAAAACAAAATTGGCAACATCGACACCCAACTTATTGGCATATTCATACAATGGGACCAGGTCCCGCACATTCTCCCGTTTGATGACACAGGTCAGGTGAATAAGCGGAAAACGGGATTTCGATTCCTTACGCCGGGCGATCAGCCTTTCCAATCCTTGCGTAGTCTTTTTGAAAGAACCGGGAACCGTGGTGATGCCATCGTGCAAAGCTTCTCCTCCTTCAAGCGAAACCCCCATATAAAATACGCCGGAACCCCAGAAAGATTTCAACCGCAACCGCATGAGATCTTCCACAACCTTGTCGCTCAAGGTCGTTCCGTTTGTGATGATATGGACTTTATGCTTGCGGGCCGCGAACTCAAGGATCTCCATGAAATCCGCTTTCATGAATGCCTCTCCGCCTGTGAAAGTAATCAACGAAAATCGGGGTAGACGGGAAATCGCTTTTTTAACTTCCTCACTCGACATTTCGTTTTTATAAGTTTTCTGCGATTCTGTTTCTTCGATGATCTCCAGGTAATGGCACATGTCGCAACGCAGGTTGCAACGGTAGGTCACTTCGAAAAAAGCCTGCACCGGTGGCATGGCGAATCGTGGTGCCAGGTAGAAAGGCAGAAACGAATAAATGCGCGGCAGAATTTTCTGTAGGGATTTGAAATCCATCATAATGGAATTCCTATGAACAACGGATCGATTCCGTTTTATCTTGTTTCAGGATGCCCAAGCTTTGCTCGCCGCAGTTAAACAATAAATCAATGGCGGACAAGTGCGGGACAAAACCGGGATACCTTTGCGGGTAAACCGGATGCTCGTAGTTTTGATACTCAAGTCCAATGCCCTGGCCGGAAAAATCTTCTTCAGAAATATAATCACTCGCCGACTCACCGCTCAAATAATGGGTCGCTCCCAGCCCCCGGCAAATTGAAATAAGCCGCTCAGCTTTGGTTCCGGAAGTTTTAAGCTCCGATGAACGAAGGAGGGGTGTTTCAATACCGATTTCCTCTTTAAGAAATTGAATCGTTTCCAGACAAAGGTCGAATAAAAACTCCCAGTCCTTTTCATAAATCTGTTGGCATCGGGGAAAATATTTTTCAAAAAAAGGCGCCTTGCCATAATGCTGACGCAGAGTTTCTAAATGTTTTCTCCGCCAGGATAAAGAATTGTCGATGCGGGTCTCAAGCAGGCTTTGGGCAAAACGGCTTTTTTGCTGAACCGGCACCGTCAGCCAGGCCCAACCTTCACTCACCCGAACCTTGTTACGGTTTCGCCAGTCCCGACGCGTGTATTGCACATCATCCAAAAGGACGAATTTATCAGAGCGGGCCATTTGCTCGAAAAATCCCAACCATGGCAAATAAGACGGTTGCAGAATGGTAACGCGCATAACCTTTATCCTTAAAGAGTCAGGGAAGCCAGAGTTCTTTCATCCCCCGTTCCCACCACTGGCGATTGTTGCGATAAAACTCAATGGTTCGATCGAGACCTTCATCCAAATCTATTTTCGCTTTCCAGTCCAGGCGGTCATGAGATTTTTGTGTGGAAGAGATATGCCGGGTCACTTGACCGGGACGGTCTTCAATGAACTGCAATAAACTTTCGGGTTTGTTCAACGCCTTGAGAATTTTCCGGGCGATCTCCACTACAGAAGTGTCGGTCCCTGTTCCCAGGTTGATCGCCTGTCCTATGACCCGGTCACGCTCCGTATGCAGAACCTTGTCCAACGCTTCGCAGGTATCCTCCACATACATCCAATCGCGGGAACTTTTTCCGTCACCGTGAATGGTCAGCGGCCTGTCCTGCAAGGCGCAGGCAATAAAATTGGGGATGGCCTTTTCCAGATGCTGGCACGGCCCGTAATTATTAAACGGACGAATGATAACCGCCGGCAGGTCATAAGTGTGAATGTAGGAATAAATCAGCCGATCCGCTCCGGCCTTGGCCGCCGCGTAAGGGCTCATCGGATTGAGCGGATGCTCCTCGTCCATCGGATCGGTGAGCGCCGTTCCGTATACTTCCGAGGAAGAAATATGCACGAACAATTCGACCGGATGATTCACAACCGCGTTCGCCACCACCTGCGTACCAATGACATCCGTCTCAAAGAAAATCGAATTGTCGTAAATCGAGCGGGTCACATGCGACTCCGCCGCAAAATGCACCACGATATCCGCTTCGGAAACCAGCTTGTTAACAATGTCCGAATGAGTGATGTTGCCGTGAAAAAACTGGAAATGGCCGTTGGCCTTCAGCTTGGGAGAAACATTGTCTAGGTTGCCGGCATAGGTCAACGCATCCAGCAAAAGGATTTCGGTGTCCGGGTAGCGCCGATTGATGTAATTGATGAAATTACTGCCAATGAAACCCGCACCACCCGTGACCAATAAAGTTTTTTGGGGTTTGCTCATAGCCTCCCTGCGTGCCAAGAATTCCGTTTCCGTACCATTATATATAAGAGTCCAGTATTTCTTAACGGAAATTTGACTCAAATGCTTTAATTATATGGACATAACCGGTCAGCCACTGAGATAAACTAGTCCCCCCTGAGGAGGGGGCTTGGGGGGTTGAGAGATCAAGGAATCATCTTAATCAGCTCAGTAATGGTTTTTTCAATGCCTTCGGCCACTTCCGAGATGCTCTGGCCCACCATATAGGCAGGAGTGGAGACGATTCTATTTTCCTTGTCGAGAACGAAATCCCGGGCCGAGCATTCCTGATGTTTGCTTCCCATCGCTTCAACCATGCTAATTCCATCCTTGTCGTTACCGATGGTCAGCGTGGGATTGGCAGATTCCCCCTCATAAATTTTAGCCATCATGGCAGGGGCGATGCATAACGCCGCTTGCGGTTTCTGTTTGGCGATGAACTCTTTCACCAGCCGCATGACCTCTGGGTGGACCTTGCAGTCTTCCCCTTCTTCCGCAAAACTGGAGAGATTTTTGGCTGCGCCGAACCCACCGGGGAACACCAGCGCGTCAATATCATCTGCCTTGATCGCATTGATATCGCGGATCTCACCACGGGCGATGCGGGCCGACTCGATCAACACATTGCGTTTTTCATCCGGCATTTCCTCACCGTTGTGGTGATTGATCACATGCATCTGTTCCACATCCGGAGCCATGCACACCGCCTTGGCACCAGCCCGGTCAATCGCTAAAAGCGTGATGACCGACTCGTGAATCTCCGCACCGTCATAGACCCCACATCCCGAAAGTACCACACCAATCTTTTTCATTATTATCCTCCCTCAAAAATAAAAACTGAGACTAGTTTTGAATTGAAAATCCATTCTACCACCCACTCGGCGTGGGGCCAAAGTAAAACCCCCCTGCGCTATATTCTTCATTGCCTCCCCACACGCATTACCCCTGCGGTAAATACGGGGTTATTTTGAGTTGCGGGTAATAGGCAATCTTCTGTCTTTACCGAAAGCCTTGGGGGTGATTTTTACTCCGGGCGGACCTTGGCGGCGTTTGTATTCATTAAGGTCTACCAGTCGGGCGATGCGTTGGATTTCGGATTTGGGCAGTCCGTTTCCTTTAATTTCTTCTACTGATAAATCTTCTTCGATATAACTCAACAAAACAGGATCGAGCAAATCATAGGGCGGTAAAGAATCGGTATCTCTTTGGTCGGGGCGCAGTTCCGCCGAGGGTTCTTTGGTGAGAACATTTTCAGGGATGATTTCTTTTTTTTGGTTCAGCCAATGGCAGAGCTTATAAACCAGAACTTTGGGAACGTCTTTGATCACAGCGAAGCCGCCGGCCATATCGCCATAAAGCGTGCAATAACCCATACTGATTTCACTCTTATTGCCGGTGGCCAACACCATCCAGCCCTTTTTGTTGGAAAGCGCCATCAACAGGTTGCCGCGAATGCGGGCTTGCAAATTTTCTTCCGCCAGACCGGGCATCGTTCCTCTAAAGGCATCTTTCAGCGTGTACTCATAAGCCTTCATCGCCGACACAATGGGAAAGGTGAACGTCTCTATTTCCAGATTTTTCGCCAGTGCCAGTGCGTCATCGACACTGCCTTTTGAGGAATGGGGAGACGGCATCAGTACCCCGACCACGTTGTGGGCCCTCAACGCCTCTACCGCTATCGCCGCAGTCAGGGAAGAATCAATCCCGCCACTTAAACCTAAAACCACTTTGGAAAATCCGTTTTTTTGAATGTAGTCGCGGGTGCCCAGCACCAGGGCCGAATAGACTTCCTCCTCTTCCGATTTTTTCCGGTAGGTGTGGGCAGGCAATGGGGGAAGCTCTTTAACACGGGCCAACGATGCAGGAGCCTTATAACTTTTGATCCCAGCGACTGTTGGTTTTCTATTTTTTGGTGACAAGGTCACCTCGGAAAAAATGATTTCTTCTTCAAACGAGTTTCCCTGGGTGATGATTTTTCCTTTCGCGTCAACGACAAGACTTTGCCCGTCAAACACCAGTTCGTCCTGCCCACCGACCAGATTGACATAGGCAATGGGGCATTTATAAAATTTGGCCCGCTTGATAATCATTTGCCTGCGTGTTTTACCTTTACCCTTGTGGTAGGGAGAGGAAGAAATATTTAATAGCAGGTCCACTTTTGGGCACAGGGTTTTTCCGGGACCGGATTCTTCCCAGATGTCTTCGCAGATGGTCAATCCTATTTGCACCCCCTTCAGGGAAAACCGCACGAGTTCTTCCCCTTCTGTGAAATAGCGTTTCTCATCGAATACGCCATAATTAGGCAGAAGCATTTTTCTGTATGTGGCGATATGCTTGCCGTTACACATCAGGGCGGCGGAATTATAAAGATGCTTGCCTTGTCGCTCGGCGAAACCGATCACGGCTGTCAGGCCCTGTGTATAGGGAGCGCATTTTTTTAAAGTTTTTTTGCACTCCCCAAGAAAGCTTTTTTTGAACAACAAATCTTCCGGCGGGTAGCCTGTGAGCATCAGTTCCGGGAACAGCACGACATCGGCACCCATTTTGCGCGCCTGGGCACAGGTCGATTTCACCGTCTCGGCGTTGGCCTCGAATCCGCCTACCAGGCCATTGACCTGTGCCAGCGCAAGGCGAAGGGAAATTCCTGACGGGGACACTCCCTTCCGGGAGGGAGCCGACTTCGCAGTTTTTTTGGTGACTTTTCCCATAAAAATAAATATGTCGTTGATAATTTTGGGTGCCTGTGGAGTATACTACATTCTAAAACAAACCCATTATTTTGCAACTTCAAGACCTGTTAGACGGTCTAACGTGAAAAATCATGAGCGACGCTGAATCGAATTCTGTTGAAGAAAGCATCAAGCACTCCATCCGCAAGAACGGGTTTCCGGAGAAGGTTGTCCGTCTGCCTTTCAAGCCCGTTTATGACGCCTGCAAAAAGCACGATACCTCGCTGACAGATGTGCTGGACAAACTTCAGGAGCAACAGATTTTTGGCAAGATCGTTGGCAACCATGTTGAGTTCCGCTCACGGGAAAAAATAGATTTCAAACCACCCAGTGCGGAAACCGCCGAAAAATCCGATGAGGAATTTTCCTGGATCAAAGGTGCCGCCAACAACCTGAAAGGTTTTCAGGACTCCGCCAAGGAGGCCATGGGAAACATGACACCCGAGCAACTGGCCGAAGCTCGCAAGATGATCGAAAATATGAGCGAGAAAGAAAAAATGGACATGCTGAAAATGTTCACCCAGCGCTTCGATCCCAAAAAATAAAAAATAAAGGTAACAACCACACCATGTTGATATTTGCTAAAGACATTGGTCAAAGAGACCACCGCCACGAATTGGAAGATAAGCTCCCCGAATTGAAACAGTATATGGAATACCAGCGCAAGCTGTTTCCCTACACCGTGGTACGAGCGGGACTGGACCTGGCCTATAAGGAAGTCGATGACATCATGAATTTTATCGATAACGATTACCAGCCTCCGGCAGACTCTTCGAGGCAGGAATACCCTTCTGATGTCGAGCAATGGTATGCAAACCGGTTCCCCTGGACGTCAGCATTCCTGAAAATGGAAGACATGCATTTCACGCTGGTTACGCTGGTCAAGGCGATGGACTCCTTTCGCACTCACGAATCAGCCAGTGCCTATCACTGGCCCGTGCTCTACGACTCTGTGCACAATATCATCCAGGTGTATAACAGCTTGATTCGGGACGACCCCGGCAACTCCCGGGATATTCATTTGAGCAACGCGGTTGAAGTGAACTTTGATGATTTCATTAACAATTACTGGTTCGATCTGGACTTCATGGTTTTTTCTCAAGCTGACTATCCTCACGCCCGCCATCAGGAAAGAAAAAATTTATTAGAGGAAGAAATTAAGGACATCATAGCGGAAGGCGTAGAACCTCTGGTCGCGCTGGGAAAACTGGACCCTCCGTTCAAACTCGATGATGCCACTCTCAAACTGCTCAGACGGGATCCGGTTGAAACCCGGTTCCTCGAATTAAAAAGCATACCTGAAACCGGTGACCAGTTTGACGGGATCTATAAAGAATATGTGGAGAACCCTCAATACGGCAGGCTGAGTATTATCGATGCGGAATATTTAACAAACCACCCACTAGCCGTGGAGGCAGATAGCAATAGCTCGTAAAGCCGCGAGAGCATTTGTCCGCAAAATAAAGATATTGCAATTTGCCTGCGGAGGCCTTCCGCCCGCTAGCCGCCGGGCCACGCCCGGTGGGGAATATTTAGCCTCTGGCCCACCTCGGTAGGGAAATTATTTTTAGCGGCTCGCGAGAGAAGCGAGCGTTTGCCGTAAGCTGGGTCCAGCGTTACGCTGGTTAGCGAGCAGGACTGAGATAACCCGAATCACTTCTCCGGATGCGGAGCGGTTTTTTCAGAGTAAGAGCGGCGGTTTCATCCACCTTTTTCTTGTTCAGTTTTTTCCTTTTAGCCGATCTCTGCCGGGAACGGGATTTTTTCTCCGGGTTTTTCTTTTGCGCCACTTCCAGGTTGGTATTGCTCGGGCCACCCCAGAAAGACTGAGTCACTTCCATTCCATCAAATTTTCCAGAGCTTCCTTCCGCCAGCTCAACCAGCGAAAAACTCTCACTGAAGACATCCATGGTAAAGGGTCCATTGGGGGACCCGGCAACAAGGTCTACCGGTGTCTTGCCCTGAAAGTCAGGAGCCTTAATTTCAAAGGTATCGAAGGTAAGTTGTTGTGTGGTACCAAAGGCAAGCTGGCCCAGGGTTTTTCCAGTTCCTTCTATGACCAGATCTTTGATGTCACGGCGGATGAACTTGGTAGTTCCTTTGGGAGTGCCGCTAAAAGTAACCTCCGCGTTACCGGATCCGGAAATAGTACCTTGATAAGAAACTATAATATCGCCTGATCCGGCTTGGTCAATTTTAGAAATTTCGATGCCGTCAAATTCAAAGATATTGATATCGCCCGATGTGGTGTTGTCGATATCCACAGATTTGACTTTTGTCTCTATGGCATTATCTTCTGTCCCAAATCCGGTCACCGTATCCACCACCAGCCTGCCACTTTCCGCAATAATATCAAGAACCGAATCAGACTCACTCCCAACAATTATCGTGGTATTACTGAAAGACGCATTGCTGTCTCCATCAAACGCCCCGCCACTGGTTGAAGTCAATGTCACAGCGGTGTCCGAAGAACTTGTGGTCTCAAGCAGGCCGAGGGTGATGTCTTCGTCAGCGGACAGGGCCAAGGTTCCGGACCCTGCATTAAACACTGTTCCATCTACCATAGTCAGCGCTCCACCGGCTCCGTTATTGTCAGAATCGTTGTCGGCGGTAAGTGTGATATTTCCGGTTGTAGTGGTCAAGTCGCCAGCGGCAGTAAAAATAATATCATCGTCTGCGAGCAGACTGATAGCACCCCCGGCCGACCCTGCGCCTGTCACGTTCAAAGAATTATCTCCGCCCACCGTTACTGCAAGGTCCCCACCAACGGTGGAGGTAGAAAGAGTCACCGCGTTATTGTTGGTCAACGTGGCGTTGCCAGAAGTCCCCGAAGTGTTCAAGCTCACTGTGCCGGTAAATACGTTCGATGTATTGTCCAGAGTGATCGCTTGATTGTCCACATCAGTAGTAAAGCTGGATGTTCCCGCTATTGTCAAAGTCCCCGTATCCGTAATCGTTCCCCCTGAAGTGGCGCTCAAATTTCCGGTTGTCGTTACATCCACTCCAAAGTCCACCGCTCCCCCCGCATCCAGAGTCAAGCCGCTGAACGAAGATGCGGTGGATGAAAAGGTCATTGAGGAACCGGAGTTCAAAGTGAGTGCTCCAAAGCTGGTCGAGGAAACTCCTGCAACAGTAATTGCTCCATTCGATGTATTACCAATGGTGAGACTGCCGGAGGTGATCTGGCCCAGTTCACTATTTGTCAGGGAAAAAGTTCCTGTGCCTGCACCCAAACCAATGGTTGCTCCAGATTGAGCAGTTAAGAGAGTCGTGCCCGCAGTCCCCGAAGTGATCGAGCTACCCGAACCAAATGCTATGTCGTTGGATGTAAGCGATAGAGCATTATTTGTAGTAGACAGTGTTTTGCTTGCGGCCAGAGTGAAATCACCGGTGCCGTCACTATCCGAATCCGAATCAAAACTCGTTGTTCCGTTGGTGGTCAGGTTTGAAGAAAGCGTGATTCCATTTTCCGCGTTCACTGTCAGGCCCTGGAAGGTGGAGTCCGAGTTTTCAAAAGTAACCGAAGATCCGGAAGCTGTTGCGTTCAAAGTGAGTGAGCCAAACTGGTCGCTATCTGTTGAAGACACTCCCTCAACAGTAATTGCTCCATTCGATGTATTACCAATGGTGAGACTGCCAGCGGTGATATTTCCCAGTTCTGTGGAAGTCAGGCTTACTCCGCAGGTTCCTCCACAACTGGATGCGCCAAGGCCAATAGTGGCTCCCGACAAAGAAGCCAGAATGGTGGTGCTTGCGGTTCCACTGCTCAGGGTGCTGTTGAGAGCCAGGCCACCTGCTGTAAGGGAGATAGCATTGTTTCCGGCACTCAATGCGGAGGCAAGGGTGAAGGTCCCCGACCCATCGTTATCCGTATCGGAATCGAAAGTTGTGGTGCCAGCCGATGTAAAACTATCATTGATAGTGATGCCAGTGGTTGCGTTGAGAGTGACTGCCCCCGCCGCCGATATACCGCCGGTGGTCGCGTTCAACGTGATAGAACCTGCGGATGCCGTGAGCGATGCCCCCGAAGCCAGAGAAATGCTGTCATCCGAGTCCGCCGAATTGTTGGAGTCGCCTTCCAGGGTCAAGTTTCCTGCCGCTGAGAGGGTACTGCTGTCGATGGCCAATCCTTTTGCGCCGGATAATGTCAGAGCCCCTTGCCCGGTTATCGTTCCGCCGCTTTGGCCTACTGTCAATTTTCCGGAAGAACTTAAACTGGAACCTGCCGCAAAGGTGATGGCCCCATTCACCAGATTGAGATCACCGGTACCCGTTATATTTGCCAGTTCAGTGCTGGTGAGGTTCATACCGAATCCGGAACTGAAGCCGATTCCCAAAGAACCACTGTCGGCGACATTTATGGTGGTCGAGCCGGTACCGCTATTAAGCGTTCCGGTCAAGATCAGGTCATCGGCGGTCACCGTCAGCGCGTTGTTGGTGGTCGATAAGGAGCCAGACGAAATGGTGAAATCACCCGAACCGTTGTTGTCGAGATCCGCATCCATAACCGTCGCGCCATTAGTGGTGAAACTACTTCCCAAGGTGATTCCCGAATTGGCGTTGAGTGTCGCGGCTCCGGCTGTGGTCATCGTATTACTGACCGTGATACTGCCATTCGATGAAAGCGTCAACGCTCCGTTTGCGGTGATCGAACCTGTTGAAGCACCCAGAGTAATGCTTCCTGCCGATGAGGTAATGGTTGTGCCGCTGGCGAGAGTGAGCGCACTTCCACCTTCCAGGCTAACACTTCCCGAGCTTGTTAGCGTACTGTTACTGAGTGTCAAACCACTGCTAGCAGTCATAGCCACCGACCCGGATGAAGTCACGGCGCTACCAACACTTATCGTGGAACCTGTTGAAGTAAGAGCCAGGTTTCCTGAAGAGGAAATGCTACTGGAACTGAGCGTCAAGGCACCTGCCGAACTCAAAGTGACACTTCCTAATGACAATGCTGATGAATTTGCATTGATATTCAAACTACCCGAAGAAGTGGAGATACCGCTGTTCAAAGTAATACCGGAATTTGCAGTCAATGCAACAGCTCCGGCCCCGGTCAGGGCGCCGGTCATAGTGAGGCCGGAGGTTGCGGACAGGGTCAACGCACCTGCGGCAGTCATTTCACCAGTGGTGGCACTCAGGGAGATATCCCCTGCACTGGTCAAGGTGATCCCGCTGGCAAATATAATGTAATCGTTACCTGACAGAGTATCTACGGCATTATCGGAGTCCCCGTCCAGAGTCAGGGCTCCGGTAGTGGTTGTCAAGTTGGCGTTGACCTCTACGCCGTCTACCGCATTAGCGGTCAACGTCGAAAACGAGGAGTCCGACCCTTCAAAAACAATCGCACCTTTTGAACCGGATAAATGCGCGTCCACATTAAGTTCTACCCCATTCGTAAAAGTGGACGTGGTCTGGGTAATACCATCAACATAGATATCCCCGTTGGTCGAACCGCCGATGATGAGTTTATTGCCCGACATATTGCCGAGTTCCGTTGTGTTGATACTCAGGTCACAGGACCCGGTACACGAGGTGCCACCAAGTCCTATTTTTCCACTGTCAGCATGAGTAATACTGATATTTCCCGCACCACTGCTCAGAGTTCCGGATAATGAGAAGTCATCACCGGTCAGCGAGATGTTTCCGCCATTTGAGGTCAGGCTTCCTATAGTCAAGTCCCCCGTAGCACTGAAGGTAATGTCTCCTCCGTTGGTGGATATGGTATCCGTACTGCTGGCGAAACTGATGGTTCCGTCTGTTACCGTGAAGGTGACTGAGTTGCCACTGCCTTGTTGCAGGTTGAGCAGGTTATCGCTGAGGTCGCTCAACGAAATACTGCTTGTGGCAAGGAGGGTGATGTTGGTGGTCGAAGAGACCGCTTCAAGAGTGTCTTCATAAATTGTGGTGAAGGTCGAAGCACCACTGGCGGTGGTTGTACCCGACCCATCCGCGATAGTGATAGTGTCCGGATCAAGAAGAAGGGTACCGGTTTTTCCATTGGCTGCGGTGGTATCCACTGATCCATCAAAATATAATTCTTCCTTTCCAGAAACCTCTACCAAACCGCCATCGCCAAAATACTTTCCGCCCCGCCCTCTGACAATACCAAAAAATCGCATTCGCCGATCAGCCCAGAAAATCACCTTACCGCCATTACCGCTTGTAACCGCATCGGCAAACGTCTGAGTATCCGGTCCGATATAGGAATCGGTCGCAGTGAAAACCGAACCCTGGCCTTGATAGTCGCCACCAAAGAGAAGCGTTCCTCCGCCCAGGTCACCCGAGACATCGATGAGGCCATTGCCATCGAATCTCAACATTTCGCCAAGGACATGAACGGTGCCTCCCGTTTCGTCCTGACCGTAGCCCGATGCATCCAGCGTGCCGGTTACACTGACTTCGCCAGCGGCCCCGCCCATGAGGATGATCTGTCCGTTTTCTTCAGCCACCGACTGCGCCTGGATGATGCCATCCATATTGATCACCCGGTCAACAATATTCTGTGCGGCATTGACATCCAGCCGAACCACACCGCCATCAGCAAAGATGCTTCCGCTGTTGGAGACCAGCGAAGTTAACACCTGCCCATCCGCTCCGGTTACCTGTCCCATCACCTGGCTATCCACTCCCAGGTTGATGAGCTGGTCACCATACAAATCCACAGTAAAAGTTTTTCCGGAGGCCAGGCTCACTTTACCCAAACGCGCAGTGATGATCCCCATGTTCTGTACACCGGGAGCAACCAGGGCAACCAGTCCACCTTGGGCCGCTGTAATACTGCCCTGATTGACCACCGTTGAAGCCAGACTGGAAGGAGTGCTGAAGTTATAATTGCCACTCATAAAATTTGTATTGGAAATATTGCTGGTGGTCGCGATCAAACCATGAACATCCACCTGCGCACTATTACCAAAAAGAACTCCATTGGGATTGATCAGCCAGAGATCGCCGTTGGAGGTCAACTTGCCGAAAATATTTGAAGGGTCATTTCCGGTTACCCGATTGAGCGTCACCCCACCCTGAGACAACTGGAAGTCAACCTGTTCGGTGCTCCCAATACCAAATGCCTGCCAATCGATGATGGCCTTGTCAGTAGTTTGATAAATGGTCATCAATTGGGAAGAGGTCGAATCGATGGTGGCCGATCCAGCCTGGACCGTCCCACCAGTAGGAAGAGCAAAGACCATGGACGGGAAAATACCAATCAGATAGGTTAAAAATGAAACCAGAAAGATGGCGGCATCACTCGGCTTCCGGGTCATACCCGGTGAGAACGGGCTCCAAGCCTTCGGCTGTCGCTTCGGCGTTACACTGCCACTGGCGGCTCCGCCGGCCTGCGGATGCTCTCCGCTGGGAAATGCTTTCTGATTCATTTTAAAAACGTTCATGAAAAATTCCTAAAACCTTGCTGATAGACTGAAAAAGAATCGTCCTTCTTTGTCACCTTTCGCCGACACTTCCTGGTTCAGTGGCTTGTCCCATTCCAAATATCCAGAGATCGTATCTGTCACGTTAAACCGGGCACCTAATCCCAACGAGTTAAGATCCTGAACGGTAGAACCTGTGGAAGTGGGAATGCGATTCCAAACCGCTCCATAATCGAAAAAAGTATAGGCCTGTACATCCCTGAGGTATTTTTTCTTCGGCTGAAAAGCTTTTTGAAGTTCCAACTTAAAAGCCACACCCTGGTCTCCGGTAATTTCAGAAGGATCATAAGCCCGACCAAATTGCCCGCCGCCCACACCAAATTCCTCGGAAGACAAAAGTTTTTCAAAAGAGTACTGCCAGGAAAACGCTCCCAACAACATCCATGAAGGTGCCAATTGCTGAAGCCTAAGCATCTGCCCGGTAAGCTTGGTAAAGTCGCTGTGTCCCGTTTCACGGGTCAGGTTTTCCGATCCCGTTTCCGTGGAGTTTAAAATGTCCAAGCCCTTGCTCAAATTGAAACTCATCAGGTTCACCCCTCGATACTCATCTACAAAATCGTAGGACAAGCCCAAATTAACGACACGGAGGCGGTCTTCTGAATCCAATGTTCCCAGAATATCCGTGGTCGAGTTTCGGTGCGTGAAGCCCAGAGTTCCAGTCAGGTTTTCAGCCCTGGATCGAATAAACGGATGTGTAATTTTAAGAGAGAAGGTTTTGCTTTCTCCCGCCACCTCAAACTCTTCGAGAACATCGCCGGGTTTTGAGTCACTGACCGATGCAGAAAAAAACAGTTTGCTGCCTTCAGAAGATATAGGTTGTTCATAGAAACCGCTGAAGAATTGCAATTCATCCGTGTTACTGGTGACCACGCCCTGCAGGCCAATGCGCTCATAGTTTTTAAAAATCGTATTGCCGGATAGCCCGGCATTTATCTGGATAGGTCCGTTGAATTCAGTGCCCCGGTTGTCCAAACCCAAGCTTCCTTCATAGGCTTTATTACTAAGAATCAGTGTCATGTTGGTGGCTCCCGGTTTATCTTTGGAAGGTGTGAGAACCGACTTAACTGAAACTCCCGGTAAATCATCCACCAAAAGCAGGTATCTCTCAAGATCCTTGGCTTTCAGGGGTCGGGATCTTAAAATTCCTCTTCGATATTCACTGAGAAGTCTTCTCGGGCCGCGCACCTGACCCTGAATGGCAACCCGATCCACAAAACCCTCAATCACATCAATTCGAACCACACCGGCTTCGATTTTCTGGGGAGGCACCACCGCTTTGGAAAGGATATACCCATCATTGCGGTACATATTGGTGATTTCCTGGGCAATGGTATAAACCTGTTCGAGATTAATCCTCCGGTGCAGATACTTTCTGAACAGCCGCGAAAATTTTCGCTTGCCATAAATCGTGGAGCCCTTGATGACCATTCTCTGGAGAAGAAAATTTACCTTCCTCATCGCAGCCGGAAAAACAGGCTTCAAGCTGTCCGGTTTTACCGGTACCCGTTGCGATTGCGGGAACTCCTGTTTTTTGAACCTCTCCTCAAATCGATGGGGAGCGGCCTGCTTGTAGGTCTGATCTCGTCCTTGAGGGGTTATTTGAGCGTAGGATAATAGTGCCATAGAACTCCACCAAAGGCAGGCAAAAATCCCTATCAGCATTATTTTGCTGTAAATTCGATTATTTGCCGTGTCCCAGTCCATTCACCTTGCCTTATTCTTAACGGTTTTTGGGGCCTAAAGTTAAGCCTTTTCCACACCGCCCCAAAACCCTTGAAATACCGAAAACAAAGGGGTTACACCCGCTCCCTCCCCTTGGCAGGGAGGCAACTGGGCAAGAGCTTGAGTGGCCAAAATAAATCTTTGCTAGCCAGCAAAACTGCTGGTTTATGCAAACCCCCTTTATCAGGGGGAGTATTAAACTATTACCCCTCCAGAGCACGAGGGCTTAGGAGGAGTATCACCTGCGCTTGAGGGCTTGGCCTGCTTGACGGGCAATGCAGTGCTGGCCCCACGCCTAGTGCCCCTTGCAGGGGTTGCGACAAGGCAAGGACTTGATTAAGCCGAGATAACTCCCTGCTAGCCAAATAATGTGATGGCTCGCTGGCCCCACGCCTAGTGGCCCTGAAACTGGGCACAGATATTCACCAAATAAGAGAGCAAGGAATATGCCAAAAGGAGAGGTCAACACAAAAGCAAATAAACGCATTAAAAATAAATAGTTACAGTGATTTTTTACGGGGCTTTGTGACAAGAAATTGAACTTTAAGGGTAAAAAATTCACCTCTCCGTCAATTAAGTGTCTTTCTCGATAATTTGCTGATACCAGGAAGAAATATCGAATTGGACAAAAAAGGCGGAAATTTTAAAAATTTGCAGTTGATATATTTACAAATAGCCATTTAAGGCCTATGATAGATGACAAAAAAACGTAGCAACAGCACGAACCAGCCTAGGGACGTAAACCATGACGGATATGATAACTTTGAATATGTGTGACTTTTGTTCGCACGAGAGGTCTGATTGTGGTGCTCAACCTATTTTGGCAGATTCGCTGAATCTTGATAATCCGGATTCTGACCAAAAGTGTTCCGTGGTGGCCTGTGATAAATATGTTAGCCTCGTGGATGTGCTCAAAGAAAGATTCCACGATCCCAGCCTGTAGAAATAACTACCTGTTTTCAAACACGCCTATCCCCGGTTTTAATTCCCCACCACTCTATTTGAAGAGTTCATTCAGCTAGTCAAAGCAGGCCTTTCTCAATCTTTACAGGGTTGTGACAATGGCTTGACGAACATGTGATGATCATAATTTACACTGCCCCCAATACAAGTACTTCTGGAAGGGAGAAAATATGTCTTGGGAAAGAGATCAGAAAAAAAAATTAGCTGAGTATCTTTGGACAGAAATCAACAAAGCGATCCTGAAATCTCCTGATGTTCAAAGTTCCGTAAAAAAGCTGGAGGAATCAGGACTCCTTGATTATGTTTCGGAATACAATCTGGTGCTGGAAGTGGACAAGTTGATAGAAAGTATTTTAAAAAAAAATGAGCCGAATGAAGCCAGGGCTGACTCAATACTCGAAGAACTACATATTCATGCCGAACCAGAAAATGACCAGAAAGAAAAAGAAACACCCGATCTTTCCTCTTCCCCTGAATCCGTACAGTGGGTTGACGGCAAAGCCTTGTCAGAAAATGAAGTCCGCTTTGAAGAATATTTTAATCAACAGTTCGATGAGAAACACTGGATGAAAAAGGCCAAAATCCGCTTTGACAACTAGCCCTCTTAGAAACGCAGTAAAATGATTAAAGCTATCGCAAAACCTAAAGACGAAGTTTCGATATTGGTAGTAGAGGATGATGCCGATGATTATGATTTTTTAAGAGCGATCCTGAAAAGTTGTTGTGAAAAAACTTCAATACAGTGGGTGCAGGATGGCGAGCAGGCAGTAGACTATTTGTTCCATAAGGGAGAATATCAGGATGAGGCCCGATATCCTGCTCCAGACCTGGTTTTTCTGGATATCAGGCTTCCCAAGAAAAGCGGGTTGGAGGTGGCGAAAATTATCAAGAAGGACCCTCGTTTGAAAAAACTTCCTACCATCATGTTGACTACCTCTTGCTCTTCCGCTGATGTTCGGTGTGCTTATGAGAATGGTGCCAACAGCTATTTGAAAAAACCAGGAGGCCCCCAGGAAATGGAACAATTCAAGAAAGCCATTGGCCTTTTCTGGTCCTCGGTCGTTCTTTATCCCTAGCAGACTGCTACCCCCCCAAAAAATCGTTTTTTCTCGACTGATACTCTTCCGTTTCCCATACTTCATGCCCCAGAGGGGTACAGCGAGCCATTGCTACCTGCCTCCGGTGGCTCACCGGTGGCCCCTATGTTACAATCTGTCGGCTGCGAAAAACCTTTGAAATCCACTCACCCTTTCGAGTTCCCAGTTTCGTATGAAACCTAAAACGATTCCAATGCAAACAATTGTGCCAGACCGCTTACAAGGTACCGATGGGATTCGCCGGGAAATCAGATCGGCAAAAGACTCAGAATGCAGGGGGTCGACTCCGCTACAAATCTTTCTTGCAAAGGGCTGGATCACCGAAGAGTTTATGGAGCTTTATGTCTATTGCTACGTCAAAAATCAATCGTCCGCACACAAAAAAAGAACCTTCGTTATCGGCTGGGACCCCAGAGATCCTTCCGGCACCTTTACGGAAGCGGTAGTTCGGGGTGTCCGCAAAGCGGGAGGTGAGGCCATGGTTCTGGGCGTGGTGCCGACTCCCCTGGTGCCGCTATTTATGCTACATAGTGGTGCCGATGGTGGCGTCATGGTCACCGCATCCCACAATCCTAAGGATCAAAACGGAATAAAACTTTTCCTGCCTTTTCATGGTATGAAGCCGTTACCTTCTGACGATATTGACCTGACTCGAAACCTGCTCAAACAAAACGCCATTAAAAAACTTCCCCTGAAAGGAGGAAGAAGCGATTGCCGACAAAAAGCGTTGGCACTGTTTCAGCATTTTTCCCTGCGGCCTGAAAACTCATGGATCGATTCTCCCGGCACTTTAAAAGCCCTCATTCTGGTTGTTGATCCCGCTTTCGGGGCGCTCACAGGAATCGCCGCGCAAATTTTCAAGGACGCCGGAGTCGGCAAAGTAGTCGAAGTCAACGCAGGAAAAAATGGCGCGGTAAACCTGCGTTCTGGAGTCGCAGACCTGGAAGGGTGCCCCCGCATCACCGCAGACATGATCCTGCAACCCGCCGGACCTTTCCGCTCCCACAAAGCCATCGTCAAGCTTTTTCAGTTGGGCCGGGCAAACCAAAGATCCGCAGAATGCGGAAAAAAAAGAATTGCCGGAGCCATCTTCGATGCCGATGGCGATCGTTTCTTTCGCCTGGAGTACGATCCGTTTCAAGATACCCTGTGGGTCTTAAGCGGAGACGAGACCGCCATCCTGCAGACACGGCATTTGGTATCCCGCTTCCCCAAAAAGTACGGCGGATCGCTTTATATCAATACTGTGGAGAGCGATCTCAATGCCTCTGCCTCTGCCGAGTCAATGGGGCTGACCCCTCTGCTCACAGCCGTTGGTGATAAATGGATACTGCTTAAAATCCGCCTCGCGCTGTTACAACAAAAGCTATCGATACTCACATCGCAGAAAAAATTTAAAAATAAAATTGCATCGCTACAAAAAAAAGGCGTGACAAGAGTGGAGGACCTCCAAAATCTCGAAGCATCTATTCTGGAGAATCCGACCGCAACACAAAATAATTCCCATGTTCTGGCAGTAGGCAGTGAGGAAACGGGGCACAACATCACCACCGGCTATTTAACTCTGCCCGACAAAAAAGAAGTGCAAATATACTCCGGCAATGGATTAAAAAGTGCTCTCAATACCTTTGCCGCCACCGAGCATCTGGCCGCAACCCTGTCGCCTAAAAGGTATATCCAGTCTGTTCGCCAGCCTTTTTTGCCCGGATTCAAGTCCACTCTTTATACTTATTATATTTGCCAGGAACTGTTCTGCCAGGATTCTCAAGTATGGAGAAAAGTTAAGCGGCTACTATTTCAAACCGCGAAGCAAAGCGGGTATTCCATCAGGACGCGAAACTTCCCTGACGACCCGGATATGTTGTATATTTCTCTTTCAGAGGGGAAAGCCGGTATCTTTGTAAGGAATTCCGGTACCGAAAATAAAATCAGCGTTAACCTGCGTGGAAGAAAATCGGATGCCGGGAAACTAAAAAAAATAGGGCTGGAGGCTATTAAACTTTTAACCTCCCTGCTCAAAGACCGTGACAATTCTTTTTATAAAATAGAATTGGATGCTCTCAGCCAAATCGCTGCGAGGCCGATCACCGATGAGGAGCTGGAAATAAAAAACCAGTATAAGTTCAGACTGATCAACGAAATGAAAAAGCAAAACCTTATTCAATTGAGTCACGAGGGAAACCGCCTGACCCCTCTCGGCAAATGGTACATCAACCACTAACCGCCAGCGTGACGCTGGACCCAACTGGCAATAGCGTTCGCTGGCGAGCAAAGAGTCCCCTCGGCTTGACGAGTCTTTGCTATCTGCTACCGGCGGTTCGCCGGCGGAGGTACTCCGTATGAAAGATTTAAATCTATTTTTTTCAGACCTGAGCGAACCGGATATTTTTGCCGATTGTGAACACGTATGGGATCCGTTAAAAACACTGGAGTCCCGGCTGAAACAATTGATACGCAAAAAAGTCTCTAGTGGGTCTTATGCCTCGCATTTGCAGGGGGTAAGGACCACTCTGGATTCCGCCAGTTATCACCGGGGCGAACAGGGATTTTACGTAGAGGACTGGGTCGATCTGGCAGAACCAATTTACTTGAAAGAACTGGATATCTTCATTGGCAAGGGAACGCAATTGGAGCCTTCGGCCATAATAAAGGGTCCTGCCATGATTGGAGAGGGCTGCGATATCCGGCAAGGAGCTTATATCCGCGGGAACGCCATGATCGGAAACCACAGCGTGATCGGCCATGCCACCGAACTGAAAAACAGCATTCTTATGGATCATACCGAAGCGGGCCATTTTAATTATATCGGTGACAGCATTATAGGGAGCCATGTCAACCTGGGAGCAGGATCGAAGCTGGCAAACCTGCAACTGAGAAGTGGCGATGAAAAACGTAAGGGCTATATCAATCCTATCCAGATCCCTATCGACTCCGGAATCCTGGATACCGAAATGGAAAAACTGGGTGCGGTGATCGGCGACAATGTTGAACTGGGTTGTAACGCCATCGTCTGTCCTGGTACGCTGATCGGAAAAGATGTCTGGGTCTACCCCGGCCTGACAATCCCCAAAGGCTACTATCCTGCTGGAACCCTGCTCGTTCCGAAAGACCGCAAACCCCGGTCCATACGAAAATAATGGCACACGACGAATCCCAAAACGAAAATCGGCTCGATGAGTTTTTCGAAATGTTCGATGCCATCGAAGATGATATTGCCGAACTGGTTTCTGATGAAAATGAAGAGCCTCGCCAAATCGGTGGGTATGAGTGCCTGTTCATCGCCTTCAGCAATCTGCGTCTTTATTGTGAAAATTCCAGCATCGATTTAAAGCAGATAGAAGACCAGCACAAGGAGCTCAAAGAATCACAAACCGATGAAGAATCTGGCGCATTTGCTGTTCTTGAAGATCTGGATGAGAACAACGAGGTCGTCAATTTCTGTAAAATCCTGGAACAGATTGAAGACAGTTTTTCCGCTTTGGAAAAACGATGTGAAAAAAGCGGAGAAGTTTTTGACGAATGGGCCTGCGTCCTCCTTATGTATTCCTATCTCAGAAATTATTGCGTAAGAGAAAAAGTCGATTTTGAAAATCTGCAGGAAGAAATTTCACACCTCCATGAGGAAATGAAAAAGAAGGATGAAAATCCTTGAGAGGCCAGATATTTGCGGAATCCTTTTCTATTAAATGATATATTGACTAGACAGGTTGTCTGCAGGCTCATACCCCTTTGAAACAGCCAAAGAACCAGGGTCAAAAGCTATCGTATAAACCCTTGAAATATAATGCGGATGTGGCGGAACTGGCAGACGCGCATGATTTAGGATCATGTTCCTTACGGAGTGGAGGTTCAAGTCCTCTCATCCGCACCACTACCCGTGGAGGGGGAGAAAAACCTCCCTTACGGGAGTAGCAAATAACCGGGCAACGCCCGGTGGTAATGGGGCAGGGGGGTTAAGGAAGAATATTACCGCCATGCGCCTAGCGGCTTAGACAAAATTATCGAATAAATAGAAATCTCTTTTAAACATTTTAGAACATTATGAAAATAGAAATCGAAGATGTTGATTCCTGTAACAAAAAAATCAAGTTCGAAATCCCTCATCAGGAATACGACAAAAAAGTAAAACAGTATTATCAGAAGCTCGGGCGAGAGGTCAAAGTTCCTGGATTCCGCAAAGGAAAAGTACCCATCGCCCTGCTGGAAAAACAGTTTGGCCCGGATGTTAAAAAAGAAGTCCTGAGCAACCTGATCAGCGAAGAACTCAATAATGCCATTGTAGAAAAAGACCTGAGGGCGGTGGGCCAGCCCCATCTTTTGGAGGTCAATGCCGAAGAAGGAACGGATATCTCTGTTTCCGCATCGGTCGAGGTACTTCCAACTGTAGAACTACAAGACTACTCTGGTATTGAACTGAAAATGGCAACCCCGCGTGTCACCGATGAAGAAGTCGATCAGACCATCGAGGCATTGCGCCAGCGCAAGGCGGAGAATGTTCAGGTGACCGGTCGTCCTGCCCAGGATAAGGATTTACTTAAAATAGATTTTACCAGCAAGCTCGGCGACCAACCCTTTGAAGGCGGGTCCGCACAGGACCAGATCATCCAGGCAGGAGGAGGACAATTGATTGAAGGACTGGACAAGGGCATGATTGGCATGGAAATCGGCGAAACCCGGGACATTCAGGTGCAGGTTCCCGAAGATTACCATAACAAGGAAATCGCCGGGAAAGACGTAGATTTCCAAATTGTGCTGAAAGGCATTCAGGAGCAAAAACTGCCGGACCTGGACGATGAGTTTGCCCGCAGTGTGGAAGACAAAGATTATGCGAGCATGGATGACATGAAACAGCGCGTCCGCTCTGAGTTGGAAGACTTCGAGCACAAGGAAGCCAAGAAAGCGATGAAAAAGAAATTGGCAGAAAAAATCACCGAGCTGAATCAGCTGGATATCCCGGAAGGACTTTTGAAAGACCAGGTCAAGTTCATGGCCGAGCAAGCCAGAAAGAAGGAAGCTAAGGAAGGTCACCAACATCAAGACCATGATCATGACCACGACCATGGTGTTGAGGTGACTCCTGAACTGCTCACGCAGTATCGCGAACCGGCCATGAAAGCTCTGCAGGAAGAACTGATTCTCGACCAGTTGGCCCGGGACCTGAAAGCGGAAGTCACCGAGGAAGAATTGGAACAGGAAGTCAAGAACATGTCCCAATTACTAGGCGGAGGCAATCTGCAACAAATTAAACGGGAATGGGAAAAAAATGGCATCCTGGCCCGACTGCATAATCGCATGAAACGCGATAAAACCCTTGATGCCGCACTGGAAAAGGTGACCATCAAAGAAGAAAAAGTTGACAGAAAAGATTTAATTGCTGATAATTAAAACTCAACCATTACAAAGATATCTAATTATTTTTTAATGACTTACAGGCCAAAACCGCTTTCGGAACCACAGCCGGATTCAGAAAGAAGTTTTTTCTTGCCCCATTTCTAATCTAGAGAGAATCATGACAGATACTTACAACCAGTTGGTACCCATTGTTGTTGAACAAACCAGTCGGGGCGAGAGGTCTTATGACATTTATTCACGCCTGCTCAAGGACCGGATCATTTTTATAGGAAGCACCATTGAGGATCATATGGCCAACCTGATTATCGCCCAGTTGCTGTTTCTGGAATCGGATGAGCCTGATCAGGATATTTATCTCTATATAAACAGTCCGGGTGGCCAGGTCAGTTCCGGAATGGCGATCTATGACACCATGCAATATATCAAGCCAGACGTGCAAACGATCTGCATCGGCCAGGCGGCCAGCATGGGGGCTTTGCTTCTTGCTGCGGGCGCACCGAAAAAAAGGTTTGCCCTGCCACACTCACGCATCATGATCCACCAGCCGAGCGGAGGATTTCAGGGACAACATACCGATATTGAAATCCAGGCTAAAGAAATCACGAGAATCCGGACTATTCTGGATGGTATCCTGTCCAAACACTCAGGAAAAAATATCGGACAGGTCAACAAGGATACCGAGAGAGATCATTATATGACCGGAGAAGAGGCCAAGACGTATGGCCTCATCGACAGCGTGATCAGCGATCGGGATGAGGCCCATAAGGGCAAGGGCAAAAAGAAAAGCTGACTCAAATAGAATGAGCACTCAATTCCAACCCTTCTGATGGGGGATTTATGGCAAAGAAAAGTACAACCACCGGAAATTATCGTTGCTCTTTCTGTGGGAAAAGCCAGGAAGAAGTCAAAAAACTGATTGCCGGACCCAGCGTCTACATCTGCGACGAGTGTATTGAGCTTTGCAATGAAATCATGGTGGAAGAATGGGCCCAGGAAAAGGGCGAAGACTTCCAGCATCTGCTTAAACCTCATGATTTATACAAACACCTCGACCAATATGTCGTTGGGCAGGAGCGTTGCAAAAGAATCCTTTCCGTTGCTGTTCACAACCACTTCAAAAGAATCGACTCCAATCTTGATATGGAGGATGTGGAACTGCAAAAGAGCAATGTGCTGTTGATCGGTCCTACCGGATCCGGAAAAACCCTGATGGCACAGACCCTGGCTCGGATCCTTGATGTTCCTTTCACCATTGTAGACGCAACCACGTTGACCGAAGCCGGTTATGTCGGGGAAGATGTTGAAAACATCATTTTAAAACTCCTGCAAAATGCCGACTACGATGTTGAAAAAGCCGAACGCGGAATCATCTATATTGATGAAGTCGATAAGATCTCTAGAAAATCAGAAAATCCCTCCATCACCCGTGACGTTTCCGGTGAAGGAGTACAGCAAGCCCTTTTGAAAATCATTGAAGGCACCACAGCCAGCGTTCCTCCACAGGGAGGGCGGAAACACCCGCATCAGGAGTTTCTGCAGGTCAATACCACCAATATTCTTTTCATCTGTGGCGGGGCATTCGTTGGACTGGACTCGTTGATTCGCAACCGCATCGGCAAGAAAAGTCTCGGCTTCGGACAGGAAATCATTTCCAAGAAAGAAGTCGACAAGGAAGATGCTCTTGAGAAGATACAACCGGAAGACCTGCTCAAATACGGCCTCATTCCGGAATTTGTCGGGCGTTTTTCATCCGTTGCCACGCTTAAGGAACTGACTATTGAAGCAATGGTAAAGGTTATGACCGAACCCAAGAACGCTCTGGTCAAACAATATAAAAAGCTGTTTGAGTTTGAAAATGTTAAACTCAAATTTACCGATGCCGCTGTCAGAGCTATTGCCGAGAAAGCTACCGAACGCAAAACCGGAGCAAGAGGCCTCCGCGCCGTTCTGGAAGAGACCATGCTCGAAATCATGTTCGACCTCCCTTCCCAGAAAGATGTGGAAGAAGTGGTCATTAATGAAGAAGTCGTTCTCAAAGGCGAAAAACCCATGTTGGTTTACGAAAACAAGAAACAGGCCAGTTAATATATGGGTTCCGAAAAAATTGTATTACCGCTCCTTCCCTTAAGGGACATCATTGTCTTCCCGTTCATGGTGCTTCCCCTGTTTGTCGGCAGAGAGAAGTCCATTCTGGCCCTGGAAAAATCCATGGCCGAACAGAAAAGCATCTTCCTTGCCGCCCAACGCAACCCCAACAATAACGAACCACAATCTGCAGATATTTACGAGACGGGAACGGTAGCGAATGTTCTCCAAATTCTTAAATTGACAGATGGAACCATGAAAGTCCTGGTGGAGGGTCTGCAGAGAGGGCGTATTGAATCGTTTGTCGACAACCCGGACTATTTTGAGGTGGAAGTCAGCCGCATTCATGAAAACGACCAGCTAACACCCGATGTCAAAGCATTGATGCGCAGTGTGGGAACGGTGTTTGACCAATATGTAAAATTAAATCAGAAAATTCCACTGGAAGCCGTAGCCGCCAGCGCCAATATTCTGGAGCCGCATCGTTATGCCGACACCATTGCCGCTTATATGGTTTTCCAAACCCAGGAAAAACAGGAGTTGCTTGAAACCCTGAATCCGGCAGACCGTTTAAACAAGCTTCTCGGCATTCTCAAGTCTGAGATGGAAGTTCTTAAAATTGAAAAACGCGTTCATGGCAGGGTGCGAAAACAAATGGAACGCAGTCAGAAGGAATTCTATCTCAACGAGCAGATCAAGGCTATCCAGAAAGAATTGGGCAAACGCGATGAGTTCAAAAGCGACATGGATGAACTCAAGCAAAAAATCAAGAAAGCCAAAATGCCCAAGGAAATTAACGAAAAAGCCATTAAAGAATTAAAACGACTGGAACTCATGCAACCCATGTCCGCAGAGGCTACAGTCGCCAGAACCTATATAGAGTGGCTCGCGGACCTGCCCTGGAAAAAAGGCGCCGGAGCTGAAAAAATTAAAATTCCCGAAGCCCAGAAAATTCTGGACAAGGACCATTACGGGTTAGAGAAAGTCAAAGAGCGCATCACCGAGCACCTTGCGGTGATGAAGCTGGTCAAAAAAATAAGAGGTCCCATCCTCTGCCTTGTCGGTCCTCCGGGTGTCGGCAAAACTTCGCTGGGACAATCCATCGGCAAGGCTATGGGTAGAAAATTTATCCGCGTCTCCCTCGGCGGTGTGCGGGATGAAGCGGAAATCCGCGGACACCGCAGAACCTACATTGGAGCGTTGCCGGGAAAAATCATTCAAGGTATCAAAAAGTCTGGTGTCCACAATCCTGTTTTCATGCTCGATGAGATCGACAAAATGAACGCAGATTTCAGGGGTGACCCCTCCTCTGCGTTACTGGAGGTTCTCGACCCGGAACAAAACTCCACTTTCAACGACCATTATCTGGAAGTCGATTACGATCTTTCCAATGTTCTTTTTATCTGTACCGCCAATGTCCTGCACTCCATCCCACAACCATTGCTCGACCGAATGGAAGTGCTTCGCCTGCCGGGTTATACCGATCAGGAAAAAATGGGCATCGCCAAAAATTTTCTCGTACCTAAGAAAGTACCAGAACACGGCCTGACCAAGAAAAATATAGATATTTCTGACAAGGCTTTGGATAGAATTATCCATGATTTCACCCGCGAAGCGGGAGTGAGAAACCTGGAACGGGAAATCGCCACACTGTGCAGAAAAGTCGTTAAAACCGTTGTTGAAAAAGGCAAAAAAACCAACGTCAAAATCACTCCGGCTAATATAGAAAAATATCTGGGCATCCCCAAATTCAAGAGAGCCGAAAACGAGGGCTTGCTGGAAATAGGGTCTGCAACTGGCCTCGCATGGACAGAGTTTGGCGGTGAAACTCTCACCATAGAAGTCACAGTGATCCCCGGTAACGGAAAGCTCGTGCCCACAGGGCAACTCGGGGATGTCATGAAAGAGTCGGCGCAGGCGGCCATGACTTATGTGCGTTCACGCGCCAGTGACTTGGGGCTACCCAAAAATTTCTACCAGAAAAACGATTTTCATATTCACATTCCCGAAGGTGCTGTTCCCAAAGACGGACCCTCAGCCGGAATCACCATGGCGGTAGCACTGGTCTCCGCGTTGACTAAAACACCACTGGAACCAGACCTTGCCATGACCGGGGAACTGACCTTGACCGGAAAAGTCCTACCCATTGGCGGACTCAAGGAAAAAGTCCTTGCGGCGCACAGGTTCGGCATCAAAAACCTGATTATCCCTGTGGAAAACGAAAAAGATATTCCCGACATTCCTGAAAATGTCAGGAAGGGTATCGAGTTTTTTCCCGCCACCACGATGGACGATGTGATCAAACACTCGTTCCATAAAAAATTCAAGATTAAGAAAAAACCCGCCACAAAAAAAACCCGCAGGAAAACACCAAAAACTTCCAGCAAACAACCCAGCCTCCGCCTCAACTGACTGGCGAGCCGCCAGTGGCAACGAGCAATAGCTTTTTTTGGCGAGCAAAGAGTTGTCTCGGCACAATTAAGCCCTTGCCCAGTCGCAACCCCTGCTAAGGGGCCACTAGGCGTGGGAGGCAGATTTCAAAAGCGTTAGTGGTTGCTCGGCTTATGATATTTCTTCAGCTGTATTCAAACTCCTTCCCTCCAAATCCGTGCCCATGTGATGCCTTTTCACGCATTTCAAAAAAATAGTGATTCATTTTTAGGCATCTTTCCTGTTATCGAACCCCGTTGAAGTTGTAACTCTGCTTGTTTAGGGCTTTTAAGTGCTTGTTTTGCAGTTGGCACGAAACTTGATAATAGTTTTCGTGAAACCTGTAACACTCATTAACTTTCCGCAGGAACCATTCATAAAAAATAAGCAGCTACTAAACCTTCTTTCAAAGTTTTAGTGGTTGGATTTAGAAGGGATACGGTTTTATATGAAAGAGAAACTGGTTTTGGTTGGCAATGGTATGGCGGGTGTGCGTACGCTTGAGGAATTGCTCAAGATTTCGCCCGACATGTATGACATCACCGTTTTTGGCGATGAACCGCATGGAAACTACAACCGGATTCTTCTCTCCCCGGTGTTAGCGGGAGAAAAGAAGATCGACGGCATCATGCTCAATGAGGAGCAATGGTATGTAGAAAATGGCATCACGCTCCATACGGGTAAAGCGATAGCCAAGATTGATCGGCGCAACCGTGCGGTGATTGCAGAAGATGGCACTACGGAAAACTATGACCGGCTTTTGCTTGCCACAGGTTCCAACTCGATCATCCTTCCGCTTCCCGGTAACGATCTGCACGGGGTCGTCACCTTTCGTAACATTCGTGATGTAGAAACGATGCTTGAAATCTCGGAACCACATAAACAGGCATTGATTATTGGAGGAGGTCTGCTGGGACTAGAAGCGGCCTACGCGCTGAAGCAACAGGGGATGTACGTTACCGTTGTGCACCTCATGGACTCCTTGATGGAGCGGCAGCTCGATTCCGAAGCGGCCGCCATGCTGAAGCAAACCCTCGAAAAACGTGGCATTCAGTTTTTGATGGAAACAAGCACCGAGGCTTTTTTGGGTGAAGAAAAAGTAAGAGGCGTTCGTTTCAAGGGCGGACTGGAAATCGCCACGGACCTGGTTGTGATGGCAGTGGGCATCCGCCCCAATACAGATTTAGCGAAAGCCGCCAATATATATTGCGAACGCGGAATCGTAGTCAGTGACACTATGCAAACCTACGATGGTCGAATCTATTCCGTTGGGGAATGTGTTCAACATAAAGGCCAGGTCTATGGATTGGTGGCCCCCTTGTTCGAGCAGGCCAAGGTTTGCGCCAACCAGTTGGCCCAGTTGGGGCATGCTTTCTATCAGGGCTCCACCACATTTTCAAAACTAAAAGTCACCGGCGTTGATTTGTTTTCAACAGGGGATTTTATTGGCGATGAGACCACAGAAGAAATTGTCATGAAAGACCTTGCCAAAGGAATCTATAAAAAAATCGTGCTGAAGGAAAACCGTATCCACGGTGTAGTCATGTTTGGGGATACGGTGGACGGAGCCTGGTACTACCAACTATTGCGAGAACAAACTGACGTCAGTCACATGCGGGATCAACTACTGCATGGCCAGGCTCACCTTGGGGACTCTGGACACGGCGGGGCAAAGTCTGTTGCGGAGATGAGCGATGACATGGAAGTGTGTGGTTGTAACGGCGTGTGCAAAAAGGATGTTGTTGATGCCATCACCTCCAAGGGACTGTTTACTCTGGATGACGTTCGCTCGCATACCAAGGCTTCCAGCTCTTGCGGCTCGTGCACCGGTCTCGTGGAGCAGATTCTGGCTTTCACGCTGGGTGGTGATTACTCGGAAGCACCTAAAGTAAAACCTTTGTGCAAATGCACCGACTACACTCACGATGATATCCGGCAGACCATAAGCAAACAACATTTAACCAGCATTCGTGCTGTGATGGATTACTTGGAATACAACACGCCGGACGGATGCCATGTTTGCCGACCGGCGATCAATTACTATCTGCTGTGTGCCTGGCCCGCTGAGGTTGTGGACGATCCGCGGTCCCGGTTTGTCAACGAACGCATGCACGCCAATATTCAGCAAGATGGAACTTTTTCCGTGATTCCGCGCATTTGGGGTGGGGTCGCCATGGCCGGAGAGTTGCGAGCCATCGCAGACGTTGCCGAAAAATTTTCGGTCTCTACGATCAAGATCACGGGCGGGCAACGTATTGGACTTTATGGCATTAAGAAAGAAGACCTGCCTAACGTATGGGAAGAGTTAAACGGAGCGGGTCTGGTTTCCGGTTATGCCTATGGCAAATCCTTGCGTACTGTTAAAACCTGTGTAGGCCAGGAATGGTGCCGCTTCGGGACCCAGCTGTCCATGAATATGGGAATTCGGCTGGAAAAACTTATTTGGGGTTCATGGATGCCGCATAAGTTCAAGATGGCCGTATCCGGTTGTCCGCGTAATTGCGCCGAGGCCACCATCAAGGATTTCGGTATTGTAGCAGTGGATTCCGGATGGGAACTGCACATCGGCGGCAATGCCGGTGTCAAGGTTCGTGCAACCGACCTCTTGTGCAAGGTGGATACGGAGGAGGAAGTGCTCGAATACGGTTGCGCTTACATCCAGCTCTATCGGGAAGAAGCCCATTATCAGGAACGGACTGCGCCATGGATTGAGCGGGTGGGCTTCTCGCGGGTGAAAAAGCGGATTGTCGAACATGCAAATAATCGCAAGGCATTGTTTGAACGCTTCAAGAAATCACAGGAACACGCACAGGGAGATCCCTGGGCCAAACGCACCGGCAATGACGGCCAGCATGAGTTTATGACTTTGGAAAGGAGTTCCGCTCATGACTGATTGGATTGAAATTTGCGATTTAGAAGATATCCCGCGACTCGGTGCACGGGTGGTTCGTATTGACAACGATGATATCGCGGTATTCCGCACGAGTCAGGATGAGGTGTTTGCCCTGCGTGACCGATGTCCTCATAAAGAGGGGCCACTTTCCCAGGGCATCGTTCACGGAAATCGCGTCACCTGCCCCTTGCATAATCTGGTTATGGATCTGACTAACGGCAAGGCGGTTGCACCGGACGAAGGATGCGCCGCTGTTTATCGAGTTAAAGTCGAGGCCGGTTGCGTGTCGATTGCTTTGGCGAAAACTGTCCAACCGAAGTAACATATATTCTTCCGTGTTGCCAAATACATATTTAGGAGGGAGTGAGCACTATGTTTAAAAGCGAAATGCAAAAAATATCTGATGCTTCTGAAAAGAAGATCGAATACATGAAAAAGTCTCCTCTGGGCTATCTCATCTTGTCCGCGTTAGCCGGGATCTATCTGGGATTCGGCATCACCCTGATTTTTTCGGTTGGCGGCCCTATCGCAGACGCAGGCGGCGGAGCCTATCTGAAGCTGATCATGGGTGCCTCTTTCGGTATTGCTCTGAGCCTGGTCATCTTTGCCGGGTCAGAATTGTTCACCGGCAACAATATGATTTTTGCCGTTAGCCGGTTGGCTAACCGAGTGGGTGTGGGCTCAATTGTCATGTTGTTCGTTATGTGCTTCATCGGTAATTTCATTGGCTCGGCGTTTCTCGGTTGGATGGTGGTCGAAGGCGGCAGTTTGACCGAAGCCTCGCAAGCTTTGATACTCAAAGTCGCGGCGGGGAAAATGGGGCTTGGCGCGAAAGAAGCTTTTCTCAGAGGAATATTATGCAATTGGCTGGTTTGTCTGGCGGTGTGGATTTCTTTACGGACAAAAAGCGAAACCGCCAAACTGATTATGATTTTCTGGTGCCTGTTTGCTTTCATCGGTAGCGGATTCGAGCATAGCATCGCTAACCAAAGTTTGTTGAGCATGGCAATGTTTCTGCCGCATGGAGCGGAAATTTCTCTGGCAGGGTTTATCCATAACCAGATCTTTGTCACACTTGGGAACCTGGTCGGCGGCGGCGCTTTTGTGGGTCTCGTGTATTGGCTAGCCACCCCCAGCTTGCGCATGGAAGCAGGGGCCACCTTGCAAGAACCCACTAGGCGTGGGGCCAACGTGCAATAGCTTTTTTGGCGAGCATAAAATTGTCTCGGCACAATTAAGCCCTTGCCCAATCGCAACACCCCTACCAAGGGGCCACTCGGCACCAGCGTCACGCTGGCGGGTGCTTCGTGGGAAAGCATACCCGCTGTTTTGGTGCTCAAAATTAAGGCAAAAACCCTGTTCAATAAGGTTTTCCAGCTGGACAAAATTTAGCATCCCTCCTTCAAGTACTTGAAAATAAATAGATAATCCGAATCCCAGCCGAAAGGCTTCAAGTTGGCACAATTGTTGAAATAGATAAGGTTGATGGAGGGTAATTCAACTCTTCTCCAATCACATATCAACGTATCAGATATCGTCATTCTGCTTAAGAAGGGAAAATATCATGAAGAAAATTGATGCAATCATAAAACCATTCAAGTTGGATGAGGTCAAAGACAAGTTGAATGAGATTGGGGTACAAGGAATCACAGTCACCGAGGTCAAGGGGTTTGGTCGCCAAAAGGGCCATACAGAGCTCTATCGTGGTGCCGAGTATGTCGTTGATTTTCTCCCAAAAGTTAAACTGGAAATTGTCATCGCCGATGTCCAGGCGGAAGAGGTGATCGACACGATCATGAAAGCCGCACAGACAGGCCGAATAGGTGACGGAAAAATATTCGTGACCGACCTTATAGATGTTATTCGGATTCGCACAGGCGAGCGAGGTGAGGAGGCCATTTAGTCGCTGGCCTGAGACAACGGGACCCACCGTCCCATCAAAAATTTAGGTGTTTTTAAAAACATATTCCAGCGTGATTCCGCTGTTCAACCTTTATCGGGAGTTGAGTTTCATGAAGATTAAGATTCCAGGCCACTGGCCTACATCAAAGAAGACCTGGGCAATGATAGCCCTCCTGTTTTTGCTGTTCACCTTATTGCCGTCTCTGGCTATGGCCGAAGAGGCACCCACTTTGAGTTCGGGAGATACTGCCTGGATGCTGACGGCCACCGCTTTGGTACTGTTCATGACCATCCCCGGTCTGGCACTGTTCTACGCCGGTATGGTGCGAAGTAAAAATGTCTTGTCGGTGCTCATGCAGTGTTTCGCCATCACATCACTCATGACCATACTGTGGACCGTCTACGGCTATAGCATTGCGTTCGGCGGCGATGGTCCATACTGGGGAGGATTGAGCAAGATGTTTCTCGCGGGAGTAGGTGTTGACACGCTGAGCGGCACCATCCCGGAAACCGTATTCATGACATTCCAGATGACATTCGCCATCATCACCCCGGCCCTGATGGTCGGAGCTTTTGCTGAGCGCATGAAATTTTCGACCATGATGGTCTTCATGACAATCTGGGTAACGATCGTGTATGCCCCGGTCTGTCATTGGGTCTGGGGTGGCGGCGGCTGGCTCGGTAACAAAGGAATACTGGATTTCGCCGGCGGCACAGTTGTTCACATCAACGCCGGCATGGCGGGTCTGGTAGCGGCAATCGTCCTTGGCAAACGCAAAGGATACCCGACTACAGCTATGCCACCGCATAACCTCGGTTACACCCTGATGGGTGCTTCCATGCTCTGGGTTGGCTGGTTCGGATTCAACGCCGGTAGTGAACTGGCGGCAGATGGAGTTGCCGGAATGGCTATGGCTGTAACTCAGATTGCCACTGCGGCGGCGGCTTTGGCCTGGATGTCCATCGAATGGGTAAAACACGGCAAGCCCAGCGTATTGGGAATTGCCTCCGGTGCGGTGGCAGGTTTGGTAGCCATCACCCCGGCATCAGGTGCTGTTGGCCCCATGGGTGCCATGGCGATTGGGTTTGCGTCCGGCTTCGGCTGTTTCTTCGCATCCACAACAATCAAACGCGCCATGGGCTATGACGATTCTCTCGATGTATTCGGCATCCACGCCGTGGGCGGTATCATCGGCGCGATCTTAACCGGTGTGTTCTGTGCCGAAAGTCTGGGCGGTGCCGGTTTCGGTGGTGACATCACCAGCATCGGTGGTCAGGTAGCAGTGCAGTTTACCGGTGTCGGCGCAACCATGATCTATACCGGCGTTGTCAGCTTCATCATCCTGAAAGTACTTGACGGGATCATGGGTCTGCGCGTTGAAGAGGACGCAGAATCCGAAGGCCTGGATCTCGCGGAGCATGGTGAGCGCGGTTATATTATTTAATCGAATGAACTCCTCGGAGCTTTGCTCCGAGAGTTCCATCCAATAATATAAAAAACAAAAAGACGATCTCCTTCAGACATGTGAGTTAAAAATTGGTTCTTCTCCAACAATTTTTAACTCACTGAAGGACGATCGTCTTTTTCCACTTAAAGCGAACTGAGCACTCAAGCGCAATTTAGGGAAGAATATTACAGCCACAGGCCAAGCGGCTTCTAGTAACAGGCCCAACAACTACCGCTTGCTCAACAGGTATCGATAGTTGGCCGTCACGCCGAGTGGCTACATTTCGCCTTCGATGTCATCGAAGGGAAGTATTTTTTCATCCTGCAGAGCGAGGATCAGTTGCGGGTCGGACTTAAAACTCTCGTTGATAACACTCAGGAGTGTGGCCCCTTCTGTGAGGAAAGCCTGCAAAGTGGCATCATCTATTTTTCTTTGCGACAGGTCATCATAAAGATTTACAAGACCCTGGGCCCTGGCAAGGGACTCACCAATTTTGGCATAAGGGATTTTGCGGTTCTTGCCTTGAATTGCAAATTCGGCGAAACGTGCCCAGTTATCCACATCAGCCGGTGCCTCGCCTAAATCCATAAAATGAGTTCTGAAATTTTCTTTACCCATACTTTTAAACATTCGCACCATCTCCGCACCCCACCCGGTTAACTGGCGTCCCTGGGCATTCTGGCAAAGATACTTGAGGGAAAATACCAGCCGGTTGGTCTGGCTGTCGAGCTGCATGCCATAGTCCGAATAAGGTTTGGCTGTCGCCACTCTCTCATAGGCATGCCAGAGTCCTCCACGCTTCTGCACTGCAGTCCGTTTCTTATCGAGGGCGGTGGCCTGTTGCAGGCATTCTTGCTGCGTGTTGATGGAAAGGGAAGAGGCTTTTTTCAATTTGCCCGCCAGAGCAGAGTCGATGGGAACATCAACGCTCTTTTTACTGGCAGAGGTAAAGAGGTCGTCTTTGGTTTTACGTACTGTTTCTTTACGCACCCAGGTATTTTCTTTTACCGGCATCTGGAAGGAAGACTTTTCGACAACATCTTCCCCATCACCGCCGTTACAACCTGAAACCAGAGGCCCGATTAACAAAAAAACCATCCATCCCAAACAATGTATTGCCTTCAAAACTATCACCTCGAACTTTACGGATTTTTAAATGAAGTTATGTTTATACACCAAATTCCCCCCGCCTGCCGAAAAATACCCCCCCCACTCGGTGCCGGCGAGCCGCCGGTGGCAAAGGGCAATAACTTTCTCTGGTCAGCAAAAATTGATCTCGGCTCAACGAATTGTTGCCCACTGCCCCACTGGCTCCACACCTAGTGGTGTCAAAAAATGGGTGGGGGTACCGGCAAAATATCCCCGGTTTGCGTTTTTCTTGACTCGATCGAGAACCCCGCCACTTTCCCGCGTTAGCACGTAAATCATTTTATTTAAAGGTTTTATTCCTCCCGGCTCAGGCCCTGCCGAAATTTCTAGCGTCTGGCACCCAGTTTGCATTACTCCTTAAGCAAGATCAGGTTTGTGACAATAATACGATAATAAATCAAAGGTTTATAAACTATGAACACGCGAAAACTCCTTTATTTGCTCATGATTTCCTTCTTTGTTTCCGGCTGTGAAGTGAAGTTGGGTCCCTCACAGTTCTGGAGCAAATTATTCCGAACCCAGACGGATTCCAGTTACTACAAAGATAAATCTAGCGAGTTGGTGCAAAAATTGACTGAAGACGTTGAAGAATATGAAATCAACAAGATCACAGTTATGGACCTGGTCGATGAAGAAAACAGGGCTCCCATTCTTGGGGAGTATTTTGCATCCAGAGTCGTGGAAGCGATTACAAAAAAGTTTTTTTTCCAGGACAAGACGTTTCGGATAGCGCAAAAAGGAGAAGTCAACGCGGTATTGGAGCAGTTAAATCTGACACCCTCTTATTTGTACAACAAAGAAGAAATCCGGTTAATGGGCAAGGCACTCAACTCCCAGGCCATCATCACAGGCCGTATCACCGACCTTGGGACTAATATTGATGTTCACCTCACCATGACCGATGTCATGAGCGGCGAAGTGATCGCATCCGCCACAGAACATTTGACTCGCACCAAGTTCGCAGTGGAAATGCTCCGCCAACACTAACCAGCGTGACGCTGGACTCAACTGGCAATGGCGTTATCTGGCAAACAACCGTTTTTCTCGGCTTAACGAGCTGTTGATATCCGCCCCACTCTCTGTTGTGAAGGGAATGTGGCAAAGGCTTAATTGAGCCGAGCTAACCTATTGTTCGCCGAACCAAGCGATGACACACTGGCCCCGCGCCTAGCGGGCGTGGCGGTAGCGGGATAGGGCCATCAGCGGGAAGAAGTGCTGGTACATATGGTATTTGATGAAAAAATGGATGGGAAAACCGGTTCCGGTAAATTCATCTTCCCACCAGCTTCCTGAGAAATCTCCCGAATCATTTTGTGTTTCGATTAAATAGCGCACGCCGCGCTCGACAGCAGGATTTTTCGCCTCACCAGCGGCGATGAGTCCCAGCAACGCCCAGGCAGTTTGAGAGGCGGTGCTTTTTCCACGGCCGCGCAAGCTGGGTTCCTGATAGCTTTGGCAGGTTTCACCCCAACCCCCGTCTTCATTCTGGTGGCTTTCCAGCCAGCGGACTGCTTTGCGGCTGAACGGTGCATTCATATCCTCCCCAATAGCAGACAAGCCATTCAGGACGAGGAACGTGCCATAAATATAATTCACTCCCCATCGACCAAACCAACACCCATCAATTTCCTGACGTTCCTTAATAAACTGGATGGCCCGTTGAACCTGAGGATGGTGTTTTTTAAATCCCCATTTCGATAACATCCATAGAATGCGACCAGTCACATCCACCGTTGGCGGGTCCAGCAACGCCTTGTGGTCGGCGAAAGGAATCTCGTTGAGAACTTCCTTATCGTTATCTACATCAAAGGCTCCCCAGCCTCCGCTTTTACTTTGCATGCTCAACAGCCAGTTCATCGCCCGATGGCATTCGCTCAGTTTCCAACGGTTGTCGCCAATCTCGATGCGGCCGAGGAAAATCAGTATCTCTGCTGTATCATCGGTATCCGGGTACAACTCGTTATAAAACTCAAATGCCCAGCCTCCCGGCTCCGCTGTCGGATTCTTCACCTGCCAGTCTCCGCGCTTGACCACCTGCTTAGCGATGATCCACTCTCCGGCGTTTACAAGAGCGGGATGGTCCGGAGGGAGCCCCGAGTCCAACAAGGCGTTGGCGGCGATTGCCGTGTCCCACAAGGGAGAAACGCAGGCCTGCATCCAGAGCCGTCCGTCTTTTTCCAACAGGAAACGGTCTATCGCTTCCATTCCTTTCACACATGCGGGATGATCTTTGGGATAACCCAAAAGATGGAAGGCTAAGAGAGCATTGAACATTGCCGGTTGAATGCCGCCGAAGTCGCCCTCGTCTTCCTGATGTTCCAGGGTCCATTGTTCCACTTTGCGCAGTGCTTTTTTGCGCAGAGGTTTCCAGGGGAACTTGCCAATCGTCTTGATAAAGCGGTCAAGATATATAAACGTGTTCTTCCAACTGGTGAAAGGCAGGCCATCGGGTTTGAAATCCAGATCCTTATCTTCTTCGGTGAACAATTCCTGAACATCCCATCCATCTGGAAATTCGTGCACCGGCTCGAAGGAACGCACAATAGAAAGGGGAACCACTGTACCCCGCGACCAACTCGAAATCTCATAGATATTGAAAGGAAACCAATTCGGCAACAAAATAATTTCTACAGGCACCGCCGGGCAGTCGTCCCAGGAAAGCTGACCGAACATGGCCAGAAACATTTTTGTGAAAACGCGGGTTTTTTTTATTCCTCCATTGGCGAAAATTGCCTGGCGTGCGAGCACCATCTCTTTCTGATCCGCAGGCAGACCTGCCATTTTCAAGGCCATATAAGCCTCAACCGTTGAATTGATATCGCACAAACCACCATAAAAAAGAGGCCAACTGCCGTCTTCCCTTTGGAGATGCAGTAAATATTTTACGATCTGGTCTTGTTTGACCGGGTCCAGCCGGTCGGTGAAATGCATGAAGAAAATCAATTCCGCCGAAATGGTGACATTGGCCTCCAATTCGTCCACCCAATAGCCTTCTTCATCCTGACAGGAGAGTAAAAAATCCCGTGAGCGTTCAATGGACCGGTCCAGGGCCTCTCCCCCTATATTCACCTCGATTTGGGAGGGCGCCTGGGCAGGGACTTCATCTTGTGATTTTGCCATATTTCCCATATAGTTAGCTTGTTTATCCCGGAAATTTCAAAGCAGATGAGCCTAGCCTACTTTCTCCTAAATATAAAGTAAAGAAACATTCCGGCTGATTCGTTCATATAATTATGATTTCAGGTTGACAGAACCGGATATCTCTTTTAATATAACCGGTTTACAATAACAAAAACAAATCCTCAGGAAAACCGGAATAAAATGAAGACCTTTTTTGCAAAACAGAGCGATGTTGTTAAAAAATGGGTTGTGATTGACGCTACCGATAAACCTCTCGGGCGTGTGGCCAGCACAGCCGCCTCGATCATCCGTGGCAAAACCAAACCCATTTATACCCCCCATGTCGATGCCGGGGATAATGTCATTATCATCAACGCCGCAAAGGTTAAACTGACCGGTAAAAAATGGGACGACAAAATTTATTACCATCACACCGGTTGGCCGGGAGGAATCAAATCCGTCACGGCAAAGGAGGTTCTCGACAAGCGGCCTTCTGACCTGCTGAAAAAGGCGATTCGGGGAATGCTACCCAAGACAAGATTAGGCAGAACCCTGAATAACAATTACAGAATTTACGATAACGACCAGCACCCGCATGATGGACAGAACCCGGAAGTAGTTGCGGTCTAAAGGGTGCAGTAAAAAAATTAATTTACCTATTATCTAGAGAAGTATCAGGAGTTATATCATTATGGAAGGCACCATCGAAAAGTTTTACGCAACGGGAAAACGCAAAGACTCTATCGCCAAGGTATGGGTTCAACAGGGCGAAGGCAAAATCTCAGTCAACAACAAATCCCTTAAAGAGTATTTTTGTCGGGAAAGTCTCGAGTGCATCGTCAAGCACCCGCTGATCACGACCGAAACACTAAAGTCTGTAGACATCCATGCCACGGTTCACGGTGGTGGGCTTTCCGGTCAGTCCGGTGCGTTGCGGCTGGGTATTTCCCGCGCTCTCATTTTAACCAACTCGGATTTACGAGCACCCCTTAAAAAAGCTGGATTCCTCACTCGGGACTCAAGAACCGTAGAAAGAAAAAAATACGGACAACCCGGGGCACGCAAAAAGTTCCAGTTCTCCAAACGATAATCTCCGGGCCACGCCCGGTGGGCGTGATGTGATTCCTTAGCCTTAGTGCCCCGCAGGGGTAAATAGGGCAAGAGCTTGTTGAAGCATCCCATCCATCCATTGTGGTATGGTAACGCGTAGCCTATCCCTTTCCGGGACTCTATCTTTTTCAATTTATTCAGCACAAGGGGCAGAAGACCCCCCCCCTTTTTAAACAGGCGCGTTTTACTATGACTAAAATAGGTATAGCCGGAGCCAGTGGATACACCGGACTGGAATTGATCCGCCTTCTTGCCAGTCACCCCAAGGTGGAGCTGGCGGTTTTGACTTCTGAAACTTTTCAAGGTCAAAACATAGCGGAAGTTTTTCCATCTTTGAATGGAGTGGTGGACCTTGAGCTTCGGCCTCTGGATGAAAACATCGCCAAAGAGTGTGAGGTTTTGTTTCTGGCCCTGCCTCACACCACAGCCATGTCCAAACTTCCCGATTATTTGCAGTCCGACTGTAAAATCATCGACCTGAGCGCGGACTACCGGCTGAAAGATCCTAAAGCCTACACGGACTGGTATTCGGTAACCCATACTCACCCGGAGCTTCTTGAGCAGGCGGTATATGGTTTGCCAGAATTGCACCGGGAGGCCATTCAATCAGCACGGCTCGTTGCCAATCCAGGTTGTTACCCCACCAGCGTAATTCTGGCTCTGGCTCCGCTTCTTAATACCGATTGGGTGGATCTCGATTCCATAATTTCCGACAGCAAGTCCGGTGTTTCCGGCGCGGGACGCAAACCTTCTTTGACCAGCCATTATGCCGAAGTCAATGAAGGGGTCAGTCCCTACGGTCTTGCCGGTCATCGGCACACTCCGGAAATGGAGCAGGAACTTTCTCGTCTGGTGGGTAAATCCGTGCACCTCACATTTTCGCCACACCTGATTCCCATGACCCGGGGAATGTTGAGCACAGTTTATATCAACTTGAATCAAACCCTCACCGATGAAAAACTGGTGGAACACTATCGCAACTTTTATAAAGGTGAAAGTTTTGTACGCGTGTTGAATCCGGGCAAGTTCGCCAGCAGTCATCATGTATTGTCTTCCAATTTTTGCGATATTGGCCTGAAGGTTGATTCACGCAATCAGCGCCTGATCATCACCAGTGCATTGGACAACTTAATCAAAGGTGCCTCGGGACAGGCTGTCCAGAATATGAACATCATGCTGGGCCTGGATGAAAAAACCGGTCTCATGGCCCCGGCAGTTTTCCCGTAAGAACTATGAAGATATTAAAAAATCGCAACCCGGCTGTACCGGGTTTTAAAGCTGTTGGGCTTTCCTGTGGCATCAAAGCCGGGAATTTGAAAGACCTGGCATTGATCGTTTCCGATGTTCCGGCCACCGCCGCAGGTGTTTTTACTAAAAACCGTGTGGTATCTCCCGGTGTGACCTGGAGCCGCAAAGCACTGGCTAAACCCGGCGGTTGCCGTGCCATTGTCGTTAATAGCGGCAACGCCAACACGGTAGTCGGCCCCAAAGGGTTTAAAGACTGCGATGCGATCACAAAAAAAATTGCAGAAGGGTTGTCTATCCCGCAACAAGAAGTGCTCATCGCTTCCACCGGAGTGATTGGAGTTCCGCTACCTTCCCAAAAAATTTTAAAGGCCGCTCCGCAACTGGTGCAGAAACTGGGACGGTCTCCAAAAAACTGGACCGACGCCTCAGAAGCTATCATGACCACCGATCTGGTATCCAAGTCAGACAAGGTGAGTTACAACTACAAGGGGCACCGCATCGTTATGGGCGGCATGACCAAAGGGTCTGGAATGATCCATCCCAACATGGCCACCATGCTGGGTTTTTTGTGTAGCAATGCTGTTATCGATTCCAAGACCCTTAAAATGGCCCTGACAGAAGCCACCGATCGCTCTTTTAATCGCATCACCGTTGACGGCGATAACAGCACCAATGATTGTGTCGTCATCCTTGCTAACGGCAAGGCAAAGAACCCCGCGATAAAACCCAATACACCCGACTATCGGGAATTTTTAAAAGCTTTAACTACATTGTGCAAAAACCTGGCATCTAAAATTGTGCTCGATGGAGAAGGTGCGACCAAGTTTGTCACCGTTCGCGTTCAGGGAGGAAAAACCCGCAAACAGGCATACCTCATAGCCAATTCCGTTGCCACATCTTCTCTTGTCAAAACCGCGTTGTTTGGAGAAGACCCCAACTGGGGACGTATTTATTGTGCAGTAGGAAATGCCGGAGCAAACTTTGATCCTGACAAGGTTGATATATTCTTAAATAAGCATCTGCTTTTAAAAAACGGCGCTCCCACAAACCTGCCTCCCAAAAAGCTGGTCAAGGCGATGCAACAACATGAAATCAATATAACTATTGACCTGCATTGCGGAAAAGAATGGGAAGAAATTTTTACCTGCGATCTCTCTTATGATTACGTTAAAATCAATGCGGAATACACTACCTAACCGCCAGCGTGACGCTGGACTCAGTTAGCAATGGCTTTATTGAGCGAACGCCAAGTCATCTCGGCTGAAAAAGCCCTTGCTTTTGCCTCCCTCGCTAGAGGGGGCTAGATACCGGCGCTATTCTGTATTAAAATTGACCTGTATTTTTGCCCCTGATGATATCTCTGTCGACGACCGATAAGGTTTGTAAATAAAGTATGGCCTTGCTAACGATTAAAAACTGCTTGGACCCTGTTTTAAGGAAAACGTGCCTGCCCATCGAGAACATTGATGGAGAGCTGGTCACCCTTGCGGAAAATATGGTGGAAACCACCCTCGCCGCTCCGGGAGTCGGGCTTGCCGCCAACCAGGTTGGTTTGCCGCAACGCATGTTTGTGATCAACATTGGTGTTGAAACCGATAAGGAAAATCTGATTACCGTGATCAATCCGGAAATCACTGCGATGGAAGGCAGTGAGCTTGGGGAAGAGGGCTGTCTGAGCATTCCTGATGTTGTGGCAGAAGTTAATCGGGCCAGCCAGATTGAAATCAAGGGCTACGATCTGAATGGAAACGAAGTCCACTATGAAGCTGAGGGGTACCTGGCGCGAGCCTTTCAACATGAAATGGATCATTTGAACGGAATTCTATTTTGGGATAACCTGGCAAAAATGAAGCGCGATATTCTTAAACGAAAATTTAAAAAGAAAATCAAAGAGCAGGATGCATGAATATTGTGTTTATGGGAACACCAGAATTTGCGCTTCCTACGCTGAAGGCCCTGCACCATTCTTCGCATTCCATACTCTCGGTTATCACCCAGCCCGACAAGCCGAAGGGCCGGGGCCAGAAACTTCTTGTTTCCCCGGTTAAACAGGTTGCGCTGGACTTAAACATTCCCATACTGCAACCTAAAACAGTTAATGCCTCGGAGTTTATCGATTCATTGAGTCAAAATCAGCCGGACGTTTTTATCGTAGTTGCATTTGGACAAATATTGAGTGAACCTTTTCTTAAAATTCCCAAACAGTTTTGCATCAACCTGCATTCCTCTCTTTTGCCTGAATACCGGGGGGCGGCTCCCATTCACCGGTCCATTCTTAACGGGGACACCCGAACCGGGGTCACCACCATGATTATGGACAAGGGCATGGATACCGGAGATATTCTACTCATGCAGGAAACACCTATTCATGAAACCGATAACGCGCAAACCCTGCATGACACGTTGGCGGAAATGGGGGGAGCCCTGGTACTTGAAACTCTCAGGCGGCTCGAAGAAAATACGCTCCTGCCCACTCCGCAGGACAATAGTCATGCCACGTATGCGGCTAAACTGAAAAAAGAAGAAGGATTGGTTAAATGGGAACAATCCGCCGCCGCCCTTTGGAATCAGGTGCGGGGCCTCACCCCATGGCCGGGAACCTACACTTGGTTAAACAAAAAGCGCTTGCGAATATTAAAAGCCCAAGTTACCGGAGGAGCCTCCGATGATAACCCGGGGCAAGTTATGCGGGTTACCGATATGGGAATTGAGGTGGGCACCGGGCAGGGCAGACTGATCATCACCGAACTTCAACCGGAAGGCAAAAAAAGCATGTCGGCCAAAAGTTTTCTGGCTGGCTACAAAATTGAACGGGGAACCCTGTTTGATTCAACTTTAAATCAATCATGAGGTAAGCATGCCAAGAACATTAGTCACGGGAGGCGCAGGTTTTCTGGGTTCGCATTTATGCGAATACCTTCTGAATAAAGGCCATGAAGTGGTCTGCATGGATAATCTTATCACCGGCTCCAAGGATAATATCTCCGGCATAAAAAGTGAAAAGTTTCAATTTATCGAGCACAACGTTTCTGAGTTTATCGATCTGGAAGGCGAGTTGGATTATATTCTGCATTTCGCATCCCCTGCTAGTCCTATCGACTATTTGGAGCTTCCCATCCAGACCCTTAAAGTCGGCGCACTGGGCACTCATAATGCCCTGGGCCTGGCGAAAGCAAAAAAGGCCGTTTTTTTTCTTGCCTCCACCTCTGAAGTCTATGGAGACCCTTTGATTCATCCGCAACCAGAAGAGTATTGGGGAAACGTGAACCCCATTGGTCCGCGTGGTGTCTATGACGAAGCCAAACGATTTGCCGAGGCCATCACCATGGCCTACCACAGGACACATGGAATCAACACCAAGATCATCCGTATTTTCAATACCTATGGACCACGTATGCGGGTCAATGATGGTCGAGCCATTCCTAATTTTTTAAAACAGGCTCTCACAGGAAAGGACTTAACAATCTACGGAGATGGCTCACAGACACGAAGCTTCTGTTATGTATCGGATCTCATTGAAGGCATCTACCGCCTTTTAACTTCGGATCAGAATGAACCCGTAAATATTGGCAATCCCAGTGAAATGACAATTAAAGAAATGGCTGATAAAATTTTGCAAGCTACGAACAGCAAGAGTAAAATCAGCCATGTTCCCTTGCCAGAGGACGATCCTAAAGTCCGGCAACCTGATATCACCCGCGCTAAAAAATATTTAAACTGGGAGCCCGTGGTCAAATTGGACGAGGGCCTGCAATCGACCCTGAAATATTTTAAAGAACAGCTGCAAACCTGAACCCCAGGATGTTGGCATGCCAGGAAAAAATTCAGCTTCCATAAAGCACTGGCCAGAAGATGAGCGTCCGCGCGAACGGTTGATCAAATATGGAAGCAGTACTTTGTCTGACGCACACCTGTTGGGAATTCTCATTGGGTCCGGGGATCGGCGCGCAAAAAAAAATGCGGTCGACTTAAGTCGGGACCTGCTTAACACGTTTGGCACTCTGGAGAATCTGGATCAGGTAACGGTGACCGAAATGTGCCAGGTAAAAGGCATTGGCTCGGCCAAGGCGGCACAAATTAAAGCCGCGCTGGAAGTGGGAAAGCGCATGGCTTCAAAGCCTGCAAACACAAAGATTAAATTAAAATCCAGCCGGGCCTTTGTGGACCAGTTTTCCCCTTTTCTGAAAAACCTGAAAAAAGAAATTGTAAAAATAGTGCTCCTGGATCCCAAACTACAATATATTAAGGATCTGACTATTTCGGAAGGAAGTTTGAATGCTAGTATTGTTCACCCAAGGGAAGTCATGATTCCTGCAATCCGGGAATCTGCGGCATCCTTTGCCTTAATCCATAATCACCCAAGTGGAGACCCCACTCCCAGTCAACAGGATTTTGAAATCACCCACCGGCTCAACAAAACCGGAAAAATTGTGGGGATTCATATGGTCGACCATATTATCATCGGGGGTAATGGATTTTTTAGTTTTGCCGATGAAGGCTTGCTGTAGAATAGCTCCCGTAAACTATAATTTTTTTTAATGGCAACCTATGCAACGTGTTAAAGATTTTCTTTATTCCAGCGCGGAGTTGAAGAAGACCGTCGCCGATACTCTTTCAGAAGATATTCTGGAAGCCGCAAACCGCATCAAGACCTGCCTGCAAAAAGGCGGAAAACTGATATTAATGGGTAACGGGGGAAGCGCAGGCGACTCCCAGCATATCGCCGCAGAATTGATCGGCAGATTCAAAAAAGAACGCAGGGCCATGCCCGCAATCGCCCTCACTGTTGATTCCTCTTCATTGACAGCCCTGGGAAACGATTATGGTTTTGAAACGGTTTTTGAAAGACAGGTCGAGGCTCTAGCCCAGGCAAACGATGCGGTAGTGGGTATCAGTACCAGCGGCAACTCGGAAAATGTTGTGCGGGCCCTGAAAAAGGCCAATGCCCTTGGTGCAGAGACTATTGGACTGACAGGCAATAATGGAGGTAAAATAAAAGAGGTCGCGAATTTGTCTATCGTAATCCCTTCTAACGACACGGCCAGAATCCAGGAAGTGCATATAACCATCGGGCATATAATTTGTGAACTTATTGAAGAAGACTTGTAAATGAAAGAAAAGTTTAAGTATTTTTTTAACAACAGTGAGCGACCGAAAATTCTCGTTGTCGGCGATCTGATACTGGATGAATATATCTGGGGAGGGGTGAATCGCATCTCTCCTGAGGCCCCTGTCCCAATTCTGGAAACCCGCTCCGAAAACCTGGCCCTGGGGGGAGCCGCCAATGTCGCCAACAACCTTGTTGGCCTTGGTTGCGAAGTCCATCTTTGCGGTGCCATTGGGCAAGATGAAAAAGGCGACAAACTTTTACAGACCATCCATGACCGGTCCATTCAAACCGAAGGAATTTTTCGGTTCGTGCATCGTCCCACGACTTCCAAAATGAGGATCATTGCCCATAACCAGCAGATTCTGAGGATCGACAAGGAAGATAACCGCCCTATCACTGAAGAAACTGAAAAGAAGTTGATTCAGTATATTAACCAGATTATTCCCGGAATGGATGGGATCATCTGCTCCGACTACCAGAAAGGCATTCTGACCGAAAAAATTATTAAAGCCATCATGCACCGGGCTCAGAAATCCAAAAAAACCGTCATCGTCGATCCCAAAAGTTCGGATTTCTCTCTATATCAAGGTGCCAGCGTCATCACTCCCAATGGAAGGGAAGTAGCACGCTCTGTTCCCATCAAGGTCAAGGATGAAGAAGACCTGAGCCGGGCCGCCGAATACCTTTTGAATTTGACGCGGGCACAGGCCATTCTCATTACACGCGGGAAAGATGGCATGTCGCTCTATCAGAACAAAGAGAAACTCATATCCATTCCAACCGTGGCTAAAGAAGTTTTTGATGTTACCGGTGCCGGAGATACGGTTATCAGCGTCTTCAGTATGGCGGTGTTTGTCGGTTTCAGTTATTACGAAGCCGCATGGCTTTCAAATATGGCCGCCAGCGTTGTTGTCGGCAAAGTGGGAACCGCAGTGGTAACCCTGGAAGAAATTAACGAGTTTCTGCACGAAGAGATGTTACGCACCTCTCATACCGTTCTTGAACTCGAAGAGTTGAAAACAATCGTCAGTATGGCAAAGAGCACGGATAAAAAAGTTGTGTTCACCAACGGTTGTTTTGACATTATCCATGGAGGGCATATCGAGTTTCTGCAAAAAGCAAAAGCCCTGGGGGATATTCTTGTGGTCGGACTCAATACCGACAAATCTGTTAAAAAATTAAAAGGGGAAAACCGGCCCATTAAAAATGAAAGAGAGCGCGCCAATATTCTTTCCTCTTTAAAATATATCGACTACATTACCCTTTTTGATGAGACTACTCCAGAAAAGCTCATCCGCGAGGTCAGGCCCGATATCCTGGTAAAAGGCAACGACTATAAAATCGATGAGGTTGTCGGTCGGGAAATCGTTGAAGGATATGGAGCAAGAGTTGAGCTAATACCCATTGTCGAAGGCCATTCCACCACCCAAACCCTGGAAAAAATCCTGGAAAAACACAAGGCCAGCTGACCCTATAGTCTTACACGAAGCAAGGAGTCAGCCAAGGTGTTTGTCGGGAATCAGGTAGTTTTTAATATAATCTGAAATTCCCTCCTCAAGAGATGCTGTTGTTTCCGTATATCCCGCTGACCGTATTTTTTGCATTTCAGCACAGGTGTGGTACTGGTATTGTCCCTGGATGGATTCGGGCATCTCAATATAATTGATATCCATTTTTTTATTCATCGCCTTAAAAACCGCAGAGGCCAGATCATTCCAGTTTCTCGCCTTGCCCGACCCGACGTTATAGATTCCCCCAACATCCTCGTGCTCTAGAAAAAACAGAGTCATTGCCACCGCATCACGGACGTATAAAAAATCACGTTCCTGTTCCCCATCGCCATACCCGGACTTGTAGGATTTAAACAGGTTCAGAGCATCCGTATCGCGCACCTGCAAAAACCCCTTGCGGACCATACTTTGCATATCTTTCTTATGATATTCATTCGGACCGAACACGTTAAAATATTTCAACCCCACAATATCCTTTAGTGCTCCCACCTCTTTGGCCCACAAGTCGAACCACTGTTTACTGGCCCCATAAGGGTTGAGAGGAACCAACGTTTCCAGCAGGGACTCGTCATCAGAATACCCATTTTCTCCAGCCCCATAAGTTGCGGCACTGGAGGCATAAATAAAACGCACATCCTTCTTCAGACAATATTGGGCAAGAGATTGGGTGTATTCAAAATTGTTTTTGCGCAGGTAGGTTTCGTTGGTCTCCGTTGTTGAGGAGCAAGCTCCCATATGCAGAATTGCCGAACAGGCAGGAAGTTTTAATCCTATTGTTTCCTGCAAAAAAATGTCCTTGTCAACCCACCTTGAATAGATAAGGGCATCCAGATTCTTCTGCTTTTCAGGGTGGTCCATTTCATCCACCACCCAGATATCCTCAAAACCTTTCTGGTTAAGGCTGTGCACCAAGGCACTGCCTATGAATCCCGCTCCACCTGTAACAACGATCATTTTTTCTCCACCTAAGATTTATCAATCCGATAACTTAAAAAATTCCTTACCGCCCCAGGCCCCAAGCGCTGGGAAAACTTTACATCCAGTATTGAAAGATGTCCCGCACCCTGAGAGATAAAAACAGCCGGATTCCAGCGGCGGTTAAAAATATCGCTTCCGTAAGGGTGATCCAGAATCCATATATTGGGTAACCAGCTAGGATCAAAAATAATATTATCTTCTCTCATCCGCCCACCCAACAAAACTGCCGAAAAAAGTCTCTCACTGCCTGAAACTTCCATCAAGTTCAAGGTCAAACCCGAAGTCCTGTGAAATAGCTGTTCCCTGTTCTCCCTGGTTACCGTAAAGGAATCTTCAAACCGAATCAAGGATCGGATTCCCGGAGGCCCCTTTTCCCATCTAAAAGCCCCTGTTTTAGAAGAGCCTGCTTCCTCCCATCCCGGTAGAGGCTGTACCCAGTCTTGCTTTAATCGATAGAATACAAAAGGGTCGAATCGTTCAACCACTTCCACAGCCTCTTCAGGGAGAGTCGGTCCCTCTTTTCCCGCATTCCCGTTAAAGGCGTAAAAGCTTAGAAACCTTTTCTCATTTTTCTCACGCTCCAGAAAATAGATGTTTCCCAATTTCCCCTCATGCAGAATATTCTCTATCCGATTTCGCATATCATGGGCACCATAAAGGTAGAATTCCACATGCATTTTATGAGAAACCAGAAGCAGATCATTCGGATTCAATTTTCGCACAAAATCATGAACCTTGTTCAAAGGCTCTCTCGACAAACGCAGGGGATAAATTTTCTGAAAAAAATTTAACCCCGCAATCAAAAAAAGAACCCCCGCCAAAACTCCTGCCATGGCCCGCATCCCTTTTTCATTGAAGCCAGGATTTTTATTCAGCAATGTTAAAACCCATAATCCGGTTTCCCGGGCACCCATCACACCCAATATCAGGAAAAAAGGTTGCAGATAAAAAAAGGTTCGGGGATACGGAACTGTAGGGAGCTTTCCCAACAAAAAACCCAGGACTCCAATGGCAACAGGGCCCAGCCAAACGCAGGCCATCAGAAAACCGCTGACCCGATTTTGCCGGAACAAGCGACCCAAACCCAGCAATGCGAACAAAAAAAACAAAATACCTGCCGGTTCAAAGGGATTTGTCCATTCAGCCAGAAGTGCAGGAACGAATTCCAATAGGGATGTTTTTGCACCGGTTGCAGTCACCACAGCCGCAGTTGCCGCAGCCAACATTGTCGGATCAATCAACATGTAGTATTGCAAATAAAATACGAGTCCCCCCACTACGGTCGAAAGCAAGGGGACAATCAGGTACTCATTTTTAAATACGTGATTTCCTGCCAGAAAAATTCCCGCAAAGAATAGAGCGACCGAAACCACAAAAAATAAGAAGGTAGGGATCGTCCAGGTCCCCATAACCCAGATAGCCGTCCATCCGAAAAATGCCAGCACTGCGTTGAGTCCGTTAGAGAGCTTGGGCAATTTTAACGATTGGCCTTCAAGTCGATCCAGCACAATAGTCACCGCCACTAGAGCCAGCATCATGAGGACGATGTACCCCCGCGCGTTGGTGGAAAAATAAATATGTTTTTCGCTGACAGCCATCAGAAAGGCCGTGACCAACCCCACAGCACTATTTCCCGAAATCCTCCTGCCCAACTTATAGGCCAGAAAAATACTGACTATCCCCGAGATCAACAGGGGCATCCTTAACAACCATTCTTTCAACCCAAATGTTTTGAGCAGAAAACTAAGAACGAAGGTCAGGAGAATATGATTGTTGGGGTATTGATAGTTGGAAAAAATTTTCAAGGCAGGCATTTGCGCCCAAAGTGAAACCGTGGCCAATTCATCCGAAGCCAGCGGCACTCCTAATCCGGGCAACCTAAACAAAGCAAAAACACCAAGGACAATGAGAGCCCAGAACCAGAAAACACGCTCATGAGCTGTGGAAAAATTGGAGGTGGGCATTAATTTGCGGGTTTAATATCGTTCCAATCCAAATCTGGAAAGAGAGGCGTCCAAATACTGTTTTCATACGATTCCATTTGTTTCTCAAGCTGAGCCAACCGATCCCGGCCAGAGGGATGGGTGGAAAAATAAAAAGAAAATTCTATATCGTTATCCTCCGAAATAGGTTTTTCTTCTGGAAGTTCTTTTTGTGGTGACTCCTCTTGCATGAGCTTTTCAAAAATCCGAATCATTCCATGCGGATCGATATTGGCGGCAAGAATCAATTCCATCCCCTTTTGGTCTGCTTCCGTTTCCATTTCACGACTTAGTCCCAGCGTTTCAAGTTCTCCCGCGAGATTGATAACCCCTTCCATGACAGAATTCATATCCCCCAGTAAAACAGCCACCAACATACTCTCCGCCATGTTCCGGAGAATCCCCCGGGTGGAATGCCTGAGCAGTATATGCTGAATTTCGTGGGCGATCACACCAGCCAATTCCTCTGGAGACTCTGCCTTAGATAGTAGGCCTTCAAAGATCACGATGGGGCCACCTGGTAAAGCCAGCGCGTTGACCTGTTTTACCGGCAATATATAGACCTGCAAGTCATAAGGCTGATTGCCTTTCACTGATTGTTCCAGCAAATCAATCGTGTCCTGCAAAACCTTGAGGATTTCTGGATCGGGTTTCTGCGCTACCGGAAGCATTTTTAATATGGACTGGCCCACCGTCACTTCCCATTCAACGGGAATTTTATCGACCATCTGGTCAGCTAGAAACGAAGGAACGGTTTTAATAAATACATACGCGAAAAAAACTAAAATCAGCATCCCCGCAGAATAAAGTTTCCAGTTAAAACTGGGTCCCTTTCCGGTAGCAGCAAAACTTTCCGGCGCAATCTTTAAAACACTTGCATAAAAATCACGGTCCTCCACAACCAGAGTTTCCAGGTGCTCGCCAATTTTATCGGCAACATGGTGTTCAATATGGAAGGGGCTGGTTTCTGCGGCCCAACGTAGGTGGGGGTAGGCCCAACGAATCGGTTCATGACCGGGTTCTTTGAGAATTATTTCCTGGGGAGTGAGTTCAATGTCGACACGATGTTTTTGGGAGCTTCTACCATCAAAAAAAACACCGGTAAATTGCAGTTTTCGATCTGTCATGCCCCCCATAGCACCCCTTCGGGACGTGAGGCTAATGAAGAATATGACGCAGGGGGAAGATCAAATAGCGAATTTTAGAGGGCCCTTTAACCAATTTCAATAGGAACGTCAATGGCATCCAGACCTTCTTCTCCAAATGCTCCACTGTCTTTCATTTGCTGGACAATTCGGTTCAATTCAATATTCCCTGCCAGAGTCATATTGTCGGTCACAAACTTCTGATTGCGAACCACCGCCCAAGGGTAGCCCAACCCAAGGGTAAACAGGATAATAAAAAAATTGGTCACCTTTAAACGCATATAATCTTTTCCCGTAATTGGGAAATGGAAGGTCGCCCCGCCAACATGAGTATGGGACCATAAATACTTTTTTAAATCAGCAGTAAACCAGAACAGATAAAACCCCAGTGTAAGCGGAGTGAGAATCACAGCAATAACAAATTTCGTAAAAAAATCTTTTCCCACACCCGAGAAGTTAAATTGCGCATCTCCGAACCAGGAGTTCTCACGCCAGAAATTTTCGCTTTTCATTTTAAAAAATGGCCAGTAGAGACCTAAGGTCACAACCGTGAAAACAGTCCCAATAAAATATAAAACAAACGCGTCCACTCCCTTTCCCCGAAAAGAAAAACGGATATTGCGCCAAGCGGTTCGTGAAAGGCGGTATCTCCAGGCCCTTACAAGGAGTGCCGGGATCATGGCAACAATGAACAGGGAGATCAGGTTGGATATCAGTTCACCTTCCTGAAGTCCCATGTTGAAAAAGGCATACGCGTTTATCACACCAAATAGAATTAAAATACCTGCGACCCTAATCGCTCCGCGCAGAAGCTCTTTAGCGGTACCATGATAGGAAAAACGGTCTCCCGCAAAAAAACTTTGCGACCAGATATACTGGCGGACATTGGTTTTGGCCCAGAACTGGTAAATACCCAGGGTAAATACCGTCTTAATCAGGTTGACAAAACTGATGTTGAAAAGAGAACGACCATCGCCCTGAAACTTGAATCGGTAGCTGTCTGTCGGTATGGGAACTGAGGCTGGTTCTTCTTGCGGAGCTTCTGCTATGTCAGTGGCACCGGGTAGGGGCTCAACCTCGCCTTCGACAGGCTGAATATCCACGGCAAACCCCAAGCCTCGAAGATAGGTAGACACCAAATCTGCCTGGTGATCGGGAAAGCGCTTGTCAAAACGCCAGGGCAAACCCTGGCATAAATGATCCACAATGGTCATGGCCTTCTCGTTGCCAAACCGGAACACTTTGGCAAGCTTCCCGGCCGCTTCCGTTTTATCAGCTCCCGACCAGGTATTTAGAGTAATCTGGTAACTCAT
>Ga0233439_10000133_pt1 | contig 124663 bp, 124 predicted proteins | sample SI_123_September_6_FD_182713 | JGI IMG/M metagenome (GOLD analysis project Ga0233439, IMG submission 182713) | Seawater microbial communities from Saanich Inlet, British Columbia, Canada - SI_123_September2016_100_MG | ecosystem: Environmental > Aquatic > Marine > Inlet | place: Canada...
GACTAAAAACAAGAAAACAAACAAACAAATAAATAAAAAAATAAAAAAATAAAAAAATAATTATTTATCAAAATCAAGTGTTGCAAAACCTCCTGGTAAAACACCAGTATCAAAATAATGATTAATTGCACCAGGCATTGAAGTATTTCTATAAGCAATTGGCCCAAAATCAGGTATTTGATTTTCTAAATTTAATTCAACATATCTTCCCATCATTTGCATATCTAAAATCTCTGCCATCGAAAAATGGGGATGTTCTTCAACTAACTCATCAACTGACTTACCAATAGCTCTTGTTCCAAAACGTTTCCAATCACCACATTGCTTTAAATCAAGATTATATTTTAAATGAGTTAAGGCAATTTTTGTTCCAAGCCAAATTTCTCTCGGGTCAATTTGAGTTATAGGTTTAAAATCAGTTAATTCCCTCGGAGACAAACAAAAATCACTTCTATTCACCCTTGCAATATATACATAGCAATGATTCATTACTGGATCTTCATTAGAAGATTTATCATCAAAAGTACCAAGTTTTTTCAGATCACTAATGTCTTCTCGTCTAAAATCACTAGGATAAACTAACCTACTAGAACCTATTTTTTTAGATAATTCATTTCCTGGATACAAAACTTGTGCATTAAAAGTTTCTTCACAAAATTCACGAAGAGTAGTTTCTCCTGGCAGCTCTTTATTTGATGACAAAGCAGCCCTATCAGCAACTGAAAGTGTAGAATGTCCACCCATTTTTATAATGTTAGATAATGCATCAAACGGACAAACTATCCCTTCATATGCATCTGTTTTGCCCCCAATTGCACCATACATCTTTTCATGCGGTGGTGTTCCACGTTGACCAAGCCAAATTTCTCCATTTACAATTGGGATTAAAAAACCAACATCTCGGTTTGTTTCTTTAATTTTTTGTAATGTCCATTCATCAACTTCATGAAACAAATTACTAGAATACTTATTTGACACTATCTAAGACCTCTCTTGCGATTATAGCTAAAAAACTCAAACACAGTTCCATTTGATGAATGTAATTTTAACAATCTTCTTTTTTCAAAATCACTTTCATTAAAATCTGGAAATTTAATTCCTTTTGCACCATAGTCTCGATTAATCACAGTCAAATTAATTTCATCCACCAAAGCTTCTCTCTCAAGACATTGTTGATAAATACTAGCACCGCCCAAGATACAAATTTTTTGAGATACCGCTTGATCTAAAGCCTCATCTAAACTTTTAACTGATCTTGCCAACCTATGCCTATACAATGGCAAATATTTTGGATTACGACTCATAACCAGAACTTGTGTACCCCAAATATTTTTAATTGGATCACAAGCTACATTACAAATACTCTCATAAGTTTTACGACCCAGTATAACTGATCCACCTTGAATTGAAGTTCGCAGACGTTTGATATCCTCCCTGACAAACCTAGTGCATCTAGAATCCCTTTTCCAAGGAATAGCTCCTCTTCTTTCAATCAATCGATGTTTTGCAAATGCCGCGTAAAGTTTAACTGTTGAATTAAATTGACCTCTCCTGTTCTTATACATTACCTTTAGCCCCTGTTAAGTTCAATCCATCACTAGCTATTTTTTTATTACAAGATTTCAACACATCCCCTACTACATATAATGATCCGCTCACCAGAATAAATCCACTTTCAGCAACTTTGCTTTTAGCCAAATCCATAGCAACAGATATTTCACAAGTTTCAACTGAAGCAAAATACTTCTTTGCAACAACTGCTAATTCATTCACAGGAATTGCCCGATGGCTAGCTTCAGTTACAATAATCGATGAAAAATATTTTGACAGTTTCTCTAACATTAATTTAGCATCTTTGCCAAATGAAATTCCAACAATGCAAATAGATTCTTCAGCAGCAAATAATTCATCCTGATGTTTTGATAAGAAAGAATCCAACTCTTGCATTCCAGCTGCATTATGCGCTCCCTCAAACAATACTACAGGTTGCTTCGAATAAAATTGCAAACGACCTGGCCACTTCGCATCCAATAAACCTTGCTTCAAGGATCTGTCTGTAACTTTAATTCCATAGTCAAGTTGATTCAAAACTTCAACAGCTTTAATCACAGTCATAGCATTTTTGATTTGATGTTCACCCAGCATTGATAAGCAATACTCTTCATTTTCAAAAATAAATTTCTGTTTTTCTAAGTTAGATTCAACTAATTGATAATCTACAGACACTTGAAACATACTAGAAGCATTCGAATCACAAAATTCTTTAAAGATATTAATCAACTCCAAATTTTGCTCACATGTCACAAGCGGGACAGCATTCTTGATAATTCCAGCCTTCTCCTTTGCAATACTAATCCGGTTATCACCCAAAACTTTGGTGTGATCCAGATCTATGTTGGTAATCACAGAAACAAGCGGCTTAACAACGTTTGTTGCATCAAGTCTTCCGCCAAGACCAACTTCAATTATTGCAATATCAACTTCTTGCCCTGCAAAATACAAAAAAGCTACAGCAGTTGTAACCTCAAAGAATGTTGCCTCATTTTCCCCAGCAGCATCAAGTTTCTCTTTAATCTCAAGTGTCAGATCCAATAACTCTTTTTTAGAAATATTTTTTCCATTGATTTGAATTCTCTCACAAAAGTTAACTAGGTGTGGAGATGTATAAAGTCCAACCTTTAATCCTTGCTTTTTGAAAACAGAACTGAGCATCGCAGATGTTGATCCTTTCCCATTGGTTCCAGCAACATGAATAGAAGGAAACTTAGTTTCAGGATGTCCAAGTAACTCCACTAAACGTTGCATTCTATCAAGGCCTAATTTAACACCAAAATGTTGCAAATTAAATAGATATTCCTCAGGGTTAAAGCTCATATCAGCAAGAAAAGCCGTTATTTTAAAACAATATCTGTTAAAAACACTAGAAAACAATCAATATATGTAATTAGAAGGTAAGGCATCTTTTGGAACTAAGCTTAGGTAATCTCTTAATTTCATTTTTGGATTTGACAAATAATGCGCATGTTCCCCTGCAAGCCCTAATACTTCAAGATCACTTACTGTTTCATCATTTGCTCTAGCATAAGAAGCCAAGTTAGTATGAATAACACCAAAGTTACGAGCTCCCCACCGACGTGAGAAAATATCCACAGCAAAAGACAACTCAACATTTGTGAACAAATTGGATATTCCTGCAAGTTCATAAATAATAGACTCTTGACGACCAGTTAAATCTCCCATAAAATGTTAAGCATCATTGAATATATAAAGATTACTCCAAATGGACAAAACAGATCCTAACCTACCGTACGCAGCACAATAATCTTTTTTAATGCCAAATTCTAATTTAACCCAAACAAGAATAGATTACAATCAAATTTAATTAAAATTACAATTAAAAAAAAGAAACTCCAGGGGTGGAACTAATGGTAAAACAATATTTAGATCTTCTTACACATATCTTAGAGAATGGTACACGAAAAGATGACAGAACTGGTACCGGAACAGTAGGTGTCTTTGGATACCAAATGCGCTTCGACTTACAAAAAGGATTCCCACTTCTAACAACCAAAAAAGTATTCATGCGAGCAATTACTCATGAGCTACTGTGGTTTATCAATGGAGACACAAATATCAAGTATTTAGTTGAAAACAAAGTAAATATTTGGAATGAATGGCCATATCAGAATTTTATTGAAAAAAACAATTTAAACGAAATCTATCCAAAATACAGTATAGAATGGAAAGCTCGGATGAAGGAATATGTTGAACAAATTAAATCAGACCCAATTTTCGCTGAACGTTTTGGTGATGTAGGACCAGTTTATGGGAAACAATGGCGAGACTTTAATGGAATTGATCAACTAAAAAATGTTGTAGAACAAATCAAAAATGATCCAAACAGCCGCCGAATGATAGTTTGTGCTTGGAACCCAAGTCAAATTTCCAGTATGTTACTCCCACCATGTCACTGTTTGTTTCAGTTTAATGTTGCAAATGGAAAACTTAGCTGTCAACTTTACCAAAGAAGTTGTGACGTATTCTTAGGAGTTCCATTTAACATCGCATCATACGCGCTCCTCACAATGATGGTAGCACGTGCAACTGGCCTTGAACCAGGAGATTTTGTTTGGACAGGTGGAGATGTACATCTATACCTGAATCATTTAGATCAGGTTCAAGAACAGCTGGGCCGCCATCCAAGGCAGTTACCTAAGCTTTTAATGAATCCGAGTAAAACAGATCTGTTCAACTTCACTTTTGATGACATCAAACTTGAGGACTACGAACCACATCCAGCAATTAAGGCACCGATATCTGTATAGGAGTTTTGAAGATGAATATATCAATCATCGCAGCTATGACAAAAGAACATCATGTTATAGGTAAAGATGGCAAACTTCCCTGGAACATTCCAGCGGACTTGAAAAACTTCAAACGCTTAACCAGTAACAGTACTGTGATTATGGGACGTAAGACTTACGAGTCTATTCCTGAAAAGTATCGTCCACTACCGAACAGAGTAAATATTGTAATTACTAGAAACCAAAATCTAAAATATCAAGGTGCAATAGTAAGTAACAGTGTCCCTGATGCTTTAGAGATTGCAAGATCACATCAAAAAGATAGCTTTGTAATTGGTGGAGCGCAAATATATCAGGAATTTTTACCTTTAGCAAATCAGATGCATTTATCATTCATCAAACATGAATATGAGGGTGACACAAAATTTCCAGATATCAATTGGGAAAAATGGGAACAAACAAATATTGAAGATTTTGAAGAATTCGAATTTTTAACTTACACAAAAAAAGAGGAAGAAACAATGGATAGCTATCTAAATTCTAATACATACAATCAAGAAAAACAAAATAATGAACAAGGTCAACAAGGGCAAAGTCAGCAAGAGCAAAATCATACAGAACAATTAATTCAAACTACAGCGGTGATTCAAGAAACTTTTGACTCAACAGAAGAACCAGGATCAAAGCCTTCAGCATTAGAAAAACAAGACCCTGAAGTTTACAATTTGATTCAAAAAGAAACAAACAGACAACAAACAAAACTTTCTATGATTCCATCAGAAAATTTCTTCAGCCGAGCAGTCCGTGAAGCAACCGGTAGTGTCCTTGCTCACAAATACGCTGAAGGAAATATTGGAAGACGTTACTATGAAGGAAACAAATACATTGACCAAATTGAACAACTAACAATCAATAGAGCAAAGAAAGCTTTCAACTTACCAGAAAACTGGTCTGTGAATGTGCAAACGCTCTCAGGTTCAACTGCGAACCTCTCAGTCTACTTAGCACTTCTAAACATCGGTGATTACATCATGGGGATGTATCTTCCAGATGGTGGTCATCTTTCACATGGTTGGTCATATACACCAAAAGTTCCAGCTGACCCAACTAAGACAGTTTACTATGGTGGAAAAAATAAGGTTAACATTTCATCAAAGATTTTTAACACAGTTTCCTACAAAACAAATCCAAAGAATCAACTTTTTGACTATGAAGAAATTGAGAGGATCGCGTTATTACAAAAACCGAAATTAATTATTACTGGTGGAACTGCGTATCCAAGAGAAATTGATTATCATCGAATGAAAAAAATTGCAGAAAAAGTTGGCGCATTTTATTTAGCAGACATTGCACATGAAGCAGGACTTGTTGCAGCAGGTGCAGTTCCTTCGCCAGTTGGAATAGCTGACGTTGTTACCATGACAACCCATAAAACGCTAAAAAGTGGCCGTGGAGCACTGATATTTGCGCATGAAGATATGATCAAGAAAATTAACAAAGCTGTATTGCCTGGACTATTGGGCGGACCGTTTAATCATGCAATTGCTGGAATTTGTGTTGGTCTAAAGGAAACTATGACTCAAGAATTCAAAGATTATGCAACCCAAACAATAACAAACGCCCGTAATTTATGTACAGAACTTGCAAAATACAATTTTAAAATTGTAAGCGGTGGAACTGACAAACATTTGGTCTTAATCGATCTAACAAATAAGGCTTTACTTGGAAAGAAGTTTGCAAGAGCCTTAGATCACGCTGGGATTGTTAGTAATTCCAACACCATCCCTCAAGAAACTAAATCACCATTAAACCCAAGTGGTTTAAGGCTTGGAACTCCTTGGATAACTATGCGTGGAATGAAAGAATCTGAAATAGCAAAAATCGCAAGTTGGATTAATCAAGTTATGAATATTTCAGAACAGTATAAAGATCTAAAATTCAAAGAGTTCAAAGAAGCAATAGCAGCTGATACCAAAATTGCACAAATAGCTGAAGATGTGAAACAACTTTGTTTACAATTTCCACTTGATGTTTAACATTAAAAAAAAGGAAAAAAGAAAAAATTCAATAAAAACCAAACAAGAAATAACAATGGTACACAAATACAAAGGAACGTTCACAGTTATTGATGGACTAGATGGGATTGGAAAAGGTACTGTTCAGCAAGCTATCATTGATAATTTAGCAAATCAAGGTTTAAGAATTTTTGATATGCATCAGTTTTGGGATAAGCATCATCAGCACCCAGAGTTTGAACACAAATTTGTGAAAGGGATCAAAAATCCATTATACATAGATCTCAATTCTTTTGATGTACTTGTATCTTCAGAACCAACCAAAGTTGGTGTTGGTAAAACAATTCGTGAAGAGTTCATAGCAGACAATGGCAGAAAATATTCTGCTCATATGACAGCTAGAATGTATGCAGCTGATAGAATGACTCTTTACAAACGAGTAATTCTACCTGCCTTAAGATCTCGTAAACATGTAATTCAAAGCAGATCAGTTTCAACTAGTATTGTTTATCAACCTATGCAAGAGTTACTTCCACATGAACCAGAACTTACAATTCGTGAAGTTATAAAAATTGAAGGAAATGATTTTGCTCTGCATCATTCACCGAATTTGTTAATAATTCCTACAATCAAAAATGTTGAAGATGTAATGGCCCGCCTTAATTCTAGAGAGAAAGAAGATAACTGCGAATTCGAAACAATCAATTTTCAAGCTAAAATTAAACCATTGTATGAAAGCAAAATAATTAGAAGAATCTTTGGCTCTCGTAAAACGAAAGTTCGATACTTAGATGCTGGAATTTCTGTAAAGAGTAGTAAAAAACAAGCTGTTAGAATTTTCGAAGATACTTTTCCTCATCTGTTTGAATAGATTATAAAAAATTAAAAAAATAAAAAATAAATCAAATTAGAAAAATAATTATATTCTAATCACAAAATGAATAGCCTGACCATCCTGCACTAACACATTCTAGTCCTAAATCAGCACAATCATATTCAGCTAAAACAGCAGCATCATTGATACAATCATACTCAATCAACAATCCTGTATCAAAATCACAACTTTCAACATTGTTACCAGTTGTCCCATTAGATAAACGCCAAACAACTTCTCCTGGCCATTCAGGGTAAAATCCACCATCAACATCGTAGCAGTATGGGTTCATTTCTTCTACTTCCTCTTCATCAACCAAATCTAGTCCATTAGCTATAATCCCTTCACCAAAAATTCCAGTAAAACTTCGATCGTCACTATTTCTAAAAGCAGGATTAAGCTCCACTTTATTTTTATCAAATTTATCAAAAGAATATATCGCCTCACCAGTTGAAAATCCTGTATCAGCCAAATTCAAAGAAGTGTAAGCACTAACTCCAAATAAAATCAACATTGTAAAAGTTGCAATTAATAAAAAATTTCTAATAGTTTTCATTTTCCACCTCTTTACAACAATAACAGTTCTACAAGTTTTAAATCTATGCAATTCAATATATAAAAATAAAATTAAAAAAACCAATTACTTATTTATCAGCAAGGCCCCAAAGCAGATCAAAATATCCTTTAAACGCTTTAGCAACATCAGGTTGTTTGATTAAAATCGCAACTGGATCATGTGGCAACCAAATAATAATCACACATCTGTTTCCATAGATATTTGTAGATACTATTGAATCATATTTCTTTGGCAAATATCTAACTTTTGATAATTTGATAGTATCTTCTGCTTTTCTTTCACCATAGTACAGCAGATGTAAATTCATTTTAGCTGCAATTCTTTTTTTTGTATAGTGAGGTAGATAATATTTGATAATTTCCCGAGCAACTGGGGATGCACCCATAATATACACATCCTTAGCAACTCTAATTTGATCTTCAAAAATACTTTTAATTCCCTGCTTACCTCTGAAAAATAAAGTTTCTTGTTTCCCTTTATCATGAGAAAACTTTGCATGTAGTTGTGGCAAGATTGAGTAGATCTCATCTCGTTTCTCATCAATTAAATCTTGTAAACGTTTAGGATCTTCTGCGATATAATAACGCAGCCCGTTTTCCACCATGTAAGCAACTAATCCTTTTTCAATTAATCTATCAAGCGCATCATATACAGAACGCCTATGAATTCCAGTTTTACGAGCAAGAACTCCTGCCTGTGATTTTGTGATGTCAAGTAGCATTAAGTAGATTTTTGCTTCAGTTCCAGTTAGTCCAACATGAATTAATTTTTCATACATAAGAAGAATAAAACAAATAGAGAATAAAAAGCTTGTGGTGAGAAAATACACCTCATTTCCAAAAGTTTATCTCATTTCACTAAGTTTCACAGATTCAGCAGGCCGCAACTTTCCACGCATCATACATTTTTGTGCAACATCAATACCAACAGCTGTTAACGCAAATTTATTTCTTTGATTATTAATTGCAGTTCCTGCCCAAAGACTTCCCGTACTATTCGACATCATTTCATTTCTTGCCCAATCTGGATTCAAAACCGAAATACTAGTGTAATTAATTCCAAATTCCCTTTTCATTTTACCTAATATTCTTTGAGTATATCCAAACGCTGCCAATAATTTTCTTTCTTCAGCATTGCTTGTGACATAAACTCCATCAGGCAATTCCTTGGATAGAATATTTCCATCAGCGCAGCGAACTTCCAAATGAGAAAACTTTCCTCTGCCCATTGCAAACCGAACGGCATCCAACTGAACTACAGCAGTATAACTATCATCATTAAATTGTGCCAAATCTTCGAAATCAGAGCATGAATAAAAGCCTCTTTTTTTTAATTGATCAAAAACCTCAACATCCCCATCATGCATATGCTGCAATAAAATATTTTTATTAAATCGAGTAATTTGCAGTTCAACTTCATCCTCTCTACCAAGAAAGTATCCTTGACCATCAGCAGTATAAAAGCAATCTCTAGCTAGATTCTCGTTCTGAATTCTCTCTATGAGTAATTCATCCGCGTGAAGCATTGTATAATCTTCAAATCTATTACTATCCCTTAAATCGCCAAATACATTATCTAAAGCCATACACACAAAATAACAAGCTCAGTTATAATAGTTACTATATTAACCACCATAAAGTTACATAAACAATTATTTTCGTAATTTATCGACGACAAAATAAAAATAAAAAGGCTCAAAACAACAAAGAAATAAATATGTCAAGTACATTCCTTAAAATATGACGCACATCAAACTTGCAGATTGCCAGGACGGATTTTTATACAGACTGAATTCTCGTAATCTAACAATTGGTATCTACCACCACGACAGCAAATCATTTGTAGGTCTTCGAACAAAATTCAAACATCAATTTATCGACACTGAAAATCACTATGATACTGGTGCACCATACGGTACAGCAAAACCAATTGAAGAATTAGAAAACGGTTCAAACAATCTAACAATTGATGATTATGTCAGAGGCACAAGTGATGAGAATCTTCTCGCATGGTTAAAAGAAAAACAAACACAATACCAAGTAAAAGGACAAGGGTTTTGTCGTGCACAAAATACAACAAAAACCAACAAACAATAAAATACTACTTGTCAATGATAAATTATTTAAATGGAACTAACAAAATTGGTTTATGACTCATCAAGTAGAAATTGACAGTAGGCTTCGAGAGATAATTTATGATGCTTATCATCATAAATGTCAATACTGTACTGATGGTGAGGAGATCTCTTTAGATGATGCCCAAATAGATCATATAATTCCAAAAGCCATATCTGATTCTGATTTAGAAACTGCAATAACTTTAATGGATTGGACAAAATCAAAAACTGCAGATAAATTTGATACTGATGAATTAAACAATGTTCTGAATTACACCTTAGCTTGTGCTTTTCATAATAGCAAAAAATCAAATGATTTAGTTGCACCTGGCGCACTTGGGTACTTATTACTTAGAGCAAAGAAAAAAGCCCCTGAAATTCTTAAGGTGTATAATAAAAAACCAAAACTTAAAAGGAAAAAAAGAACAGCACAGAAACGCGGACCAAGTGCAGCAACAGTTTCAAAAAGAAAGTTTCAAGCTAGAGAAAAATTAATTGTACAATCTATTCTTGACTATGTGAATAAAGGCAAAGAAAATAAAACTGAACTTTTTAGAAGTAGATGGAAAAAAAGTCAATTCAATGGAATCACAAGAAATGTAGTTGAACTTCCATCAATTAATGGCAGATTCTACAGTTTACTTTTCAATGCATCAGCTGATTATGGAAAAGAAAAAGTTAATTTAAAATTCAACCCATCCGAAGTAGTAGATTTTACAGAAGATCACATTATAAATTTCAGTCAGAGTATCCCGTTCTTAATTTTCAACGCGTACGGGTCAAGTTTATGTTGCCCAGCAAATGATGCACAAAGTATAACACTAGAAGAATTTTGTTTAGAGAATGGTTATTATCCCTCAAGAGTTCGTGCTCCAACAGCAGAAGAAATTACAGAGTATTCTAAAAAACATGATTTATCCAACACTGAAATCTTTCTAGATGGATTATCATCTTATGTTCAACATACAGTCAAAGAACAATTTCCAAATCATCAATCTATGGCCCAATATACTACAACCAGTGATGACATAAGAAGAGTCGAATTAAAAGTGTTTAAAGGAACAGACGAAGAATTCTTTACCGGCCATGGCGGCTTTCATCAGATAGATATTGACTATATAGCTCTACCAACTTCAATACTAGAAGGGATTAATTTAGAATTATAAGAAAAAAAAAGAAAAAAATTACTCAGTTAATTCAGAATCCTCATCAGTAACTTCTTCAGTATCAACTTCTCCTTCGGAATCATCATCGTCAGATTCATCTTCCACTTCTTCAAGCTTCTCAGCATCAGTTTCTTCTACTGAATCTTCGTCCTCAGTTTCTTCATCAACTTCAGACTCCTCTTCTTCTAATTCTTCAGATTCTTCCACTACCTCAACTTCTACATCACTATAAAATAAACTATACCATGGAGCATGCTCAGAAACAGCACCTTCAGCATTCACATTAAATCTTTTAGTAGCTTTTCCATTAACAAAGCCAAAGAATTTCACATTTTCCTTTGCTTTAATTGTTATTTCACCAGTTTCTTCATCGACTTCTTCAACTTCAACATCTTCCATCCCAGATAATCTTGATTCATACTTCTCTTCAAATTTATCAAGATTAGACTGCAATTTTGCAAGCGCATTTTCGTTAGTCACATGTGTTAAAGCATTAGCAAGACCCTTCTGTACAGGCGCACCTTTACTTCCATCATCAACTTCCATAGCTTCATCTTCAACATCATCTGCTGCATTTCCAGCATCCGCTGATTTACCAGCATTTTCTGGCGCATTGCCAGCTGCCATTACTAAAGAACCTAACAATAACAAAGTACATAACATTACACTAAAATATATTAAGAATTTTCTATTCATTATAAATCACCTAAGACCTAAAAAGAGATAATCATATAAAAAACTAACTTAATAAAGAAAAAAATATTACTCACTCTCACCAACAATCTTCTCAACCAGCTCCAAACTACTTAGCCTCTTTCGAATCAAAGTATCAACAGCCCCATCAACTAAAACTTCCGAAGGCATCGCTCGCATATTATACACAGAACCCATTGAATAACAATAAGCACCAGCAGTTTCTATTACTAAAATATCACCTTCACGAATTTCAGGCAACTCTCTATTCGATGCAAAACAATCACCACTCTCACAAATATTTCCAACAATATCGTAAGTCATTAGTTTCCCATCAGGGTTGGACAAATTTCGAATATGATGATACGCTGAATAAAACATCGGACGAATTAATTGTGCAAATCCAGAATTCACACCAGCTATTAATTTAGATCGATTTTGTTTAACTGTAGTCACTTCAACAAGCAACTTTCCTGATTCTGCTACCAAATATTTTCCAGGTTCAAAGTACATCTCTAACTCCCTACCAAATTTGGAACAAAAGTCAGTAAATAATTCAACAACTTCTTTTCCAAATGTCTCATAATCTACTTGATTTTCATCAGGGTGATACACAACTTTAAATCCACCACCAAAGTCAACGAAATTCAAATGAGGAAATCGAGCAGGCGTAATTATTCCCAAAATATTTTTCATTCCTTTTTGCATCTGCACAGTTTCTGGAATTCCAGAACCTGTATGCTCATGAATTCCGACTATCTTCAGTCCATGTTCATTTGCAATTGCAACTACTTTCTCAACATTAGACAAAAGAATTCCAAATTTGGTAGCTTCTCCACCAGTTTTGATAAATTCATGACCACCAGCAACTACATCCGGATTAAATCGAATACAAACTTCAGATCCAGGATACGCCTTAGCATATTTTTCAAGTCTTGATAGTGAACCAATATTAAACAAAACACCCAAACTTTGCACTTCGTGCATCTCAGCATCTGAAATTTTGTTTGCAGTAAATAAAATTCTTTCAGTACTAAACCCAGCTTTCAAAGCCATGTATACATCGCCTGGAGAAACTGCATCTATTCTTGCAGCTTCTTTTTCAAGTAGTTTTAGAATATGCAAGTTATAATTAGCTTTCATTGCGTAATAAATTCTCAGTTTAGAATAAGGAATAAATGAGTATAATTCATGATACCTTTTTTTGATCAATTCAGCTTCATAGCAATAAAGCGGTGTTTGGTATTTTTCTGTTAAGGAGATCAACTGTTTATCTGGTATTGTCATCAATTATTCAAAATCCAGCTAATATAAAAGCCTTATTCCTACATTCTCTAAAATAGGAGATTTAAGCACAAATCTTTAAAAATAACTAACAAAAAAAGTAAACCATGACACAACAAGTTCCACCTTGCATGCTCAAAATCGAAAACTATAGAAGAGGATTCGCTCATAAATATGGTGGAACTTCGGTTGTGACTAAAGACCAAGATTTAGAAATTATAGCAAGAACTGTTGAGCACTTCAAAAGAACACCTAGCGATGGCTACAGTTTTTTAATCACCAGTGGCCTAGGTAGTCTAGGTAATGGAAAAGCAATCTGGGAAAAAAAAATAACTGATCTAATGGTCCAAAGTGCTAGCACCAGATCATTTGACTTAGCTTGGGCAATTGCCAAAGGACGTGCCCAGAAAAACCTGTATGATCATGGCATCCCACAGATCCTTCTAAAAGATCAAATAGATGGCATCGAAAGCGACTTACGATCTGGAAATACAGACGAGCGAACTTTAGCTCATATGATGGGATTTGGTGAAATAGCTAAAGAAAATACCTTCATCACACTTGGCAAACATCTTCATCCTGAAATTAATTGGCATCGAATGCGGGTTCCATTACTTATTGCAAAAGAATTAGAATCAGGTCAAAGAACTAATCTTCCTATTTCACATCGAGAAACTTTAGAACACATCCGAAAATACGCTAGAATAGAAGAACTACAGGGAAAAATCACAGTCGGAGCTGGATTTACCGCAAACCTTTCAGATCAAAAAATAGGCAAACTAGCCACCACATTTAGAGGCGGATCCGATGCCAGTTTAGCATATGCACTCGCAGCCCTTGACCTAGATGAAGGTGTAATCTTTAGTGACAGAGAAGGTATATACCCGGTTGATCCCAGACTAATTCCTCGAAGTGTTCCATTAAAAGAATTAACTTATCGAGAAGCAAAATTATTTGCAGGACTTGGTGCGAGCATCATTCAGCAAGTCGCGATCGAACCTGCCAGAGAAAGAAAAAGTAGATTATTTGTTGGAATGAGTAACGGCAATGGAGCAAGTGGAACCCTAATTGGAGGACAACCAAGTTTTGAAAATTATGGAGTAAAAGCAATTGCAGTTGATAAGGGACACACATTTGTTTATGTTACTAACATGAATGAACAACCAGGTGAAGCTGCTAGAGTTCAAGCGATTTTCGCAAGTAATGGCTACAACATCGCCCACGAGATTGATGGTGATGATTTTAGAGCATACGCAGTTAAACGAAAAGAAAATTTTCACCTCTTGCTAAAAGAACTTTCAGATCCAGGATACACAATTGTTACCAGAACTCCAATTGATCGGGTTGTTCTAGTTGGAGAAGGCATGGAACTTGTTGAACAACATCGAACTGGAGCTTCAGCTCGGCAAATATTATCTTCAACTTTAGATGATTTAGGTATCAGACCAATTGCTTACCTTGATGCTAGATACTCATGTAGTAAATCAGTTTTTGTTGAGGGAAAAGATCGGCAAATCTTGTTAGAACGTTTAGCTGATAATTTTGGCTTTTATGATAGAAATTAAAATCAAGATAAAACAAAATAAATAAAAAAGAAAAAATTCTACTCAACACTACAAGTTTCATCATAACTTTCAACAGTCATTTGAAAAGAAACACTTGCTAAATCTGGATGTTTAATTGTGCCGGACTCATCGCCAACATTCAAAATAACAACCTTCTCTTCTTTAACTACACCCAAGTTTTTCATAATCAATTCAATTGCAACTGGTGTAGCATCATCGCCAAGACAATAATCAGCGCTTGATAATAATTTCCACTCCAATGCTCCAGCTGAAGTATAACTTCCTTGACCACGAGATAAAGTAAGTTCTTCACCATCACTAGTTGATATTAGTACATTGTTAAAATTACATTTCTTTTCACAATCTCCAGTAGTATCATAAATATCAGTAACTTTTCCACATTCACTTTCAATGCAATGTTCGTTCCATTCACATTCATCCGAAGATTTACAGGTATTTGCTAAAACCCCCACAATTTCTTCTTCAAGTTCCTCTTCCAACTCAGTTTGCTCAGAGTCAACATCTACTTGATCATCATCCAAACTAGCACCAGAATCCACATTCTTTGAAAGTAATCCTTCAATGAAACCAGGTTCATCTTCAGTTCCGCATGAAACTAGAAATAAAAGCATTAAACTTGAAATTAAAATAAATCCAATAAATTTTTTGTATTCTACCATCCTGGTAAAAAAAGAATAATTAATGTATATAAATTTTACTTTAAATCCAAACTACAACTCAACCATATAACGAAAACCCTCATATCTAGAACCAAGCGAACTACCAAGTGCAGCTGCAGTAAACCTTTCATCTTCACCAATACTTTCATCTTTTAGAATTTCCAAAATGTAAACATCCACTCCCTCATATTTATCAACATACCCCTTAACATTTGCATCAATAAACATCAGCGGATTAACAGACATAGGCAGCAAAACAGATTCACAAAGTTTTTGATATTGCGCTTCTTGATTTCTCCTATCATCCAGACTTATTAAGATGTTACGACTTCTTACTGGAACTTCAACACCCATTGGAAAATAATGCACAACAGAATAGGGCATTCTATAATCATCGCTCTTAGATAGTATTTCTCCAGTAATGTTTACCACTTGCCCTTCAAATATTGGAAATAATCCATTATGATATCTAACTCCAGATTTTTCTCTTAATTTATCAACAAGTGATTTCTTTTTTCCCATCTTTTTTCCTCTGAAAATTTCTAATCAGTTTATAATTTAACAAATATTTTTTTTAATCAAGATATTGTTAATATTATAATTTATTAAATTAATGCAACCCAAACATTCAAAAAGCTAAAAGAACTTCTTTTCAATATGAAATATGCAAAACAAATTCTCCTAATTATAATCATCACCCTCAGTATCTTAACAATTAGTTGTTCAACTGAACTAATCGAATCAATTACAACAGACAACAGTGAATATAATCAAGACAACTCAGAAAAATTTCATTTTTTAGATGAAAAAGAACGTGATGACGAAACAAAAGCTTGGCATGCAAACATTAACATCGCAATCAGTAATGATGGAGTCAGCTTCACTGAACAAGGTTTATTCGTTGAACACGCAGGCGTTGCTAACCTAATTAAAACAAATGATAACAAATTAATTGCCTTCTACCAATATTTTGATCCATACAATGTTGATATCTTCGATAAAATGGCCTATCAAATTTCCTCAGATAATGGCGCAACATGGACTGACAAAGAGATTGTTATTTTGGAAGGTTTCCCAACTAAACCAAAACTTGGCGGCGCAAATCCTGTTGATCCAACTTTAGTTCAACTAGAAGATGACAGTTTTCGCTTATATTTTACCTATCATGCAAAAGGATATGACTATGCATTTTTCACTGGAGCAAGTTCAGAAACTATTGATGGAACATTTGTATACGAAGGTCCTTTCTTAGTTAACGAAGACGCGATGATGCTTGACCCTGCTGTAGTATTGTTTCAAGATATTTGGCATCACTACACTTGGTCTGAAGAAACCGATGATGATGGCAACAATATCAACATTCATTCAACTTCAGTTGATGGAATAACTTTCACCAGGCAAGATGACATTCATTTAGCAATGAATTTTTTAGGTCAAGCAATAGAAATAGAAGAGAAACTTTATTTTTATGGAACTGGTATGCAAAGTCCAATTGCGGTTTCAAGTGATGGATTTGAATGGGAAATCTTTGAAGAGATTGGAATTCCAGCTGCCGACCCTGGTATCGTAGAACTTGATGACGGAACATTTCTAATGGTTTATACTAGTATGAATATCCAAACAAATCAAAACAATGATAATTTGGATCCATTGAATCAAGGAATTGAACGTATGGAACCTGGCAGAAACAAAGACGGTAGTTTGAAACCACCATTAGAATAAACTCAAATATCATTCTTTTTTCTTCTCCAACACTGTGGTGAACAACTAGCCCACACTTTCTTTTATACCATTTAGTCTCCAAGTAGAATAAGAAAAACATTACGGAGAATAAAAATGGTAAAAATATTAACAAAAGTTCCTTTCAAATCTGGAGTAAATTTTAGAGTGATTGGAGACGTATTTGAAGCAGGAGCAAATTATAAAATTGGAGATTTAACTATTCCAAAAAGATGGGTATCTACTTTACAAGATCGTCTTAAAACTGAAGATGTCAAAGATCTTCCATTAAAAGAAGCATTAGAATCAAAGGAGTTATACCTTAGAGGTAAACTTCAAGGCGATACTGGTATAGATTGGTTTGGCTTAGTTACCAAAGAATTTCAAGAATTACCTTTAGGAGTTTTAGAAGATGCAGCGAGTAAGTTTGCAAGTGGTCCTGCGTCAGTTAGATATTTGGCAAGCAGAGAAAGGTTTGTTTTAGAACATAAAGTTGCTGAATCAAAAACTGGCGCTGGAATTTACTTAAGTATCGATTCCGGGGACTTTGGTGTTTACGGTGGAAATGGTCAAATGGCTGTCCGAACTGCTCTTACAAGTTACGATTCATTTACCGGTCCAATTTTGTCTACACATTCATTAAATGGAAACAATCAAAGAACAATTCACAAGTTTACTGCAGATTCAATTGATTCTGCAATCGAAGCAACTCTTGAAGGGATCGATTCTTTTAGTGAAGGAATTGAAATAGCTAAAGCAACTAGTTATCATCCAACTGCGGTTCAAGATTATGTCCAGAATTTAATCTCAGTGAATCGGGTTCCAAAAGGCATCAGAAAACATTTAGCTCCAATTGATAAAGTAATTTCAGCCTACGATTTAGCAACTACTATTGCAAGTGTTGGAAATGCCTACGCTGAATCAACTAGTCTTAGAATGCAGCAACTTGGTGGAGAGATTATTGCGAATGCGAGAGTTATTCCTTATAGTTAATCATTTACCTAAACAGCATTGTAAAAACCATTTCTGGGGCGTGTGTGCAGGAGCCAAAATATATTCGAAAGAGCTAAATAATTCGACCTGAACTTCACGAAGTAAAGTGAACGCAAAGAAGCGCTAACCCGTTGCTTCGCCCCGAGCCGAAGGCAGGTTTTTACAATTTACAAAAATTTTAATTTTTTTTTAATTATTATTTTTTTCTTCCAACTCATCCAGCGGATTCACAACTTCATCCAATTTCTTAGAAGAGACATGTGTATAGATTTCAGTTGTCGCAAGATTCGAATGCCCCAAAAGTTCTTGAATAACCCTAATAGAAGTTCCACCATCATGCAAATGCGTTGCAAAAGAATGCCTTAGTTTATGTGGTGTCACTTGTTTTTGAATTCCAGCTCGCGATGCTGCACCCTTAACCAGCTTTTGAATATTTCTTTCAGTTAACGTATCACCCTTAGAGTTCGAAAACAACCAACCACTTTGTTGATGATCCACATACTCCGCAAGTTCATAAGCCAAAGCTTTTCCCATAAAAAATAATCGATCTTTTCCACCTTTACCTAAACGAACGTATCCCTTTCCACTTTTGAAATCAATTTCCTCAATTCGAAGTTTACATAGCTCTGAAACCCGAAGACCTGCGCTGTAAAGCAGTTTAATAATTAATCTACTCTTACGGCTGCCTGCAGAATTAATTAAACTAGCCATCTCAGGTTTAGTGAGGTAGATTGGCAGTGATCTTGCAATTTTTGGAACTTTAATATTTGCAATCCCTTTATTCAAAACTTCATTGTAGTGAAATAATAATGCTGAACGAATTAAATTCACTGATCTTGGTGCAACGCCTGCTCCTATTTTTGTTGCAAGGAACTTTTTCATATCACTTCGATCAACTTGTGAAGCATCCTTTCCAACAAAAGATAAGAATTCCGAATTAAATTTACAGTATGCAAGTTTGGTACTACCACTCATTCCTCGAAGTATCATTTCAGTTTCAAGTTCAGATAAATCATGTGATTGTTTTGAAATATTAGAATCAGTATCCACCATCAAAATAAAAAAGAATTACAAGTTAATAAAAGTTCGGGTAAAACGCTCTACACTCCAATTGCTTCACGCAATTTTACAATGTTTCCATATTTCACATGATTATAAGCGTCCACCAAATTCTCAAAACAATTTGGACTAAAGTTGTGGTACAAATCATTCAAATTTACATCCTTAAAATAATCCCTTCCATTAACGGAATCAATAATCTTGTTAATTAACACATGCAAAACTTGACCAGCAACATCAACGCCTAAGAAACTTTTTGTCATTCCATCAAGACCATGATTTTTATTCAAGTTAGCTCCTTCAAGTAGTGCTGCTAAATCATTCTCATTCTCCCTCAAATCATAAACAACTCCATAAATGCCCTGACCAGCTGCATAAGCTAGCAATTGATTTTGAATTTCCTTGCTTGGCATACCTGGATTCCTATCAATTCCGCTAACTCTGCCCCGTAAATCAATTAGTCCACAGTTTCGGTCTTCTTTAAATCTATACAATCCAATATCAAGATCGTTAGGAATAACTACAATTGGAATTTTTTTTAAATGATCAATGTATTCAGGATCTATACTCATAAAAATTACTAATTAAAAAAACTATATAAATATTGTTGTTGTTTAAAAGACAAAAAGAAAAAATATAAATAATTAACTACGTTCTCTCAGACTAGCTAAAATTTGACTAAGACTAAAACTTTCTCCACTTGGGGTTACAAATTCATAATCCTTTCTAGCTTGCATTTTGACATAATCCAACATCTGATCACGCAGGATATCAACTTGGATATCAGGTAAGGAAATATAGCCAGATCTCATTACCTCACTAATTTTATCAGCATCAAGTAAATCAACATCATCTGTGGTAACGCATCCCACATCAATAAAATGTTCAACATTCGCTAATTCCCCAATTGCCAGGTATACTGGATTTTCAAAAGACCAACAAGTTAAATCTAATTCACGAAATACACGTTGTTCCAAATATCCCTCACCAAAAGGTAGCAAACGGCTCACAACAGTTGACCCTTGTTCCAAAGTTCCAGTCATTACTCTCAAATCTCCTCTAACATATCCTAACACTCCTGATGGGTTTTTTTGACTGGGATCACTTCCCCATGTAACTCTTGTTGCCAAAGAACCAGGCATTGCTTCAAGCACCTGTCCTGGTTTAACTTCACTCACAAGTCTTGCTTGGTCATATAAATTCAATTTTACTGTCATAATTATTCACTCCAATTTTTATAGTATAGCAACCAATTAATATTGGTACATACTCCTAAAAACGATAGTACTTTATAAATTTTCGCAGAAAATACTACTATGAGGTGGCACCAATATCAAGTAAACAATCTACCTAAGATCATTAGCTCTCAAATGACACAAGCCATCTTCTAAACTGTCATAACAATGTGGTTTGAAATTTTGATAGATATCCAAAACATTAATCACTCCAAGATATGCCCCACCCCTAATTGATTCAATTAATTGACACAATAACTGAGGCATAGTTTCTTGTTTCATTTCAATTCCCAAAAAAGCTTTTCCCATATTAGAAATAAGATGATTATTGTTTATCTCAATAGCTGCAACTAAACTTTGTAAGGCATGTTCATTTTCTCGAAAATCGTAAACAATTCCTTGAATTCCATTCCCAGCAGCATAAGATAGCAATTGATTCTGAGCATCTTCAGTTGGAATTCTTAAACAATCATCCGCACCCACAAACCCATCAACTTTCCCTCGAAAATCAATCAAACCATAACTTGGTTCATCAGTAAAGCGATATAACTCAACTTCAAATTTATTTTCTATAACCTTCAGTGGAATTCTAGTCAATTTTTGCTGGTATTCAGAATCTATATTCATAAAGATAAAAAAAATAAAATCTCTTTTTAAGCATTGTTATAGTAAAAAAAGAAAAAGAATAATAAAAAAATCAATTAAGCAATTCAATTGCAGTTGCTTTCTCCAAAGCAGTTGTACTATCAACAAAAGGAATACCATCAGTATCACAATTAACAATTGTTCTCAAATCAGTACATGCCAGCAAAATTCCCTCAGCTCCTTGTAACTTCAATGAAGCAGCGATCACATCCAAGCTAAGAGCATCTTCACTTCTAACTGTGTTTGTCACAATCCGAACAATAATTTCTGAAATTTCCTCTTGTTCACATGCAGAAGGAAGAACAACTTCGATTCCTCTAGCTTCAAGTGCATTAATGTGCAACCTCTGTTCAATGGAAGTAGTAGACGCCATAACTCCAATAGATCTAAAACCCAACTTTTGACATTCAATAGCAGACTCTTCAATGATACTCATAATTGGGATATCACACAATTCTCTCAATTGATCAATAAAAACATGTACAGTGTTGCATGGAATTACAATAAATTCCGCTCCACTATTTTGAAGTCTAAGGACAGTCTTAGAAAGCAAATTCAAAACTTCATTTGGCGTTTCCCCAGAAGCTAGGCGCTGCAAAACTGCTTCTGGCATTGCAACATTTTCCATTAACATATTTGGCTGAACTTGCGTCTTAGCTATCACTGCATTATTCACATTCACAAAAAACTGCGAACTTGTTTGCGGTCCAAGGCCTCCAACTATTCCTAATCGTTTCATAAGAATATCAGATACGTCTACGTTAATAAAAGATTTCGTAGAATATTCGAAAAACAAGCAAAAAATATATAAATACTTGAATAATCTACAACTTATGAAGAATATAAGACAAAAATTAGTGACTTTGTTCAGGAAAGGTTACTGCACTCCACAAATTTCCAGAATTGCAAAACAGTGTAAAGAAGCCAGCACAACTATTCATTATAATATCAAAAAATTAGAAGAGTTAAAAATTATCAAAGCCTACAAAGCAGTGTTTGACTACAAAAAAATTGATATGGGATATTGTGCCTATGTACTTTGCCAAATCTCACCAGATGAGTATACAAATCCATCCAAAATTGCTAAAAGCCTAGTAAAACATGACAGAATTGAAAGCGTTGACATTTGTACTGGTGACTGGGAATTGATTCTTAAAGTTAGAGCCAAAGACCAGGACGAATATTATGAATTTCTACAGAAGTCAATTTCACAGAAAGGAATTGTCAAAATCAAAACAGTGAGTTCGTTAAAGCAGTTGAAAACAGAGTTTATTCCAGTATAGAAAAACTAAAACTAATCATAACAAGGGAGGTATCCTGGTTTCATTTCCTTAACAACAACTTCCACATAACCTTCTTTACACAAAAAAATATCCAAAAATGGAGCACACGCTGGGAGATAATTTTCATCTGAAGGACCTAGTTCATACCTAGAGTTCATCCCATCTTCTAAATTACCCATGACTTTCAAGATATTAGCTGCAGATCCTGATTGACATGACACAATTAATTCCTCCAAATGTTCCATTCTATAATCCATTACTCCTGGAAAATCTCCATAAACAGAAACAGCAGCATAATTATCTAAGATAACATCTAGTTCACTAGCATTATGGATGTAATTATTCTCTCCAACAATAACAGTTTTAAGATCCAAGACATCTTGATCCTTAGCAACAGAAGCAATATTGTAATCACCTGAATCTGCAACTTCTGGATCAGCTGAGTCCATACTGCCTGAATCTATACTTTCAGCATCGCCTGAGTATGTATCTTCTGCACTAATAATACTGACTTCTTTAAAAACATTAGCATCAGAACTATTAAGGCAAGAATAAACTCCAAACCCAGCACTTGCAAACCCAAGCAGAGAAATAAGATATTTATTAACCATTTAGTGACAAAAACAAAGCACATTTATAAAACTTTCAATAGAAAATAAGAGTTTAAAAGAAAAAAGATAAAAAAAAGAAAAATAATAATTAAAGGTTAATAATTACTTTGACATGTAATTATTGATTCCCCATACATTGTTGGAACGCCCTTTCACATTGATCATATGCTTCATCTGCTTCTTTCTCACAGTCTTCATACTCTTCTGCAAGCCCAACAGAGATAGCTTCCAATTGATTAGGATATAAGTCCCTTAATACTTGTGCCAATGCTTCAGCTTTATCCTCACAAGCCTCTTGTCCTTGATTAGCTAGTTCAAAACAATTATTGCTTTCATCAAGACATACTTCTTCATCGCCTAAGACTACTCCACCCCATCTTTCAACAACTTCAGGATCAACTTCTAAATTATCTATAAAACTATTACCAACATCAATTAATCCTCTTCCATCAGCTACACTAATTCCACCATTACTACCAGTTTGAATTGCTTCACCTGCAATCGCTTCATCACTACCACCAGTGTTAAAAATAAAAAAACCGATCACTAAAACAGCAATTAATCCAATTGCCACCATTTTTTTTTCACTATTCATCATTTATACCTCTTTTAAAATTATAAATTAACATTAATAAGAAAGATTTAACATTTATAAATTTTATCATAAACACTGTCAACATAAATAAGCAATATCCAAACATTAAAAAAGGCAAATTCATTCTTAATCATCGATGGCTCTAGAAGATTTGAATTGGTTAACTTCACACCATATTCTAAAAGTTGCAAAACTCCAAGGATTTGGCTTATTGAGTAAACTTGCCATCTCCGAAACCGAACGCAGATTAGCAAGAAGATTAAAAATAGACACAAAAAATTTAGATGACAAAAATATTGTCAAAAACCAAAAAAATAGAAGCAGAAAAATTTACACCATAAGAAAACAATTACAAAAAACCACTTCACACAGAATTAATCTTAAAGCAGTATCTGATTTAGAGAAAAAAAGCATTACCCAAATGCGTAAACATAATTCCCAATTAATTAAAGAAATAAAAAATATTGCAAAAACAATTACCGACTCACATAATTTAATTATTTATGAACAACAACAGGTAACACATGATGTTGCAACCGTGATAACATTTTTAGCCCACTTTGTACACATTCTAGAATTAGATCTAAAACACAGTGATGTCATCAGATACATTCCCATGCAATATCAACGAAGATTAATGTTACTAGTTGAAGCTGCTAGAAACGAATTGATAAACATAGAATTAGCTGCTGAAGAAAGCATAGTTAGTGAATTTGATATCCAACACTTTCTAAAAATAAAAGCAGAGTCAAAAATGTTCAAATCCAAAGATATAGCCTCGTTAATTTATTCCAGAACTGTTTCAAATAAAAGATTACATGGAAAATTAAACTCATTAAAACAAGTAGTAAAACAAATTCATGCAATATTTCTTGAAATCCAAAAATTTGGAGAAAAAGATATACATGGAACTTTCCTACCAGAGATTAGTACAATGGCAACTCATGCATCAGTTGAATTCGAATTATTAGAACAACACATGAAACAAGCTATAAAAACATGGCCGATAAAAGCTAATAAAAAAAGTGACATTATTCATGCATCAAAACTGGTAATGAAACAATTAAACTCAATAAAACAAAAACTCAAAGTAGAAACTGAGCAAAAAAAATTGAATTTCAAAAAATCTTACCATGATATGGTTGAATTATCTTATCAATCAGTTGTTCAGGGAATTGACAAACAGATAAATGACTTGAATGATGTAAGAAATGAATTATTAAAAAATATCAGCACAACTGAAGAAAGAGCAGAACGCTTTAGATTAATAAACAAATTCCTATCTGAGTACTATAAAAAAAATAAAAATATGTTAGTATATTTGTCCCAGTTTACAATTAGTCAAAAATTCAGTCCAAAAGACGCAAAACACAAAGACCAAACATTTGCAAAATTTACTAGTTGTTTAGAATCATTTGAAAAACATATGGGTGTATTTTATGATCAGATGAAAGCAAGATTACATAACACAACTGACATAATCAAAAACAGTTTATTACTTCAACAACATCTAGCAATAGAATTAAATTATTTGCAACAACATACAAAAAAACTGTACGCAGATTTGATAAAAAGTCACAGTCAAATTTCAAAAGATGAAACTTCTAAATATAAAACAAAAACGCATGCCAAATTTGCAAAACAGATGCAACAGAAAGAACATGAGCTAAAATTACTCTTAGATAATTTGAAAAATTCAATTGGAAAACAGATCAGTCATTTAATCAAAGAAATTCCTGATGATGAAGCATTGGAACTTACTTTTGGGAAAGCTAATGTGAGAGAATTAAAAAATAGTGGAGCAATTGTTGCAAATACATTAGGTGAAATGGCAGAAATGATTGGCGTTCATAGAAGGATTAGTGCGAAGTAAATTATTGGTTTTGATCAAATATTTTGGGCTAATAGATTTTAATCAAAAGTAAAAAATTCTATCTGAGCGTTACTGGTAACATTTAGTCATTGATTGAACTCTTTAAACCTAGAAAGTGTAATCAAAAATAAAAAGAATGGTTTATCGTATATAGTGCAAATAATTGCTTAAACAAAGTATTAAAAACTCCAAAGAAACCATTCATTTTTATGTCAATTGAAGATATTCCAGAAATAAAAAATTTTAATCCACACATCCCCTTACAGCCTCATTCAATAGGGATAGTGACCACTAGTTTTGGAAGAAAACATATTGGTACAATCTATTGTAAGGTAAAAGAGACTAATTCTAAAGAAGGACAATGGATCATCTATATGGGATCAAAACTTGGCAAAGATGGCATGTCTGACCCAAATAATATGGATGCCTACAAATTAGTTAAATTTAATGAGAGTAATTGTCAGTACGAACGAGTCCCCTATCAATTTGAATAAATTAAGTCCATACTTTCTAGCCACAACACCAAATTAAGTGAAACTAGTTAAATTTATAAACTCAAAACAGTTCATTGTACTTATGACAGAATTGACTTGGGAACAGATACTAGCTCACTTAAAGTATGAAGAATCAGTAGTGATTAAGATAATAAATGCTCATCACGCCACTAAAAATGAGCAGTTAACTAGTCCTGAAAAAAGGAAGTTCAGAGCAATAAATAGGGATGCTAGAACTGCAATCTGGCGCCATCTCAATGAGAAGAAACATGTCTTACATGAACCAATTGCTGCAATAGAATTAGCAGACAAGTATGTCTTAGAGAGGAAGGAGTTCAATACAGCTACAGTTGCATGGCTACTACGAACTATTCTCAATGCAAAAGAATTAGTGCAACGCCAAATAAATTATCAATCAATTTATCGATTAGAAACAATTGTATTTACTGACAATACAATTACAGATATTGGGCCTGGATTTACTATACAAAAAGTTTTCCCCGAGCCAATCTATGCATCTAAACCTAAGGCAATAGCAGCAGCTCGAGCAAAAAACACACCAAATGCATTAACTAAATTTATGAGAGTGACTTATTTAACTGATGAACCACATGGCACGTGGTTTATTACTTTCTTAAACAAAACAGATTTAAGACCTATACTCAGAAAGCAGTACCTCCAAGACCATTTCTTTGAAGTATACTTACAGAAAGCAATTGATCAATCAATAGGTGTAATTAAGGGTGCTGTAAAAGATATTAAAACAATGGACATCGAAGTTATTAAACTGAACAAATATCATATTTTAATTACTTACTGCAGAAAGATATACAAATAATCGTTGCTGCACATTAAAATTGCCCATTGCATTTGTACCTTAATTTGCTCCAAAAAACAAAATTTCTTCTGAACCATAACTTCTAATCAAAAAGCAAACTTTCAAGAACAGGCACCAGTCATCCACAAACTATTAAAAACAAAATATTTTCACTAATAAAATGGCAAGTTACGAAACTATGGTGAAATATGTTGCAATTGCATCAATTGTTGTTGGATTGGGTAAATGTGTTACAATTGCATTGGAAAGTGATTTAGAACAACAACTAAATCAATCAGAGATGAATCCACTTAGAAAACTAAATACTGCAATTGGTTCGGACTGCATTCGTAGGGACCAGGTAACTATCGATAATTTTGATACATATATTGATCAATCAGATGATTGTCCTGAAGATAGAACCTATTTTGGAAAAAAGTAAGTAATTAGCTTATTTCTGTGAAATTGATTGAGTTATTAGTTGGATTTAGCTGTGTTTGTGCAGAAATTGGTTCGTATAATGTATATTACGAGCCGTCTAGTACATATATTATATACCGAACTTTTATAAACTTCAACAAATTCATAGATATATGCCAGATCATCCAAAATCAAACCCAAATCAAGGAAGAATTGTAAAGTGCACTAATTGTAAGGAACTTCAAGAACATCATGCAAAAGGTATGTGTGCCAAATGTTACAAAAAACAATGGGTTTCTAAACAAATCATTACATGTGAAGAATGCAAAAGAACGAAACCACATCATTCAAAAGGGCTCTGTGATAGTTGTTATGGTAGAATCCACAAATATGATACTATTAAACGATATAATATAAGAAAATACTACAACATTTCCCTAGAACTTTATCGCCAAATAACAATTAAATGCGTTAGCTGCTTATTCGCCAAAATTGTTGAACTACATCACTTAGATGGAGACAAAAAAAACAATAATACTAACAATTTAGTGGGGTTATGCCCGAACTGCCACAAAATGATCCATACATTCAAATATTATGAAGAAATCAAATCAATATTAGGCAAAAAAGGGTTTCCAACAGAAAAAATACATCCCTCAAGCTATGTAAAAGCTAGAAAAAAGAAAAATATTGCCAAAACAGAAATTCCAATCGAATCCTAAAACTTCAAAACCTAAAACTTTCAATCATTTTTTGCCATGAATTCGAATCAAAGTTAGAAATTTTGTCGAAACTACTAAAATATTCTACATTTATCAAAATAAGTCATTAATCTTTGATTTTATGCGAACCTTTGCTGCACTCACTTACAGGAAACTAGCAAAAACACTCTAAAAAACCCTGATTTGATAAAAATAATAGGCATATCAGTTACAAAAATACCTCAAAAAAGATAGAAATTACAAATTTAAAAAATTACACACTAAAAAATTTACCAACATGGCTTCCATTTACCAGGATTATCTTTTTCCATCCTAACACATGTATCCCATCCATATTTATCAAACAAAACACCTGTCCAAAGAGAAACATGTGCATTAGCTGCAAGTCCCTTAATTCCATCATCACTGAAGTAAGCTGTTAAAGGAAATCTTCCTTGTAATTCAGATGCATCATCACATCTAGTACCAGCTAATAAATTATTAAAGTCACTTGAAGAAACAACTAATTCAATTCCTCCATGACGTGCAGTTGCAAGTAATAATTTTCTAGAATTTGACTCGTCTGCCTGGCCCACATAAGCCACCTTCGCAACGTCTACATCAGCTGATCCTGCTGTATTTTGCAGAGTTAAGTTATTTGTATAAACATTTCTGTCCGGATAAGGCATTGAAGTGCATGCTTGCATAACTAAAAAACTACAAAAATTTATTTATAAATATTTCTATTCAACAGTGTTGAATTAAACTTACAATCAACAATTAGAAGTTCTCTGCCTAAAACCTTTGATCTTTTTTGCCATTTGACCTGAAATAGTGAGGAGAAATCCAAAAACAGCCCGTATTTATTTTATCCGAACTTTTGTTGCGTTAAGTCATCAAAAAGATGTTGAAAATACAAGAAAACTCGAGAAAGAAAATATTGTCAATGATTAAAAGTTTTATTTTTTAGCTGTACTGAACTTAATATCAAAAACAAAAAGATCCTAAACTAAAACTTCTTATCAAAAAATACAACTTTTCGAATCACTGTCACCACTTACCAAAATGAAGAAAGCTTATTAAGCGAAACAAATTACATTATAACATTAAGTCAAAATCAATTATATCAAGTTGATTCTGCTAAGTACTACTTTAAGGGACTAACAAAAACATAAGCTTTATATACTAGTATCTATTACAAAACATTACCATCCATCACCTCTTTTCCCCAGCCAGAGTGTGTTTACATACTTTGCCTGGGGTTTTATTTTCTTCAACATTTAAACAAAGAAAATTCTAATTTTTATCATGAACTGTACTGATTCAACAAAGTTTTCCCCTGTAAACCCTTATAAAATTCTCGTAGATATTTCAACAAATACACGATATCCTGGGTCCTATTACGACGCAAAATCAAGTCACACAATTTTTCTAACTCAACTAAATTAGACTTGTAAGCTACCCCAATTGAAGTATAACGATACAACATCTCAGCTTCCTTCTTCACCTGTTCAATTTTTTCTTCAGGTCCATTCGCACCTGGTTGCAAAAAATTAACTACATTTGAACTCTTCTGAATTTCTAACACGTTCTCAGTTTTATTCGAAAACAATAAAATATAATTCATAAAATCTTCTCTCGACATATCTTTATTCATAATAATCTACCCTACATAACTTAGTACACTTTTTTTATTTTGAATTTTACGTGCTTTATCGTGCTTCTTAACAACTTCCTTCAACTTCCCTTCAAACATTTGCGCTTGTTCATTTAAGGGTGCTGGATCTAACTTAAATCCAATATACTTGTCAAGTGAAGTAATAATCCCAGCTGCAGCATGACTGTCTGGTCCATTTCCTTGCGCCTCAGCGAACAAAGAAAGAATAGGTATCTTAGAACGCTTTGCAAGCATTGCACCAGTTACACCAACAATAACCCCTTCTTGAAGTGGTTCACAACAACCACTTAAAACTTTTAAAGATTTTTTTGGCATATTTCTACCATGAAAGAATACTCTCTCCTTAGAGCTTGGGCTTCCAACACCTTCTAAACAAATAATCTCTTTTGCTGAAAGTTGTTTTGCAAGATCAAACATTACATCCGCAAGTTTCCACTCATATCCTTTTCCAGGATTGATAGCATGAACAATAATTAAATTATATTTTTTATTATAATGAAGTGAGATTGGTTCAATAACTTCGCCACCGTGAATTGCAATCATTGCAGGAACTTCATCCATTTCAATTGATCCAATTTGTTCTGTTTCCAAATGATCTAGTAAAAACTCACTTACAATAGTTCCAATTAAACCGAAACCTGGAAACCCTTCAATTATTCTAACACCTTTTGGTTTTTTATCAAGAATCAAACGCATCTAACATCACCTATCCAAAAAGTAATATTAAAACTATTTATAGCTTTCTGTTTTGAACAACATAACAGCAAAAGAAAAAACAAATTCAAACTCTTTGTCGATAAGGAATATCACAACGTTCCAAAAATCTTTTTGGATTACAAAACATTCCGTGTGATCCAAAATACGAATCAATTTTTCCGAGAGCTTCAACAATAGAAACATGATCCAAATCATTAAATGACAAACTCCCATCACTTTCCAAAATTTCATCAAAAGATTTTTTTGCAACTGCAAATAAGTTTCTAGAATCTCGATTCAAAGAAACAGCATTTTCATGACTGTAAAACACATCCATAAACTCACGATAAGCAATTGGTCGAATCATAGAAGATGCACCTTTTTTCAGCATCAAAGATGTTCCAGTTGATGCAAGAGATATTTGTCCAACATGAGCATCATCCACTTCACATTTAAACCAATTATTATACTCATCCATTCGATCCTCAAGAAAAGAATGATAAGTCCTTTTTGTGAGAATATTTGTTATGAACTGATTGGCATTCAAACCAGTTTTCTCCAAACCAAGCCGATTGTAAATACTATAAACTGACCCAATACCTGCAACCATCCCCTGGTAATCAGTGATTAAACCAGTCTTCATATCATAATGTAAATTCCCAGTAAAACTTGCAGGCAATCTTTTAAGTTTCTTCCATTGATTTTGCGCATCAAACATATAAAAATTAAAAAAAGACAATCACTTTTAAGTATTATGAATTACATGACACAATTGAGATTACTAAAGTAGATTATTTCAACAAAGTATTACAAACTTCAAACAATGATTCAAACACCTTAGGAATTTCTTCAACAGTCAAACATGAAAACGCAATTCTGAGTAAATTCTCCTCCTTAAAATAAATCAAACCAATACCATATTCCAAAGATAACATAGACCAAACTTTTTTACAATCTAATCCATCAATTAATTTCACACAGATAAAATAACCAGAATTAAATGGCAATACAGTAAATACTTTTTGATATTCTAAGTGAGAATCCAAAGTTTTCCTAACAACAGCATACCTTGATTCCAATAACTCAAATGCCACTTTTTTCTCAGAATCATAAGTATCAGATTGATAAGCTTTCAACAATAAAGATTGAGACAAATGTGAAACATTTGAAATTGAACTTCTAACTAATCCTGCAACTTTTTCCTGAATTGCAGACGCAGTTTCCAAAGTGATAGATTTACCACCTACAACTAATGAACCAACCCTTAAACCCCAGACATAATCTTCTTTTGTTGGACCATCAACTTTAACTGCAAAAATGTTTTCATGTAACGAAGAAAGTCTTGAAAACAAAGATTCCTTCGCAATATTTTCTTCAAAAAATAATCCAAAGTAAGCATCATCGCAGATCACTAACAATTCATTCCCATCTTTAGCATACTTTTCCAGAATTACAACCAGCTCATCTTGTTCTGTTTGAGTTAAACAATATCCACTAGGATTATTTGGGAAGTTAACTAATAAAATTGTCTTCTTTCTTTGTACTAATATTTCCTGCAAACCAGACAGATTAAATTTACTATTCTTAAAAAAAGGAAAAGTGTTCAACTTAGCTCCAGCATTTACTTCAAAAATAAGTTTATAATTTCCCCAAAACAAGTCTGCAACTAATACTTCTTGTCCTTCATCACAGAACAAATCTGCACAAATTTTAATCCCATGTGTAAGGCCACTTGTGATTATTGGCGTTGTGATATTACTTGCATTAATTGAAGGATTTTTTTTTAAAATTTTATCCAACCAAAGTTCACGAAAATTTTTTACACCAAAACTTGGAGCATAAGGAAAAACATTATCGACATGCAAAGACAAATGACTAGAAACTGAATCCAAATTAAAAGCCCATTTTTTATCATCTAAAGCAATTCCGATACTAGCATTGATTTTTGAATTTTTGATCTGTTTTATTTGAGCCATAATACCAGAACTTGGAAAGTAAATTCGCTTTCCACGTTTAGAAAGAAAAGAATAAAACACCGACAACTTTTGATTCAACAAATCATTAATTTTTTCTGCAGCCATCTTAGGTATTTCTGATAAAATCAAAATTCAATAGTATAAAAAACTGACTGATTTACAACTAAAATTGAGTGGTTGTCACCATTTTCAATTTATTTCTTTTTTTTATTTTTACCCAAATTCAATTAAGTCATTCTATTGAAAATTAAATTTAATAAAATTAACTACTCTTTAGGGACAGATTGGTCGATAAGTTTATAAAGTACTCCTCTAATCTAAACACAGCAGATTAAAACACACTAAAAACGAGGAACAAAATGACAAGTTTAACAGAAATATTACATGGTAAAGGAACATCTGAGCATTTCACATCAGCATTTACAATAAAATATGAACCTGAAGGTGCCACAATTGCAGATATAAGTCACAATGGGCTAAAACCTTTTGTACTTGGAGTATCACATGTTGGTCCAGAGATAATTAAAGTCTTACCACACCTTCTAGGTCCAGATTCAATTTTTGGAAAAAAACTAGCTGAAGGAAGACATGAAGATAGAGATCTTTCTCATATTCAATATGGATCAGTTGGTAATACAGCAACACTTACAGCAGTAAGGATTGGATATGATTGTGAAGACCTCTTAATCCAAGTTCAAGGAAGTCCATTTCTTTTAAGACCATTTTATGACCAATGGAATGCAAACCCTTCAGGAATAGGTCCAGTCCCTTTTGATAACGAGAGTTTAGCAGGTCACAGCTACAAAGTTGACACTGACAAATTACTTAGTAACCAAACAAGCATATTAGACGCGTTATCAGCAGGAACAAGAGAAATAGACCATCGAAGATTCTTAAACACAGCATCTAATAATGCAGTTTACAGAGGAGCACTGGCAGCCATGGCTCTTCCATTCACAACCCAAGATGCAGATGTTGCTTACTTTATTCGTAAATAAATTATTTAATATTTTTTTATTATTTTTTATTTTTTATTACTCCCTTTACCTCTTAACACAAACTTTCTCCAATACACTAACTTTAAATAGTCCTTCTCTCCAAAGAATTCACATGGATGAACAAAACAAAACTACAAAAGATTACAATCAACTTTCTTTAGAAATGCACGAAAAACACACTGGAAAATTAGAGATTAAAAGTAAAATTCCAATTAACTCAAAAGACGATTTATCAACAGCTTATACTCCAGGCGTTGCCGAACCATGCAGAAAAATTGCAGAAAACAAAGAGTTAGCTTACAAATATACTATTAAAAAAAATGCAGTAGCAGTTGTTTCTGATGGGTCAGCTGTCCTTGGTCTTGGAAATATTGGTCCAGAAGCAGGACTACCTGTAATGGAAGGTAAAGCAATTTTATTCAAAGAGTTTGGCAATGTTGATGCTTATCCAATTGTTTTAGACACCCAAGACACTGAAGAAATTATCAAAACTATCAAACATATTGCACCTGGTTTTGGTGGGATTAATTTAGAAGACATTTCAGCTCCACGTTGTTTTGAAATCGAAGAACGCCTAATTAAAGAGTTAGATATTCCTGTTTTTCACGATGATCAACATGGAACTGCAATTGTTGTTTTAGCTGGATTAATTAACGCCCTCAAACTTGCAGGCAAAGATTCAGATGAAACAAAAAAGAATTTAAAAATTGTTTTAAGTGGAGCTGGTGCTGCGGGTATTGCAATCACCAAATTATTAATGCAGTTTGGCTGTGAAAATTTAATTTTATGTGATAGAAAAGGCACCATTTACACTGGACGTGATGGAATGAATCAAACCAAAATTGATATTGCCAAAGTTACAAATCAGCAAATGATTCAAGGAACAATTGCTGAAGCTTTGAAACAAGCAGATATTTTTATTGGAATTTCAGCTCCAAATTTAGTTACAAAAGAAATGGTTGAATCAATGAATGATAAGCCAATTATCTTTGCAATGGCAAATCCTACACCTGAGATTATGCCAGATGTAGCACATGCAGCGGGCGCATTTATTGTAGCAACAGGTAGATCAGACTTTCCAAATCAGGTTAATAATGTTTTAGCGTTTCCTGGAATTTTCCGTGGAGTTCTTGATGCTAGAATCAAAAAAATTACTGATGAAATGAAAATCGCAGCCGCGCATGCTATTGCAAATCATATAGAAAATCCAACTGTTGAGATGATAATCCCGTCAGCATTGGATAAAGAAGTTGCAGTGAAAGTTGCTGAGGCAGTGAAGAGTTGTAAGTAAGTAATTACAGTACCAACAGAAAAATGAATAAGATAGTTAAAAAAAATTTGCATTTAATGAACTCTTTTAGTGATGGAGGAATGCTCGATTTACTTAGTGGAGAAAGTATGGGAGGCAATGCTGGCAGATGGCACAAATATCCTTGCGTTGGAGCAAATTTTACATTTGACCCTCAAACAGGTGAGATAAAATATTTTGGAAATTATCAACATGTACCAAATAAATTCAGAATAAACACAAAATCGCACATCTTTAGGTTAGCATTAATTCTATCTCCAGAGATTAGAGACATAAAATATCGAATTATTAACTATATAGATCCAAAAGAAGTAGAAAAAAAAGCTTTAATTAACCTAAAACTTTCAGTTAAAAAATATAATCAAATGTATGGGTTCAGAGAACCAGGCATTTGGAATAGAATCAAAGACCTTTTCTAACAGAATTTCTAGAACACTATAGGTAAAATCAGAGCAAAAGACTTATATATACTCTTAACTAGTAGTGAATGTACGCTGATTTTACTGAATATAAGATAATTACCAACATAAGAAAATGACTATACCAGAAAATACTTCCATAGGTTCAAACCTAGAAGATAGAATCCAATCTTCAGACAAGTCATTTGAAGAAATTCCCATCTGGCTTCCATCTTCTTATGGAGGTTTTGGCGATATTATGGTCACTTTAAAACTTGCAGAAGGACTAAAACAAGAATTTCCTGATAAAAAAGTAACCGTTTATTTTGGTAAAGAAAGTGATTATCAAAAAGTGAAAAGAATCCACCCTGATTTTAACCCAGATGTATTAGAAACAGATTTAAATGGAATTTCTGTAGCACAAGTTACTAGTTCTGAGATACAAGAAATAATGAGTAAAAATTTAGTCGGAATCTATTCACCAATACCTGCAGCTAAAAGGTCACCAGACGAACAATTTTTTATGGATGCAAAATTTAATTTTTACATAGAAGAATATGATGCAAGCGATAGGATTGATTTGCCTATACAAGTGATAAGAAACCAAGTTTATCAAGACGATCTTGGCAGAGAACATTTAGTGTTGCCAACTGGTTTTCAAGAAGATTCAATTGGAGTCCATATTGATTCATCGCTTTTAGATTCACCAAAAGAAGTAACTGTTGATACAAAAATAAAAATGTTAAGTAGATCTGGTTTTAACTGGGTTAGAGAACATATTCCAAACCTGTTAGAATCAGAATGGACAATGGCCTATTATGGTTGTGAACAAGAGTTTAGAGATGGTAGAAATTCATATCTAAGTTCATTAGATAAATCACTTGAAGAAAAAAACAATAAAGAAAGACCAATAGTAGTATTTGATTTTTCACCTCATGATTCAACCGTAATCAAAAGAGCATATAGAAACCGACAATTTAATGAAATATTTCTAGAAGAAGATGGGAACATCACAAAGTTAGAAGGAGAAGATGATAGATATCATCAATTAGCACCAAATGTTTACATCGTTCATGTTGGTCCACAAGAACATGCAACATTTCTTGATTTTTTACAATACAGTGAACTTCCAGCCCAGATCACAGGTGATTGTTCTTTAGCCGAAGCAATATCAATGAACAAGGCATTTATTTATAACGCCCCTGCTTGGAAAGGAAGAGTTCTTTCAGCATTTGTAGATTTAGCTGAAAACTATTTAGATAACTGGAGGGATGCTAACATGATCAGATCACTTCTTGGTAGAGATGAAGTGAAAGAAGAGAACATAAACAATTATCCAGAAGTTGAAAATTTTTATTTAAGCTATAGAACAGAAATTCATAAAGCAAAAGATTTAGAATCCGAAAACTATGATAAAGGAAACTATTCCAGAAAAGCCCAACAATTATTTGGTGAGATATTAAAAAAAGAAGGAAATAAAGAAAGTTATAAATTAACAAGATATTTTGAAAAACATCATTATTCTTTTTCGATGGCTTATCACAAAAGAGCAAAAGGAATAGATAAAGAGTTAGAAATTCTTAAAAGAAAACATGTATTTGGGATTGGTGCAGGATATGCAAGTCGTGCAAAAACTCAAAGAATGTTTGATGATCCAAACTACCACGAAGCACTCCATAAACTTAATCAAGTAGTAATTGACAAGTTAAATATTTCTAGAAATTTAGCGAATCTGATCAGAAAAACAATACAAGAATAATAATAATAACAATAATCTACATCACGCCTTTCTCTAAATTAGCAACAGTCACACCACGCTTAAAATTCTGCACCTGCGGAACTCTACCTTGCGCAAACTGTTTATACAAATTAACTAGATGAATTACATCGCTTCCCTTTTCCAAATCTAAAAATAAACCAGCAACCCCAAGTTTCAAAATATCTGGAGTATGTTGTAGCATTCCAATTGTTTTAGAATAAAGCATCTGACAACTACCGGTTGGACCTTTACGAAGAGGAAAAGAGTAATCTCTTTGATCACGAAGTTGACCATTTGCAACACGCTCATTAAAAGTCATCACAATTGGTCTTCCATGCACATAGTACAATAATCTATTCTTGTTCGCAAATTCACCAATCTCCTTTGAAGTGAGTTCAATTGATGCCACAGCTTTTACAACTGACGAATCTTGCTTTTTGATATATGAAGATAATTGATGATCATTAAACACATTCATTTGATAACCAAGAATCATTGGGATATCAATGTTCAAATTTAATACACCAACATTTTGTACCATTAATGAATCAGGTTTTAAAGTTTTAACCAACTCAGGAATTCTTTGTAAATCTTTATCTACAAGCACCATTGGAGTAAACGCACACACTTTTTGATTATCTCCAATATCAATTGCCCTATTTTTTAGATCCTTAAAAATTTCTTCAGCATTTTGAGTAAATAAATTGTAGTAAATGTAATCAGCGCCAGCATCAAGTGCATCAATTCCACCTTGTTTGGTATAAACTTGTGCATGCACACTTGGGTTTGTTTTAGAATTATTAAATTTATTTTCAGCAAAACTTGGAGCCTGTGCTTCAATTAATTTATTTGAATCAACTGGAACCAATAAATTAAGTAATTTAGAATCCAATTCAGTTCGAAGTTTTGTAATTTCACTTTTAGGTACAAATGAACCATCAGTTACAATGTTCAAATTAGCAACATCAATTGAAAAAATTTGACTAGAATATTTCAAAAGTTCAGTTTGCCAGTTTTCAGTTGTGAATTCATGTTTCTTTGGTGCCTGAGCAACAAAATCTAATTCAAAACTTAATTCCTTATCCATTAAAGAAAACTTTACAGTCGGCTTTAATCCAACTTTTACATCAACATTCACAGTTACAGGCAAAACTCTAGATTTACCAAGCAAAATTCTTCCACCATGGCGACTTAATAAAAAAACAGATGAACCACTTGAAAAGCCAGGTACATGTAATTTAACAATATCGCCTCGCCGAGAATTATTAATACTCACACCATCAACATCAGTAATTTTTTTAACAAAATCCCCTTGACGTTCACCGTGACTTACACATACCACACCATCAAATAAATCCAGATCTTCTTCTAATTTTAAAAATCCACTATTAATTCTTCCAAGATATAATCCTCTCTTAGATGATAATACAGGATCCACTATTTTTGATTCATCATTGAAGTAGCCTTTAGTAAAATTTCGATTAAACGCCATTTTCAGATCATCATAATCTTCTTTAGTTACAGTGATTTCTTTATTTTCTAAAACTGAATCTAATTGTTTTCGATATTCACGAGTCACAGTTGCAACGTATTCTGCGCTTTTCATCCTTCCTTCCATTTTAATGGTGGACGCACCTGACTCAACAACATCTTTAACGTTTTCAATCATACACAGATCTTTTGCGGAAAGCAGATAATCATCACCGTTGTATTGTTTACGGCAACTACTTGCACACATTCCGCGGTTACCACTTCGGCTTCCAATTAATGAAGAGATTAAACATTGTCCTGAATATGAGATACATAAATGACCATGAACAAATACTTCAAGTTTAGCACCAGTGTTGTCAAAAATTGCCTTTACTTGACTTTTAGTTAATTCACGTGCTAAAACAAACACATCAACATATTGCATCCAGTATTTTATAGCTTCAGTATTCATCAAGGTTGCTTGAGTTGAAGCATGCACTTCCATTTTTGGAAAATGTTTTTTGATAATCGGAGCAAAACTTAGATCTTGTAAAATTACAGCAGACACACCTAGTTGACTAGCTACGCTTACTTGTTTTAGAAACGCTTTAATCTCAGAATTTTTAACTAAAGTGTTTAAAGTCATGTAAACTTTCACTTTGTGTAACCTTGCATATTGCACAGCTGTGATTAATTCCTTAGGATTAAAGTTACCTGCAAGACGTCTTGCATTAAATAATTTTGATCCTAAATAGACAGCATCAGCTCCATTTGATACAGCTGCAACTAGTGCATCAAAGGATCCAACTGGTGAAAGTAGATCTACTTGTTTTTTAGCTGTATTTTGTTCTGAATTCATCTATACTACAGAATTGATAACCACTTTTAAAGCTTCGCTGTGATACTGGAATAATAGTAAATAGACAAGACATATTCTAAGACATAATTATTATAAACCATCATCTAAATCTTTATTAATAAAGCTTATACTTTAGAATTTATGCAATTAAATGATAAATATACTTCTGTGTTTAACAAAGTTCCAATTTTTGGAATGATCCATTTAGGTGGAGGAGATAACAATGTTAGGAGAGCATTAGAAGAGATTGCTATTTTTGAAGAATTAGGTGTTGATGGAGCCATTGTTGAAAATTACCATGGCAGTGTTAAAGATGTAGTTGATACATTAGATACAATTTCAGGGATTAATACCAAAGTAAAAATTGGAATAAACATATTACCAAATGGATATAATTTATCCTTTTCATTAGCTTCAGAATATCAAGCAGATTTCATTCAGATGGATTATGTAGCAGGCAAATATGGACAAGATGAGATAATTCTTGGACATTATAAAAAAGCAAAAGATCAACATCCAAACATTATTGTTTTAGGTGGAGTATGGCCAAAATATTACAGCCCAGATCAAGGATCAAATTTAGAAGCAGATATCAAAACCGGGATGCAAAGAGCTGAAGCAATTGTTGTAACAGGTTCAGGTACGGGTAAAGAGACCCCGTTTGACAAAATAAAACAGTTTAGAGAATATCTTGGAAATCACCCATTAGTTATTGGAGCTGGATTAAACCACGAAAATGCCTATAATCAATTGTTGATAGCTGACGGTGCAATTGTTGGCAGTTGTTTTAAACCAGGTAGTAAAACAGACCAAAAAATTGATAGAGTTAAAGTCCGAGACTTCATGGATATTGTAAGAAAAGTTAGAGAGAGTAAAAGATAAATTTCTGAAAGTCACAAATTCTTAAATCAAATTTATTCTAAGTAAAATAGTCTCAATTAGTGTTTCAAAATTTCCAAACTTATTTTTGAATCTTTTGCAAACAATTTTGCAGTCCCACCAATTGGAAAAGTAATTAATGGGTTAGTATGACCAAAATCAACATTAGCAATCACCGGAATATTATCCAATTCTTTTTTACTTTTAATTAGTTGAGTTAATAAATTTTTAGTCACATTACTTGCAGATTGAAACCTACCAATTACAATCCCTTTAACCTCAGAAAAATTTGGCAGGTGAATTAAAGATTGTAAATCTCGATCAAAGGTTGCCACATGTGCTTCATAGTCATCTTCTAAAAATAAAATACTTCCTTTAATTTCAGGCATAAATTCCGTGCCTTGCAACAAATTCAAAGTACATTGGTTCCCACCAATTATAATCCCCTCAGCTTCCCCTTCGTTAATTACCCAAAACCCATCGTTCTTGACAAAGTTACGATTTTGCTGATCTTTAGTCCAAAGATCTTCGCTCCATTTTTTTGAAGCTACAATTTCAAAAGATTTCTCTGACATCAAACATTTTTGAAAATACTCCAGACTATAATCAAATCCTTTTTTCTCACCAAACGAAAAAAATTGAGGTCCAGAATATGTGATTAATCCAGTTTTAGCATAAATTGCGTTTCCTAGTGCAGTGATATCAGAAAAACCACAAAATATTTTGGGATTTTTTTTAATTAAGTCATAATCCAAATATTTCAATAACTGATTAGAATTAAAACCACCAATCACAGTTAAGATCAGTTTAACAGATGGATCAGAAAATGCCGCATGCAAATCATCAACCCGCTCTTGTATCGATGAAGAACTAAAATCATCCTTCACATTAACATTTTTTCCAAAACTCACAACCAGCCCTAGTGATTCTAATTTTCGAATAACTTCATCTTGCAATTCTTGATTAATCCAGTGAAGTTTAAGGCTTCTTGCAGGAGTAAGTATTCTTACACCGTCACCAGGTTTTAGTTTTCTTGGAATCATCAAACTAACTAATTTAATATGTTATATAAAAACATCGTGTGACGAAGACCGGCCAACAGATCCATTTTAATACAAAGTAAGGAAAGGACTTTTAAAGTGTCGTCATTTTTAAGTGTTAAATGAAACAATGTAATCTTTTACAATTATCTGAAGCAGATCAAGCCCTTATAGCAATAGCATCTAAAGCTATGAAAACTGCTTACAATCCGTATTCAAAATTCCATGTTGGAGCAGCGCTTTTATCTACGCAAGGTGAACATGTTGTAGGTTCTAACGTTGAAAATGCCGCCTATGGATCATCTATTTGCGCTGAGAGGTCTGCCATTGTAAGTGCAAACGCTTTAGGAAAACGTTCTTTTGAAAAAATTGCTTTAATTGGCCGTCACGAAGATTTCTCTGCAACTGAGGTCACAGCACCTTGTGGTAGTTGTCGACAAATGCTTTATGAGTCATGTCAAATTTCTGGAATTGATTTAACAGTGATTATGTCTAATACTGATGGGTCAAAAGTAATAGTAGCTAAGATGAGCGAATTATTACCATTAGCTTTTGGTCCAAGAGATTTAGGTATCGACCTTTCAAAATATGGAGGCCAGTAAATGTCAACAATAGATACAATTCTAAAACCGTTTAAGTTTGTGGAGAATGAAGTTGAATCAGTTGTCGCTAAAGTTTATGAGGTCTATCATGACAAAACCGGTGATGACCAGTATGGTCTTTCTGGTCACTATCTCACTGGAGCTTTTATTTACAGCAGCGCTTCAGTAATATTAGACCTTGGAATTAGTTCAGAGTCTGCATTAGCCACAGTGTTTTTTGGGGCTGTAAATTATGGTACAGACAGAAACAACAAGTCAAATAGAAAATTAGATCAAGAAACTTCTAATTCTCCTGAATTAGTCAAAAACAGAATTAGAGAAATAAATAGAACTATACAAAAATTTACGGGCAGAGCACTTCTTTTAGCATCCTTAGACGTTATCAGCTATGAAACAACAAATTATTCAATACTATGCAACTATATACAAAGCCTACCTAACAATGTAGGCAACAATCAAAGTCTTGCTTTCGCTACTCTAGCACTTCCATTAATGACCCTTGCCGCATACACATCTTGCATTGATTCAAACAGGCCTGTAAAAAGTAAACTGGCTGCAAAAATCAAAGGATTATTCCACCAGTCAAAATTAGCAACAGCAGGAGTTAAAGAGTAAAATGTCAACAATAGATACAATTCTAAAACCGTTTAAGTTTGTAGAAAACGAACTACTAACTGCTGTTACTAAAGTGTATAATGTTTATCATGATAAAACTGGCAATGATCAGTATGATCTTTCTAATGCATATTTAGGAGGTGCATTTGGTGCATTCGCATCAGTTCAACTTGCTGAAGGACATCCTGTCATTGGAACAATTGGATCCATTGCAGTCCTTGGATCATCGACTGCAATTGCTTGTATAAAAAATATCAAAATGAGAAAATTAGATCAAACAAATGTTGGTCAATCAGAATCTATTAAAAACTATAAAAGAGAAATGTACAGAAATGTAGACTCCATGATTGGAAGGGCAGGCCTAGCAATAACTACAGCTTACTTGACTAAATACGCAATTAAATATTCATTAAACGATATTGTCACCGGTGTGGGAATGGGAAGTGATCCCAACAATATACAAGACATTACAGTTGCAGCTGGACTATCATTATTAACACTTTATGCATACACAGCAGCAATTGATAATGACAAACCGGCTAAAAGTAAACTAGCATCAATTGTTAAAGGAATGACCAGTCAACCAGAATTAGTTCCAATTAAAATAAGAAGTCAGTAAGCATTAAAAACAATTTGAGCAAATCCAAAAATGACGACCATCGATACCATTCTAAAACCGTTTAAATTTGTAGAGAATGAACTACTATCTGCTGTCACTAAAGTCTACGAAGTGTATCATAAAAAAACTGGTGGCGACCAATATGCCCTTGCTAATTTATATATAACTGCGGCATTAATCTCCGCGGTATCACAAGAGATCATAGCAGGAGATAACCCAATATCATCCACCACTATCATATTCTCTGCAGCAAGTTATAATGTTCACCAAAAAAATAAGAGAATGAGAATGTTAGATCAGTTGGTATCTGAATCAAACGAATCAAAAAAAAACTATGAAAGAGAAAGCTTCAGACATATAGACAAAAATGTTGCTAGATTCACAATGTTGCTCACAGCTGGAGTCTATGGAATAATTGCAACCCACCCGTTTACTTATCCAGATGAGATTCTTAAAATATACTCACATTTCATGGGAGCGTTGACATTAGGTTTTGCTTCTTTATCAGAATACACAGCATCAATTGACACTAACAATCTTTCCAAGAGTAAATTAGCATCAAAGGTCAAGCAAATGAAATATTCATCAGAGTCAACTACAGTTGGAGTTGAAAATTAACATGTCAACAATAGACGCTTTTCTAAAACCATTTAAGTTCGTAGAGAATGAAGTTGAATCAGTTGTTGCTAAAGTGTATAATATTTATCATGATAAAACTGGTGATGACCAGTATGGTCTTTCCAATCAATATGTAAATGGTGCATTCATTTTTTACGCAGCAAAAAAAATTGTTAATGAAGGGATTTCAGTTGAAAATGGTGTAGAGATTGCATTTGGTGGATTATTAGCGGCATCTTGCCATTATATGAACAACAAACATAGAAAAGTAGATCAAAAAAATAGAACCAGTTCAACACCAATTAAGAACTATGAAAGAGAGATAGACAGAATGGTAGATAAGTCAATTGGAAGAATAGCTCTATTAATGACTGCAGATTGCATTCTAGAACAAACAACTGGATACTCAACAAGAGATTTTCATGGTCTTGAACCAGATCAAACTAATTTAACTAACATGTTGGAGATAACACAATTATCATTAGTGGCATTTTATGCTTACACAGCATCAATCGACACCCACAATCTTGCTAAAAGTAAACTAGCATCTAAAGTAAAACAGATGCTGCACACACCAGAACTAACTACAGCTGGAGTTGAAAATTAAAATGACGACCATCGATACCATTCTAAAACCGTTTAAGTTCGTAGAGAATGAAGTTGAATCAGTTGTCGCTAAAGTTTATGATGTCTATCATGATAAAACTGGTGGAGACCAGTATGGTCTTTCAAATTTTTATATACTAAACGCCACAATATTTGGAGCAGCAGCAAGATATTCTGAAAGTGCTTCTGCAATAGAAACAGTTGAGGAAGCCGCAATAATCACTGCAGTATCTGCTATCCATTACTTCAATAACAATCAAAATAGAAAATATGACAAAGAACTTTCCAATTTGGAACAGTTGGCAAAACATCCACAAAGAGAAGCCAGTAGAGTGATCAACAAGATGATAGGTAGATCAATAATCTCAATAATTTCTGGATCAATGATCTACAAGGCACTGGAATATTCAAATATAATACAAGCAAATGTCGAAGCACCAGTTACAATGCCAGAACTCCTCACCGTTATATTCAGCAGCCTATTGACATTCTCAATGTACACATCAGCAATAGATTTAAACAAACCACCAAAAAGCAAACTAGCATCAAAAGTAAAAGAGATGATGCATATTCCAAATCTAACTACAGCTGGGATTAAAAACTAAAATATCAACACTCGAAAATATTCTAAAACAGTTCTAGTAATTTGATTTTCTACTCAAATAAACTTGATTTATTCATGAACGTCGAACAAATACTCTTCTGAAGTGATAACATTTAAATAGATTCTACTTTTCCAAATATTTAATGGTAAACGAATCAGGAGAATTAGTTGGAGTCACAGAATGTAGATTAGAACCACTTCAAAAAGGTCATGTCTACATGATGCATATGTCAAGGGGACTACTCCAAGAAAAAGCAAGACAACAAGGAGCAGCAGGTTATAAATTACATTTGATAGTTACTTCCCACGATGGCGAAATTATTCCAGGAAAGCTCAGATATCAATGGGCCCAAAAGACTTTTGGTGGCGATCCAAACATTGTAGTTCACTCAGGTCACAATTCTTTAGAAGTTTTAGGTTATGGTAATGATTATTCAGGTGATAGATACACCAAAGATTGGGATTTTTGGGGAGAAGTTGCTACTAAAATGTGTGGCCTTGGAGATACTGTAGACTATTTCTTTGGATCCGAAGGATATGTTGATGGAATTGCTAGAGCATGTGGTGCAGAACCAATAGAAATTGATGAAGACCGAGAAGCAATGAGAGTATCAGGTACCATCATGCGAGAACATCCTCATTTCAAATGGGAATACTTTCCAGATGCTGTTAAACCATACTTTGCAAAAAAGGTTTGTATCACAGGGGCTCCATTCACAGGTAAAGCAGACCTAGTTAGAAATTTAGCAGAAGATTTTAGTACAGTAAAAGTTGTTGATCAATCATCAAAAGTTTACAATCCACTTGAACGTACATGCACCAGAGCTGACCTTGAAAAAATTGCAATGTTACATCAAGTTACTGCAGATGCTTTGTTAGAACAAGCAAATAAAGTGATTATTTGTGATTCAGATGCACTACTTACCAGGCTTTGGTATGAAAAAATATTTACAGATGCACCGGAAAGAATCAAAGAATTATCTAACATTCAAAGATTTGATTTGTATGTTTTAACTGATAGTGCCAACATGAACTTTCGTGAATCTAACACGTTTAAATCTGCAGATGAATGGCATGCATTCACTCAAACAATTAAAGGAGCACTAGAAGAAAGGGGCTGGCCATATGTTACACTAGATAGCCACCAAAAAGCTAAAAGACATACCAATGCAGTAAACGCAATTAATGATTTACGATGGATTACTGAAGGCAAAAATAAAATGCGATGGATGCAACGATAAGAATAATCACAAAAACATGAGACAATAAAAATGACACACACACAACCAGAACAAGAATTAAGTCGATATAACAGCAGAAGTATTAAACGCTCAGAAGAAATGTACGGCACTGGCTGGCAAAGTCCAGGTGGCGAAGAAATTGTAGCTTCATTTGCTTCACGTTTACAAGTTGGGCCAGGAAAATCTGTAATGGATATTGGCAGTGGTCTTGGTGGTGCTTTATTTTATTTAGCTAAAGAACATCAGATGAATTGTTTAGGTGTTGATTATTCACAAGTAATGGTAGATCTAAGTACTAAAAAATCAATTGAAAATGGGTTATCAGACAAAGTAAAATTTCGTCAAGGTGACATCACTGAAGTAAATTTAGAACGAAATGCAGTTGATTTAGTTTGGAGTCGTGATGCAATTCTTTATATTCAAGACAAGGAAGCTGTCTTTGCTAATGCTTACAAGACAATCAAATCAGGTGGAGAATTATTTGTCACTGATTTTTTACGAGGAGATAGAGAATTATCTCCAGAATTCAAAGGCTATCTAAAAGACTGTGCTTATCATTTAGATACCTTCTCTGATTATCAAAGAACTTTAGCGGATGCAGGTTTCACAAATATTCGAAGAGAGAATGTAACTCCCGATTTTATTCGCACATTAAGAAATGACAGAGTTCGACTTGAAGCAAAAAAAGATGACTTCTTAACCAGATTTAATATTGATGACTTCAGTTATCTAATGGATCGATGGCAAGGTAAAATTGATATGTGTGAGGCAGGAGAATTACAATGGGGACTTTTTGTTGCAGATAAAAAGTAATCTAAGATGTCAACAATAGATTCCATCCTAAAACCGTTTAAATTTGTAGAGAACGAGCTACTAGCTGCTGTTACTAAAGTGTATAATGTTTATCATGATAAAACTGGTGATGACCAATATTCTCTTTCTAATTACTACTTAACTGCCGCAGTTACTGCTTTAGGTGTTATGAAAATTATTAGAGATGGTATTTCACCAGGAACCATAGGTTATATTGGGGTTGGAGCAGGAGTTGGAGCTATTGCTCACCAGTTAAACAAAAAGAAAAGAAGCTTAGATCAACAAATCAGTGACTCATCAGAGTCCATCAAAAACTATCAACGAGAAGCTATAAGGAATGGTGAAATAATGATGGGAAGAGGTTACCTATTTCTAACAGTAGATTCCATTCTTGAACAAACAACAGGGTATTCTATAATCATAAACACTGGAAATCATCCAAACGAGATAGCTAACTTAATAGAAACTGTAGGACTATCATTTATGACACTATTTGCATACACAGCAGCAATTGATAATGACAAACCTGCTAAAAGTAAACTGGCATCAATTGTTAAAGAGATGATCCATCAACCAGAGTTAGTTCCGATGAGTGTAAAAAGTCAGTAATTATCAAAAAATATAAATTAATTAAATTTACCTGAAATCCTACTTCTTAAGGTATCGCATCTTACTCAAAAACTTCTCACTGATATCTTCAAAAAAGATTACTTCTTGTTTACTACTAACTTCACGCAATTCAATTATATGAACTTTCTTTTCATCATGCAAAACGTACCCATAACTTTTCATCTTAGGTAAAAATGCATCAATCTCAGGGTTATATAAATACTCATCTCGCCAAGTACCAGTATTAATAATCCGACGACCACGAAATGTATGAATAGTACCAGTGTGGTTATGTCCGATTGCAAAAATCTGAATTGAACTCTTACGCAATTTCGCCCTAACCTTATGTAAAAAATCTAAATGAAAATTACGCTTCATAAATTTAGTTACATATCTTGTAAAAACTGATGGATGAAAACGCCGAAGTGGATCATGCCATTCCACAAATTGAGTATAAAAAAATGATTTTAAGACATACCAAATAGTTCCAAACATTAATTCAAAACGTAATTTACGTGGAAGTCCAGCAACTGAGAACTCTCTTGGGAGCAAACGTTCTAAAACAGGATATCTCTCTTTATATTCCATATAAAACTCATACAAAGCATTATGTCCCCAAGGAATCATCAAAAAAGGTTCAGGAAAATGAATGTTTCCTGGATGTACAAATTTTTCTGGATGTACTTTGAAATAATAATCCATTTGTGATCCATGTTCTACAAACAGCAAATTATCTCTAAATTCAAATCCTGGATATAAAATTCTAGTTTGAAGTGATAAATCATTACCTGCAATTGCCTTTGTGATTGCTTTTTGAACTAAAGGAAAAAACAGATCATAATCATGATTACCATAAATAAAAATCACTCGGTTATCAGGACGGAGTTTTAGGAAAAGAGTAATTATCTTAAAAAATTTAGGATGTGCTTTTTTAATTAATCCAAATTTTTCAACAGATCTCTTCTCTGTAAAGTGTCTTGGATAACTACCATCCTTTAAAGGACATTTAATGAAATCAAAAGTGTCGCCATTAAAAATCAGATCACAAGGATTTTTTTTAGCATCATCAAATATTCCCTTTAATGTATCACAGAATAAACCTTCTTCAAGAAAGTCATCACTACGATTCCCCCCTCCAAGTTCAGTATCTGAAAACAATAAACTAAGTCTCATAATAAGAAGAACATTTTAGTGCTTTTTAATAATTTTGATTTTTTACTAAGATTAAATCATAAGACCCATTAATAAATAATTCAAATTTTCACAAGAAAGCTTTTTAAAGTACTTCTAACGATGAGTACTTTAGAATGGTTAAACGAAGAGCGAAATTTGTAAAAGGTTGGGGAGTTATCCCAGAAAATGGTGGAAAATTTGTCAAAGACACTGAAGCCATCAGAAAACAAAAAGAAAAATATACTCAAAATGCTGCAGCAGCAACTGAGTAAATTCTTTAAAATAAAATAAATAAAAAAATGCCTAGAAATTATCAATAATTTCTGGCACCACTTATGTGGAAATAATTTTTTTCCTTCTTTTTTTTACACACAGATTAACATTAGCCCATAAGCTGTAGAGCAATTGCCATTACAGCTAGAGCAACCAAACTATGTAATGTGTTCAAGAAGAATAGTTCAAATGATTTCCCTTCCCAAAGTACAGAGCCAATTTGTGTTGTTGCGATCATTCCAAGCCATAGTAAAAACACCACAACCAATGCTGCAGGGATACTAGCTGCACCAGAATATGCTAAAAAAATACTCAAAACACATGCCATAACTAATTGTGACACAAAGCCTGTGACCATTTGTTTTGCCATTCCCTTCTCTTTGGATTCTTTCATCTTCTTCTTACTAATTCCAGCAAGCGCCATCCATTTATTTCCAAAGACATTTGGTGAATACCAAATCATTCCAACAAGCATTGCAGCAATTGCAGCAACCAATACTCCCAAAAAATTTATTCCATAAAATCCCATATATATCACCTCAATGAATATTTATAATATTAGAAAATAGAATGAGGATATAAATTCTTTGAATTTCATAATATACTCAAAGTAAATTTTATATACTAAAAGTAATATGTAATCCAAAGTACCTGAACAAATAAAAACTATCAAAAAAATCAAAAGAGTTAGGTAAGAGAAAAAATTTTTGGAGATGAGAAAAACATGGAAGGAACAATTAAGTGGTATAACCCAAAGAATGGCTATGGTTTCATAGCAGGTGAAGATGGAGAAGATTATTTTGTCCATTTTACAGCAGTCCCACAAGGGATTAAAATTTATCCTGATGATCAAGTATCATTTGAAGCTGTTGAAACTGATAAAGGTAAACAGGCTCAAAATGTCCAAAAAATTGGCGAAGCAGTACCTAAAACAGATTCTGAAGAAAGCACTGAACCTGTACAGGCAGCGGAAAATACTGAAGCTGAACCAGCAACAGAAAATAATTCTGAATCAAGTTCTGAAGAACCAGTAACTGAGGAAACTACAACAGAAGAACCAGAAACTGAGGAAGCTACAACAGAAGAACCAGAAACTGAGGAAGCTACAACAGAAGAACCAGAAACTGAGGAAGCTACAACAGAAGAACCAGTAACTGAGGAAACTACAACAGAAGAACCAGAAACTGAAGAAACTACAACAGAAGAACCAGAAACTGAGGAAGCTACAACAGAAGAACCAGTAACTGAAGAAACTACAACAGAAGAACCAGTAACCGAGGAACCTGCAGCAGAACCAGAATCTCCAGAAGAGGAAAAGCAAATTGAAGAAGACGTGGATGCCGCAACTGAAGAAGCAATCAATGCCGAAGAAAAAACTGAAGATCCTGCTCCAGTTGAAACTCCAGCGCCTTCAGACACAGATAATTCAACAACTGAAGAAAAACAGGAATGAAATTTTTTTTATTTTCCTTTTTTTTATCAAAAAACAATCATTTTAAACATAAGATATATAATAAAAACAGATTCTAAAGAATTTAATCATAATAAACTAATAAAAATATTGGGGAACAAAAAATGGCAATAGAAAACGGAAAGAGAGTAAAAGTAGAATACACAGGAACTTTAGACGATGGAACAGTATTTGATTCATCTGAAGGAAAAGCACCATTAGAATTTACTGTTGGTGAAGGAAAAGTTATCAAAGGTTTTGATGACGCTGTAAAAGAGATGTCTCTTGATGAAGAAAAAGAAATCAAGATTCCAAGCGCTGAAGCTTATGGAGATATCAAAGCAGAACTTGTTAAAAAAGTTCCACGTGATCAACTTCCAAAAGAACAAGAACCACAAGTTGGAATGATTCTTGGTGTTGGTATGCCAAATGGTCAACAAATTCCAGCAAGAATTACTGAAGTAGCTGACAACGAAGTTACAATTGACTTGAACCACCCATTAGCTGGTAAAAATTTAAATTTCAAGTTAAAAGTAGTTGGTGTTGAATAAATTTCACAAACCAAAATACTAACGCGTAGGTCCACTTGCCGGACTCTATAAAAAATCAGACAACTTCAACTAGCATTTTTGTTTTCACCAGAAAATAAAAATACCCGCGTAGTTGAATGAAGTAGCCCGGCCTGACCACCGCCACAGTATTTGAGATTAATTTTTTTCTTTTACTTTTTTAACTTTCTAAATAATCAAAAATCACAGTGTATACAACACCGCTAGTTTCGCTGCTCCAATCTCCATAATACAATCTCAAAGTTCCATCCTCATTTTCGATAGCTTCAACATCAGCACCATGAATTCCAATGTATCCTTCTTTTTCCCAACTTACACCATCAGAACTTGTTGCCAAAAAGATTTCTGAATGAGAATTATAAAACATCACATATTGCCCTTGTGCTTCCCAATACAAAACTTTTGGTTTTAAAATTTGAAAAATATCCTCAACCTTAGTTGCCTTAGCTTCCAAATCACTATAAACAATTGTAGCAGTAGATTCACGCTCCCAAACTAATCCATCTTCAGAATAAGCTGACCAAATTTCTCCGCTACCAACTTCTTCATTAGCACTTGACTCTTCATCAAAATACATTTGATACCCAGTATCAATTTCAATAACTGAAGCTGAGATAATACTGTAACCATCTCGTGCACTAACAGCCAAGCCTTCATAGTCTGCATCAACTCCGTTAACAATTAACGAACTGTCTAAATCTCCAAACTCACTTTCACTATTCTGGTCAGCATCATTTGGATGCCATCCATGAAATACTCTCACAACATCTCCAAAGTTAAATGCTCTTGGCGCACCAACCCCAAACGCTTTGCTCTCTGACATTAATTCCCAGTTCAATGCATCAGTTGAACTATATGCATAACTTCCTCTTGTAACATCTAACATAGAATCAATTGAATCATCAAAATGATGCAAATACATTAGCCAAGTTCCATCTTCCAATTTCACAATAGTAGGGTCTGCGAATCCGCCAGTGTAAAGTAACTCAGCTTCAGAAATAGAATATTTTTGTTCTGAACTTTCTTCAAATTGAATTTGATTATATTCGTCTGGGTTGTTATTACTAGAATCAACCATTACTCCCATACCTTGAATGTCAGCGTTCGGGTCAAATGCATCAAGTGGTTCTTCGCCAATATTTGGATTATTATATTCAGGGACTTCTTGCATATCCTCGTTAACAATTTCAGCTTTCTCTTCAATTATTTCTACTTCAGAACAAGCAGTTAACATTAATAATAATGACAATAATACCAGTATAATTTTCCATCCCATAAAATGAGTAAATATTTTTGCTATAAAAAACTACTGGAATAATCATTTAAAGAAAAAAGAAAAAAATTACAACCTAAAACAAAGCATTAAATAGCCCAAAACTTTCTTTTCTTTTTATGACAAAAGGAAACATTCATCACCACCTTCGAAAAAGGATTCTAAAAAACAAAGAAACTTTTCCGCACAAGAATAAATACAAACGTTTTCTTGATCACATTATTTACGCAATTGGTGTCGCTGGACCAATTTTTACTTTACCCCAACTTTACAAAGTTTGGATTGAACAAAATGTTGCTGGTGTTTCTTTACTCTCATGGGGAGGATTTCTAATAATCGCAATAGTTTGGTTACTGTATGGAATCGCACACAAAGAATGGCCAATTATTGTAACTTATTCAGCTTGGATTGCAGTCGAATTCCCATTAGTTGTTGGGATATTAGTGTTTGGTTAAATTCTATTAATGGTAAACAAGCTCACCACTAATCATTAAATTACTAAGAACTGATCAATAAATTCAATGACTAAAATCAAAAAAGAAGATGTATACATCAACTTATTCATGGGTACTTCATATCAACTCCAAGATCCACAAACTGTTGGTGAGTTACGAAGTCAATTGGAGCAAATTATTCAAGACCTTCCACATGATAACAAAGCAAAAATTTCTGAAGTTTATCTAAAAGACAACAAGTTAGTGTACACTCTAAAAGATGGAATTATCGAATAGAACAGATATCTTATTAAATGGGCCCCTGCATTTTAAGATACGTGACACAAGAACTATTAGAAACATTATGTGCTGAAGTTGATTACCAAATTTTCAAAGAGAATGAGTATTCAACTAATAAAATTCTAAACAAACATCAAATTCCTAAATCAGATCCAGATAGAAACAATCTTGAGACATTTGTAAACGAATATGCTGCCCTCATTCAACAGTATAATAGTCAAAAGAAAAAACTTAACAGGCCACAAGATTTAGATTTAAACCTTGGTCGTATTGCTTGGAATAGTGTGTTTGGTTCTATGTTAGGTGGAATGTTAGTTAAAGATGCTTATGCAGCAGCAGTAGGCGCATTAGCTGCTTTTGCAATCACAACATACAATGAAGCAAGTTCAACAAATATGAATTTAACACCAGTTTTCTGGGGTGCACTTGTAGGTGGCACAGTTGGAGGAATATTTGATTACAACAACACAGAAATGGATATAGGAACTTATGTTGGGGCAGGTATTGGCACTGCCTTAGTACTAGCAGATCAGTTTAAGAAAAGATCAAACAAAAAACCACAGCTAAGCCTTACTGAAGTAAGTCAAAATTACAATACTCAAAAAGAAAATCTAATCAAATTAACAGCAGGCATTATGAATCAATGATTATTTTGAGCATTTTCTGTTTAAAGCCCACAATTTCTCAATAAAAAAGTTATTGTGACCAGAAGGACCATCAAAAGCTAAGAGTTTTTGTTACCGGAAGGTTCTTAAATGGGCCCCCACATTTCTATATACATGGTAGTCCTCTTAAAAAAAAAGTGTAATCGATGTCGAAAAAATTATGTCAAATGCAGCAAACGCCAAGGTTACATCCTATGTTATCCTTGTCAAAAACCACAATTAGATGTGGAAATTGAAGACAAAACAATGAAAAAACTTTTTGATATCCCAGAGGAATTTTACAAAGAAAATAGCTTTTTATGTGAATTGAAGAGCAAATATATCAGGTTCGGTTCCCTTTCAGAAAAGCAAATTGCAGTTTTTGAAAAAATCGTTGGTGAACTCAAAGAAGAGATGGGCGAAGAAACAGAAAAGAAAGAAATCAATGTCCAAGATATTGAATTAAGTGACCGAGCTTACTAAAAAATTTTATTATTATTATTATTATTATCAGCTAAACTATCAAATTCAAAAATAAAAATATCAACAACAGATCACAAGACCGTTGAGATAACAGGTTAAACAAATATGGAAAATAAAATATATAAAAGTAAAAGTAGTTCTAGTAACAAAAAAACAAGCAGCAAAAACAAAACCCAAGTTAGGGTTCATAAAATTATTGCAGATTCTGGTCTATGTTCAAGGCGTAATGCTGAAACACTAATCACATCAGGCCGAGTAAAAGTTAATGGTGAATACGTTGAGATTGGTCAAAGTGCAAATCCAAAAACTGATAAAATCACAGTTGACGATCAACCACTAGAACAACAAAAAAAGCGTTATATTATGATGCATAAACCATTTTCATATCACACAACTACTAAAGATCCTTACACTCAAAACACAGTTATTTCAATTCTAGAAAAAGCAGGCATTAAAGAGCGACTCTACCCGGTTGGACGTTTAGATAAAAATGCTAGTGGGTTATTACTTTTAACAAACGATGGTGATTGGGCAAATAATGTCATTCATCCAAGTGTCGGTTTTGAGAAAGAATATCATGCTAAAACTAACAAAGCTTTAAGCACTGATCAAATGAATAAAATCAAAAAAGGGATTATGCTTGATGACGGTCCAGTACAAGCTAGAATAAAACCAGTATCTAGAGGATTTTATTCTTTAACATTAAAGGCTGGACGACATAAAATTGTAAAACGTATTTTCAAATATTTTGATGTACATGTTACTGGATTAAAACGAGTAAGAATTGGTCCATACAAACTTGGTACATTAAAAATTGGTGATATTAAAGAGATTAAACCCGCAACAATTAACCAAACAGTTGATGGAACAAAACACAATCATAAAACTCACTTCTCAGACATTAAAAACAGATTCAAAAGAGAAAAAGACAGATTAAAGACCAGAGAAATGGATCGAATTGTTAAAAAACCAAAAAGAGCACATCTGAATAAAGTTTCTCCAAAAATCGATCGTGACTATACCAAAAGAAGACGTGACCGTGAACGGGGAGTTACAACTGCAAGAGAACCAAGAGCACCTAGACATTCAAGAGGAGCAAGGTTCGAAAGTGAAAACAAAGAGTATACAACCAGAGATAAACGTTACAGTGTTGAACCTACAAGAGCACCAAGAGAAAGAAGACCTGCAAGAGGGTTCAAAGCTTTCAATAAGGACAGCCACAGTTCTACAAGCCCAAGACGTGCAGCAGGTTCAGTTAGAGACCAATTAAATGATTTTAAGAAAAGTTTTGGTAGATCCGATAGATCTCCAACTAGAAGAAACAGTCCATCTCATGGTTTCAACCGTTCAGATGATCGTCCAGCATATAGTAGAGATCGTCAATCAAGGGGTTTCAGCAGAGATTCTCCTGCAAGATCTTCAAGAAGAAGTAATGATTCGCCAAGAAAATCATATTCCAATAGAGGATCAAGTTCTAGTGGATTCACTCCATTCGATAAAAATAAACCAATTAAGAGTGCTGACTTTCGTGAATCTAAAAGAGACAATAGTGACAGGGTTCCAAGGAAAAAACGTGCTCCAGTTGATCGTGTTTATGACCAAGAACCTTCAGGGCATTCTAAAGATCCAAAAAGACTTCATGTAGCAAAAGCTTCCAAACCATTTGATTTGAAGAAAATGCTAAGAAAAGTTGGTAAGAAGAAAGATCCGATGAAGGCTAAAAAAGGCGCGAAGAAGCGTTGGGCTTGATTCAATTATCTGAATCAACATTGCCCCAATCAAACGAGTCCCAATAAAAATCAGGCATTTTATCTACAAATTCCCTGACCATTTCAATCTTATTTGGTCCAGATTCATTTGCAATCTCTAAGATATGTTCATATCTTTTTTGATTCATTCGTAGACCATCCTTCTGCATTTCATCACTTGAAGCAACAGACCTAGGTAATCTTCGTTCTTCAAAATACCTTAGCATAGTTTGCAAAGTTTCCTCTTTACTTGAAACAAAATAATCAACTGTCCCATCAGGCATATCAAGTCGCTGCTGACTTTCATACAAATTTGTAGCAATTGTAAAAACTTCACTTTGCAAATCTACTAGAAAAACATAAACTGGATCATTAAGTGGTATTGCTTGCAAAGGCCTATGTTTATGGCCTATATTATCCAAAATCCTACAATATGCTGGAACTTTCTCGCCCCTATCTTTCATTCCCTCATACTTACGTTGTCCATCTAAAGGAAAAAAATCCCCAAGTCCAATATCAGTTAAATCCAAAACATCAGGACAATCATCTGAAAGTCTCATAATATATTCTGTTCTTTTATCATCGAATTTGTTATAAAGTTCTTCCTTTCTTCTAGTAGTTGGTGTTACATCATCCATCTAAAAATAAGCAGAATTGTTTTATATAAGTATTTCTAAGCTTAAAAATAAGATTAAGTGAATAATCCTCCTAAAAGTTTATAACTAGGGGTTTCGTCAAGATACTGACACACAGCTTAACTAACATGAAAGAAAACAAACAAACCCAAAATTTATACAACGTTCTTGGCATTCAAAAAAACGCTAATCATGATGAGATTAAAAAAGCGTATAGAAATCTTGCATTAAAATATCATCCTGATAGAAATCTAAACAACCCCTCTTCTGAAGCAAAGTTCCGACAGGTAACAAAGGCTTATGAAACGTTAGGTGATTCAGACAGCAGACAAAAATATGACAAAAGTCTAAGATCATATACTTATATTGACGATACTGTAAATCAAACTTGGACGCCAAGACCAGAACCTACCAGGTCAAGAGACAGACCAAATTTTTTTGATAAACAACCAGGGTCTGTAACAGCAGAATATAGCTTCCAAATTACTGAAAAACATTTAGCATTTCTAGGTGTAACAGTCTGTACTTATTTAGGCCATGCTTTAGCAATTAGAAAAGGCTTTGACTCCGCTGTCTTTAATTTAATCAATCCAGACTTTATAATGAACACTTACCGCGAAATACAAACTAGCAAACCTGAACTTGCAAATTCACTAACAGGAATACTGGGTGCTGGTACTTTTTTGGTAGCTTCAACAATAGCTTTGAGTGCAGTTATGTATGGAGAAGAACTTTATGATTATTTAGATTCTAAATTATAAAATAATAAACAATAGAATTAGCTTACTTAAACAAACAAAAAAACAAAAAATAAATTTAATTCTCTCCTAAATAACCTTCATAAGGATGAGCTTTACTTTGCATATCAAAATATTTCTTAACCATAGATTGAAGATTAATCACCCGGTAATGCAGGCCATCAAAATAAGTAGATTCAATATTTGGTCCCATAATTTGGGCATACCAAGTAGACATTTTTTTAATCAGCCAGCCATCACCCTTAAATTTTCTTTGCCAATCAACATCCACGATATAATCAATTTTAACTTCAATCCTAGCATTGGTTAATTGTTTTTTACGACCATCAACATCAACTTTAACTTCAGTCATATCCCAAACATGGATGTGAATTAAAATAGTATACTTAACAAAGTCAGTTACATTTTTTAGAAAATCAATTTTAATCTCTTGCTCAGCACCTTTGGGAGATGGAATTTTATGTTTATATTGTTTTTCATGAACTTTATACCCATAATTTTTTCCCCAATCAATTAAAGCAGCATACAAAGTGTCAAAATCAAATAGTCCGTTATAACGAACCCTCATTGAAGGACCACTCTGGTTACTGTAGGGAAAATTAGCCATACTAAACATGAATAATTCAACGTATTTAAAGTAAACGATTTTTAAGAATAAAAAATAAAATATCTAATCAACAACATTTTATATTAAACATGTAAATTTGATTAAACATCACACCCACACCACAATAAAACATTTAAAGACATAAATCTAAAATTTCTGAACAACTATTAAAAATTAAAAAAATAAAAATCATATTAAGAGGCATTATGGTAAGAGCAAGGTGGAGTTCCAGAACAATTTTTCTATTCGCAGCAATTGGTTCAGCTGTGGGTCTTGGTAACTTATGGAGATTCCCATACCTAACACACAAATTCGGTGGTGGAGCATTTCTAATTCCATACCTAATTGCGCTTTTAGTTCTTGGTACACCATTATTAATTTTAGAATTTGCTGTTGGTCAAAAACTTCAAAAAGGTGCTGTTGACGCATTTAAAACAGTTCACCACAAACTTTCAGGAATAGGTTATGGAGCATTAGTTGCAGCATTCATTGTAGTTACCTATTACTCGGCAATTATGGCTTGGGCCTTAGTATATTTTATCAACAGTTTTCAATCAAAATTACCTTGGGCAGTTGACCCTAGTGGATTTTTCTTCAACGGAGTTCTTCAAATATCAGAAGGAGTTGGAACATTTGGCGGAATTAACTGGCTTCTTTTCTCTGCATTAGCTGCAGTTTGGATTACAATATATTTCTGTGTTCGTCGTGGAGTAAAAAGTGTTGGCAAAATTGTTGCAATTACAATGCCACTCCCAATAATCTTACTTGTAGTACTTCTCTTAAGAGGGATTACTTTAAATGGAGCAGCTTCAGGGATCTGGTATTATTTAGCTCCAAATTTTGCAGCTTTACTTTCAACAGATATTTGGATTGCAGCAGCTTCACAAATATTTTTCACACTCAGTTTAGCTTTTGGAATCATGCTTGCTTATGCAAGTTACAACAAAGAAACTCAAGACATCTTAGGAGACGCATATATTACCGGCATTGCAAATTCAGCAATTAGTTTATTAGCAGGTTTTGTAGTTTTTAGTGTTCTGGGGTATATGTCAACCACAACTAGCTTGCCAATTGAAGAAGTTGTAGCAGCTGGCCCAGGTTTAGCATTTATAGTTTTTCCTCAAGCCCTCTCACTTATGCCATGGGGAAATTTTTTCTCTGCATTGTTTTTCTTAACATTGCTTACTCTTGGAATTGATAGTGCTTTCTCCCTTGTTGAGGGTATTAACACTGCGATAATGGATAGAAGAACAAAAGATAATAAAAGAAAAGATCAAAAAACTTTGAAACGAATTGCTGCAATTGTTTGTACATTAGCATTTTTGATGGGGATTTTATTCACAAGTAGAGCAGGATTATACTATTTAGATATCATTGATCATTTTATCACCAATTTTGGATTAATCATGTTTGGAATTTTAGAATGTTTAGCAATAGGTTGGGTTTATGGTGCTGAAAAAATGCGAAACTACATCAATTCCACAAGTACAATGAAGCTTGGAAAATGGTGGAATTACGCAATCAAATACTTTATCCCTTTAGTTCTTGGGGTTCTAATTTTGGCTCAATTATACAAAGAAACCCAGGCACCATATGAAGGTTACCCTGCTTGGGCAATTTTAATTGGTTGGTTAAGTGTTGCAATTCCGATATTAGTTGTTGCAGGTCCGTTGCTACTGTCTAAAAAGGATGTTAAAAATGATTCCAAGAAGGATACTAAAGAAGATCCAAAAAATGACACTCAAGAAAACACTAAAGGTTCAACTGAAACCAGCAAAAATGTAGTTGAGAGTCCAAAAATAGAGACTGCAAAATTACAAGAATCAAATAAAATATTGAATGATACAAATCCAAAATCAGCTAAGCTTGAAGAAAAAATTGAAGAAAAAAAGGAAGACAAGGAAGAAAAGGAAAACAAAGAAGCTGAAGATAAATTAGCTGAAGAGTTATTGAATAATCCTGATAATTTAGAAAAGTTAGAATTCGACGAAACAATTGAAGCTTCAATAGCAGCTGAATTAAATGATGAAAAATTCTATGAGTTCAAAAGAAATAACAAATTAAAGAGAACTGAAAAAAAGAAAGCTCAAGAAGTTTCTAAAGAATCAGAAGCAAAAAAAAAAGTAGCAAAAAAAGAGAATATTAAGGTTAAACCTAAAACTAAATCGAAAAAAGCAAAAACTACAGAATCCAAGAAAAAAGTCCCAAAAAAGAAAGCTGTTAAAAAGAAAAAAAGCACTACAAAGAAAAAATCTACAGTTAAAGATAAAAAATAAAACTAATGATTACTTTTGTAAACCAATTTCTAAACTATTCGCTCTGCTTTTAACCTTTGATGCCAAGAGTAACAATCTTCTCTCAGCGATATTAAAACTTTCACCACAATCCCAAGAACAAGGAAAATGACTGAGTAAACAAATATCTTCATCTCTTTTTGAAATATCTAATAAGCGTAAATCAATCTTATTTTTCAGACTGTTTTCTTCATGATCAATTGATTCTAATTCAGGGTTAGAATTTTCAGGGCCAAATCGGTGTAAAAAATATTCAATACAACATTTTGGATATCCAAGCAGTTCCCCTAGTAATTGATCATTTCTTTGATGTTCAGATAACGCAGCTAATAAAGAACTTTTTTCATCTTTTGCGATATAACAAATGATTGCACCACTACGTTTGTCAGATAAGTCTACTCTTTCCCCTTTGTTAGAAAAAGTCTCTCCTGTTTCTAAATCACTAAATATTATTTTAAATTTGGATTTCACTAAAAAAAGATTATTTCCAGAACAATAATTTTCAACAGCAGAGATTTCATTTGAAAAAAATAATTGCCTCACAACATTCTTTTCATCACTTTGTAAATAGACAATTTCATCAGCTTTCAATTTAGAACCAAATACACTCACCAGTTGATGATAGTGTTTATCATTTAGCGACATGTTAGGATAGTATCATTAATCATTTAATAAGTTTTATATCATTTAAGCTTAGAAAGAGTTTACTAAGTAAGGTTTAAGATTAGATTAAGATTAAGAAAAGAAAATAAAAAAAGAAAATGATTAAAAAATAAACCAGCAATAAACCAACGATAGATCAGCAAATATTCACTCAACTAACAATCAAATCCCGATAGATTGAAAATGGATTTTGCCCATCAACAATCAATTTTTTCACCAGATTATACCCTTTATCATGAATCCCATTAGCAGCAGGTAGTGTGGATACAAAAGCGCCAGCAAGCCCTGCGATATCATTATCTCGAATTACATCCATCCAAGCAAAACTAAATGAGTATGCTTTAGCTTCTTCTAACGCAGGGTCATCAAGGGTTTTGCTAAGAACGTGACCAATCTCGTGTCCAACAGTTAACATAACTGAAGCCAAAGATCCTTCAATTACAAATATCTCTGACATTAATCCGAGTTGCCGCCTATTGTAGGAAACTCCAACAACGCCTGGCATTGGACAAATCTTTCTAAACGCTGCAACTGATAATACTGAAACTTTAATGTCATCTGGGAAAGTCTCACCCATTAATTTTTCAAAGGTTTCTTTGATTTCACCCTCTATAACTGTTGCTTCTCCAACAAAAGTTCCACCAAATTTAGGATTAATGAACTCAATTGGATTAAAATCCATTTCAATATGTGTTAAAGAGGAATTACTACCAACACTCATTAAATCCAATGAAGATTCTTTGCCTCTTACAGCATTTGGATTTGCCCCATAACTTAACATGATATTCGATGCATATCCTGGATTCATTCCAATCATATTAGCTCCAGCAGATAATCCTAAATCAGAATGTGAATAAGCCATACTTAAACTTGACTTTGAACTAAAATAAGAAGAACTAAATGATGAAATCGATCGCGCTAAAGACGGTGCCTCAGCAGTTGATATTGAAGGACTGTAGAATGAAGAATCCGAAGACGAACGAACTGAACTTGCACTATAGGTTACAACAGTGGATTTATGCACTGAAATTTCTAACTTAGACTCACTCATGTACATTCTAGTAGATTCTTGCGACCTGTATGTACTAGAGGAACTTTGTGACAAATATTTCATTATTTAACTAAGAAGAAGAATACAGCTAAAAAACCTTGGGATAAAGTGAGACAAATAAGTCAAGAATACTCGCGCATCCATAAATCACCAAGATTCAAAAAAATCCCAATATTTTTAGAATTCCTAATATAATCCCAACAACTCCTAAAATAATTCCGGTAAATCCAAGAACATTTACAATTTTATTCCAATTATTCTTATTCACCATAAACACAAATATCACCACTATATACATTTGTTATTAAAATATCTGATAAAATAAACTATTTAATAATTTCATATATACCAAATATATCGTTATATACATTGCACAGCAGAAAAAATAACTCAAGAGATAAACTAAAAAAAGAAAAAAGAAAATTACTCAACTACAATTTCCAGCAGATAAGTTGTCAAAATCGCATCAACAAACAGATATGTATCTGCTTCTGTAAATGTGTAGCTATAACTTTCACCAGATTCTAACATACTACTTTTAATTGCTGTATGACTTTGTGTACCAATTAACATAGCTTGAGAAAAAGTTCCTTCCCTAGCATTGGCAAATTCCACTGTATCACCAACTGAGATACTTAATTCATCTGGCTCAAATCCACCGCTTACAAATTCAATTACATGATCAGCGGAGCTTGAATCTTCCACTACTGCTTCTTCAAGTTCAGAACTTTCTTCTTCAACAACTTCTTCAGTTTCAGATTCTTCTTCTTCAGCAACTTCCAATTCTTCTTCAACTTCTTCACTATCTTCTTGAACAACTTCTAACTCTTCTTCAGCTTCAACTGTTTCACCAGCATCTTCCCAGATAGATTCTTCAATTTCAGGAGAATCAACTGGAGTACAAGACCCAAGTAACAAAGCTATTGTCAACATTAAAAAAACACTACTAATTAATTTTACTTTCATATGGCACCTCAATTTGTTAATATAAATAAAAAATAATAATCAATAAATCTATTGAAACAATGCTGCAATGTCAACAGCAGCAAGCATCATAGAAAGTTTCATTTTTCTCCAAAATCCATCTGCTTCGTAATCAACTTCTCCAGTTGTGAGTCCATCACGAAGGGATTTTCCAAATGCTTCACCTGCATTTTCTTCTATAAAGGATTGTGAAACCTGAATTGTATAACCAGGCTCTTCTATAGCCCCACTACCAGCAGTTGTGATTATTCCAGATTCAACAATGATATGATAAACTAAAGAATCACCATCTGCAAGAACAATTTGAATTTGTAATGTCTCATCACTGATAAAAGGCTGAAGCATGTTTGGAACTTCCTTGCCTTCAAATGTTGCAAGTTCTGACTCAAACTCATCAGTAAAACTTTCAAATCCACTGTTATCATCTACAACGGCAAAAGCAAAACTGAAGATTAAGCAAAACATTAAACCAAAGATAATTACTTTATTTTTCATATTATACCTCACTAAATACATGTACATTTTTCACTAGCATCAGCTTCGCAAGTATTTCTCCCAGCATCAGCAAACAAACATGTTTGAGAATAACTTTCACAAATATCATTACAAACACCTTCTTCATGATAAACAGTCGCTGAGTTTAACCAATCAAGTAAATCTGAATAACTCCAAAGAAATCCAGTGTATGCTTCTTGAACAACAACTGTTGCAAGTTCAGCGTCTGGTAGTACAATTTTAACACATTCATTTTCAAAGCAACCATAACTGTCATCAGCTGGGTTACATTTTAAGTTATTACAATCATTATCAGCGCAATCAATTAGACCGTCTAAATCGTTGTCAACTGAGTCTCGGCATCCGTTTGCTGAAGATTCAGAGCAAGAGTATGTGTTTTGTAAAATATCATCTGGGAAATAACTTACGTCAGTACATTGGTAGTATGTTGTATAAATAGCATCACTTTCACAATAGGATTCAGACAAATATTCAGCATCAATACAGGAATCTTCTAATGTCACATCCCTATTTCCACAATAACCATCTATTAAAGGATCATCACCATCTGTATCACCCCCTATATCACCAGCCACAGTTCCAGCTGAAGAAGGCTCACCAGATAAATCAACACAATATGGTTCACCCATGTCACCACCGCAACCTTTACCACATTCGTAAACTATTCCCTTTGGTATATTACCATCACAATAAGTTTCCAATAAATGAGTTCCATCAAGACACTCATCCCTTGCAATAACGTTCCCATCAATATCTTCAAGTCTTCCATCATCTTCCAGTACTAAGCCCCCATCAGTATCTTCAAAACAAGTTGGAACAATATATTCTCCTGTACAAACATCAGAACTACAAACCGATTCAGATTCCAAAGCACAAGAATAAATTGAATCCATAAAGTTACCAGATCCACTATTGCCATCTCCCATCATATCACAGTAAAAATCATAATCAGTTGAAGAGCAAAAACGATTTGATGTGAAAGTTAAATCCTCTTCTTCAGACGATCCAGTGTAAAATCCATTAGTAGAGTTAATTACTACATTGGAATCAAAATCAATCTCACTTGAAACAGAAGTACCTAAAAAATAAAACCCGTTCTCTGCCCCTACGATGTAGTTATTTGAAACTGTAGTATCTGCATTCCAACCAGTAAACTGGATACCAATACCAGCGTCCTCATCAACCCAAAAAAACTCATTTGAATCAATAGCAAACTCAGCACCAGAATCTGCAGTTTGCAAAGAGATCCCATAGTTTTCCATATCTAAGAAATAGTTACCAGAGATTTCATGACTACCAACAGGATCATAATAATTTATCCCTGAACCATCATCCTCAAAATGATTTCCTTTTACCTCAGTTCCAGAAACACCAGAATTAAAATCGATAGCAATACCAGCAAGGCTGATATCTTGTCCAGAATTGTAAAAATAATTATTCTCAATTAAGATATTACTAGAATCATCAACAATAAAGATTTGATATACGGGATCAGTAGATGAAAATACTGAATCTGTTATGGTTAAGTCTGACACTGCATGCAAAGTATAAATATCATTATTTTGATTATCTGAAAAATCATCTACACCAGAAACAGTTACACCATCTCCAGATGAGATATACATCCCCTTATTATTCTGTGATATACTGCCACCACTAACTTGCAGATAATTTCCTTCATACACGTAAATTCCCCATAAAAAATTCTCAATGTGACAGTTTACTATATTCACATTTTCAACACTAGAAACAGTTATCCCAATATCACTACCTGAACCAGATATACTGTAACCTTGACAATCCAAAGTTACTCCATCAGTTACAATACTCAAACCAGAAGATGAACAAACCATATTACCATCCAGAGTAGTATCTTCACTAATTGGTTCACTACACTCAACTGTTGTTTCTGAAGCTCCAGATTCAGCAGCACCACTAGTTGGTTCTGACGCATCATCGGCTGTAGGATCATCACCTGACGTATCTTCTGCTGCTAACACAGTCCCACTAAGCACTAAAGAAAATAACACTAACAACACCACAAAATATCTTAACCTTACCATCATAAAGAAACAAGCATTATTGATATATAAAGATTACTTTAATTCACCAAACTAAACATAATTTGTATTCAAACATCACACTCAAGATCTATGCTTACGAAACCTATGCATATAAAGCCACATTATCAAAACACCAAACAACAACCCTTGTAAAAATCCATTAATAAAATTCTTTGAATCCAAAGAGATTCCTAAATTTGAAAATACTTTCTCAACAAGTCCAGAACTTGCCTCTGGAAAATACATATTTAATTCACTCATCTCCAAAGCATATTCATAGTAGAGTAAAGCAGAATATGGACTTTCACTTTTCAAATTTTCTGCAAATAAATAATATGAATAACCCAAAATTGGAAACTGCCCTTCCTTAGTATTTCGCAGTAATGTTCTAAGAGCAGCCTCTTCTTTACCAACCAAATATTCCTCAGGCACCACTGTACCAAGACCAATACTACTAACAATAGACGAGCTTTCAGCTTTAGCTTGAGCTGCCTGAACCAAACAAAGTTCAAAGTCACCAGCTTCCCATGCATCTTGAGCTACATTAATTTTCTCCCCGATATAACCAATATCATAACCTGAAAAAAATAAAGTAGCATATCGATACCTCTCTTCAGCTTCCAAAATTTTTGCATGACAAGCTAACTGCAATGCATCTAAACTAATATCCAACTCCTTACCATCCATCTCAAAAAATTCCATCCAAGTAATTGCTGACATTAACCTCTCATTTGCATAACTCAAAGCATAACTACTATTTTCAGATAAAGCAATCTCCATATATTCGCCAGCTTCCCGAAGCCGCTCTTTAACGACCATCTTAGTTTGCAAATCTGAAATTGTCAATAACTCTTCAGACTCTACTACTTGCTGCAAATAAGAAACATTTTGTGCCAATTTTTCAACAAGCAAGGATCTTTCTACAGGAGTAAGATTATAATTTTCATAGATTTGATAATTCAAATAAACATTTAATCCAAAACAAGCACTAGCAGAAGCATAAAAATTTTCATCCAACCTAGCTAACACAGACACATTTTCCCGACTTTCAATTTCCATCAACACTTCTTCAGGAATATCCAAAAGATTTTCACTATAGCTTTTTTCCAATTGCTTCAACAAAGATTCACTTCGAAAACATAAGTTATCATCCAAGCCTTTCATAATCTCAATATAACTTTCATCAACTTTGAGTTCACCAAGTTCAATTGTATAATTCTCACCAGTTAATTCAAATAACATATCAGATAAATCAACAACTTCAGTTGAAGAAATCCCCAGAACATACTCAGAATAATCACGCAAATTTAGTTCAGGTGAACTAGTTAATTTTGGAAAATACTCTGGATAGATAGAACTCCAACTAGCAACATTACTTTCTTCAGAAGTAGAACTTATAGAGTCAGATTCAATTATTTCACTAAGCGCTCCAAGTGGAACTAATACTCCATCTAAATTCTCATCAGCTGCAGCTTCAATTTTACTTTTCACTCCCCCAACTGGACCTACAGTTCCCCCAGAGTTAATAGTACCAGTTACTGCAATAGCCTCATTATGTTCTAAGTCCATTACTGCAATTGCGGTTAAAGCAGCTGTTGCGGATCCTGCACTAGGTCCTCCGATAATTGCAGTATCACTACGAATCGTATAAAAAAAATCATAACGGTCGCAATTTAAAGAAAAATAATCACAAGCAATATCTTTTGCATATCTAGTAGATGCTTGAGTATCAATTTTAGTGAGAGGAGTTGTATCTAAAAATACCCGACCACTACCTTCGCGCAGTTCCAAAAATAAATCAGCAGATTTTCCAACAGTAGTGCCGTCCTCTAAAGTTTGAACTGCTAATAATTCAATATGCCTTTCATCATATGGACTAGCTAAAATTAATGAAGAACAAAGTGTTAAAACCAAACATAAAAAGATTAAACAAACTACAAATTTTTGAAACTTAGAAACCATACTAACAATTGGCAATCAATGGTATTTAAACATTATTCTTCTACTGACTATCCAGAAAGAATTTTGCCAATGATTATGCACTAGCAACAAGCATCAAAATTAAAAAAACGCAGTAACAACAAAGATACATCAAAATATTTAATAGATAAATTCTACTTTCTTTATTTGACGCATATCACGATATTTTAAATGTAATTTCTTAGTATTTTTTCCAATACCAATCAACACAATATCTTTACCCATTGCTTTAACTCTAAAAATATCCCCACCATAATTAACAGTGTCTCCTTTGGAAAATCCAGGTAAACGAAACAATGCAGTTAATCGATAAGCATCTTTACCTTTAACCTGAGTATGTAAACTAGAACTATATATTAATTGACCACCAAACTTCTGTTGTAGACGCTTACCAATCGCCCGAGTATAATCATTATCACTGATGAAATAATCCTTTCCATTTTTAACCTTTCTAACATCACTTACTGCGATATGCCCTTCACCCAAATCCTTTTCTACAAATGCTACAACAGCATCATTAATATTACGAATCTGTAATATGCCCTCAAAATACCTTGAATGTTTTCCTTCTAACGATCTAACCATTTTATTCTTCAATCCCCAATTTTTCTAAGATTAAATCAACTGAAAAAGGCAATAAATCTTGATATTCTTGACCCATACCCAAATACAAAATTGGTTTACCAGTCACATAACAGATACTAAGTGGCGCACCACCCATTTCATCAATATCTGCCTTTGTTAAAATAACTCCATCGATTCCAAGTGTAGATTCATATTTCTCAGCTTGTTCAACACAATCATTCCCAGTAATACTTTCACCAATAAAAATTTTACAATCAGGTTTTGCAACCCTCATCATTTTTTCAAGCTCTGCCATTAAGTTAGTATTTGAATGTAAACGTCCAGCAGTATCAATTAAAACTACATCAATATTATTTTTTTCAGCATATTTTTTAGCATCAAATGCCACCGCTGCAGCATCGCTCCCATAATCATGTTTAATTAATTTTGTTTCTAATTTATCAGCATGATCTTGTAATTGATCAATTGCAGCTGCTCTAAATGTATCGCCTGCTGCCAAGACAACGCTAAGCCCTTTGGATTTTAATAAATGAGTTAACTTTGCAATAGTTGTGGTTTTACCACTCCCATTAATTCCAAAAAAGATAATAGTGTACGGTTTTTCCTCTTTTTTAAATTCAGCAATTTCAGCAAGTAAATCCTTTGTATCAATTGACAATATATCTCGCAGAGTAGTAGCCAAAACTTCTTGAATTTTTTTAGCAACATCTCTTGGGAGTGGTTTATCAACCAGTTCCAAAGAAAGATCAGATTTAATTCTATCAATAACTTTCACAGACACATTACTCTCCAGCAAAACAATTTCTAAATCCCAAAATAACTCTTCAAATTTTTCTAAATTAATAGTTTTAGTAGTTAATTTTTCTTTAATCTTAGAGAAAAAAGATTTTTTTTCAGCTACTGGTTCTTCAAGAATTTTCTTCTCTTCAGCTTTAATTACAGATTCAGACTCAATTGCTTCAATTGTTTCAGCTGATTCAATCTCTTCTTTAGTCTCTGGAACTACTTCTTTCACAGTTTCTAAGATCAATTCTACATTCTCTTCTACTGCCTCTTTATGTTCTTCAGAATCAATTTCTTCATCAGCATCCAAATCCAAAAGTTCAGCTTTGCTTGGTTCCGGAGCAATTTCATCAGCAACCTCAACTTCACTAGCATCTTTTGTTTCTTCTTTTGACTCATCTAAATCCAAAGAAAGTAACTCATCTGCTGTGGGTAAAGATTCCCCAGATTCGTCAACCAAATCAGCAACTTTTTCTTCGACCAATTCTTCAACTTCAGATTCAACTTCAACAGCATCAACTTCTTGTAAAACTACTTCTTTATCATTTTCTTTTTCTTCAAGAACAACTTTATCATCTTCAGAAACAATGGATTCATCTGATACTTCATCCAAAATTTCAGCTTTACTTAGTTCAAGTGCATTTTCATCAGAAACTTCTACAGGCTGCTCTGTTTCTTTTGCTTCAACTGATTCAACTTCAGCTTCAATCTCCTCTTCAACCTTTTTAGAAAAAATAGAAAATGTTTTCTTTAATTTATCCTTTAATTTTCCAAACATCTTCAGTCTCTCCTAGTTAGTTTTCAGTGTGAATTTTCAATATAAACATGTAACAATTTTTTATTTTAATTAACCCTAGCATTAGATTCTTCCATCTCAAGTTTAGTGATAGTTTCCAAAATAGTATTAGAGATTGTTTGCATTTCTGTCTCAATTAATTTGCTCTGATGCATCATCTTAACATCATGACCTTTAACCATCTCGATAACATCAGCAATTGGTTTTTCAACAGTAATCCCATTTCCGATATTAACAATAGCAACACTTGAGTCATTTAACTTTGTTTTAACAAAAATCCCATCAGCAATTGGTGACAATATCTCTGTCCCATTTTCGGTTATTCTTAACTCATCAAGAGCATTCACAGTAATTGCAATAGTTTCTTGTTTTTCTTGAATTTCTTCAAGTTGTTTAGAAAGATCCTCTAATTGTTCTTGCATCTGCTGAAGTTGCATTATTTGCTGCATATTATCCATATTAAATGACTGATCCATACTAGTATTTTAACATAGATCATTTATAAAGACTTGCTTTCTTTTTTAAATGAGCCTCAGATTTAACTCCTAGAAAGTAACTATCAGGGAAATATTTTTAAAAGATGTTCTAAATCCGACATTTTATGTCAATTATTCCATTCACAGAGAGATATATATTTGAAATTAGTTATGGTATAGCTGAAACTCCAAATCTTTCCTGGGCTGCAAACAAAGAAGCAAAATCAGATAAGGTAAATATCCCTGATCTTCATAATGGTGGAACAATAGATGGCCTACTAACTGCACTTAATCAGATTGACGAATCAAGATTGGCTGGAAAGTTACTTCTAAAAATTCACAACAATGGAAATTTAAGAGATTTGAGTGACGTAATGGATGGCACAACTTGTGGAATCCAAGAATATTTGACTAGTTTAGATTCTTTTAATGGGGCAGATGGCACAGCAAATTTCGATTGGGAAAAGAGAATGAGATTTGAAGTCCAAGATGCCATTGCAATAGTTGAACAGCTTAAAAAAGGCGGAATAGATCCAAACGTTACTGAAAGATTAGCATATAATCTTCTTAGAAAAAATGAAATTGACCCATTGACAGGATTAAACACCAAATTTGGTTACATGCTTAAAAAAATAAAACGTGAAAAAAAATTATTAAGAGATAACTTACCTGAAGGAACCAAACATTATTTCTTAACCGCAGATGTCTGTTCTATGAAAATTGGTAATCAAAACATTGGAGAAGGAAATGTTGATTTGTATTTAACTGCTGCAGCAACTGCATTTAGAGATTCTCTTCGAACTAGTTCATATGAAGATTTAAGTTGGGATGAAGATTCAATTAGAGATAAAAATCCAAAAGGTTATCGTAGAGGCGAAGATAAAAGTAGCGAAAAAGAGAGAAACCATAAGCTAAGCAATATATCTGACATCATTTTACCTGGCCTAAAGGAAAGAGCAATTAATTTAAGACCGAATGGATCAGGTGGAGATGAATTAGTTGCAAGCATATATACCTCAAACGATCCAAGGTCAATTGAAGTTATGGTTGAAAGAATTAATAGAAATATGTACAAAGCAATGTGTGAAGTTCAGTTAGGAGTTTCTAACAGATAATCTATTTGAGAAATTTAAATAAAAATTAAAAAAAACAAAAAAACAAAAAAAATATTAAAACATAAAATACCAAAAATCAAATTTTCTTCAATAAAGATTCTAATTTACTTTTATATTGAGCTTCTACTTTAAGAAAACTCAAATCTTCGGAAACTGCCGCTGACTTAGTTAAATACTCAGCATTCACTAACATTAATTTTTTAATATCTTTCTTGAAATGAGCAATTTCCTTTGCCACTAGAATCTTAATTATTTCCTTTTCCTCTTTTGTAAAAACCATAAAATTAAACAGCCATTTAGACTTTATAAAAACATCGAATATCTCTTGTAACGAATCACCTTAGAATAGTTTTTAAATGAGCCCAAAATCAACAATATATGCTAAGCAAAGTCCAAATCGCAGAACTTGAAAAACAACAATACCGGATGGTAGGAGACCACAGTGCAGTTAAAGTATGTGGATGGACCAAAAATATGTTAACTGGCAAAGGTGGATGTTACAAGTATAAATTCTATGGGATTCGTAGTCACCAATGTATGCAAATGACAAGCTCCATGCACTGTGCTAATAGATGTACATTTTGTTGGAGAGGAGAAAAAGCGCCAGTTCAAAAAAAATGGAATGGAGTGGTTGATTCACCTGATGAGATTATTGAATTATCTAAAAAAGAACATACAAAACTATTATTGGGTTATGGTGGAAATGATAAAACAAACTCAATGATGTACAAACAATCAAAGGAAGTACGTCACGTTGCACTATCACTTACAGGAGAACCAATTGCGTATCCTAAGATAAATGAATTACTTGAAAAATTTCATCAACAAAAAATTTCCACATTTTTAGTAACCAACGCTCAGTACCCAGAACAGATTGAAAAAATCAAAAATATCACTCAATTTTATATCTCAGTTGATGCACCAAACAAAGTAAAATTAAAAGAAATTGACAGGCCTTTATTTCCTGACTTTTATGAGAGGCTTCTAAAATCCCTTGACTTAATGAAACAAGCAACTTACCGGACTTGTATCAGGTTAACATTAATTAAAGGTCAAAACGATTTAGATATGGCAGGATATAAACAATTAATTGAGAGAGGTAGTCCAGACTTTATTGAAGTTAAAGGATACATGCATGTAGGAGCATCTAGAAAATATTTAGAAAGAGAGAATATGCCTATGCATTCTGAAGTAGATGATTTTACCAAGGAATTAATTGAATCATTAGACGATTATGAGATAGTTAGCGAACATACTGCAAGTAGAGTTCTTTGTTTAATACACAAACGTATGAACAAACAACAGTATATTGATTTTCCAAAATTCTTTGAAATAGTAAACAATGATGGGATTGCCAAAACATTGGATTATAGCAGTGATAAGATGACCCCAAATTGCTAAAACAAAAAATAAAAAAAATCCAAACACAATGACTAACACAAATATACCAAAACATATTGCAATCATTCCAGATGGCAACCGTAGATGGGCAAAAGAAAAAGGCCTAGCTGCAAGTTTGGGGCATAAAAAAGCATCTGAAGCTGAAAAATTAAAAAAATTATACTTAGCTGCAAAAAAACTAAAAGTAGAATGTATCACTCTTTGGGGATTTTCAACAGAAAATTGGAAACGTAGTGAAACCGAAAAAAAATTTCTATTCGACTTGTTTACAAAACTGATAGATTCACTTAGTTCAGAATTACTTGAAGACCAGATCAGATTCATCCATATTGGACGACGGGACAGATTACCAAAAGAATTAATGTCCAAAATAAGTACACTTGAAAATCAAACCTCATCTTTCACAGAGTTTACTTTATGTTTAGCCCTTGATTATGGTGGACGCGATGAAATAGTGAGGGCAACAAATAAACTTTTAGCAGCAGGCAATCAAGTTACAGAAGAATCATTGACATCTGTCCTTGATACCAAAGACCTCCCAGATTTAGATTTAATTATTAGAACCAGTGGAGAACAACGTCTATCTGGTTTTATGCCATATCAAAGTGTATATGCAGAATTACTCTTTATCGACAAATATTTCCCTGACTTTTCAGTTGAAGATTTAGAAAATGCAATTAACAATTTTGGGTCACGTGCCAGACGCTTTGGAAAATAAAGAGATTAAAGAGAAAAAAAAGGAAGAATACTTAGAAATTTAAAAAATTCCAAGAGAAATAAAAAATAATTAGCAAATCACTTCTTAACAGTATTTTTCAAATACTCATTTAAAACCTTAATTGTATCCAGGCGGTTATGAACTTTAGTAATTTTCCGAGCAGCCTTTTTCATTTTAAATGCGTCTTTAATCCAAAGTGAAAACTCATTATCTTTACCAACACCATAGAGTAAGAATTCTTCATTACTCATATTTTTCAAAGATGAAACTAAACCTTCTAAATCTTCTATGATAGTTCCATCTTCAAGCTTAAAGGTGTTATATCGAGTAATGTGTGGTCTTTTCAGCATATTTTTTGTAGAGATATTTAATGAGAACATTGAAAGTGATACTTTTTGCATGATTAAAACAGCAAGGATCACAATTACTACATAAGCAACTAATGTCCAAAGGTCAGTCCCAAGTTCTACAAATCCACTTTCAAAAATTAATGATTTCTTAAGTAACTCACTTGATAACATATAAGGATTAAACATCAACAGATCCCTGATTGATTGAGAAAATGTTTCAATTGGTAAAATCAAGTTTGATAAAAAAGCTGAGATTGAACCAACTGAGATAAACCCAATAGTAAGTCCTTCTTGGGTCTTAAAAATATATCCAAGTAAATATCCAAAGAAGATGAAAAACGTGATTGTGAGTAATAAGATAGTAAATGTTACAGCATAATTATTCATCACCGGAATCTCCAAATAAAATATTGCAGCAACCAAAACAACCGCAACTTGAAAAAATAGAATTGAAAAATTAGTTCCAAATCTTGCCAAAAGATGCATTAAATTACTTGTTGGGCTTGTATTGTTTCTAAAAAATGCTAAAGATTGTTTTTCAATATTAACCAAATTACTTGAAAGCATCATTCCAACAAACACAATTAATAACATTAGATAATATGGAAACATAAATAATGACTTATCAGAACTTGATACAATCTCATTGAATTGAATTTCATATTCATTTTCTACATTTTGACCAGCAAGTGCACTGATAGTATTAGCTGATGTTTTAATGTTAGCTAAGCCAGCAGAAATCTCATCAATTTTTGATTCAATATCTGATATACTAGAAGCAATATTATCACTATTTGAAATCAACACATCACCACTTGCAATAGCCTCATTCAATTTTAAATTTAAAGATGACAATGAAGCCTGAAGAACTTCAATATTTGCTGTAATGTTATCAGAATCAATAATTGCCTCCATCGCATCATACTCGGTTTCTAATGCAGTTTCAGAAACGACATAACTATCAACTTCACTCATTAAATCTTCCAACTGATCATACAAAACTTCATAATCAGTTTCAACTAAATCAGAATTAACTTCAGATACTGACATTTCAAATTCAGCATCAGTTAGATCCAATCCCAATTCCCCTGCAGCTGAAACAGATTCACTTGATGCAGATTTGATTGTGTCAATACTTGGATCAATAGTGTTATCAATAAAATCTCCTGCAGTATTAGCAATGGATTGAACAGAACCAATTTCAAGTCCTATTTCTTCAATAATTTGTTTTATCTTTTCCTCAGTCATCTCCTCTGACTTCCCTTCAATTTTTTGTCCAACTGAAAGCATGATCGACTCCACAATGTTTATCCGAGATTGGTCTACATAAAATACTACTTGCTTTTTATCAGAACCACTATCATCAACAATTTCTACACCAACATCATCTGCAACATCAACTAAATCAGATAGATCATCATCCAACTCTAACTCATCAGCAGAACCAGGGAAATGTAAACACAAATTAACTTTCGAAGATTTCATATCTTCAATACAATCATAAATCATAGTGTAATCAACTAAGCTATAACCCTCAGCAACCAAACTTTCTGTAAATTCATCAGCTGTTCCTTCAAGATCACTTGTATCCACAACTCCAACTGAGAAAGATATTTCCTCACTAGAAGAAAATGTGAACAAGATCAGAGCAATGATAATCATAGGCCCAATGAAAACTGTAAAAGCAGAAGATTTAGATCTAAGTAATAATTTGAAATTTTTGTATAAAATTGTAAATAACTTCATTTTGGACCTGCTCCATTTTCTTTATCATCCACATTTTTAGTTTCTGATTTACTAGTTGATTTGCTAGCTGATTTTTTATGCCGTCTTGATTTTCGATGTTTTGTCTTTTTAACTTTAGCTTTATGTTTATTCTTAAATTTTTTTGGATTACGGATCTTATTTTCATCCACATTGATTACAAGTTTAGAATTCTCTATCTCTACAAAAATCTTATCCAAACTAGGTTTACTAATTTCAATCTCCAAAATTTGCTCATTTTGGATATCCAAAATTTTCATTAGTTCACGAATCACAGAGCTAGTATTTGAAGTATCAATTGTAAGTTTTTTATTTTTTGAATTCCAATCTTTTATTGATTTATCAGAAGTTTTCTTAAGTGCAGTCATAATCTTTTTGTAATTTCCAGGTTTTGATTGTAAGAAAATACTTTCTTCTAAAGAATGACAAGCCTTAATCTCACTTGGAGAACCATTAGCTGCAACATTCCCATCTTTGAATATGATCAACCTGTCACAAAGATCTTCCAACTCACTAATGTTATGACTTACAATAATGATTGTAGTACCTTTATCATTAACCTCTTGTAATATTTCCCATATTTTTCCACTCAAAATTGGATCCAGATCTGAAGTTGGTTCGTCAAGAATCAAAATTTTAGGGTCATGTATTAATGAACATGCAATATTTAGTCTTTTTTGCATTCCACCAGACATACATTTTGCAATCACATTTTTTGAGTAATCTAAATCAACTAATTTCAACAAACTTTTTGCATTTAATTCCAAAGATTTTTTTGGAATATCATAAAGAGATCCAAAATACATCAAATTTTCCATTGCAGTTAAATTAGGATAAAAGCTAGGTTTTTGTGAAGCAAACCCATACATTTTTTTAAGAATTTTATTATTTTTAAACACCGAAACCATAGCAGTATCATCAATACTGTTTATCAAATGTTTATCCCTAAATAAGATATCTCCTACTTCAGGTTTAACAAAACCAATAAGCATATTCAAAAATGTTGTTTTTCCTGAACCACTTTTCCCAATTATTCCTAAAATTTCAGAAGATTTAATCGTAAAACTCACATTATTAAAAATGAATTGTCGACCATAGATTTTAGTCACCCCTTCAATTCTAAACAAATCTTTTCTTTTATCAATTACCAAGATAATAATTAATGTTTTACCCTTTTTAAATCTAGCTAACTATTGAGAAGTAACTACTCATTTATGCAAAAAATATAATTAAAAAGAACAGCTGATTAAGAGATAGATCATGGCAATGCGAGGAGTGAAACTTAAACAAAAATAAAAATAGATAAAAAAAATAAAAAATGTAATCAACAATAAACAATAAACAATTTTATGATGTTATGATTTTAAAAAATAAAAAACACAGATTACTCCAAACAAGAATAGTATAAGTAAAATCCATCATCAAGGGAACTCACTCGAAGGTGCGCTTCAACCATGTTTTCCTCAGGCAGAATAATGATCTCATCCTGATTAGGTAGATCTTCATAAATTCCATCGCCTTGAGCTTCTAACGCATGATCAGGATCATCAACAATAACTTCAACCAAAGCATTTTCAAAATAAATGTCAAAATCAACAATTTCTATATCATCACCTGACTGTGAACCTTCAAGAATAAAGTGCACATAATGATTACCTTGTTCCATGATAACCCCAGAGTAATCAGACAAAAATAAATTGTTCAACAAAAATTCATCATTATATGAAGGCTCAAATAATAATCCAATTTTTTCATTATTATAATACTCAACCCCTGAAGGTAATAAAGTAACTACTTCTTCAGCATTGCCAGCACCAAAATTCTCAATTCTGGTAAATTCTATAGTGATATAAGCATCATCGCATTGCTCTGACTCAAAAGTAAATGAATCCTTCAGTTGAATTGTAGTCACATAATAGTTTGACAGAAACAACACTAAAATAAAAGAGAACAACATTACAAGACCCAGTATCATAAAAATTGTAATTTGCCCTTTTTTCATATAATCAGAATTATTTAACAGTTATTAAATGTATCAATTAACTTTATATAAAGATATAACTGAATCACAACATGGAATTTTCCAAGCTATCAAAACTATATGAAAAATTAGAATCCACCAGTTCAGGTAATGAACTTCGTCAAATTCTTTCAGATTTCTTTAAAGAAACATCTAAAAACAATGTAAAAGAACTTCCAACAATTACTCTTTTATCTCTTGGAAAAATAGCTGCAGATTATGAGGAGACTGTACTTGGAATTGCCGAAAAACTGATTTTAAAAGCTATTGCAAAAGCTAGTAATAAAGGTCAAAAAGAGATCACCAAATTAATGCAAACTATGGGCGATGCAGGACTAGTTGCTGCCCAGGTTCTAAAAACAAAAGCTATGACTTTGGTTCCAACAGGATCACTATCAACTGAAGAATTATTCAAAAACTTACACAAAATAAAAAAAATTCAAGGTTCAGGTGCACAAGACAGCAAGGAGAAAATATTAATTTCTATGCTCCAAAAAACAACTGGCAACGAAGCAAAGTATCTAACTAGAATCATCCTTGGTAACATGCGCCTTGGAGTTGCTGACATGACAGTCCTAGATGCATTATCAATTTGTTTTACAGGTGACAAATCCAATAAAAAAAGATTAGAACGAGCATACAATGTTTGCCCTGATATTGCCAAAATTGCAGAGCAACTAGCTGAATATGGAATAGACAAAATAGATGATATCCCAATTAAAGTTGGTAGACCAATTAGAGTAATGCTTGCACAGAGGGTCCACCAAATAAGTGATATGAAAGAAAAATTTTCCAGTGATATAATCCAAGTTGATGCCAAATATGATGGAGAAAGAGTGCAGGTCCACAAAGCAAGAGATGGAGAGATAACTCTCTTTTCAAGGCGAATGGAAAATATTACCAATCAATTTCCTGATTTAGTTGAACATTTACAAAAAGAGATAAATGTCATTGCAACTGAATACATATTGGAAGGAGAGATAATGGCTTTAAGTGAAGATGGGAAAGAACATCGACATTTTCAAACCTTAATGCAACGAAAACGTAAAACTGAAATTGAAAAATATATCAAAAAAGTACCAGTTTGTCTTTACACATTTGATATTTTATACTTAAATGGGAAATCATTAATGAATGAAAGTATTCTAGTCAGAAATAAAGAGCTAGATAAAATTCTTTACAAAAAAAATCGTATTAGAAGAATAGAGATGCTTCAAACTTCAAACATAGATGAGGTTGAATCTTTCTTTCAAAAAATGTTAAAAGATGGTAATGAAGGAATTATCGCAAAATCCACTGCAGAAAACTCACATTATAAGGCAGGTGCCAGAGATTGGAATTGGATTAAATGGAAAAAAGATTACATGCAAGACATGGTTGACAATTTTGATTTAGTTGTGATTGGAGCATTTTATGGTAAAGGAAAACGTAGTGGAAATTATGGATCACTGTTATGTGCTACTTACAATCATGACAATGACACCTTTGAATCAATATCCAAACTTGGAACAGGATTAAATGACAAAACATTAGAAGAACTTCCTTTCATCCTCCGTAAACATAAATTGGAGAAAAAACCAGCAAGAGTAGTTGTGAATAAAGAGATGACACCTGATGTTTGGTTTGAACCATATTTGGTTGTAGAAGTTATCGCAGCTGAGATTAGTCAAGGTAAAATGCACTGTGCAGCAAAACAAAAAGGTAGCGATCGCGGACTAGCATTAAGATTCCCAAGATTTATTCAAATCCGTGCTGATAAAGGACCTGAAGACGCAACAACAAGTGAAGAATTACTTGATATGTATCAAGGTAGTCAGTAATCATAATACCACAAATATTCCTACATTAAAACCAAATTTCTTAAAGTTTTTTCAACATCTGCTCGAAGTGAAGTGACATTAGTTACAACACTTTTCTGCCTAAAAAATTCCCCTGTTTCCAAAACATCAAAATACCAACCAGGAACCGAGAACCAAATCTTACTCATTGGAAATTTATTTGTTCCTGAAACTCCATCAACAAAACCATCAATTAATTCCAATGACATGTTAAGCTGTTTAACTAAATCAGAAGAAGGTCCAGCGGATCTTAAATCCTTTCTAATTGATTCAAACACTTGATCATTTGAATCATCGGTTGTGTAAGGTAAATCATTAAAACGAACTATTGGAAGTATAGGCATGTATGTTGGACTTGCCAAAGAGAATAACTTTCGCATTTGAGATCCAATGGAATATTCGTCTGTAATTATGGGGCGGTCACTTTTAAATTGACTATAAATCCGATTAAATTTTCTAAATCTTGCCTCTATGCCCTTAAACTCCTTCGATGCAACCATATCTGTGCTCTTCAAAGCAACCAACAATTGTCTAGTCACATCGCTATAAAAATCCCGCAATGATCCTGGTCTTCTTGAAAGCTGCCCACTACCCCACATCTGAGCTTGACGACTGCCAAGAGAGATGATCACTACCTTGGAAATTCCTGCATCTCCTAATTTCACCAACTTTTGATATTCGTTGTGCACGGCCAGTTCATCATCAGTAAACTCTGAGATCATGGCAGAGTAAGTTTCTTCAGAAAATTTTTCATAAACTTTAGCGATATCTAAAGCATTGCCAACATCTCCATAGTCACACCATTGAACTAGATCATCATTTGCCACATCAAAAACAACCCATGATTTACATTTAAAGACTGTTATAGTTGAGAACATAATACAGAATAAACAATAACAAATCAACAATAAAGTCCCTCAAAGAGATTAAATGAAATTAAAATAAATTAAAAATAAAAGAAACAAAAAAGAATAACTAATGTATCCCAATCTCTTATAACAGATCAATCATCAATCAATCAAAATTCAAATCACCATCAGAAGAACCGCTTGCACCTTCATTTACCAAAAAGGAACTAACTGACACAGCATTATTACTAAGATCAGTTTCATAATTTGACAAAACTCCATCAGGATCAATTACAATTTCTATTGTAACCAAAATATCAGAAATAGTTGAACTTGAAGTTTCTTCCATTGCCCAATCATACCATTCAGAATCAACTTCCAAATCAACATGGAAATTTGCATTGTCATAGAGACTATTATCTGGATTTGCATAAGGGATTTCTCCATCCTCATCAAAGCTTACAAAAGTTTGAGCATAATAGTGCTCAACTTCCCCATCTGGTCCTTCAGGAATACGTACTCCAACTTCAGCTGCAGGTAAAACTGAGTCTGCACCAAATGAAGTAACTGGAAAATATACTGTCACAATATCTTCTTTATCCCCACTAATTTTTGCATTAATAAATCCAGTACCAAACATAGCAAGCCCAATTTCCAAATCAAGTTCAATATCTTCTTCAGCAGCTAATGCCTGCCCATCACAATCTTTGATTGTCATAACAGAACCAGAATATTCTGACTGAACTGAAGTCTCCTGCATTACTAAATTTGTACCATCACAATAATACTCAACTAATTCGACGCCAAATCCATCAGATTGTCTTGAACAAACATCTGTAAATATTAATTCATTATTTCTAATTGTTCGAACAGAAGTTTCCCCATATTGAGTTAAATCTAACCCAGTATCAGTTTCCACACAAGAATAAAATCGGACTTGTGAAAGCAATAATGAATCCGAAGTTTGACTAGCACCGATAATAAGGCTGTACGATTCCCCTGCGATGTTTAGATCGCCTTCAGAAAATAATGAAATTCCAAATAACAAACCCATTACTAAGACTGAAACTGTTAAGAAACCAACTAATTTAGATACCATCTGAACTACCTCAATTAATAGAATTAAAACGACTATATAAATCATACTGAAAAAGCTTATTGAAAAATAAATAGATTAAAGAAAAAAGATAAAGAATGTTTAGAAATAAAAAATAAAAAAATCAAGCACCGCTCTGTGGAAATTAAAAAAAAAGAAAAAGAAAAAAATCAATAAATTCTAAACGCTTCTACATATGAACCAAATTCATTAACATAATCTCCACTTGCAGCTTCAACTTTGATAACTTCATATTTTTGCCCATCATAAAGCAGATGATAAAGATATTCATCAGCATATTCTAAATTACCATCATAACTTAGATCTGCATAATCATCGCCATCACCATATGTCCAAGCAATTGACCCGTCAGTTAAATCCATTGCAAACAAAGGCCACTCAGAGTATAGATATTCCCCATCAGTTTCAAAAAGATCACCAATACCAGCAAAAGGCAAGTCACTGATTTCAGCAAGGTTAACTTCAAAAATTAACTCGCTAGTACCTGTTGATATATCGTACGCTTGAATAAATGCTTCACAGTAAGCAGTTCCATCAAAGCCAAGGTACAAAACCCCATCAACTTCTAATGCAGCTTTAGCATACATTTCCTGGTTAGTAGAAATGCTACAAGCGTCACTTACACTAACACTCGCCAAACTGCTCCTACTTTCATCATTCCAGTGATTATTTTCTGGGATAAGCATTGTAACAATATCACCAAGGACAAAATCACCAACACTTAAATCCAAACTAATTGCATTAAAATAACTTCCAGAACCAAGCGATGAATCATAGTGTTTCATACTTCCAGATTCTGTTAAAACATAAATTAAATCATTTTCATCATCAGCAAAAAATGTTTGATGATAATTATTTCCAACAACTGGGCTGTATAAATAAACATCATCTACTTCTACACCAGTTTGCAAGTTATAAGCAAAAATGTAATATCCAGAAGCTTCATACAAGTAACCAGTAGAGGACAAATAATCCATAGAACCATGCTGATTCCGATCACAATTTTTCCAAATTTGTGAACCATCGTGAATACTTAATCCATAAACACATCGGTTTGTTGCAACGTTTGCGCTACTTGATCCAAAAGCTACAACACCATCTGCTACAACTAAGCTCTCAGGCAAGATACTGTTCAAATTACTCATAGTTGTACTCCAATACTCACTACCATCTTCAAGATATGCAACAACATCATTATTAGATTCAATTGTAACAAGCAATTTAATATGATCATTATTGTCTAAAGGATTAGTCCCTTCAACCTCAACTTCATTATAATCAGAAAAACCATCAAAATCAGTATCAACTAAATTAATGTCAGTTCCAAGTTCTGTCTCTAAACTGTCCAACAAACCGTCACCATCAGTGTCCGGGTTAACATTAATAGTTGCTACATACCTACTTGATTGTTTAGCATTAGCAAAACGACCGATTGCATCTCCTGCAACGTTTGAATCATTATCAGAGAACAATGAAACACCAATAAATACACTCATAACTAAAACTGAAATCATTAAGAAACCAACTACCTTAGACACCATTTGAAATACCTCAAATTAATTAATAAAAAAGACTATATAAATTATTCTAAAATTAAGCTGGTTTTAATCACCATAAATGGGAAAATATAAATATCTAAAGAAATATTTTGATCATATGGCAATGAAAGAACTAGAGAATAAATCAACGATGGAAATTATCAAAATATGGATGCCGAAGAGCCTTCTTCATTGGTGGGGATTTATCTTAATGATAGTTGGATTACTAAGTGGTGGATTAATTGGAGTTACAATTGGAATAATTTTTGGATCACTGATTATTAAATTAAGCAAAAAATCAGAATCAGAAATGTCAAAAAGAAAAAAATACTTATTAAGTATAACATACAGTGTAATTACAATATTTTTGATTGTAGTTGCAATGACTATAGTTTCAATTCTTCTCGGAAACGTTACAGCTTAAAACTTTTTTTTATTTTTTTAAATTAATTTAGTATTTAACCAAAATAACTAGCCTTTTCTTTCTTAATTTCCTTAGCTCTTGCTGAATTGAAATAGTCTTGAATTTGATCATACACTTTTTTAGTATCATTATCTACTGAAGCTTTGATAATCTCTAATGCCTCATTCAAATTATCCATCGTAACTTTGTTTGCTTTAGGATCATGACGCAAAGCAATCATTCCAGCTTCACGGCATACCGCCTGAATATCAGCACCAACGTAACCATCAGTTTTTTTAGATAATTTTTCTAAATCAAAATCATCTGAAACTGGCATTCCTTTAGTATATATTTCAAACAATTCCAATCTTCCAACTTGATCAGGTGCTGGTGTTAAAATTATACTATCAAACCTACCTGGGCGAAGTAATGCAGTATCCAAAACATCAGGACGATTAGTAGCTGCAATTACCACAACATCACACAAATCTTCCAAACCATCCATCTCAATTAACATTTGATTAAGCAAACTTTCATTAGAATCTGAAAATGCACTGGATCCTGTACCGCGACGTTTAGCAAAGGAATCAATTTCATCAAAAAACACTATACTTGGTGAAGTCTGCCTTGCTCGTGAAAACACCTTTCTGAGTTGCTCAGCCTCTTTTCCAACTAATCCTTCTTGCTGTAAACTACTACTATTAACTAAGATAAAGTTAGCTTCACTTTCTTTGGCAACAGCCTTTGCAAGCAGAGTTTTACCTGTTCCAGGAGGGCCATAAAGTAACACACCTTTTGGTGGTCTAATACCTAAACGAGAAAATCGCTCTTTATACTTCATCGGCCACTCAACTGCTTCCTTTAATCGATCTTTAACTTCATCAAGTCCACCTACATCAGACCAAGACACTTTTGGTGTTTCAACCAATACTTCACGCATAGCACTTGGGCGGACTGTTTTAAGTGCATCCAAGAAATCTTGCTGACCGATCCGTAATTTTTCCAATATCTCAGTTGGAATTTCTTGACCCTCTTCTACACCTTCTAATTTTAAATCAGGTAAAAGACGACGAAGTACAATCATAGCAGCTTCCTTAGAAAGTGCAGAAACATCCGCTCCTACAAAACCATGTGTAATTTCTGAAATTCTTTCTAAATTAACATCTTCAGAAAGTGGCATGTTTCTGGTGTGTATTTGTAATATTTCCAATCTACCTCTTGCATCAGGAACTCCAATTTCAATTTCACGATCAAATCTTCCTGGACGGCGAAGTGCAGGATCAAGTGAATTTGGTCGATTAGTTGCAGCAATTATCACAACTTTCCCACGAACAGTTAATCCATCCAAATTTTTCAGAAGTTCTGAAACTGGTGTATTCAAAAATTCATTTGTTCCTCGGTCTTGACGTTTAAACGCAATAGAATCTAATTCATCAATAAATAAAATAGTTGGAGCATTTTCTTTTGCTTCTTCGAATATTTTTTGCATGGTTTTTTCAGTTTCACCTGGAATCCCACTAATAACATCGCTTGCTTTAAGCTCCATAAAATGTACACCACTCTCACTTGCAACAGCTTTTGCAAGCAAAGTTTTTCCAGTCCCTGGTGGCCCATACAAAAGCACCCCACGTGGTGGATCAATTCCTAAAGTATCAAAAATTTGTGGATGTCTAAGAGGAAGTTCAATCATCTCTCTAACTTTTTTAATCTCTTCACCAAGACCACCAATATCTTCATAATTAACACCAAGGTGCATTTCCTCAACAGATACCTTAGCTATACTTGTGCTCAATTCAATTTCAGTTTCACGTCCAATAATTATTGGAACTCCCTTAGGTTCAACCTCAACTACCATAAATCTCAAATCACCAAGACCAAGTCCAGAGAAACGATCTTCCATCGCAGAAAAAATATCATTAACTGCATGAGGTAAAGCAATGTCACCTCTACGTTTTGATTGACCAAGTGAGACTAAATCTCCTTTTACAACTGCTTTACCTAAAAGACCAATTTTAAAAAATTGAGGAGATGCTCTTACTACAACTTGTTTTGTTGCAGGTGCCAACTTCACTTTACTTGCAACAGCAGGTTCAACCGTACTAACTTCAACAAATTCTCCAACACTAGTTCGTGCATTACTTCTAGAATTCCCATCCATTCGAATAATGTTTAAACCAATGTCTCCTGGGTACGCTCTATCAACAACAGCAACTGTTGCACGCATTCCATTAATTCGTACAACATCACCTGGGTTAGCACCAATTTTACGTAAATAACTAGAATCAATTTTTACTATTCCTTTGTTCACATCTTCTTGGACTGACTCCATCACTTTCAGTCTAATTTCAGAGAGAACTACTGACACATCTTCACCCATTTTTTCACCCTTATTTTGTCCTTAATCCAGGTATTTAAAGATTGTGGATGTCTGTTAGGTAGATGGATATTTGAGTTAAAATTTCAGAATACTTTAGGATCATTTAACAATGATTAAACCAAGTTATTACAATATTTAACCAGATAGAAACTAGAATTAAAAAAAAGACAATTATAACATTAACATGAAAGAAAAGAAAAAATATAAATAAAAAAATTAAAATTACTTCTTAGCTGCAGCTTTAGGCTTTACTTTGGAAGTTTTAACTTTTGGAAGTGGAAGTGGACTTGGTAAACTAACTTCTTCACTTACTTTAATTGCTTGAATATTTCCTTTATGAAGTGCCGCGTTTACAACCCTCTCCATGATATCAGCTGGAATATTCTTATTTTTCTTCCATTGATCCCTAATTTCTTTAATCTTTTCTTCAGTATCGGTGAAGAAAACTTGTCCTTCAACATCAATACTTCCAAGATCAGGTTCATACCTGCAATTAAATGTAAATGTAAATTTTAATCCACTGCTTCCAGGAATGTTGAATTGTAAATCTTCAATATCTTTGATAGATACATTGTTATTAATTCGGATTTGACCACCTTTAGCATCCAATTTCCTTTCTGCAACAACTTTATACAAATTAATTTTTACTATACCCATTTATGTTCACCTTTACTTAGTTTATATTTTATAATCACTCTTTTTTAATAATTATTTTTAATTAGTCATATTAGAGAATGTGTTTGTGATTTTATATTAAAAACCTCAAATTTATTCCTCTTATTTAGTTGCTACCAGGTACTCTTTATAAATATTCCTTTGATCTAAAGAATAATCACATTCTGAGCACAGTTGGTATTTCAAGACCAAGATACTTGAATCTTTGAACAGATTCACCAGAATCCAATACTTTTTCTCCCATAAAACTATCCACTTCTCTAACCCAAAATTTCCCATCACCATATAACTCTTGGTACAACACGAAATCTAAACCAGGCCTATCTATGCCTTCAATTTTAAACCCGGTCTTTTCTTTATTAGAATATATTTTCACTTGATTCAAACTTTCATGGTGCAAGGCTTTTGCAAAGAAAACATCATCTTCTGATGAAGAACAATATTGACCAACCCCATACGCAAGGTAAAAGTTACCTCTGAAATGTTGATAAAAACTTGGATTGAATTCTGTCATGTGATTAAGCTCATATTACTTTTTATAAAATATACCGTTCTGCACTAATCAACACCTTTTGGTGTTAATGCCCAAACAACATTTCCAGGACGAATGATTCCTCCCTTTTCTATCCAACCAGCAGAACCACGGTACGTTGTTAGAATTTTTTTATTCGAACCAGTGTCCACCATTTCTAAAGCAGCTTTTGGAAAATTTCTTTCAAAATCAGGATTCCCATATTCCCCAGCTAATTGCAAACCTGCAACTTTACATGGAAGCATTCCAGCATAAACTACCAGCACAACATCATCGGGCCTACATCCTTTGTAATCACCTTGATCAGAAGAAATAACTAGATAAGTCATTGGCGCCAAATGAGATAATCCGCCTGGCCTATCAACTTCAAGCCCATCAATAACTAAATTTACTCCCAAGGATTCTGGAGTTAATTTTTTTTCAAGTCCCAACCTACATTTAATTTTGTTAATTTCATCAGAAGAAATCCCACACCATTGACGATTGTTTCTAAATTGGATTCCTCTCTCATATAATTTCTTTGTCCTACCACCAGTTATTGCAGTGAAACCAAAGTGTCTATCCCCTACGATCCCTTCTGGATTTAGAGTTAAACTTTCTACTGCTTTTGTTAAAGAATAATCAGCACCCTTATACAAAGGATCAGGATTCACAGATATGTAGGTACCATTTACTTGACCTTTTCGCATTATATTTTCAAATTTCATGTTGATGAATTATCTGAAAACTTGATATTTAAATAAATGGAAACACTGTTCTATTATTTAATATCAAAAAGAAGAAAAGAAAAAAAAGAAAAAAGAAAAATAAGTTCTTACTATTTCTTCACCACTAAACTCATAATCTTACTCACAAGCCTTGCCAAAGTATAAGCCTCAACACGTGACTGATTTGTAAGATTCAAAGATCTGTTTGGACTATACTGATATACTGGTGCAAATTCTACAATGTCCGCGCCAACAACTTCTTTCAAAGAAAAACAAAGTTTCAAAATTTCAATAACTTGTTTCCAAAGTAGACCTCCTGGTTCTGGAGTTCCAGTGCCACTAATTACTGATGGATCAAATCCGTCAACATCAATTGTGATATACAGTTTTTCAGATTCCAATTTCAATAAAGCAGACTTTACTTTCTCCAGATCAAAATCCCAAGCATAAATTGTTTGAACCTTTTCATTTAAATCAACGGCAGCCCTCTCATCTTTATCTTGACTACGAATTCCAACTGCTACAATTTCATGTTTATCAACCAATTGACGCATTACACAAGCATGATTAAGTTTGCTTCCATTCCAAGAATCTCTGAAATCACTATGTGCATCAATTTGCAAAATTGCAAAGTTGTCATGTAACTTCTCAGCAGCTTGAACCAAGCCAATACTTACAGCATGATCTCCTCCAAGTCCAATTACAAATTTATTAGATCCAACAGATTCAACAGATTCCTGAATTTTTGAAAGCATTTCTTCAGGAGTAGAATCACTAAGTTTCAAAACAGGATTTACGAATACTCCTTTCTCAAAATATTCAATATTGAATTCGGCATCATAGTATTCCAAATGTTCTGATGCCTTGATAATTTCAATAGACCCAGAAGCTGCTCCTGCACCATAAGTCAAATCTTTTTCATAACTAATTGGCAAGATCACAAATTTACAATCTTTTAAGTTTCGATATTCTTTTGGCAATTGCATCCAAGTTAATTCCAAACTCATTCTACAATCCTCGTTTCAGGAACATCCAAATTACAAAAATTACTAGAAAAATTGTAAGCTCCAGAGTTCAAAAACACTAGTTCATCTCCAACAGATACTGGATTCAAATAAACCCGGTAACGAAATAAATCCAAACTGCAAGGAGTTAGTCCTTTAATGCAATACTGCAAACTACCTTCACTACCTTTGTTTTTTTCTCCCTCAATTAATAATTTTACAGGTACAATTACAGCATCCATATCGCTGTTATAAACAGAAGCGTTTACAACCACAGTTCCAGCATCAACAGCAATTACTTTAGCAATCAATTTTCCAGATGGAGCTGCAATAAATCTTCCAGGTTCAATAATCAATTTGATTTTTTTCTCAGTTAACCAGTCCCTAAATAGATCAATTTTTTTGAAGATCCCAGTAAGTAAACGCATATCAGTGTTAGCGTAAGCTGCTGGCAATCCGCCGCCCATATTAACAACATCAATGCAGTCAAAAAATTCTTCATCAAATAATTCAGCTAATTCAAAACCATAGTTCCACTCGCTCATGTTTTGGGTTTTACGGTGAAAATGGATTCCTATTTTTTCAATTTGATCAAGTTTACTCAATTCTTTAACTTTAGAATTAATTAATTCTGAATTCATTCCAAATACAAAATATTTCTCGGTTCGAATGGAATTTTCCCTCAATTTTAAACGGAGCAATAAATGAATCTTCAAGTCCAGGTGTTTAGATAAAAAATTCTCAAGCATTTCCAGATCATGTAAATTATCAACTGCAAATTTTCTAACTCCTAGATTAACCAAATAATTAATTTCTTCAAAATCCCACGCTTGTGCTAAAAATAAAACCCTAGTATAATCAGTAATGTTTACAAGTTCATTAACTAAATGTACACTAAATAAACAACTAACTTCTTTTTCTAAAATACTAGAAACAATTGGATTAGTTTTTGAGCTGTATGAAACCATATCACAATGTTCATTAACTAGATTAAATTGAGATAATACTTTAGATTTTGATAATTCAAAATACGCATTATTCTTCTTAAATGTAGTAACTGTAACTCCAGCAACTTCTGTAACTCCAGCAGTTGAATTGTTAGAATTATTTGCATCATTCATTTTTATTCGCTCCAAAAGGTAATAATCCTTCTTCTTCAAATTGTTCAAGTGCATTAATCATCGCAAGTGGGAATGTAATAGTTACATCGCCATGAACGGTTGCAACATCACTGTCATCCTTTACTTTACCCCAAGACTTAGCTTCATTAGTTGTAGCTCCGCTCATACTCCCACTAGTTTTATGCGCAGTTGTCATATATACAGCATAAGATGCTCCACCGTTGAGTAAAGTTGCAAGAATTGCATGATGTTTACTAATACTTCCACCAAGTGCAATTACTGCTTTCTTTTCATCATGGTTACTCGAAAACAAAATGTTTCCAAAATCAGCTACTACATCAATTACAAAATCCCGATGTTTTTGTTGAAATAGGTAAAGATGAAATCCAAATGACCCATCTGTTATTGCCGGACAAAAAATTGGAACATTATTTTTAGCAGCTTGGTACAAAATACTACTCTCATCATCTAAAATTAATCCCAGTTCTCGAAGTAATTCTGAAGGCGTCCATTTTTTCTGCTTTTCATACAGCTTAGCCAGGACAGGTCCAATCCAATCTTCAAACTTCATATAACTCTCATTTTTAATTAAAACATTTCCAACCCTGTTAACACCTTTTTCATGAAGTTCCACATCATCTGCTGAAAAACTTCCAATAGAAAATTTCTCTCCAAGTGATTTCATAATATCTTCTTCGATTCCACCAACAGTTGTAACTAACACATCAGCGATTCCAAGTTCCACTAATTGTGCAAAAAAACCACGAAGTCCACAAGAGACCATATTCGATGTGAAAGTTAAATACAGCTTAGCTGAATTTTTTTTCATTTTGACAATTACTTCACTTGCTCTTGCAAGTTGCACACTTTGATAACCAACTTTTCCATACTGACCAACTAAGTCAGATACTTTCATCTGTTTTTTCCATTTAAAATCTGTTACATACATATTATTTCACCATTAATTGTTATTATTTATCATTGTTTGTTAATTTAAATTTCACTTAATAAAAACCACAAATTCATGCCACAACAGATTATAAAAACAATTGAGACACAAAGCTCACACTATTAATTTATTCAAGAAAAAGAGGTTCTAACTTCCACGTTTACGAACTGAACTCATTGTTATCTATAATATCACTCTTATTTAAAAATCTAAGGGTTAAAGTACTGAATATACTAAATCACAAACCGCTTGTGGTAATCTTAATACAGATGGAACATTTTGAGAAAATGTAGTGTTTTTGGTTAAAATATCAAAATAGTCACTTGGATCATTATCAACATTAAAGTAAAATGTTCTAATTCCCAGAGCTTCAACTTCCCCAAATGCCATAGAGGTATCAATCACAGGGTCACCTGCATCATAACCAGCTGCTACTGGTTTTCCATCAGTGAATACAAATAGGTTTTTTTCTTTAGCTACCATTTTGTTTAACTCAGCAGCAACGCCACGAATAGCCACTCCATCCGCATTCCCACCCTCTGTTTCTAATGCACCTAAATTTTCCAAACTATCTATTCTGTATAGATTTGTTTTCTCAGTGTCTGTTGAAAAAGCATACAATAAAACTCTGTCCCCAACAGCCGGATGAGTTAAAGCTTGGTACAATAACCCAGCAGCTTCCTTTTCAACATCAATTACTCGCTTTCCATCCGCTAGTTGATTTCCAGTAGACCCACTAATGTCAATTAAAATTACGTTCAATGTATCACGTCTAATAATTTTCTGACTGTCATAAATTCTAGCATTTGCTGCTAAGTTTGGATCACTAAGTACTTCAATAACAGCCTCCATGTTTAATTGATCAGGATCTTCTTGAAACCTAACTCTTTGCATAGCGTTTGGTCTAAGTTTTGCAAAATGTCCAACAATTTGCTCCCTTAAATGGGAATATTTAGCAAGTTCCGTTACAAATTGATCGTTACGTCCTTCATAAGTTTGGTATTGCAAACTCGCAATGAACATATACGACTTTTTAAGATCATTATAAGTTATAATTTGAACTTTGTTTGGATCTTTTTTATCCTGCACATCTTCTTTAATAGATCCAGCCTTTGACATGCCAACACCACTGGCTGAATTAACAAAAGGACTTTTTTTACTAAAATTTCCTGCTAACTTTCCCAATGTAGATTCAGCTGTATCTGCTGCACTAAAATCATGCACATCACCACGAAATCCAACATAAACTTTTTGAGTTTTATCTTTAGCTCCTTCATCCGAAGCACCTGTTCCTTGACCTTGACCTTCACCTTCGCTTTCACCTTTACCTTTACTATCTTTATCAGATGCTGGTGCATTAACTGGTGCATACCTAGAGTTCTCATTTGGAAATTCTTGCTCAATTTTTGGAAATGCTTTTGTTACCAGTTCATATAATTCTGGAACATCAGACCATACAACTTCAACTGATCTTCTGTCATGCCTTGGCCCATAAATATTATTTGTAATCATCATTGCCCGCTCTAGTACATCAGCTGCAATTCTAACACCTATTTTGTTTAATTGATCATTATCAACTTTAAATTCTAATGTTTCTCTTTCCACATCCTTTACAGCAGGGTTAAACATTGAAGGTAATCCCTTACAGATAATCTGTGTGGAGAATATATCCATGAATCTTTCATGTACAGTTGCTGACAGCTTATTTTTACTTGAATAAAACTGATTTGATCCAACTAATAAATTCACATCTTGTCTTTGTAAATAAAATTGACCATTGTATTCAATTCTCGCATCATCTGTAATGTTGTATAACGAATGAGCTAGCCCTTCATTTTCAAAAGATTTCAAATATTCTCTTCCATCAACAAAGAATGATCCTTCTAAGATGTGTAAAATTTCATGAACCAAATCAGAACGGTATAAGCTCATATTCCTGTTATTGAATAAATCTCTTTTTGAATCCTTAAAATCACTTTTTTGAGAAGGTAAGAAAATTCTTTTCCCATCAGTTTGTGGTCTTCTACCAGAAAGCAGAGGAAATACCCCAAGGTACCCTACCATTACTCTTTCTAATTGGGGTTTTGCTTTTTTAAAGTTTAAAGCGTACCAATTATCTATCGCACAGATAGCTTGCTTTTCATCATCAGTAAATTCTCTTGACATTTTTATATAACTCAAATATTTTTAAACATCTCAAAAATTGTACCCAGAACTAATTTATTTGCTCAAGGAGTTTTCTATCTATTATTAGCAAAAATTGATCCTATTATGCTAACAAAAAAACCCCCTCTTTTTGTTAATATTCAATATTGTTAACTCATTTTTAAAGCTTTTGTCAAGATTTTACGACAACCAAGATTAAAACCAGTTTACAGTCCTATGTGGGTGTTATAAATGTTAACTTAGACCATAATTTTACAGGTTTATCTCCCTACTTTCCAAAGTTCCAATTCTGTATTTATCTCCACCGATCAGATCATCATCTTCAGTAAATCCGTCGACAATATGTTCCGCCCATTGGTTTACTACACCAGATTCCAATGCTTCAGGCAATTTTTCAAAGAAAAACTGATCAGCATTATGACGTTGAGAACTGTTGTAAGCTTGGTAAATTAAATCAATATCACTTGACAGGAATATTTTCATCTGTGAAATGGATAAAAGTGGTTCAAACTGATCAAAAATATCCTTTTGTTGATGAGACAAGTTAGAAGAATTTTGATAAACCTCAATATAATCTCTGCAAGAATCTTGAACATATAAATGATTCTGATTTTTATCCGCACCCGATAAAACAGCTATTAAATCCCTCATAAATTTGTCCTGGAGATTCAATAGTCTTGCAGATTTATATCCATCAGCTATTCTTGCATATTCACTATCTTGCATAACAGGGATTATTTTTGTTATTTCATCCAGCATAAGTTCATTTAATATGCCTTTCCAATATGCTGTCTTTTCATCAGATGGATCATTTCCTAAAAAATTAATGAATTCAGTTGGAACAATATATGGAATTGATGGCATTCGTAAATATGCCAAAACTTCAGCAGCATTTTTTGCAGTTTCAAAACCATTATCAATCACATATTTAACAGCATTAGCAAAACCAACTGCAAATAAAGTGTTAGGCACCATATTCAGATAACGAATACTTTCAAATAATTTTATTTTACCATCATCACTATCAATTTCTTGATAAATCCCAAAAAGCTCCTTTAGATGATGTTCAATAAAAGAATTATTTTCTAACGAAAAGTCATCATAATTTGCAAAATTTCTTGCATCTTCCAACATCTTTTCAAAATTGGATAGTTCAGGATTATTTTCTATGTCAATTTCAGAAAATAATCTTAATGTAATTCCAGTTAAAATTGGTTCTGAGTTAATCATGTTAATCTCCTCATCAGAAAAAGTTCTAGCAGCTGCAAATGTTTTAGTGACATCAACATTTCCTAAAAAATCACGATAAATGTCATCATTTTCAAAATAAGTATTGAACTTAATGAAACTATTATAATTAGATTCCCCAACTGTTTCTATAAAAGTAGACAGCCCATCTTCTTGTAGTATTCGTTCCAAATCATATGTATTCGCTTTAGCACAAAGTTTGATGTACTTTTTAGCATGCAAATCATCAGCCTGTATAGTATCAGATATTATTTCACCATTCATTTGCAAGACACCTCAAGTTCTCGACTATAGATCGGTCCAATTCTGTATTTGTCTCCACCAATCACATCTTTATCTTCAAGATTGCATCTATCAATTATACTCTCAGCCCACTCAGATACAATTCCTTGTTCCATAACTCGAGGTAAATTTTCAAAAAAATTATCTTCAAAATGACCAATCATGGCATAACCAAAAGCTTCACTTACTATAGAAAATTCATCGGAAGGCAATTTTAAAAAATAACTCATTGGACTTTTATCAAAATGACCCACTGTTTGGGTAAAAAATGAAGAATTACTACAATAATTGTCATAACCTGAATATTTTGAAGTATCGAGATTTACAGCTGTGTAGAATAAGCCAATATCTTTCTCAGACAGAGATTTAGGTTCAAATCTCCACAAGATAAAAGCCTCCCTTAAATAATCAAAATTTCCTGAGACTGCTTCGAGCAATTTACTAACAAAAGTATTGCCTCCATTCTCCCACCAAACAGAATTTCTTGTACTTGCAAAATTTCTAGCAATCTCAATATCAGAACAAATACCATCAACTAGCAAATCTTTAACCTCACTATTTTTATCTGTCCACAATGCATAAGCTTTTTGACTAATTGCTGCATCTTGCTTTAACATACTAGCTAATTCAATCCCGATGGAGTTATACAAATTTGAACCACAATTTCCAATAATATATTCCGCCAACTCCAGATCATCTCCTATCAGATCAAGAATTTCAGCTCTCAAATGGTTGATTTTTGGATTTACTGATTCAAAACTAGTGCTAGTCCCAAAAAAAGACATAAATATCTTTTTAGCTCCAGCATCAACTTTTAATGATCTCAGAATATCCTTAGAAAATAATTTAAATCTACCATCTTCATTCAGAGACTCTATCGCATTAAAAATTTCACTATAATCTCCTTTTAAACTAGCAATTAATTGATCTTTGTTTCTTATCACAAATTCCAAAGGCAGATCTGAAAAAGATCTATGTCTTAAAGTATAACTTTTAGACATATTTTCAATCAGTTTAGATTCAAAAGAGATATATCTTTTCTGATCCCAATAGTTCACTACATCAAGAGAAAACTTCCCTGTCCAATCAGAGTTAAGATGAGTACCCAAATTATTATGTAAATACTCAAATCTCCAATCATCAAATGATACTCCACCAGTGAGCATATCAGTTTCACCGATATACTTAGCCAAAATATTACCAGTAAGTTCTAAACTTTCTTTAGTCCAATATTTTAAGGCCTGATATGCAAAATTATGAACCTCAATAAGATTATTATTTTCAGGTCTATCTAAGCTAGAATGATTATCCAAACTTTCCTCCAATGAACTAGCTACTAACTTAAATTTGCTAAGTCCTAATCCTTCTTCTTCCTCAGATAACCCATATCCAAAAGATTTAGTTAGATCAGAAAAACCAGCTTCAATTAATTTATCATCAAGACTCATTTGCAACTCACCTCCACTTCTCGGTAATTTCCAATAGTATCTGTTGCAACCCGATACCTATCTCCACCGATTAAATCTGGATCAAGTTCATTGCAGCTTTCAATAATATGTTCAGTCCAACTTTGATGATCACCATTTCTTACCATGATAGCAAAATTTTCAAAAAAATCTTCATGTATCCAACCTGGGCTTAACAATTCATGAGCATGATACATTCTTTCCCTCTCGTGAGCAGGTATTTGCATAAACTCTTTAACCGATAAATATTCAACAGCTTTGTTCATATAATCCACATTACCCCTATTTTCATTAGATCTTTCATTCAAAAAATTTTCAAACAGTTGAAATTTATCATCAGAAAAATCACTTTCGATCCAGTCCTTCAAATCTTCAACATATTCTAAAAGAGCAGGTCTTGACAATGAATACACAGTAGTAATTGAGATTAATTGAGATGCATCAGCTTTTGCTATAGTTTCAATTGGAATATGTTTCAATACCTCAGAAAATCCATCATATACAGATTGATAATCAACATCTGTTAAATGAGTCAACCTGTTAAAATCATGAAATAACTTAGAGTACATTTCAAGCGCCTTCTTTCTAGTTTCCACATCTCTATCAACAGAATAAAACCTTTTAACAAAATCTTTATCAAGTCCTATATTGTTAGAAAATTGATATAAATGCATTAAATCGCGTGAATATCCTTCATCATTAACAAATTGTACTCTCGAATTTTCAGGAAATACATTTTCAGGATCTTCTAATTTAAGTTTCCAGTATGATTCTTCTTTCACTGAAGATATATCTCTGCAATCATGTTTAGAATTATCTTGAGCATTAAGTGCTTCAGTTAAAATTGAAAAATAGATATTAGAAAAATTGATATTAGAAAATTTATCCAGAAACTCATTTGTTAATTCTTTTTTACTTAAAACAGAAGTCATCAACAATTCTTGGTTCATTATCAACTCAGAATTACTAAGTTCAGAAATAGCTTTAACCAAAAAAGGTGAATCCTTTAATCCTTCAATTAATTGTGGCAATACTCTTTTTCTTCTTCTTTGATAGAGACTATTTGTGATTGCATTGTAGGAATGTTCAACACTTTTACTAACTGATCCCAGGACCAGATCTTCATAACGATCATGTAAACTCAGTACAATCCCATTTCCAACAGATGGTTTATTATTAAGAGAAATCAAAAATTCATAAGCTAATTTCGGATCATTTTCTATTTCTTTATTAACTTCATCAAAATTAAACCACCTAGAATAATCAACAGATCCACACAGTTTAGAATAAGCATCAGGTACATCAAAATGAGATGATTTTAACAAACTAGCATACAAGCTAACATCATGACATATCTCTTTTAATTCATCCCTAACACTCAATAATTTAAGAGCAGACCATCCCTTAAATGTTATGTGAATAAAATCATTTTTACTAATACCAATATCTTCATCTATTCCTTTGTGATCAACAATATTTTCTAATAATTTTTTTCTAATCGGCAAAAACCTCCAAAGTGGTAAATCTTTACCTAGTTCGAAAGAGTGCGATCGGTTCAATCCTTTAACCAAATCTGTTGCATACTTAATCATCCTAGGATATTTCCAAATTTTTAAAGCCAAAGAACAAAGTTCAGATGAATCAACTATTTGCTCTAAGAATGACTCCGCCTGTGGATAAAATTCACTAGAACTCATTAAAGAACCAGCTTTTAAAGCATCCAATGAATCTGGATTTTCAAATTTATTACTCATTTAGCCACCATCCCAAGTTCGTGCCTATAACTTACAGCTTCAATCCTATACCGATCTCCACCAATAAATCCATCTTTATCTTCTTCACATCTCTCAATTATATTCTCAGCCCACTCATATACAGTGCCTTCTTCCAATATTTCTGGAAACATAATGTTAAATTCATTTACAAAATGATGATCTAGGGAATAATCATAAGCCTTAATTGCTGAATCCATCGCATGTAAAGGTAATTGTAAAAATATTTTAACATGTGATTTATCTAAATTTTTCATTAACTCATAAAAACCATCAGATGATTTAGAATAACTTTCAAATCCAGAATGTTTTGAAGCATCAAGGTCAACTGCAGTGTACAACAAGTTTAAACATTTCTCAGTTAATTGATCATTATCAAAATCCCAGGAACAAATCCCATTTTTTAAATAAGCAAAATTTCCTGAAACTGTTTGTAATAATTTAAAGAGTGAATCTTTTCCTTCATTTTTCCACCAAGCTTGTCTTCTATCTTCACAATATTTATTCGTAACTTCAGCATCAGTGCAGATTCCATCAATTAATAAATCACTAACTTCAGCACTCATAGTTTCAGTGTTATTATTCCAATGATCATAAATTTGCCCACATTTTGTTGCATCTTGTTTTAAAATATTAGCTAATTCAACCCCAATATGGTTATATAAATTTGTAGGCCAGTTAGTAATAATATCCCAAGCTAAACCTAAATCACCTCCAAGTATATCAATGATCTCATCTTTTAAATAACTAATTTTCATATTTCCAACTTTAAAATTATTACTAATATCTCCTAAATTAAGTAAAAAAGTCTTTTTATCTTCATTATCAATTTTTAATGAACTCACAATATCTTTAGAAAATAATTCAAATCTACCTTTATCAGTGTTCAAAGAGCTTAACACAGCAAAAATATCAAGATGATTTCCGTTTAATTTAGAGATCAGTTCATCTTTATTTCTCAATAAAAAATCTAAAGGTAAATTTGAAAAAGATTCATACTTTAAAGTATCATTTTTGAAAATATTTTCAATTAATTTAGATTCGAACTTAGTATATTTAGCCTCATCCCAAGTAAGTACTGCTTCATAAGAAAACTTCTCTACTCCATCAAGATTAAGAAAACTATCTAGAGTATTATGTAAATACTCAAATCTCCAATTATCAAGCACCATCCCAGAAGTGAATAAACTACATTCAGGAAAGTACTTAGCCAAAATATTTCCAGTGAGTTCCAAACTTTCTTTAGTCCATCTTTTTAACGCAGAATATGCAAAATTATTAGCATTTCCAAGATTTACACATTCAGGATCATCTGTATCACACAACTGATACAAACTTTCTTCCAATGATTTAGCAAAAAGTTCAAATTGGCTAAACTCTAATCCTCCTTCTTCTTCAGGCAACCCATACTTCAAAGATTTAGTTAGATCAGAAAAACCAGCTTCAATTAATTTATCATCAAGACTCATTTGGCCACCATCACACTATAAATCATAACAGGATCAACTAATCTCCCAACACTCTCTCGATACCTATCCCCACCAATAAAATCATCATCTTCTGTGAACTGATCAATAATTGCCAAAGACCAATCTTCAGCAGTACCTTCTTGAATCATTTGAGATAAATTTTCTTCAAAATATCTCTCTGCACCATGAGTTTTAACTATTCTATAAGCATTACTTACTGAGATAAACTCTGAGATAGAAAGCGAGACTAGTTCTTCACTTGGAACTCTATAAGAAATATTTTTCCAATCATTAATATAACCTTCAGGAATATTAGAATACTGTTGATATAATTTTTGAACTATCCCATCTTGATTAAAATAACCAGTTAATGAAGTATTTTCTTGTTCCAAATAATTAACTAATCCTCTCATTAGACCACTATTAACGTTTTGTGTAAAACGATAGAAATCTTTTGCTAATAAAAATTCATCCGCGGAAAAACCAATTAAATCATCAAATGATAAATCCATTGCCAAACATTTCCAAACATTATGATCCCCAGGATCAACTGTGTCTAAATGATCTTTGATTTTTTGATATTTGGAACCAACTATTGAAAAAGCTAACATTAAATCATTTTTATTCTTTAGTTCTTTATTCACATCATTGTAAAAATCAAGCACAGTAAGCCCATTAGAAAATAATTTAGAACTTATTCCAAAAGTCATCTCTTCAGGTGATAATTTAACTAATGCTTCCAAAGAAAATTTAACCATAAATGACCCAAAAGTTTCTTTATGTTCTTCAAGTATAGCACTCTCAACTTTATCTAAATCTTGATATAATTTAAGCTGATTTTCTAACTCTAATTTGATTTGATCCTTATCTTTTTCACCAATATCATCAAAAACAGATAATTCATTTCTACCCCATTTCCGGTCATAAACACCTACATGTCGTAATAAGGCATATTCATTATTCCCAAGTTCTAACTCTAACACTTTTTCACGGCCAATGATAGGGTTATCAATTAATTCTAAGATAGTTGAACAATGTTTAGAGTCAACTCTGTAAAAGTGGGAAACCAATCTACGATCCCCAGCAACTTTTAGTGCATCCTTATGTTCAAGATTCTTATTTTTGTGTAACCTGTTTGCTACTTGGATATATTTTGGACCATGTTCTACTGTAGCATTCATCATTTCTTCTAGTCTAACACTTCTGTGAAAATTACTAAAGCCAGCAGAACCAAATAACAAACTAGTTTTCATTTCTTGGATCAACACATTTCGATCTACTTTACTCAACCCAAAATAGAAATCAGTAAATGGTTTTAAAGAAACTTCTTCATCTCTTCCAATTTCAAAAGATCTAAGACTGTTAGCTTTTCTCCAATCTTCACTAAAAGCTGCAAAACCTTTATCTGAAAAATCACTATATCGTCTTAATTGTAATCCAATTGAAGATGCCTCAAATCTATAGCATTTTTCTTGCTCAGAGTCATGTAGTTTAGAAAATTTTTCTAATAACTTATTTATAGAAAGAGTTCCATCCAAAATACGAAGATCAAAGTAGTTTTTCTTCACCATTCTTTGAACAATTGAGAAATATTTGGGGTCAACTTCTCTAATTAAATAAGCACAACCTCCAACGTGACCTGAAGCATCTACCAACACTTCCCTCTCTGTGTTAGTTAATTTTGCAACATAAGAAACACTATCACAATTCTTCTTAGCCAGTTGGACTCTCTTAACCAACCCATACTCTAATCCATTAAAATCTGACATAATTTCACAAACCTCCTCAACTCTAGAAATTGATCCAGATTCCAAATGTTCTTCCTCAGATTCAATTTTAGCTCCTAACTGCTCTCTACTAGCTATGATAGACAGTTTCTTCAACTTATCAGCATCAACTAACATAGCAACTGATTTACCAAGTTTTAACAAAATATTATTCAATCCACGTCTTTCTAATTGTTTTAAAGACATAATTGATTCAAAGCTTGCGGACTTAGAAACTTGCAAATAATCAACTGAAGATTTTGAAACCCCAGAGAACCCAATATAAAAAGCGGCAGGTAATTTTGATTCATCAACCAATTCATTCAGAGATTTTGCCCCAATTTTTTGCCAATCATCTAAATTTTGAATTACCTCAAGAGCTCCAGGCCCAGCATCATCATTACAAAAATTATTATCAAGGTAAGAATCAACCCCATTTCTAAAATCCAGATTTAATTCTTTATAAAAATCTCTAAATCCACTACTAAACTCATCACTGGAAATAGAGTCAGAGTCCTTGGTCCAAACTTCATAAAAAGATCTTACTGTATCCAAAAAGTGATTATTAATCTCCCTAAATTTTTGATCCTGTAAATCCACTACTCTCTTCTGAAATTTATCTTCTTCAAAACAATCATTCATTCTCTTAATTAACCCAGAACTATCACCATCAGCTGCTTTTTTTATTTCAGAGATCCATCTAGGTGGAGCACCATTATCTTTAGCAACAGCTGCATGAATTTTTGGTAAAAAATTTCTTGACAATTGATTTAATAATCGTTTATTCCCTTTAGCTGTAGAATATAATTTTTTCAATAAAGGGTTACCAAGAATATAAATCCCCCTCTCACCTACAAAGGACCGCAGATTTTCATAAAATTCCACTTTCTCTTGTTTAGCTCCAGCGCCAACTAAATTTTTCAAATACTGTTTAGATAATCCTTCAGAAAATCTTGCTTCCTCAACAAATCGCTCAGTAGTCAAAAATCTTGATGCTGGAACTTGATCAATATACCTAATATAAACTTGTTGAAGTGAATCTGAACTACTTTCAATCAATGTTTCAATTTTTTTGGAAACAGACAAAACATTTTTTCGTTTCATCCCAGTTGCCATTGAAGATAACAAATTTGATTTCATTAACTTCTGAAAATAAGATCTTGATCCTTTTTTTCCACTCTTAGCGTAGATCATAAAAGCTTCAAAACGCTGATCAAATCCTAGCTCAGTATAATTTCTACTCAATAAATCCAAACTTTCATTAGTAGATTTTATCACGCTTCGATATTCCCTACCGTTCAAATCTCCAAGTTGATCAAAAACTAAGTTTAATAGTTCAGGGGATTTCTCAAATTCCCTTTTTTCTGCTAACAAGAATGTTTCATCCATTCGATATTGCAGTTCAGAGATATTTTCTGCATCGTCTTCAATTGAATGTTTATTAACCAAATTTTCTAAAGCGCCAATAACTATTTCAGAATTAGTATTAGAAGAATTAGCTAATTTATGAGCATAATGTAGTACATTATTAACATCATATTTTAAAGATAAAGATAATTTATCAAATAATTTCAAAATAGAATCCAAATTGAATTTTGATAAAGCAGGTATCTCATCAACAAGTTCATCACTAAAAATAGCTCCTAATTCATCATCAACAATATATCCAAGTGCCATAGTATCTTACATCACCGCCCAACAACACCTTTAAAAGATAAAATTAAAAAAAATAAAAAACGATCAAAATCAAAACTCAGATTTAAGGAGTCTGATTAAAGTTAGTTCTCTGTTGTCTTGCCGGAATTAAATTAAGATGTTCAGCAATGGAAGTTACTGCATCGCGCCTAGTTGCACCATCTCCAGACCCTAAATTCTTAGAACCATATTGTCCAAAACAAATCTGATCAATGCATATACGAGTGCTATGAATACTGGCCTTACCAGAACTCATTCCCATCCCAATCAATGAATCATATTCCTTAGCAGCAGCTCTTTGAATCCGCTGCGAAGGTAAATGTAAATCAACTTGACTCATTTTTCCAAAATCACTCAAATAAGCAACAACTGCATCTGGAATATTACTAGTTCCACTTAAAGAAAATTTTTTAGTAACTCCAATAAATTCTGCTAAGTTTAATGCAAATCTTGCTCTTTCAGTGCCATCAAGTGGAAGCAAGGGGGATACTGGCCCAGGTACAGCTGATGCTGCAGCAATTGGTGCTGACCCAGAACCTGCAACTGCTGGCAAAAATGTTTGATACTTCAATGCACCACTCGGTAATTCAGCATTTTCTCCACTAAAAAAGGAAGTCCAACTATCATTAACTTTCTTAAAAAAAGCCAATCTTTTCTCTGAATCATCATAACTAATTGCTCTTTCTTCAAAAGGTAATTCACTTTGATAATTCCAAGCTAATGCAGCTTCAAGAGCTGCTGATAAATATTTGAATTCAACATGCACAAATCTATCCGCAACAGAATCTTCTAGTTCCCTTTTATCCAATCGGTTAGTTGGGTTATAAGATAAAACTCCAAAAAATCCCTCTTTTGCAGAAATCACTGTACCATCACGACGAGTAATTCTTCGTCTATCATCAAATAATGAGTTCAATCTTTTTTGAACAGTACCAGGTAATTGATCAACTTCATCAGCATAAAAAATTCCACCAGCTGCAGCAGCCTTAGTAGCCACCCCATTTTCCCAAACAGTTTTGGTTCCGCCGTTACTTTTTAATCCAGGAAATCCAACTAACCCTGATTCAGTCATAAATTCATCACAAGTAATATCATATAATGCTGGTAACCCTGGATCCTTCCAGTTACCAAAGAAATTTCCCTGAACAACCTTACCAAATTGTTCAACTAATTCCGTTTTTCCAACACCCGGCGGGCCAGACATTGCTAAATGCTCATTATTAGTGTAAGTTAAGAATAATCGTTGTACTTCATCAATTCCTTCTGGTGATAGCTGATTTGCAATATATTTCATGTCTTCCATTTTGGGTATCCTGTATTCTTGTGTTAAATATGTTTAACCTTAGTAACACCTCAAAATTACGACAAAACCTATGACTCTCAACCTAATTCCTCATTTATAAAGCTTTTGTACAGTAATTACTCTATAGAAGTGAATTTGATGTGCGAAGGAAGTGAGATATTGAATAAGGTGATAAAAATTAGAACTTTTTTGAATATTAATTATTAATTTTAGCAACTTTAAGTCGGCCTTTCTTATCTAATTGCCTTGACAAGAATGAAGTTAATACATAATCATGATCATAAAGCAAATGTGCAACCACTTCCTTAAGAGAAAATGCATCTTTGTAATCAATAATTGCCTGAATTTTCTCATCATCAAAAGCATATTCACAGAAAAATTCCACACAAAATTTCTTTTCATCATCTATTCTTTGTTTCCAATCATCAAGTTCATAATGTAATCTAGAATCCCATTTTCGGATCACACCTTGATACAAACGCATCGGATGGGTTTCATCTTCGAAATCAGTTACAGCCCAAATTCCTGCGTGTTCAAGTTTGTACTTTTTAAAAGCCAATTGTAATACAGCTTTCACATCAAAAATTCCTTTATCAGCTGAAGTGTTACAAATATACAAAAATGCTTCATAAGTTGCTTTACAACATCTAGTAAATAATCTCTCAGTTGCTTTCGATTTATCACTATATTTCCAATCAAAAACTTTAACTCCATAATTTTCAATTAGAAATTGTTTAGCAGAGTTAATAATGAACAAATTTTTAAAACATTGATATAGTCTCCCTCTTTCATCAAAACAATCAATACTTAAAATGTTATGAATTCGATCAGCAAGTTTTACTTGAATCGCTCTTTCACGTGTTTCAAGATCTTTACAGTTAAAGATATAAGAGATAGATTTGTAGTAAAAATCTCGTTTTAATCTAGTTAGCAGTTTTAATGTTTCAATAATTTTTCCAACAGCAGAAGAGTCAATATTTTCTTTTTCACAAAAATCATACAAATCCTTTTCAAATTTAGAAACAAGTTTAATCTCATACTCATCTAGTAAAACCTTTCCTTCAGCAGATTTATCATCCAGACCTTTTTCTTTTTTATAAATATCAACCTGCTCTTCGATATGATCATGCATTAGCCCACAAAGTAAAGTAATTGTATCTTTAACTCCACTACGTTTTAAATTCAAGACCACATTTAGTGGATGTAAGAAAGATTCAAAACCATTTTTTCTTGGAGGCATTTCAGAATACAACTCCTGGGATAGGCCATAAAGAAATTCACATAAAGGAAATAGAGGATCACGAATATCAAACATCGTCTCAACTCTTCTAACTAATTTTAAAGGTTCCCAAGCCCGCAAAGATTCAAAACGTTCTTTTCTTTTTTTTACGCACTCATCAGGATTCATAATATTCACATGCCACACAAGATCCAATTCTTCACTCATCTTGTATTTTGTATATAAAGTACAATTTGTATATAAATATTTGGCTTTGCAACAGAAATAATCCAGAAATAAAAATAAATAGACAAAAAATTAAATTAAAAATCATCAGAAACATTTATAAAAATAACTTCAAAAGACTAAAACAGAGTTGTTGGTTGCAGTGATAAACATGGTAGAAACTGAACCCGAATTTGCAGCAACAACTGGATCAAAGCAAGAGTTAGAACTCAAAAGGCGTATGCCAAAAAATCTCGAGTACAAGATTTCTGGAATAATAGAAGTGTTCAAAGATAGATATTGCACCAGCAACAACAAATCATTTAGTGTTGAGCAAAAACCATTAAATGATGAAATAAAAGAAGGCTTAGATGAAATTCTCAAAAAACTAGGTTATCAAGTAGCTACAGAACATCATATCCATGATATAGAATACAACAGAACACATTTGGATGGATTAACACATGATACCTTCAAAATTCATTCAGAAGGATTGGAATACTTCAGTTTTGAAACACAAAAAAGAAAAAACCCAAAACAATGGATCGCAGGTACTTTATCTGATAGTTATATTCTAGCAAGTTCTGATATTAGAAATAAGTATATTAGGTTATGTGCAAGCATAGGAATGATAACAACTTCAGCATCTGTGTTACCTTTCGGACCATCAATCGCTAACTTAATATTTTCAAACCCAAGCACGACAACAAGTAGTTCGGTAACTGTTGCAGTAGTAACTTTAACTGGACTCGCAGGAGCTCTAATTGGATATGCAATTGGACAAAATAAACATCCTTCACACACAGAAGGTCAAATTTACTTCTATAACAATGATGTCACAACCATTAAAAAAAATGTTATGAGACATACCCGCTGGAAACACAACAGACATAATGGTATAACTGTATCAAAAGGTCCAGATTACAAAAGACTAGAAGCTGCACTAAAACCAATAGAATACTTTGAATTTTCATAAATTTCAATCTTTATTTAAAAGCAAATCACTAAAAAATATACCAGCGAGAACTTAAAATTTCATTGATTTCTTCCAAACACTTTTAAACAACTATAAATTTTAAACAATTATGCCACTTGTAGATGTTCATTGCCACATCAACCACAAACTCTTCGAAGGAAAGGTTGAAGAAATCATAGCTAATGCAGCAAGAGCAGGCCTTAAAGCAGTAGTTCTAAGTGGAGTAAACCCAGAAGCAAACCTGGAAGTTCTAGAATATGCTAAAAAATACCCATTGATTAAAGCAAGCCTTGGAATTTACCCAATTGATGCTTTAGGTCTTAGTCCAGATGAAGTTGGTCTTCCGCACCACGAAGGACCAATTAATTTAACAGAACAATTTGCATTTTTCGAAGCAAACTTGGACAAAATCATCTCAATTGGCGAAGTTGGGATGGATTTTCATTGGGTAAGTAAAGATGAAACCTTTGAAAAACAAAAAGAAAATTTCCAAAAGATAATTCGGTTTTGTATTAAAGTTAAGAAACCAATTGTGATTCATTCTCGTAAAGCTGAAGTTGAATGTCTTAATGTTTTAGAGGAAGAAATCAAAAATAATGAAATTCCAGTAATCCATCATTGTTTTGGTGGGAAAAAAGCGTTGATCAAACGAGGGGCTGAGCTTGGCCACAATTTTAGTGTTCCAGCTAACATCGCAAGAAACAGTGGATTTGAATCACTAGTAAAAATTGTACCAAACAAACAGTTATTAACTGAAACTGACAGTCCTTGGTTAAGTCCATTTAAAGGCACAACAAATGAACCAGCCAATGTTACAGAATCGATTAAAAAAATTGCAGAAATCAAGGAACTTAGTATTAAAGATGCTGAAGATTTAGTCTGGAGTAACTTCAAAAGAATTTTCAATTATGAAGAAGAATAATTAATACCTCATTTTCTCCTTTCAAGAGTGATACTAAAATAATAAATACAACTTAGTTTCTCAAAATAATTAGATGGCAAATTCGAGTAATTCTACTTTCACAATTATTGATATTGAGACCACTGGTCTTTCAAAATACCATGACAAGATTACTGAAATTGCAGCAGTTAGAATCCAAAATGGCCAAATAGTTGAAGAATTCCAAAGTCTTGTAAATCCAGAAACTAGTATTCCAAGATTTATTACAAAACTTACCGGAATCGATAACGAGATGGTTAAAGATGCACCAAACATCCAACAGGTACTCCCAAGCTTCATCAATTTCCTAAAAGATGACACTTTTGTAGCTCACAACGCCACCTTTGATTTTGGTTTCTTAGAACACAACTGTTTAAAACATCACAATCATAAATTAGAAAACACAAAACTTTGTACAAGAAAACTTGCCAACAGGTTATTTCCGCAACTTCCAAGGAAACGCCTAGGTGATTTGTGTAATCATTTAGAAATCCACAACAGCGCTGCCCACCGTGCAATGGGTGATGTAAAAGCAACTGTCGGAGTTTTCCATGCTATGTTAGATAAAATGCACAATTATGAAATTCAAGAGTTACATCAAATAGTTAAATTTGAAAGAGCACCAAAACGTAAACAGAAATAAACTCACAGGAAAAGAAAATATGCAAATTACAATTGATACAAATAAAGATTCAATCGAAGACATCAAAAGAGTGATAGAATTGCTAAATCAGTACACAGGATCAAAGTTTGAAAAATATTACAACAGAGATAGCAACGATGATAATCAAGCTAGTGAAAAGGAATCTGAAAAAAAATCTGAAATTGACAAAACAACAGAAGAAAATATGTCTCCTTTCAAAGAACAATTATTAGATGAAGATCCAATCAACAACAATCCTGAGATAAAAGAGAAAAATCAATCAACAAGTAACCATACAAATCTAATGCCAAATTTTAGTCACAAACCAGAACCGACTGCAACAAATGTAACAGAAAAATCAGTAAACACTTACCAAAATACTCCGACTGCAATGAAAGCAAATCCTGGAACTCCACCAGACTTCACGGCATATTTAGAACTTCTAAAAAATAAACAAGAAAAAACAGTCCAAGGAATTATTTCAAAAAATAATCAAAATAATGAAAAATTTCAAGTATATGATCAATAAGAGTAATCTATTTAAAAAAGCAATTTAAGAGATATCTATGACTAAAATTTTCATTAAAACATTTGGATCAGCAACTAACAAAGCTGATAGTGAACAAATGAAAGGTCTTCTAAAACAAGCAGAATTTGAGATTATAAACACAATTGATAATGCTGATTTAGTGATAATAAACAGTTGCAGTTTAAACCAAAAAAAAGAATTAGAGATTAAATCATTAATTGAAAATATAAAAGAAACTTATAAAATTGTGATCATTGCAGGTTGTTTAGCACAGCTCCAATCAAAAGAATATCAAGAGTTTTCATTAATTGGAACAAAACAGATCAATAACATTGTAGAAGTTGTTGAAGAAGCACTGAACAACAACACAGTCCGGTGTCTGATGACAAATGAATTACCAGAGTTAAATACTTCAATTATTAGAAATAACGATTTAATTGAAATAATCCCAATTACTAGAGGATACCTCAATCAATGTAATTTTTGTAAACTAAAATCAGAACAAGATACACTGCAATCATACTCCGTTGAAGATATAATCAAAAGAGCAAATAAAGCAATTCAAGACGGAGTAAAACAAATCTGGTTAACTAGTCAAGACACAGCAAATTATGGTTTTGATATAAACACAAATTTACCAATTCTAATTAATCAAATTACAAATATCCCCAGTGACTTTAGAGTCAGAATTGGGATGATGACTCCGCATAACCTACAAAAAATTCAAACTGAGTTAATTGAATCTTACAAAAATCCCAAAATATTCAAATTTTTACATCTTCCAATTAATTCTGGGAATAATAATGTTCTCAAAAATATGAAACTAAATTATAACATTGAAGATTTTGATAAACAAGTTTTAGCATTCAGACGAGCAATTCCAAACATCTCAGTTATGACTGATGTGATTGTTGGTTTTCCATCTGAAACTCCACAGCAATTTTTTAACACAATTACTTTACTAAGAAAAACAAGTCCAGACTATACTAACGTCTCAAAATTTGAAAATAATTCAATCAGTACAGAGCTAAATGAAAGTGAAATTGATGAAGGTATGGTCGAAGAAAATGAAATCAAACGTCGGTTTCGTGTGACAAATGAAGTGTCCCAAAATATTGCTTTACTTGCTCATGAGAAGTGGCATAATTGGGTTGGAGAAATAATTCTAACTAAAAAAGATAAACATACAAACCAATTTATTGGATATACTCCAAGTTATACTCAAGTTGCAGTTGCTGGAGACTACAAGTTAGGACAAAAACTTAATGTAAAGATCACAAAGACAGGCATTTATGGCTTAATTGGCGAAAAAGAGAGTAAAAATAGCTTGAAATCAGAAGAGAATGTAGTTAAGTTGCAAATTGTTAATGATTGATTCTGATAGAATAAATAGCAAAAATTAACTATGTAAGTACTAGTCAGTAGTTATTATTGCGAAGCATTTAAATAAAAACCGCCTATTTCGAATAACAATGGCAGAGTTATCAGACTATCTATTAATTATTGGATTACCAAGCATGGTTGCATTACCATTTTTCTTTTTAGATTCACAGCTAGATAAAGATCGCCTATTTTCTAATTATTCCAATAGCATGCCAAATGGAGCTCAGGCAAATACAGGTTCCAGCAGCTCAGAACCAATAACTGAAGAAAAACCAAAAGGTCCTTGTCCAGACAACTATCTAAACAGAAAAACGCCTCTAAAAGAGTTAATTTCAACTTACCAAACAGAACACCCAGAAGCAGAGATGGAAAAAGCCATTCATGTTAAAAAACAGTGTAGACTTGTAACAATAATGCTCGATGATGTTCCAATCAAACAATATGACGCTGCTCTTGGTAGTAACCCAGATTTTGATAAATCCCATGAAGGTGATAGAGCAACACCAGTTGGAACTTTTTATGTCGCAGATAAAGATTTAGAAAGCAAAGGTCAAACGGCCTGGTATAAAGCCCTACATATTAGTTACCCAAATAAAGAAGATGCTGCAAGAGGCCTACGTAATGGTCTGATAAAACAATGGGAAGCAAATGCAATCAATAAAGCAATTGATAATTGTCAAATGCCTCCACAAAACACCCAACTAGGTAGTTTACTAAAAATGCATGGCAAAGGTGGCTACATCTCAAGTAGAGATTGGACTTGGGGCTGTGTAGGATTAGATAATTCAGTAATGGATGAAGTTTATGCATTTGCAGACAAAGGATGCAGAAAAGATGGTACATTTAAGACTAAGCTTGTAATTGAATATTAATAACATCTATAATGATTACAACTTATTTGAATAATTCAAATTAATAATTTGTTTAAAAAATAAAAAATAAAATAATTCCTTACAAAATTTACCTAGCAGCAAATTCTTCGAAACAAGCAACTTCATTCTTATCCAGATCTAAACAATTATTCCCATCACTAGTATAAAGCCAGTCATCTCCTTGTTTGAAATAATGCGTTCTAACACTTCTACCACCATTGGCGTTTACATATGTAACTTCACGTGATCTTGCAAGGTCCTCCATACTTTTTGAAGGGTCACCTACACTTTCATACAATGGTGCTGTCCCATCCCATCCCTGTATACTGTCCAAAGATTCATAACGAGAATCCAATCTATCCAAACCAGAATAACCACCATCAATAACAGTATTACATGCACTAAATGAAACCGAACTTACTGTGTCTGAAGCTGGAAGCTGATCAAATGGAGAACTATGCCCTGAGTCACCAAAGTATAATTTATCAATTGGATTATGTTCACCTCCATCAGCAAGATCCACATCCACACTATCTCGCCAAACATATTCAGAATCCTTCCAATGATGACCAGTAACAATTAAATTTTCACTTTGAGAAGTTAGAGCTACATCACGGCTGTTTACAATATAACAACCCCCATTATTCTTACACCAGGATTCCATATCACGAGAAGTGTAAGCATTATCCCCTGAGAACACAATAGTAGTTTTAGGGTCAGAATTACCATCACTGATTACTTTACCAAAAGTTTGAGCCATTTTCTGTTCACAGTTTATACCGACTGTGCACGCAACCATTGAAGGTTTAGAAGAGAAGTAATTTGAATCTTTTTGATATTCATTTGAAGACCAATGATGTAGTATTGTTTCATCACCCTCATCGTACATCACATCAATTCTGCCAGCATTAATTTTGGAAAGATCATTCCCATAACTTGAAATATCGTCTCCCTGGCCAATTTTAATAGCACCAAGTAAATCATTATTATCATCTATAGATTGAAATTGAACTGACCCTTCAACAAGATCAAGAACTTCTATATGGGAAAAGTATACCGGACTTTTAACTTTAATATCATCCCCATTGCTAACTCCGACAAATGCCAATCTTTCCCGATAATCTGGGCTAGAACCAGGCGTGTTTACAATACAGCTAGAACCATCCACACAAAACTTTTCTGCGCTTCTTCTATCTTCTTGAGTATAATATACCCAACTACCATGTTTTGCATCCACAGAGAGAACAGTACCTCCATCATGCAAGATTAAATCAGTTTGTCCAATCAGAATAAATTCCTCTTCTTTAGAATCATAGGGACTATAATAACTACCATCAACAGTAATACCTTGAAAAGGAAGCTCAAAAATACCATCTACAAATTCCCCGTCTTCTCCTGCAGTGTACGAAAAAGACCCAACATAAAGAGGCCTTTTGTCAACACCAACTACATTTTCACGAAGGCCAATTAATCCTCCATCCACGAGGGCTATTGAAAAATCATTTGATGAATCTGGAATCATCTGAACAACACCTTCACTAAGTGTTAGAACTCCATTGTCATCCTGGTACAAACTACCTCCTTGAAAGGTCCCACCTGAAGAGATCAATTCACCATTTTTTTCAATTGTAGTACTAATTGAACCGTCCAAATTAACTCTCATTCCTTGCACAGCAGCTGAATCAAAAGTCACACCATGCTCACCATCAGAAGTCATCCTTAAGCCATCATAATCTTTAATAGCAATAGAACTATCAACCATCGCAAGTCCATAACTATCAGACAACCATTTAGCTTTAGCAACTGGGTTTTTATTTAACATACGGTATTGAGTATCACCAACATTCTCTGGGTCAATATTATCTTCATCACCAGCCTTAACTAATGCAGCATCAAAGTCTGCCATAATTATTGCATCATCCAATAACTCCGGATTCTGATTTAACACAACAGACGCTCTTATGGGATCATCTGCAAATGCTGCTGCTCTTATATCAGGATCAATCATCAAGTCGGAATCCCCATATATAGTACTCCAAGCGCTATCCCTATCATAACCAAAAGCCTCATATGGATATTCTTCAAAGTTATCATTAAACTCCCCTGAATCACCCCAGTTTGTATCAGAAGTTCCAGAATCAAAACTGCTATCACAATCAGCAGGATTATCTAAACAATCTGCAAAAACCGAACCAAGGTTTAGCACACCAAAAATCACCAATAAAATAAATAAAGACAAAAGCCTTCTTCTTAGATTATAAGTTTTCATTCTTGCACCTCAAAATTCCAAAGGTACCAACTAAGCCCAAAATCATTCTCCACTGTAAAATATACTTGTGATTTTCCAACCAAGTCTTCAGTAGCAATGAAAGAGAATTCACCACTCTGTTTATCAATTTCAAACACTGAAGTTGCTGCAGCGTAGAAATAATTAACAGGATCTTCATTTGAAACGCTAACAGCAAAACTGATATTATCACCGATAGAAAAGCTACTATTTGAAAATTCTTCAATCATAGGCAAGTTTCCATTATTCGCATTAAGATTAATTACCAACGCGCCCTCCACAGAAACATTGTTTGAATTATTTGCCATGATGAAATAACTATAAACACCATTGGTATAATCATTAGTATCAAAAGTGATCAGACCTGAATCTTGATCTATATCTAAACTACTTGGATTAATTGAATAAACAACATCCCCAAATTCTTCCGCATTAGATTCAACATCTAATGTGTAAACACCAACTTCATTAATGTTCCACTCACTTTCGAATGTTAAACTAACGTATAAAGATTCGTTCAATTCTGGAACTTCAGCATCATCTAATTGAGAGTTAAATGACCCCAAGTCATCCCAATCATAAGAAAGCCCAAAAGTGTATACAATGTCATCCTCATTTTCCTGATAGTAATATAAATTCAACAAAAGATCAGAACCAGCCTCACCTACTGGTTCAAAATCAAAATAATCACTATTGGAAACAAACATTGAAGACAACTTCCCAATGGAAAAATATTCAGGATCTTCTTCTTGGCCTTCCAAAAATAATTCCAATTGTTCATATTTGTTTAAAAAGTCAAATCCTATAAATACCTCAAAATGAGAATATTCCTCTGACAATGATTCACTATTCAAAACAAAATAATAATCCAAATCAACTGTATATCCTCCACTAACAAATTTGACATTAACAATTGGTTCAGATTGTTCAAATATTAACCCTTGATCATCAAAAGCAGAAAAATCATCTACACAGATTGAGAACAATTCTACAACAGCAAGTTCAACTTGTTTTGCAATATCTTCAATATCTGGTTGACTATTAACACCATTGAAGAAATAGTAAGGGTAATTAGAGTTATCACCAGAATCATCAGAGTGTGAAAATTCCAAAAAATTAGCATAATCAATTAATTCTTCATCAATATGATAGTACCCACCATTTGCAAGCACTTGAGACAATGCATCATAACTTGTATCAGCTAAGCACTTTTCAACAAATAACTGAACAGCATCTTGATTAGATTCAAGACCCAAATCAGCACCAGTTTCAATAGCACTAAGCCCACTTGATAAATAAAAAAAAAGTGTAGCACTAGATAGAATCACAACTCCCAAAATGATAAAAACAGTCACCTGTGCTCGTTTATTACATCCCATCACAATACCACTTATTTTCTAATACAATTACAAAAAAATCAAAATTAAAAAGTATAACATTTTAAAACAAATTTGGTATATAAATTTACTCATTTACTGAAGCTGCTGCCAACACATCTTTCTCAATTTCTCCACGTACATCTTCTTCAGACACATATTTCAAATCTCGCTTTCGATAACTTGAGAGTAACTTTTTAATAGCCGAATGTACAAAAGCAGCATCATTCTTTAAATCACCAGTAAATCCACTCTCCATAGGCATTTGATAAAACCATTGATTAAAAAATCCTTTCATAAAATATGCAAATGGTCTCATCCCCCACCTTGCCTCATAATCAGTATAACTCCAAGCATCAAAAACAATTTCTATATTCCCAGAATCAAAAGTGATTTGTCTTCCATCAAATTCTTGAATCACTCGAGTTACATTTCTTAGCCGGATTACAAGTTTAATAACTAAAGAAACATATTTAGTCTTATCTTTAAATGGCCTAAGTTCAAGATAATAATTTTTTCCAGCTTCACTCACAACTTCCTCATTACGTTTATCACGTAGAGTATACCCCTTTTCTTGTAATGCCAAATTAATAGATTCAAACAATTCTTTCACATGGAAAATCCCATTATAATGAATAGCTCGATGATTAATTACTAAGTTTCTCTCTCCATGGTTTTGATAATCTGGCAATTTATATTCTCCAAATAGTTGATTAAAATATCAAAATATTTCCCAACTAACATTCATTTATTCCGATAAGTATAATTATATGTATTCAAATAAATTTTTATTTTCTCATAAATATCTTGTACATCACTTTCAACCCAAGTTTCAGCTTTTTTAAAGTGGTCATTCATGAAAATTTTATCAAAAAGATACATCAACCACCAAGTGAGAATATTTCCAGACCACCAACCTTTTCGATCTGTTTTCAAATATCCATCAAATATGATTTTAATCAACCCTTGATGCATCCGAAGAGTTTTCCCGTCAAGTTCCACATCAACTTCTTTAACATCACTAATATTAATTTTAATTCTGATTTCTTCACGGTGATAATCACTCAAATTTTTCCAAGGCTCCAGTACAATTCTAATATGTTTTCCAGTTGGAGTTATCTGTTCTTGATTGATCTTTTCGTAATAATCCCATCCTTTCTCATAAAACCATTGAACGATTGTAGCATACAGTTCATCAACATTAAATAAACCTTCATAGGAAAATTTTAACTGATCAATAATTATTCTTCTCTCACTCATTTAGTTCACCTTTGAAACATCGTTGGTTTCGCTGTTAAAATCTTTAACTTTTTTATCATGGTGATTGGAATGTTCAGATTTCGGGTCATGGATAGTCAAATTATCTTTCAGATCATTGGATTCTCCAAAAATTGATTTCTGCATTTTTTTGTCAAAGTTTTTTTTCCCAAAAAAAACCCAGTATAAAACAAAATTTGCAATTATTAACAAAATTAATGGAAGTAATAGATTCATACACAAACAAGAGAAATGACGCTTATAAATCTTACCTCAAACTAAGACAGATTTGAATAAACTTCAAACATAGAAAATTCAGATAGAAAAATAAAACAGAGAATAATTAACAAAAATTAATCAACAGTTACATACAACTTTTTAACACTATCATACCTACTATCACCACTGTAGTAAACATACACATTAAAGATATAAGTTCCTTTAGCTGCTGTTTCAGGCACACCAACATGAATTATTTCACTGTGATGTTCATTTTCTTCAATTCTAATCTCGCCAGTATCATACAACAGCCATGACAAGACATCATCTTCACTAACAGCAATCTCCAGATTATCCCCGCCGACTAATTTGGAAAGTGCCACATCAAGATTAAAATTTTCACCATAAACTTCTGCATCTATGTTTAAAATTCCAAGTCCAAATATATGGTCTTCTCCAGCTTCAACAGTCACAGTATGTAATGGGAGTGCAACTTTCTTCCCCTGATCAACTAATAGTCTCTCAAGTTCAGATTCAGTCTGAGCATCTAATTGGTCTTTAATATCATCTGCACCTGAGATAAAAGTTTTCATTAATAGAATCCCACTGGTTAAAATAACCACTCCCATGATTACAATTACGATGGTACTCATAGCAAGATTAATGGATCCCTTTTTCCCACAAGGAAAAATGTTCAAAAATTTATTTCCAAATTTTCGTTGCCTCTTACCAAACATATTAATCACCATCTTTACAAATAAAAGAACAGTTTTCTCCTTTATATTAGTTTGCTTTGAGCAAAAATAGACAATAAAGTTTGTGCAATTAAAATGTAGAGATTAAAATGCAAAGAACAGATTATAAAATTAAATAACTGAGAACAAAAATTTCTAAACTTTTAAAAAACTAAAAACCAAAGATTAAAAGAAAGTATCTAAACTTAAATTAACTATATTTTCTTTCGCTTGTCTTTCTTTAAACTTAGCATCAATTTGCACTAGAACTTTTTTATCAATCAACGAACGAGTTAAAGGAATTCCTTTAGTTGTAATTGACCGTAAATGTTCTGGCACACAGCTACTTGCAACTTTACTTCGAACAGCAATATCTTCGTAACCTAAGAATTTCCCTGCAGTATAAAGTACAACAAAAATTTGTCTTTCAATTTTATTTAATGGTTTAACCGCTATTTGTTTCCCTTCTGATTCTAACTGTAAAGAGTCTAGCCTAGAATGCAAAGCATCAATTTTGATTTCCATATCTTGCAGATAATCAAACAATGCTTGGATCTCATTACTATTTTCATTTATCGCCGACAAATGCTCGTCAAGAGCCGCCCTTACTTTAAAAAAATTAGTTTTCATAGTTAACACTACATCCTTTTGTTTCATTTGAAAATGACATCTTTCTTGTTTCCCCAAACAAGTATCACCTTCGTTATTCTACCACCGAATTACAATTAATAATAACTTACTTGTTTAAATAGCTTTCGATTACACACCATAGTTGTAACAAAAAAATAAGCAACTAGAAACGTGTTTATTTGAAATTTAAAAAAGTTAAAAATTAAAAATTAAGAAATTAAAAGATTAAGAAAAGAAAATTAAAATAAAAAATAAAAACAATTAGACTAAAAAATATTTTTTTCCATTCGCCACAAATCAACATCAACATATTCTGTTTTCTTTTTATGATGTTTCATAGTTTTAGGCAAAGGAAATTTGTAAAACCAGTTATGAGTAATCTTAAAATTAAAATCTTTGCTTATTGCTTCAACAAAAGATTTTGTTGTAGATTTATGCATTGAATACACAACAGCTGCATTTGAAAATGCTTTCTCCAAAAATACTTTATCAATATGTTTCTCTTTGGTTCCAAATGGAGGATTTTGAACCACAATATCGATTTCACTTTTTGATTCTGATAAATCAAGATTTTTAATATCATTCAGATGAAATTCTGCTTCACCAATATGATAGTCTTCAAATATCAATTTATAATTTTGCTTGCAAACTTCCATTATTTTTTCATCAACATCAACAAAATGTAGTTTTTTGGCACCAAGTATCAATAGGCCAATTCCGATAATTCCAGGCCCTGATGCAAATTCAGCTATCACCTTACCTTCAACTTCGCCTTTTAAAGCCATCTCCCAAACCCACTCAGCTGCGATTTCACTAGGAGTTTGATATTGCTCAAGCTGCACATTAGGATTTTCAAATCCTTTTAATTTACTAAGTAACACTGCAAGTTCTTTTTTACTTCTAACCATTAAATGAACAAAATACCCTCTCATTTAAAGTTCTTACTCTAAAAAATCCATTTTTGATGGTAACACTTAAAAACCACCTCAAATCCATTAATGTCAATGACTACAGAGACAATTAAAGTTAAAGGTTACGAGTTCAAAATTTTCAATAGAAAGCTATCAAGTCATCGAAGAGCTGTTCAAATTCAAAACGATATCCAGCAAAATCTAAAAAAAGTTGGAGTCCAAGAAGACGACATTGAAATTGAGTTACAGAAACTTGTAATTCGAACAGCGGCAGCTTCAATTGAATGGTGGCAAGATGGGTACAGACTATTTTACACCTATAACCAAGCAGGATCATTCATTTCAAATTTACATATCATCTCAAAATTAATAGAAGCTGAAGTTACAGCTGTCCTAAACAAAGAAAAAGGAATGGATGAATTCTTGAGAGGATTTTCTGAAGATAAAGATATTAAAAAACAACGTAAAGATGCAAGAATACTTCTTGATGTTCCAGAGGACTGTACAGATCTGAGTATTATCAACCGCAAATACAAAATACTCGCAATGAAACATCATCCTGACAGACCGCAAGGAGATCATGAGATATTTAAAAAGATAAATAATGCTCATAAAATATTGAAAAGAGAATTAGAATAATTTAATTATTTTTTTATTATATTTTTTATATGGTCCGTTATCACAAATTTTATTCAAAAACACAATAGTAATGAGATTACAGCAAAATGAAAATTCTTTTAATTAACCCACCAGTTTATCTTCCAACAACTTTTCCTTTCTCATTAGCTGCAATGAAAGCTGAATTACAAAATAGTTTGCAAGAATCAATTGAAGTTCTGGATTTAAACGCAGTTTATCATTATGAAACATTCAAAACAGAGTACCAAAAACTCCAAGATTCAAAAGAAGACTATTATACACAGTTAGAAGAATTCAATACAGTTGCAAAGTCTGACCACAACAAAATTTCAAAATCAGCTATGAATAATCAAATTACAAACGCTACCACAAGTTCTATCAAAAAAATAATTGAACATAAACCTGATGTGCTTGCGATTAGTTTAACCTACAACAGCCAGATATTTGTAACAAAACAAATTATTAATGAGATTAAAAAAGACTGCCCGAATATTAAAATTGTGATTGGTGGACCTGCTGACTATTCAAAAATTATGGATGGCACAATCAACTTTGCAGATGCAAAAAAATTCATTGAATATTTAGTATCTATTGGAGCAAAAGAAAAAACAACTGGCAAAAAAAACACAATATCAGCAATCCCAGATTTCACCAGTTTCAACAAGGAACATTATTTCACAAAAGAGATAGTCTACCCTATTCGAACATCTAAATCTTGCCCATACAAACAATGTACTTTCTGCACACACCATGAGAATAAAACATTTGAACAATATGACTTATCAACATTGAGATCAACTATTCAAAAAAACAAAATCAAGAAAATCTGCTTTATTGATGATGATTTAACTCCAATTCGTTTAAAACAAATCTCTGAAAAAATAAAAGATTTAAACGTTACTTGGTGGTGCCAACTACGTCCAATAAAACAGATCCAAACAGTTCTAAAAGTAGCTCATGATGCTGGCCTAAAAAGTGTTGCATGGGGATTAGAATCAGGAAACCAACGGATATTAGACTTAATCAAAAAAGGAACAAATCCAACAGACATAGCAACTACCCTCACAGTTGCCAAAAATTTAGGTATCAATAATATGATATACACAATGTTTGGATTCCCAACTGAAACAGAGACAGAATTCGTAGACACAATAAACTTCCTAGAAGAAAACAAAAAATCAATTGACATTGTCTCCCCTAGTGTGTTTGGCCTTCAGTATGGTAGCAAAGTGATGAAATATCCAAATGATTTTGATGTAACAGATATCAAATTGGATCCAAGAACATTTCTCAGCGACAAGATTTCCTACAAAACTAGCTCTGGATTAGATCAGAATACTGTTAAAAAGTTAATGAAAAAATACAAACATCAATTACAAAAAATGAATAAATTACCAAGAATAATTTCAGTCTTTAAAGAACAAGTGTTAAACATCAAATAGCGCAACTATCAATTCCTTTCTTCTCCAAATATTTCTGATGGTAAGATTCCGCCATCCAAAATTTAGAATCAGGCAAAATTTCAGTAGCTAAATCATCTTTGTACCGCTCAGACCTTTGTAAATCCATAAATTTTTTCAAAGCAACTTCATGTTGCGCTTCAGAATAATAAAAAATAATACTGCGATATTGACTTCCAATGTTCATACCCTGCCTATTTCGTTGAGTTGGATTATGCAATGAAAAAAACAAATCTACTAATTCTGAATAAGTCACTATATTCGAATCAAACTCAACCCTGACAACCTCTGCATGTCCAGTTTTATCAGAACAAACATCATTATAACTGGGTTCATCTTTTTGTCCACCCATATAACCGGCAGTTGTTTTTAAAACACCATCTAATCGATCAAACTTATACTGAACACCCCAGAAACACCCAGCACCAAAACATGCAATTTCAATTTGAGGGATTTTTTGTCTACTCATAAATTAAATAGAAATACTTCTAACTAATATATCTTATGTTTTAAGCTGCAGAGCGAGCTGCCATTGCATCTTTTTTAGCCTTTTTTAATTTTTTAGAATATTCCTTGGCATCGTCCATAAAACCTGCATGTGCATCTTTTTTATGATTCATGATCACCTTAGTCACACGAGTTAAAGCAGCAAGAGTTACTTTTTCTTCAACTTCCGCTGCTACAATCTCTTGCCTCAAAATTTTTTCATGCTCAACAATTTTAACTTCAGAAGCGATTAGGTTCTTAACAGATGCTTGCATTATAGCAAGCGTTTGAGAACCAACTTTAGTCATATACCTTGCAAGTCCCTCTTGAATTTTTTGATCATCCAAATCAACAGATAATTTTTTCTTCACTTTTTTACCATCTGCAACAGAAATTGCCAATTTATTTAATGACTCAAATGCTTCTTCTAATTTCACTTGAAAAAAATTCAAATAATAAGAACTTCTAGCTACTTCCTCTGCCTCAGAAATTGTTTTAATCATAGATTTAACAAAAGGTCTCATCTTATCAGAGTTGAACTTCATTGTTTCTTCTGCAGTTTTAATTAATCCAGTATAAATTTCAGCAACATCTTTAGTCGTTTTAATTGCAACTTCTTCGGGAGAAGTAGTGTCAAGACTGTGTATCTCTCCAACAAATTCCTGATGAGAAATTTGCATATCCTTGATTGCAGTATGAAAAACATTAATGAATTTGTACATTTCATCTTGGTGTTTATTAGATTCTTCTGAACTACCTTTCAAATGTTTCAAATCACGCCTTAATTTTCTGAGAGTTTTCTTTAATTTTTTAAGAACAGATTTTAATTGATCATGCATATCATCTAATTTTTCCTTTTCCAGTTCTAAATTAGCAAGTTCTTCTACAACTGCTTTAAGTTGATCTTTCATAGCATTTCTTGCAGCTTTATTCTTCTTAGATTTAGATATTTTCTTTATATCATTAGTCAATTTTTTCTCCTTTTTCTTCTTCTTAGAGATCACTTTTTTTACTTGTTTTATCTCTTCAAAGGACAAACTTTCTAACTTTTTTTCAACAAATAATGCTCTCCTTTCAACTTTCATTGCTTCTTGTACTGCCGTACCAATAGTCCTCACATTCTGTTGGAAATTATCCAATGACAGTTTACGAAAATTTTCTTCATATTTTTTATCATTAACAAGTTCACCAAGCAATTTTCCAAGTTTTACTGCAAACATTTTAACGTACGCATATCCAGCATCGTTTATTGCCAGCCGATTATCCATATTAATTAATTGTTTATCAATGACAGTTACGGACTCCAAGATAATTTTGTTCCTTTTTTCAACAGAAATTTCCCTATTTTGCAAATCAGTTACAGACTTACTAATATTCAATGCGCAAGCAGTAATTGCTTCTTCATGTAATTCAAGTTCAACATCTCTTTCAGACTCCTCAGCTAATGCCCTCTCAGCCCTTGTTGCAGCTTTGCCTAATTTTTCAGTACCTAGTTTCTCTCCTTTCATAACCATTGCTCGAAGTGCAGCTTTTTTTTGAGCAGCATAAGGGTAACCTGCACCTTTAATTGCAGAACGTTCAGCCCTAGTTCCAAATGAAACATTATACACCGAACTTCTTTCAGAGATTTGAATTCCACCCATTAATATTACTACCAAGATAACATAAAAAAAATTCCCAGTTAGAATAAAAATTCCAGAAACTACACCAAGACCATATCCACCAACTTCCCTAGGACTTTCAGAAAAACTTTTTCCACGAATTACAAACATGATAAAAAGCCAAACACAAGCTACAACGATAGTAGAAGTTCCACCTGGAAGAAATTTTTCAATAGCTTCAACTACAAATCCACTAGTTCCAACTATCTCAGAGAGTTCTACCATTTACACCAAGTTAATATTTTATAGAAATATAAACAAAAAATCCTTTTAAACCTATCGATGAAGTCACCAATATTCTAATTCAGATTAAACAAATTAAACAAATTTACTAAGTTAACCAAGATCATCTTTCTCAGCCAGATCATTATTTTCCTTCAAAACAAGAATATTTTTCTGATCTTTTTTCTCTCTGAATCCTCTAGCAACATAAACGTCTTCTTTAGTAAAAGTATCTTTGCCGCTGTAATATGCAGCAGTTGATGCTGTTCCAGGTGTTGGCGTAAAAACTTGAGTTAAGTTCACATAAATATTTTTTTCATCGCAAAATTTACTTAAAATTTCCATATCACTAATTGTTGATCCAGGATGCCCAGCCACAAAATATGGAACCAATCTTTTTTTAGTGCCTTGCTCTTTGTTCACCAGATTAAATTCTTTCAAAAATTCTTCAAAGTCAGCTCGAGTCCCTTTATTCATTTGTGCAAGTACTTTATTTGAAATATGTTCAGGTGCTATTTTCAATCGACTAGTGAATTGCATAATTTTTCTAAATAATTTCTTTTGATTCAAAATCACATCATGACGAATAGCACTACGAAGTTCAAGTGTGGTTCCAGCATATTTTTCTTGTAATTTTTCAACTCCTTCAAGTAATGGGTACAAATCATCACGCAAAACACGTTTAGGACAACCAGCACATTTTTGATTGCAATATTTTGTTTTATTTAATACAGTAATTTCCTCTTCAATAATTGCTGAGGACATTTTCTGCTCATCTTCATATAAACTACAATAAGAACCATACATATTCAAAGTTGGAAGTGTCAGATCATTAATTTTTTTCACACCACTTTTGTACAATCTTTCAATTTCTAGCAGGATACTTTCAGTACTTCGTTTAGCAACTTCTTTTCCTTGAACCAAAGGGATTACACAAAAATTACAACTTCCCCAGCACCCTCTACCAATTACAACTGAGTTTTCTAAAAAGTCCACCATGCTTTGATGATAGTCAAACAGTTTTGAATTTGGATGTAATTTTCTGGTGAATGGTAAATCATAAATTAAATCCATTTCTTTTTCTGATAGTGGATGTGATGGCCGATTATGTTTAATGAAACCACTTCCACAAGGCTCAATAAATTCTGAATTTGGTAGCAAATAATGAATCCTAGTTAGTAAACTAAATTTACTACTATCAGCAGCACATGCCTCAAAGCTTGGCAATTTACGAACTCCTTCTGGTAGTTCATTTGCTTTTACCCGATATGACAAAGCATCAATTGTTGCAAGATTTAATTTTTCCTGAATTTCTTTAAACTTAGTAAATGAATCTTCAGCAGTTAATTTTTTTATTCTACTGAGTAAATCAAGTAATGCTCTCTCAGCATTGCCGTGAATCAACAAATCAGCTTTACTATCATTTAACACTCCGCGGCGCAGTTTATTTTCTTTGTAATCAAAATGAGTGAATCTGCGAGTTGTAGCTTCTACTCCACCGATTACTGTCATTGAACCCTTGAAATATTCTTTAATTTTAGAGGTGTAGACAATTGGAGCGTGCACTGGCACCATTACATTTTCACGCTCACGCAGCATCGGAGTATAATTTGCCAAACTAGAATCCAAAAGTCCAGATGTGATACAAAACAAATATTTTGCTCTTCCACATCGAAGATAATCTTCTTTATTTTGTGGTTCTGCAACTATTCCAACAGAATATCCTTTAAGTTCTAAAAGTCTTGAGAGAATTGCAATTCCACTTAATGGATGATCGTAGTAAGGATCGCCCGTTACAAAAATAACGTCGAACTGCACAGTATCGGAATTTTGTAAATTTTCTTTTTCAATTGACACAGGTAGGAATCCTCGCTGTGTTTGAGCCTGTTGATTCATTGTTATCTTAATATCAACTCTGTTTTATATAATCTAGTGTTCAATTTTTCGTACTAGAAATTGTGACTGTAATTGATTCAGATTACAAATATTCACAAAATAGAGAAAGTAATACTAATTTAATAAATTATTACTAAACAAAGAATTAGAAAAAAAATAAAAAATAAAAAAAATGCTTAGAAACCAAAGGTTTCTGGCACCACTCTGTGGAAAGAAAAAATTACTTCTTCTTACGAAAAAACATTGACCCAGCAAGCACTACAGCAATTGCAGCAATAATCCCAATTGGAGCTGCAAGTCCTTTCGCGGTATCAACAAATCCACCAGTAATCGCACCAGTCAATAAGTTTCCAGAGTTACCTGTTTCAGTTGTGTCAACAGCAGTTGTAGTTTCTGTAACTTCAACAGTTGCTTCAGCAACATAAGTACAAGATCTTGCATCAGTTGGTGCTGCAACAGTTGTAACTACATCTACTTGACCTCGTGACTCTTTAAACTCACAAGCGTTAGCATCGTAGCAGCTTCGATCTTGACTTCCGTCTTCGCTACATACTGCCCAAGCAGTACAAGTCCAACTTTCAGTACAAACTTTATCGGTTTCGCTGTCATCATCACTATTACTACATCCAGGATCGTCTAAATCAAATAGACCATCTCCATCGTTATCTTTGCCATCTTCACATTCAGATCGACTTGAAGAACCACTTCCTCCACCGCCAGATCCACCAGATGAACTGGTAGTAGTAGCTGCACTTACAGTAAAGATCACATCTCCTTCAAGACTTGAAACAGAGTTTCCAGCAGCATC
>Ga0233439_10000138_pt1 | contig 121956 bp, 130 predicted proteins | sample SI_123_September_6_FD_182713 | JGI IMG/M metagenome (GOLD analysis project Ga0233439, IMG submission 182713) | Seawater microbial communities from Saanich Inlet, British Columbia, Canada - SI_123_September2016_100_MG | ecosystem: Environmental > Aquatic > Marine > Inlet | place: Canada...
TGATAATTGTACCCCATGAATCTATTTCTTTTTTCTGAATTTGAGTATCATAAAAAACTCCCTTATAGTGACACTTTATTGTTACTTTTATAACCCTTAGCTTATGCCTTCTTTTGATATAGTTTCTGAATTTGATCACCATGAAGCAAACAATGCTGTTGATCAAGCTAACCGTGAAGTCACCACACGTTTTGACTTTAAAGGCTCGGGTGCTAAATTTGAATTTAATGATAACATCATTAAGTCATTTGCTGAAAACGACTTCCAACTCCAACAAATGCTTGATATTGTACAAATGAAACTAACAAAACGCGGTATAAATACGGCCTGTTTGGAAACAGCAGAAGCACAAATAACCGGCAAAACAGCGCATCAAGAAACAACCCTTAAACAAGGCCTTGATACACCTTTAGCACGAAAAATTGTTAAATTAATTAAGAATAAAAAACTTAAAGTTCAGGCCGCCATACAAGGGGAGAAAGTTCGCGTAACCGGTAAAAAAAGAGATGACCTACAACAAGTCATTCAATTACTTAAAGAAGAAAAACTAGAGATGCCTCTACAATTTGACAACTTTAGAGACTAATCGCTTAAATCACCCCAAAGTAACTGCACCGAAGTTAACACTGCTAACGCCGCTGTTTCAGTCCGTAATATTCGAGGCCCCAAACGAACAGCAACAAAACCAGCGGCTAAAGCCCATTTAATCTCCTCGGCAGTAAAACCGCCCTCTGGGCCCGACAATACCGTCACCTTCTGTGATTCTGGGGATAAGTCACCTAAAGTCTGCCTTGCCGTCGGTTCTAACAGAATTTTAAACCCTTCTAACGGATTAACCCATGCTTCCAGTTCAGTCGGCAGATGGATTTTAGGAACAAATTGCCGACCGCTTTGTTCGGCTGCATTCTGTGCAATGCGCTGCCAATGTGCACACTTTTTATGCCTATTTTCAGGCTTCAATCGAACCACACTACGCGCTGTTAGCAATGGCGTTATTTCACTCACACCCAATTCAACCGCTTTTTGAATGGCAAAGTCCATGTGATCTGAACGCGAAATTGCCAAACCATAATTAATCCATAATCTAGATTCTGTTTTCCTTTGAACCGCCTCATTTATCTTTACAACAACGGCTTTGCGCGTGACTTCTATAAACTCAGCTTTAAACTCATAGCCGTCATCATTGAAAAGGAGCACGTCGGCACCAACCTTTAACCGTAAAACAGAACGCACATAATGCGCCGCCTCTTCTTCCAAACGGAATTTTTCGTGTAAAACGAGAGGAGAAGCAACATGAATTCGTGAGATACGCATGACAATCTACAAGGGAAATGAAGAACAGCAAATCTTTAAATTACAAAGACGCCGACTACTAAAAAACCCGCCAACGTTAAAAACTCCGAGCAGGATAATTAATCGCTATGTAAATTATCAAAAATACGCAACGTGGGTGCTGATTGGTTCATAGTGTAAAAATGCAACCCCGGCGCACCATGATCCAATAATCGCTGACACAATTCACTCACCACCTCAATGCCTAACGCTTGAATGGATGCCCGGTCATCGCCAAAAGTTTCTAAGCGTTTGCGTAGCCAACGTGGAATCTCAGCACCACACATTTCAGAAAAACGCGATAACTGCGTATAGTTATTAATCGGCATAATCCCTGGAATAATGGGTAAATCAATGCCCTGTTTTTCACAATCGTCTACAAAAGAGAAATACGCTTCCGCGGTATAAAAATATTGCGTGATGGCTGTATTCGCCCCGGCATCAACCTTACGCTTAAAGTTAATTAAATCGTCTTGCCCATTACGGGCTTGCGGATGAACTTCTGGGTAAGCGGCGACATGAATCTCAAAATGGTCTCCGGTCTCAGCTCTGATAAATTCAACTAATTCATTGGCATAACGAAATTCACCTGCCGACAAGACACCTGAAGGCATATCTCCACGTAGCGCCACAATCTTAGCAATACCTTGCTCTTGGTAACTACGTAAAACCTTACGAATACTGCCTTTTGTTGACGCCACACAAGACAAATGCGGTGCCGCCTGACGGCCTGATCGCTGAATAGCAACAACCGCTTCCATTGTTTTATCACGGGTCGAGCCACCGGCGCCAAAAGTCACCGAGAAGAAGTCCGGATTAATCCGCGCCAATTGCGCCTGAACCGTGACCAAGTTCGCCGCACCCGCCTCCGTTTTAGGCGGGAAAAATTCACAACTAAAATGTCGTGGATATTTTTTCTGAGAATCCATAAACTTGATTAGTAACGATAATGATCAGGCTTATAAGGCCCTTCTGTCGGAATATTTAAATAATCTGCTTGCGCTTGGGTTAATTCAGTCAAATTCACACCCAATTGTTTTAAATGCGAGCGCGCTACTTTTTCATCTAAAATCTTAGGCAGAATATAAACTTTAGCCTCATAGTCACCGGCATTCGCCCATAACTCCATTTGTGCTAAGACTTGGTTACAAAATGAATTCGACATCACAAAACTCGGGTGACCGGTTGCACAACCTAAATTAACCAATCGCCCTTCTGCTAGAACGGTTATACGCTTACCGTCTGGAAAAATAACATGGTCAACCTGTGGCTTAATGTTCTCCCAGGTATAACGACGTAATGCAGAAATTTCGATCTCAGAATCAAAATGACCGATGTTACAAACAATCGCCTCATTTTTCATCGCAACCATATGATCGTGGGTAATGACATTAAAGTTACCGGTTGCCGTCACAAAGATATTACCCATTGGAGCGGCTTCTTCCATAGTCACGACACGGTAACCTTCCATCGATGCTTGCAGCGCACAAATCGGGTCAATTTCAGTAACCCAAACCGTGGCACCTAAACCGCGTAATGATTGAGCACACCCTTTACCGACATCGCCATAACCACACACTATGGCAATTTTACCGGCCACCATCACATCCGTGGCTCGCTTAATACCGTCTACTAATGATTCACGACAACCATAGAGATTATCAAACTTCGATTTAGTCACAGAATCATTGACATTAAAGGCCGGCACTTTTAAAGCGCCTTTAGCCACCATCTCATACAAGCGCAACACGCCGGTGGTGGTTTCTTCTGACAAGCCTTTAACATCGGTCATCAATTCTGGAAATTTTTCATGCATCATGACGGTTAAATCCCCGCCGTCATCCAAAATCATATTCGGACGCCAACCTTCCGTACCGATAATCGTTTGTTCAATACACCATTCGGCTTCTTCTTCTGTTTCACCTTTCCAGGCAAAAACCGGAATCCCCGCCACCGCCATGGCCGCTGCCGCATGGTCTTGCGTCGAAAAGATATTACATGAAGACCAACGCACTTCAGCGCCGAGTGCCGTTAATGTTTCAATCAATACGGCCGTTTGAATGGTCATATGTAAACAACCGGCAATTCTTGCCCCTCTTAGAGGTTGTTGTGCACCAAATTCTTCCCGCAAAGCCATAAGACCCGGCATTTCCGTTTCAGCAATATTAACTTCCTTACGGCCCCATTCAGCCAAAGTAATATCGGCAACTTTATAATCTGACATTAAACAATCCTTATATTTTTTAATCGATGACTTGCGAGATTAGATTCCTGCAGCAATGCACAAGGCATCGGCTTTATCGGTTTTTTCCCAACTGAAACTGTCTTCGGTACGGCCAAAATGCCCGTATGCAGCCGTAGTACCATAAATAGGCTTTAACAGATCCAGCATCGCAATTAAGCCTTTGGGGCGAAGATCAAAATGATCTCTAACCAAAACAACTAAACGATCTTCACTGATGACACCGGTACCAAACGTCTCAACACTAATCGAGGTCGGCTCGGCCACACCAATCGCATAAGAAACTTGAATTTCACATCGCTCGGCAAGACCGGCTGCGACAATATTCTTAGCCACATAACGGCTCATATAAGCGGCTGAACGATCGACTTTTGAAGGGTCTTTACCACTAAAGGCTCCGCCGCCATGACGTGCCATACCACCATAAGTATCGACAATGATTTTACGTCCCGTTAATCCGCAATCACCAACAGGGCCGCCAATAATAAACTGTCCCGTTGGGTTAATCAGATATTTTGTTTCCCGGTGTAACCATTCCGCCGGCAGTACCGGTAAAATAATCTCATCCATCACTGCTTCATGTAATTCCCGCTGACTAATATCAGGTGAATGTTGTGTCGATAACACCACAGCATCCACTGCAACCGGTTGATTGTTCTCATAGCGGAAGGTCACCTGACTTTTCGCATCTGGACGTAACCACGGTAGGGTATTATTTAATAATAATTCTGCTTGGCGTTTGACCAGACGGTGCGAGTAAGTAATCGGGGCGGGCATTAACACATCGGTTTCATTGCTGGCATAGCCAAACATTAAACCTTGGTCGCCAGCACCTTGTTCATGATCGTCGCTATCATCAACACCCATGGCAATATCAGGGGATTGTTTACCAATTGCATTCAGTACGGCACAGGTATTACCATCAAAACCGCATTCCGGATTATCATAGCCAATCGCTTTAACCGTTTCTCGAACCACAGCTTCGGTATCGATCACCGCATGGGTGGTAATTTCACCGGCCAGAATAACCATCCCGGTTTTAACCATCGTCTCACAAGCAACCCGAGAGGTCGGGTCTTGTTCTAAAACCGCATCTAAAATAGCATCGGATACGGCATCAGCTAACTTGTCAGGGTGACCTGCTGAAACGGATTCTGAGGTGAAAATAAAATTATTACTCATTAAGTATTACTCCAAAGGCTTTTAAGGCTTTTAAGGCTTTTAAGGCTTTTAAGGCTTTTAAGGCTTTTAAGGCTTTTCAAATTATGGTGGGCCCTGTAGGACTCGAACCTACGACCTGCCGATTATGAGTCGGATGCTCTAACCAACTGAGCTAAGGGCCCGATAAATTAATTGTTTTAGAGGATAGCGTGAATTTTACACGGGTAAGCATAGTCCATACGGCTAATCTTGGAAGACTAATCATTTTCTAGAAAGCAGCGCAACTGCTCAGAACGCGAAGGATGACGCAATTTACGCAGTGCCTTTGCTTCAATTTGACGAATCCTTTCTCTCGTTACATCAAACTGTTTGCCAACTTCTTCCAACGTGTGGTCAGTATGCATGTTAATACCAAAACGCATACGCAACACCTTAGCTTCTCGAGCAGTTAAGCCCGCTAAAACATTTTGTGTAGACTCCATAAGACCTGCTACCGTTGCCGATTCAATGGGTGAAAGAACCTTAGAATCCTCAATAAAATCACCTAAATGGGAGTCTTCATCATCACCAATCGGCGTTTCCATTGAAATTGGTTCTTTAGATATCTTTAAGACCTTACGCACCTTATCTTCAGGCAGCGCCATGCGCTCGGCCAACTCTTCTGGCGTTGCTTCTCGCCCCTGTTCTTGAAGTATTTGTCTGGAAATACGATTCAACTTATTAATCGTTTCAATCATATGAACCGGAATACGAATCGTTCTTGCCTGGTCAGCAATAGAGCGAGTAATGGCTTGACGAATCCACCAAGTCGCGTAAGTAGAGAATTTATAGCCCCGACGATATTCAAACTTATCTACCGCCTTCATTAAACCTATATTACCTTCTTGAATTAAATCAAGAAACTGCAAACCCCGATTAGTATATTTCTTTGCTATAGATATAACCAAACGCAAATTAGCTTCGATCATTTCCTTTTTTGCCCGGCGGGCTTTCGCTTCACCAATCGTTAACCGGCGGTTAATATTTTTTAAATCATTAACACACAACGTATAACGTTTCTCAATTTCAAGCAAAGTGCCTTGCGCTTCTAAAATCGTATCCTTTTTCTCTTGTAATACCTCAGAGTAAATTTTTCCCGAAGCAATATGCGACTCCACCCAATCAAGATTTGGCTCATTATTGACAAAAGATGCTATAAACTCCTTACGTGGCATTTTGGCATCACGAACACAAATATCCAAAATAGTTTTTTCTTGATCACGTATATCCTGTATAACGCTGCCTTGAAAATCAACTAATCGCTTAAAATATTTAGGCGCAAATTTAAATTCGAGAAAAATATCTGCTAATTGCCCTAAAGCATCCTGTGTTTTAGCACTATCATACGCACTCTTCTTCAGTAACGAATAAACCCCCTTCAAAGAGACAGCCAGTACATCTATCCGCTCCTTTACATCTTCATAGGCTAATTCCGGCACTTCTTCAGGCTCTTCTTCCTCACCAACAGCATCAACAGCTCGATTAATACCCGGCAAAACGACCTCAGGCTCAGTATAATCGGCAAAATCGACGACAATATCTTTTAATTTTGGTCCGTCCTCACTACCAATAAGCGCAAAATCCAACAAAAACTCATCGACAATATAAGGCGCATGGCCTAAAGCCTCAATTACTTGCTTATGACCTTTTTCAATGCGTTTCGCAATCTTCAACTCATCTTCACGCGTCAATAACTCTACAGAGCCCATTTCCCGCATGTACATTCTAACGGGGTCCGTAGTCTTACCAAACTCACCATCAACACTGGCCAAGGCTGCCGCCACTTCAGCCGCCGCTTCATCATCAGTACTGGCTCCTGCCGCACCCGACATCAAACTATCAGCATCAGGCGCAACCTCATGAACTTCAATCCCCATATCATTAATCATACTAATGATATCCTCGATTTGATCAGGCTCTACAATATTGCTAGGCAAATGATCATTGATTTCAGCGTACGTTAAGTACCCTTTATTTTTACCCTTGGAAATAAGTTGTTTGAGCTGAGATTGCTGAGATTGTTGATTCATCTATCTTAGTGTCTTTATCAAATAACTTTTCATTATAACTCACACACCCGTTAAAAAGAATAGATAAACCCTATTTCATAGCAAGAAAACGCAACATTTTCTTTTTTTCATCCAGAGTAAGGCCTAACGCCTGCTCTTTTTTCAGCAACTGAGCCAAATCAGCCTCCACCACCTGAGCGACTAACCGCCTTACTGCCCCGGCAAACTCCACCTCCAGAACCGACTCTGGAACCAACACAGGCACCTGAACAAGAGCCCGAACCTGACCTTCTTCGAGCTCGCCACGAAAATTTTCCAACAAGCCACCGGTTGTTAATTCTGGTTTTTTCGCTATTACCGACAAAACCTTCCGCAACAAATTAAGTCCTGGCGAGTCCAAAGACAAATCGACACCGTCCTTTAAAAACTGAGACTGCGCAAGCTCTGGGTTTTGTAATAACAACGCATTCGCCGTGCGCGCGGGAGTCACTTTCTCTTTAGATATATCGCTGCGCCGCCTTGTTCCCTCGGACTCTAGATCAAGACTCACATGCTCGACTTGCTCATTTAACCTGCCAACCATCATTTCTCTGAAATACCCTGATGGCAAGGTCTTCAGGTAAGCTTTGGCTTTAACCATCAACGCCGCTCGCCCTTCTAATGTCTGCAGATCCAAAGCCCCGCTCAGGCGACTAAAAAAATAATCTGACAACGGTGATGCCGCCGCAAGCCGAGCTAAAAAAGCATCCACACCTTCACGACGAATTAATGAGTCAGGATCCTCCTTCTCCGGAAGTAACATGACTCTAATATGCCGACCATCTTTTAAACAAGGAAGACCTGCCTCAATAGCCCGCCACGCCGCCTTTAACCCTGCCTCATCACCGTCAAAACACAAAATTATTTCAGCTGTAAAACGAAATAATAAATCAAAATGCGCCCTTGTTGGCGCTGTACCCAAAGTAGCTACCGCATTTCTAAGGCCAAATTGAGCCAAGGCGATAACATCCATATAGCCTTCGACCAATAATATTTGCGCAGGTCGTCCTTTTTTCTCCAATAATTCATACAAACCATAAACTTCATTGCTCTTATGAAAAACAGGCGTTTCTGGAGAATTAAGATATTTCGGTAACGCATCGCCCAAAACCCGCGCACCAAAAGCAACAACCCTCCCGCGCCGGTCTCGAATCGGAAACATAATTCGCCCACGAAAACGGTCATAGCTACGACCACCTTCCTTCGCTATAAGCAGGCCGGCTTTTTTCAAAAGCCCAGTATCAAATTGATCTGCCAACAGATGCCACTGGTCAGGCGCATAGCCTAATAAAAAATCACGAGCCACCTCACCGGAAACACCTCGATCCTTAAAATATTGAACGGCCAAACCATCATTGTTAGAATCACGTAACTGCTGAGCATAGAATTTTGCCACTTGCTGCTGCACAGCATAGAGCGACGCCAAATCTTGCTTGCCAATCAATGGCGTCGTTACTGACTCTTCTCTAGGCACATCAATGCCAACAAAAGAAGCCAAGTCCTCAACGGCCTCGACAAAATTTAGATGACTATAATCCATCAAGAAACCAATCGCATTGCCACTGGCCCCACAACCAAAACAGTGGTAGAACTGCTTGCGACGACTGACAGAAAAACTAGGCGTTTTTTCGGTATGAAAAGGACAACGAGCAACATAATTGCTCCCTGTTTTTTTGAGGGGGAGATAACTATCGATTAAATCAACGACATCTACGCGCGTCAGAAGATCATCGATAAAAACAGAAGGGATTAATCCAGCCATACTACAATACGGCGAAAAAACCTACAGAGCCAACTAACAAGAATACTGCACTAACTTGCTGATAACATCCCTTTTATCTTAGCGCTCACTATAGACATATCGGCACGGCCTTGCATTTTGGGTTTGACTCGCCCCATAACCTTACCCATATCTTTAATCGCAGTAGCATTTGAAGCCGTAATCGCCTCCAAAACGATCGTATTAATCTCATCTTCAGACAGCGGCTGTGGCAAAAAACCCTGAATCACACTGATTTCTTGCTCTTCCACTAACGCTAAGTCCTCTCGACCTGCCGGTCGATATTGCGCTATTGACTCACGTCGCTGCTTCAGCATCTTATCAAGTACAACAATGACCTCATGCTCATCCAATTCAATACGCTCATCAACTTCACGACGCTTGATGTCAGCCATCATTAAACGAATAACACCTAATCTAGGCTTGTCACCCGCTTTCATGGCTGCTTTCATAGCGCCTCTGATGCGTTCTTTAATTGAAGCTGTCATCAATGCCTCTGCTGATACAATTAAAGTTGTGGGCGACCACGACGTAAATTCTTCAACGCATAACGCTCACGCGCCAATTTTTTCTGGTGCCTCTTAACTGCAGCAGCTGACTTACGCTTACGCTCAGCCGTTGGTTTTTCATAAAACTCACGGCGACGCACTTCTGCTAAAACACCTGCTTTCTCACAAGAGCGCTTGAATCGACGTATTGCGATATCAAATGGCTCATTTTCTTTAACTTTTATTGACGGCATTTAATGACCTAATTTGCTAAAATCGTTACTTCAAGACCCCAACATTGGGATCTAATTCAAGATGAACCGACAATTATACTGTATAACTAGCTCATAAATAAACCCCAAAATGTATGTATTAGGTATTGAAACATCCTGCGATGAAACTGGCGTCGCTATTTTTCACTCAAAAAAAGGGCTTATCAGCCATTTTCTACACAGCCAAATTGCCATTCATGCGGAATATGGCGGAGTTGTTCCCGAGCTCGCATCACGGGATCATATCAGAAAACTTATCCCGCTCATCAAGCAAACATTAAAGGATAGCGGCTTAACACCCAAAGACATCAATGGTATCGCTTACACCTCAGGACCGGGCCTCATTGGCGCCTTACTGGTTGGCGCGGCCACAGCGCGAAGTCTTGCCTGGACATGGCAAGTACCTTCGATAGCTGTCCATCATATGGAAGGGCACCTGCTCGCCCCGATGCTGGAAGAAAACCCACCGCCTTATCCTTTCGTAGCCCTTTTAGTTTCTGGTGGCCATACCTTACTGGTAGAAGTAACCGCTATTGGACACTATGAAATTTTAGGGGAATCGCTTGATGATGCCGCTGGTGAAGCCTTTGATAAAACAGCTAAAATGCTTGGTCTTGGCTATCCCGGGGGGCCTTATTTATCCAAGCTAGCTGAACAAGGAATACCGAACCGCTTTAAATTTCCCAGACCCATGACCAATCGCCCCGGCCTGGACTTCAGCTTTAGCGGCCTCAAAACGTTTACAAAAAACACGCTACTCTCTACGCCGCAAAGCGACCAAGATAAAGCTGATATTGCCTTAGCATTTCAACAGGCCGTAGCCGAAACATTAACGATTAAATGTAAGCGTGCGCTCGAACAAACCCAACTTAATCGATTAGTTATTGCCGGCGGCGTTAGTGCCAACATCCAAATTAGAGCCTCTCTTAAGGCGATGACCGACAAAAAGAACGCCGAACTCTTCTTTCCAAGACTTGAGTTTTGCACCGACAACGGCGCTATGATCGCCTACGCTGGCTGCCAACGCCTATTAACCGGCCACCAAGAGTCTCTTATTATAGAAGGCCGCCCTCGCTGGCCTATAAATGAATTGAACCGCCCTTAATTAACCCTCAGTGCCTTGAGCCAAACGCATAATATTAGCCTTGTGGCGCCATAAAGAGAGCAATGAAATAATCGTTGCAATAAAAATATATTCTGGTTCGGCAACGATGAACCATGCAAAAATCGGCGTCAAACAACCCGCAATCAATGCTGATAGCGATGAAACTTTAGAGACCTTTAAAACGGCTATCCACGTGAGCGCCACAACAAACCCCAACCCCCAAGACAAACCTAAAAGCACCCCGCAACCGGTAGCAACACCCTTACCGCCCTTAAAATTAAAAAAAACAGGGAATAGGTTACCTAAAAAAACCGCCAATGCTGAAAGCATCACAATACTGTTGGAATCACTCACAATTTTTGCCAACCAGACCGCTAACAACCCTTTTAACAAATCACTAAAAAGCGTGATGCCCGCCGCCTTCTTTCCGCCAACACGCATAACATTTGTTGCTCCTGGGTTTTGAGACCCGTGTTCGCGCGGGTCATCAAACCCCATCAATTTGCAAACAATAATACCACTCGAAACTGACCCCAATAGATAAGCGGCAGGTATAACTAACCATTCAAACATTCATTTCACCTTAGTAATTTTTAATTCAATTAAAGTTACTCCACGACTTCTCGATAACTTTAAAACATCGTACTAAACACTACTCTAGAGATTTTTATTTTTAAATTCAAATAATAAAAACAACACCAAACGCGTTAACAATGATTTTATCTCATACCTATAGAACGTATTACTTGCTACTATAAGCGACAATTTAAAATACTTATCCTAATTTCAGGAAACATATGGACATAATATTTTTAAAAGGTCTGGAAATTGACACCATCATTGGAATTTATGACTGGGAGCGCAATACCAAACAAACACTAATTCTTGATTTTGAGCTTGCTTACGACATCCGTAAAGCAAGCCAAACCGACAATATTGAAGACACTCTCGACTACAAGGCCCTTACGAAACAAGTCACCGCCTTTGTTGAACCTAGTCAATTCTTATTAGTCGAAACATTAGCTGAAGAAATCTGTGCATTGGTCTTAAAAGAATTTAATACCCCGTGGGTCAAGTTAACCTTAAATAAAAAAGGCGCTATCAGTACCGCACGGGATGTCGGCATTATTATTGAAAGAGGCCAAAAATAACTCATGCCCATTGGACATATCAGCATAGGCAGTAACATTAAAAAGGAAAAAAATATTCCTTCGTGCTTAATTGCCCTAGAAAAAGAATTGGGTACGCTAAAAACCTCGAGCACCTATGAAACCGAACCCGTAGGCTTCACCGGCGCCAACTTCTTTAATCTTATTGCCGTTTTCAATTCAGAGTTACCCGTCAAAACAATAGGAAAAACACTCAAACGTATTGAAAAGGAACACGGCCGCGTACATGGCGGCAACAAGTTCGAGGCCCGAACACTTGACCTTGACTTAATCCTCTATGGAAACCTTATTCTTTCAGAAGGACGACTACAAATTCCTCGCAATGAAATTACCCGCTATGCTTTTGTACTTGAACCACTAGCCGAGATTTCACCAAATCTTAGACATCCCGAAACTAACATAGAATACGCTGAACTTTGGGAAAACTTTGATAAATCAGACCTTAAACAACACAAAATAGATACCCCAAGCTAACTAAACAACGTTCTTCCGCCGTCTACCGTAACAACCTGGCCTGTAATATACTGGCCTTGGTCAACCAAAAAAAGTACCGCTTTAGCAATATCGTCCGGCTGACCACACCGCCCTAACGCAATACGCGATAGCACCGTTTTTTTTGCCTCGTCCATGTCATCACTCCCTTCTGGCCACAAAATCGCCCCTGGTGCCACCGCATTCACCCGAACAACCGGCGCAAACTCTTTCGCCAAAACCCGAGTCATCGCCTCTAACCCTGCCTTTGCAATACTATAAACGGGGTACCCAGATAAACCATTGCCGGCATGAATATCGGTAATGTTAACGATACAGCCTTGTTGAGAGGCAAGAGTCGGCCATAAACTTTTCGACAAGAAAAAGGGCGCCTTTAAATTAACACCCAACAACTCATCCCAATCAGCCATTGCTACTGTCGCCAATTCTGTAGGATAAAACACTGAAGCGTTATTCACTAAAACGGTTAAGTCCTTTGGAACCGACTCAACTAACGCGCTGCAATCTTCAGTATTTAATAAATCAGCTTGAATCAATGTCGCAGAATTAGGCCGCAGTGCATTGAGCCGGTCAGATAACTCACAAGCTTGCTCTCTAGAATGTTGATAATGAATCAGAATATCAAACCCAGCGCCATGTAACGTACGTGCTATCTCTGCACCAAGCCGTTTTGCTGCACCGGTAATCAATGCTGTTTTACTCACCAGACTTCTCCATTTCTGCTCACCCGAACCCCCTAAAATCTTTATCGAACCCATAGAAACCTTGTCAATCACGTCATCTTATCTTACTTTATCCTTGATAAGGCTCATCACAACCATATTTAACAAACCACAATCAATACAATGAAAGCACCAAGCCATTTTTTAGAACCCCTATTTAACGACATGCGCCAATGGCGCCAACACCTTCACCAACACCCAGAAACGGCTTTTGAAGAAATACAAACAGCGCAGTTTATCAGCGATAAACTTAAAAGCTTTGGGCTTGACGTTCACCAAGGTCTTGGCGGCACAGGCGTCGTCGCCTCTATTACCGCTGGCGATAGTCATGCTACGATAGGCCTGCGCGCCGACATGGATGCACTGCCTATTCAAGAATTAAATTCCTTTACTTACAAATCTGTTCATAACGGCAAAATGCACGCTTGTGGTCATGACGGTCACTCAGCAATGCTCCTCGGTGCCGCTTGCTACTTATCTCAACAACAAAACTTTAACGGTACGGTGCGGTTTATTTTCCAACCCGCAGAAGAAGGACGGGCAGGGGCTCAACGAATGATAGAAGAGGGCTTATTCAAACAATTCCCCGTCGACAGCGTCTATGGAATGCATAATTTCCCCGACCTCCCCGAAGGGCATTTCGCGATAAAAGCAGGCGCTATGATGGCTTCATTCAACTGCTTTAAAATTACCGTCGCAGGACAAGCGACGCATGCAGCGATGCCGCACCTTGGAAAAGACCCGATTGTAGCAACCGCTCACTTGATAACAGCCCTGCAAACCATTATCAGCCGCACGGTTGACCCTGCCCAAGCCGCCGTTCTCTCCGTTACTCAAATTCGTGCAGGTAATACTTGGAATGCTATTCCTGAATCGGCCCAACTTAAAGGGACCTTCCGTTGCTTTAGCCCTATTATAGAAAAACAACTTCAAAGTGCTATTTCAGGGCTCGCAACCACACTTTGTAAAAGCTTTGGATTAAAGGCAACGATTGAATTTAACCCAGAAAACCCGGGTTATCCCGTTACGTGGAACGATGACCAGGCCGCACAACTATGCACCCAAGTGGCAACCACTATTGCCGGCAAAAACGGGGTCGAACTTAATCCAGAACCCAGCCTTGGCGCAGAAGATTTTGCCTTTATGCTCAAAGAAAAACCCGGCTGCTACATCTGGATTGGCAATGGCCCTTCAACAGGGTCTTGCTTGCTACATAACCCGCACTACGACTTTAATGATGCCATTCTACCAGTTGGTGCCGCCTATTGGGTTAAACTAACAGAAACGCTATTAGCCCCATAAAAAACACCACACAGAAATATTTTTACTCTGGTCTTATTTTTCAGCCTTTGGAAAAGACAATAAATGGCGCATCTTTTCTGCCTTCGTCTTAAGATAATCGAGGTTATCACTGTGATAGTCCGATTCAATCGCAATGCGCCCTGCAATCAACACCCCTAACTGACGCAGGTCTTCAATCTTTTTAGGATTATTAGTAATCAAACGAATCGAGTCCACACCTAAATCCTCCAACATAAGCGCTGCCAAATTATATTCTCGCTCATCCGCTAAATGCCCTAAATGAATATTGGCATCAACCGTATCCAGACCCTCATCCTGTAAATTATAAGCCTGTAATTTTTTCAGCAAACCAATACCACGACCCTCTTGACGCAAATAGACCAGAACACCAAACCCTTCCTCGCTAATTAATTGTAGGGCCAAATCCAATTGCTCCCCACAATCACAACGTCTTGACCCTAACACATCCCCGGTAAAACATTCAGAATGTATCCTCACAGGAACATCTTTAGCCCCGGAAACATCCCCTTTTACAAAAGCAATATGCTCCTTATCGTCGACATTATTAGAATAATAATGCAAATCAAACTCACCGTGCTTAGTCGGAATACGGGTTTGAACTAAATCCTCCAAAACTATGGTCACTATTGACACCTAACTCCACGTTGTCGTGCTATTTGAAAAATAAATCAACAAATCATCCTTAAATAGACGGTCATTCTATAGCGGATAACATAACGATTCTAGCTAAAATTAGATACTCTTTTCAGCCTAAAAGCACTCCGCACAACCTTATTTATTTGGTTTGTTTTTTTTATTTTTACCCTTATCAGATGAATCTACCCCCTCTGCTTTAGGCTTCTTCTTACCACCGACAATGGAGGCATTTAATTGCTTACCCGAAACCCAAACCTTCTTTAAAGAACGAAACAAAGACCTCGGCATACCTTCCGGTAAATCCACGGTTGAATGATCGTCAAAAATCTTTATTTTCTGAATAAGATCGCCTTCTAATCCCGTTTCATTAGCAATCGCCCCAACAATATTACCCGGCTCAACACCGTCATTTTTACCCACTTCGAGTCTAAACTGCTCCATTTCAACACCCGGAGCACCTTTTCTTGGTGGCCGACTTGAAGCGGCTTTATCTAAACCGGGCTTGTTTCTTTCTTGTGACTTACGGCTTTTATTACGGTCGTCAGAGCCACGTTGTGACCTTCTATCTTGAGATCGCTCCTCAGAACCCCGTTGACGCTTTGCACTCTTTTCAATCAACATAGGCTCATCGCCCTGAAATAACTTCGCCAAAGCAGCCGCGACTGTTACTGTAGACACATCATTTTCTTGCTGATATTCGGTCAATAATTTCTCGAAAAAAGCCAAATCGCCATTTGCAATGGTCTCGTTTATTTTATCTTTAAAACGATCCACTCGCTTTTCATTAATCACTTTTGTAGATGGCAATTCCATCGGTTCAATTTTCTTACGCGTTGCCCGTTCAATAGAAGACAGCATTCGCTTTTCACGTGGCGCTACAAATAAAATCGCTTCACCCTCTCGGCCGGCCCGCCCCGTACGTCCAATACGATGCACATAAGACTCAGTGTCATAAGGAATATCATAATTGATCACATGACTGATTCGCTGCACATCCAAACCCCGTGCGGCAACATCCGTTGCAATTAAAATATCTAACTTTCCTTTTTTAAACTGATTAATGGTCCGCTCACGCTGATTTTGCGCAATATCGCCATTGATGGCCGCCGCCCCATAACCCCGCGCTGATAATTTTTCTGTCAACTCGACCGTTGCCGTTTTAGTTCTGACAAAGATAATAATGGCGTCAAAGGGTTCAGCTTCTAAAATACGGGTCAGCGCATCGAGCTTTTGAACACCACTAACGGTCATAAATCGCTGGCGAATAGTTTCTGCCGTTGTCGTTTTAACCTTAATAGTAATCTCTTCAGGATCGTTCAAATAACGCTGCGCAATACGCCTAATTTCTTTGGGCATCGTTGCAGAAAATAGGGCGATTTGTCGATCTTGCGGTGTTTGTTCCATGACCCATTCAACATCATCGATAAATCCCATCCGAAGCATCTCATCGGCCTCATCAAGAACCAAGCAATCCAGCTCACTGACATTCAAGGTGCCGCGACGCATATGATCCATGACCCGCCCGGGCGTGCCCACTACAACATGAACGCCTCGCTTCAAGGCTCTTATTTGCCCACTATAATCCTGGCCCCCATAAACCGGCAGCACATGAAACCCCTTAATTTTTGAGGCATAACGCTGAAAGGCTTCTGCAACCTGAATCGCCAGCTCTCTAGTTGGCGCGAGGACTAAGACCTGAGGTATTTTTTTCTTAGTGTCTATACGCGATAAAATAGGCAACGCAAATGCCGCCGTTTTACCGGTCCCTGTTTGCGCCTCGCCTAAAACATCTTTTCCGAGCAATAATGGCGGAATAGTTCGAGCCTGAATGGGAGTCGGCGTTTCATAGCCAACACTGTTTAATGATTTTAAAACTGGATCGGATAAATTTAAATCCTTAAATAACGTTACTGTCGTATCAATAGTCATGCATATACCTAAATAATTAAATAAGGCGCCATACTGCAGCTATGGGTGTATTTTTAAGAAATCAACTGAAAAGCAAACGAACGTTTTTGAAACGCCTTCAGGAAATTCACCACACTATGAAATCAATTCGACCCTAGTGAAAGAGACTGTGAAATGAACGAATAATGAAACTTTAGTAATGCAGATTTAACGCTGGCGCCGATTGTATCACTTTCTTGATTAAATTCATAGGTTTACCTATCGCTCATTCAAGACACGGAACCAAACAAAAAAACCAAGATCCTATTATTTAACAGTCCTGCACCTTCTATTCTCTTAACGCTCTATACTTAATAGTATGAAATTATTAATCATTGGCATTATTTTAATCGGAATTGTTTTTTATACGATAAAAACTCAGAATAACCCCGTTACGGCAAACACCGCCCCAGCCCTTTTAACACAAAACAACCCACTGGCCGTCGCGACTTTTGCCGGCGGTTGCTTTTGGTGTGTAGAAGCTGACTTTGAGAAACTCGCCGGCGTCCACCACGTTATTTCTGGCTTTAGTGGCGGCCAGATAAAAAATCCAAGCTACGAACAAGTCTCCCGAGGAACCACCGAACACCTAGAAACCGTACAAGTATTCTATGACCCTACCCAGATAACCTACGAACAGTTACTCGCTACATTTTGGCGTCAAATTAACCCCACCGATAATGGCGGACAATTTGTTGACCGCGGCAAACAATACCAGAGTGCTATTTTTTATCACAGCCCTGAACAAAAAGAAATGGCCGGCCAATCCCGCAAAAACCTCAATGATTCCAATCGTTTTCAACAACCCATCGTCACCTCAATACGCGCTTTTAACGGGTTTTTCCCTGCCGAACCGTATCATCAAGACTATTACCTGAAAAACCCACTTCGCTATAGTTTTTATCGGAATAATTCTGGCCGAGACGCCTACCTCGAAAAAACCTGGGGTAAAGACTTAAAAGTTAAACTAACATCCCCAAAGATCTCTCCACGTTTTTTCAAACCCACTGAAAAAAAAATCAAAAACACCCTAACCCCTCTCCAATACCGTGTAACCCAAGAAGATGACACCGAAGAACCGTTCCGTAATTTATATTGGGATAATAAAAAACAGGGCATCTATGTTGATATTGTCAGCGGAGAACCGTTATTTTCTTCGCGTGACAAATACCGTTCCGGTACCGGTTGGCCCAGTTTTACGCGTCCACTCGCGCCTGAGCATATCATCAAAAAGGATGATAATTTTTTATTCATAAATCGTACTGAATTACGCAGTTTTTACGCCGACTCCCATCTAGGCCACCTTTTTACCGATGGCCCTCAACCCACCGGGCTTCGTTATTGTATAAACTCTGCCGCCTTACGTTTTATTCCCCAACAGGCGATGAAACAAGAAGGTTATGGCTCATTGATCCATTTCACACAACCCTCTCAAGTCAACAACATATAACGTTGTAGCTTTAGTACAACACCGCTCGCTAACCGTGTTAATATCGCTCGCAATCTTATTAATCGGCCAAAATTTTCAATAAAAATCGGCCCGCATTAGCCATTCCCCAGCACCAGACCCTTCACTTAACATAACTTTCACGGCTAGTGCTATATAAAGTACTGATAATTAGGTATAATAAAGGGTTTTTATCGAAACTTATCCTGATTTAGGGGCTAGAAAATTATGTGTTGGAGTGGGGAAGCGTCAGGTGTTCTGGCAACCGTAGGGCTCAGCGCCGCTGTCTATGTGGCTAGAAGAGGGGAGTCTAAAGAACTTTGGATTCCATTAACTTATTTTGCGTTAATGGAATTATTACAGGCATTTACTTATGTCTATATTGACCTGTGCGACAATCCCAGCAATCAAATTCTCACCCTGTTTGGTTATTTACACATTGCATTTCAGCCTTTTTTCGCCAATATGGTTGCGATGTATTTCATACCCGAAGAAGTCAAATTTAAAATCCAAACCACCGTCTATAGTATCTGTACGATCGGTGCTATTGCGATGCTGGTTAAAATGTATCCCTTTGCTTGGGCGGGATCTTGTAACATTGGGATTGAAGGCTTTTGCGGCCCTGAGGTTTGTTCTGTTTCCGGTGACTGGCATATTGCGTGGCAACTGCCGCTAAACGGCCTCATGTCAGACCCCGTCCCTTGGCTTTTTGATTTTAACTGGGGACTACACGCCTTAACCTATATTTTAGTCGCCTTTATGCTGCCGCTGATCTATGGCTCTTGGCGCTTTGTTGGTTTTCATTACATTGTTGGGCCTTGGATTTCAGATATCACTACGACTGACCCCAATGAGTACGCTGCCGTCTGGTGCTTATTTTCTATTGCACTGTGCCTGTCGGTTATTAAAACGCCAATCAGAAAATACTTACACGTTCGAAACTGGCCTTTTTATAAAAGGCTCATCACCAAACCCGATGAGACTGGCCAACCTGAGTCTTTATCCTGACGAACGTTCTCAAATAAAAAAGCCCCGTAGAAAAAACATCTTCGGGGCTTTTTTTATCACTGATTAGTACTGAACGGTCGAATCCGGCTCACTAATTACAGGGTTTGTTAAAGCGCCCAGTTTTTCAATTTCTATTCGAACCTCTTGACCGGGCAGCATATAACCCCGCGGTTTCATCTTAACGCCAACACCTGAAGGCGTTCCGGTGGCAATAATATCGCCGGGTTCTAGAGTCATCACCGTGCTGAGATAACTGATCATCTCATAACAATTAAAAATCATATGCGCCGTATTGGATGATTGGCGTAATTCACCGCCCACCCAGGTTTTTAAATCTAACTGATGCGGATCGCCGACCTCATCGGCCGTAACCAGCCACGGCCCTAAAGGCCCGTGCGTATCAAACGATTTACCCAAAGTAAAAGTAGGGGAGCGAAACTGCCAATCTCGAACCGACACATCATTGGCAATGGTATAACCGTAAATAACATCTTTAGCCCGATCAACCGGTACATGCCGGCATCGCTTACCAATCACTAGGGCCAATTCACCTTCATAATCAAGTTTTTCAGAAACCTTGGGCCGGTGAATCGGCTCGCCATCAGCAATAATACAACTGGTTTGTTTATTAAAAAATGATGGAAATTCCGGCTTTTCAAGACCGGTTTCGCTGATATGGTCGGCATAATTCAAACTGATCGCCAAATATTTAGTCGGCTGTAAAACCGGCGCCTCTAGCTTAACTGCATTGAGATCAAGACGGCCGCTCCCTTGAGCAATACGTTGATCCATCGCCGCTATAGCACGTTCGCCAAAATTGATAAAATCAACCATCGTTGTCAAACCGTCGATAAGTCCTGTGGAATCAACTATCTCTTGTCCGACGACCGCACCAACGCGGGTTTGGTTGCTGTGACTAAATGTTGCCAACTTCATTTTTAACCTCTTAAGCCCCTTTAAAAAAACCATTATAACGTGAGTCACTGACAAAAACGCTCAGCCTAAGTGTATTCAAGCCATCTTGAACTATCTTTGAAACTTATTGATTTGCACCAAAACCATGAAAAAAACAGCCGGGGTTACCCTGATAGAAATGCTAATCGTGTTAGCGATACTGGCCATCATAGCCACGCTGACCGCCCCCTCATTAGGCTTGATTGTTGAAAAGAACGCTATCCGCTCCGTTGCTGAAAGCATCAAATTAGATCTGCAATGGACTCGAACCGAGGCGATTAAACGCAGTCAAGACCTGACGGTTTCCGTTAATAAAGTTGGCGGTTGCTACGGTATTAGCACACAGCAGCCCTTAACGAATCCAATAACAGAACAATGCGTCTGTACCGATTGCGACATTAAAACGGTAAACGCCTTAAGAGATCACAATAACTTAAAGTTTTTAATGCAGCCAGATGAAAATCCAGTACAGACGCATTATTTCAAATTTATGCGTGGCACGGCAACAGCAGGGAGTTTGTGTATTCAAAGTCAAAACAACCTACAACTCAAAGTCATTGTGAGTACATTAGGTCGTATCAGGATTGAAGAAACATGCTCCTAAAATCATTTAACCCCCAAAAGAACGCTGGTTTTACGCTGATTGAATTACTCATTGGCTTAACTTTGGGGTTAATGGTTATTGCTTCTACACTCACCTTATACGTTATTACCACGCACAGTAGTTCTGACCTTTTACACTCCACACGCCTGAATCATGACCTTGAAACCATCATGCAAATCATGACTCATGACATCAGACGGGCAGGGTATCGAGGCTCAAGCCCTAATGCTATTCCGAGTCTAAAAATTTACAGTTCTGAAACCTCTTTTGATGCCTGTATTTTATATAGCTATTGGGATGACCAAATTGCTCTCACCCCTGCAATCAAATACTACGGATTCCAACTAAAAGACAATGCCATTCGCCTTCGTAAAAGTGGAATCGATAATGACAACTGTGATTCTTCTGATAATAGCTGGGAAAGCATCACTGAAGAGAATGTCACGCAAATCACCGATTTAACCTTTAGGGATGATGACTCTCAATGTTTCAATGCGACGCCCACTAACACAGGCACTAACACAGGACCGTGTACCACCCTAGCTAACAACGGTGTCGATGACACCGCAGACCCAGGCGATAGTATTACTAAAATCAGCCACACCACCATTTCCCTTTCAGGGGCGTTGGCTCAAGACCCTACCGTAACAAAGACCCTTGAAGCCCGCGTAACTGTCGCCAATCCTTATACTTATGTGAAGTGAAGCTTAGTATGATGATGAATGGAACATGCCACCTTAACCATCAACGCGGCTTTGCGACGCTGCTCACGGCATTAATTATCCTTGTCGGTATTACTCTGATCACGCTATTTACTGCTCGAACGACTTTGATGGAACAGCGCATGTCGGCTAACCACTACCGCTCCTCGCAAGCCTTTTATGCAGCCCAAGCCGCCCTTGAAATTGGCATAGGCTACATTAATCAAAATGGGACCGGTGATTTACTAGGTAAAGTTTTTCCACCCAGTGGTGACCCTCTTCTACAAGAATACCCCTTTAAGACTGGCGCAACTCTAACGCTTAACAGTCCAGGTGATTGTTATCAACTTATTGCCACTGGAAAAAGTGATGACCAAATAGGTCGCCGCATCATCAGCCAATGCGTCACTACGCTGGATATTTCACGGGGCGGGGGACCTGAACAACCGCTTATTTCAAGGTCTAGCGTTAGTTTAACGGGCAATGCCTCTGTGATTAATCGCTACGGCAATACCACCATCTGGAGCGGTGACCCTGTCACTTTAGGCAACTCTAACAGTATAAAAACCTATATTCGTGACGCGGGCACCCCACTATCCGCTAGCACCGCAGTTCTTGAAAGTACCGATTCAACCGTGGCCACCCAAATCATCTCCAGCAGTAATCTTGGCATTGGCTTTGATATCATTGAGAGTGACCCTGCGCTTTCAGGACTCACCGCAGAGGATTTTTTTGACAATACCTTTGTATTATCACGCGACGACATTGAAGATCTTGCCCAAATTGCCGATCAACTTTTTACCGACGACGACATCGCTAACATTGACGGTTTAACCGGTCTTATTTGGATCGAAGGAGACAGTCATTTATCCGGTGGCAATATCGGCACCCGCACACAACCCGCTATTGTCATTTTTAACGGCAATGCTCAAATTACCGGTAATCCAATTATTCATGGCTTAGTCTATGTTTGCGGCCAATTGACTATTGCCGGTACCGTTTCGGTTGTTGGCGCCTCTGTTGTTGAAGGTGATACTAGTTTAGTCCCGACTGGCGAGGATCCTGTTACCGGCAACGGTACCCTTAATCAGGTGTTTGCACCGAGCCTGTTACAAAACGATAACAACCAACCCTTACCCGGGTTAACAGTTGCCGTTGCCGGCACTTGGAAAGATTGGGAATAAAACCATGCTCTATTTTAAAAAAAATACCCAAGGCTTTACCCTGATAGAAGCCTTAATCGCCTTAACAGTGACCAGTCTTGGCGCCTTAGCGCTGGCCTCTTTTCAAACGGAATTAACCAAAACCGGCGGCCTCAACAAAACCCGCTCTGAGGCACTAGTGTTGGCAGAGGCTAAACTGGCAACATTCAAAAATATAACCGATAAGACGGCCTATGATGGCCTTGAGAATGGCCTTGACACCGAAAATGGCACCAACGCCACCTTTACCCGGGAGTGGACCGTAGACGACTACCCTATCGACCCTGACGACACTAAGCGCAAACAAATCGAAGTAACCGTTTCGTGGCCTGTGGGAGCAAGCACCGAAAAGGTCACCCTCATGACTGTACTGACCTGGACCAACATCGGCAATAGCATCTTAGACGCTATCGCTGGCGCAAACCAAGCCACTCCACTCCAATCACCCAGCCCCAATAATAACTCTTCAATCCTTGATAGTGATTTAACAATTTCTGAGGCTCCTAAAGATGATCCTACCGAGACCGAGCCTGACTCTGGTCTCTTTAAGACAAAAGATGTAGAAGGGAATACCATTTTAATTGATGTCACTGACAACATCTTACTCACCTGTTTTGGCAATACCCTTCTAGAGATTAAAGGCACTGTCTACACCACCACCGCAAATAAACTTGATGACATTGACGTGGCTGTTTCTCAATACGGCTATTGCGCCTTTAATTCTGGCACTCAGCAAATTTCCGCCCCTTACAGTTGTTTTGTTTGTGGTAATGACAACATTGAGAATCCAGATAACCCTGTTGGACCCGGGGGTTGGCGCGGGAAAGTAGGGCTTACCGGTTTAGAGGACAGTGGCGGAGGGCGCGAGAAAGTCTGTCAAAGTGAGCATATCAACGATATTAACAGTGAACCCTCTACAGCCCGTGAATATACAACGCTTCGTGACAATAATGGCACGATCACCTCAGAGGGCATTAATACCCCGTATGCTTGCCAGAATTTTTTAATTATCGATCAAACCGGAAATCAATCAAACTGCGCAACCGAATATGCCAATACGCAAGCTCTCTATCCTAATGAAACTATTATTATTGCCAATAAAAAAATCACCCGCACATTAACCGACACCGAAGATAACACGGTTTTAGCCGCCAATAACGATGCTTGTGGCAACGCCCTATACAACTATACCGTTAGCGGCGAAATTTCAGGTAATCATACCAACAAAGTGACTATTACGATCAACAGAAATGGTAGTTGCGATGATCACCCTACGTTATCAAACTACTACCAGTGCACCGTGACCAGTAATGAAACTGATGTTACCCTGACCGCAACAACCACACAAAACAATGCCACGATCACCAGTAATCTCGACTCCTTTGTTGGCAATGGCGCTATTTACACTGGCGCCCCAACAGACACAATAGTCATACAACATAACAGCGCTGATTCCATTGAAAACGTCAATTTTATTAGCGATTAACCCCTTCATTGATTACACTTAACGCCCATGAAAAACAAACACGCCGGCTTTACCCTAATTGAACTGCTGATTGTGATTAGCATTATTGCTATAATAGCTGTTAACGCTATTCCCGCTTACAGCCAGTATTTACAAAAAGCACGGCGCGCCGATGCCCATACTGCCCTGTTGTCACTGCAATTAGCACAAGAGAAATTTCGGGTGAGTTGTCCATACTATGCCAGTAATATTGGAAATACCACCCAATGTGATACTACTACCCCCGCTTATACCTTAACCGCACCCTCAGTTTCCCCAGAAGGGTATTATGACTTAGCTATTAGTAACACCACTAGTACCGCTTATACACTCACCGCAACCGCTCCAACCGGTAGCCCACAAACTAACGATACCAGTTGTAGTACAATAAAAATTGACCACGAAAGCACTAAAACCCCAACCGATTGCTGGTAACAGGAGCCAAGCTTTGAACACAGACTTACTCTGCCTTTGCGGCTCGACTAAAACCCGAAACGATTGCTGCGGGCCTTATCTTGACGGCACAGAAAAACCCAAAACAGCTGAAGCGCTGATGCGCTCACGGTTTTGCGCCTTTGCCAGTGAAAACGTCGATTATCTCCTTAACAGTTGGGATCTTAAAACCCGCCCTAAAACATTAGATTTGTCGAAAGACCAAAGTCAATGGCAACGATTAGAAATTCTCAATACCAAAAAGGGCAGTAGTAAAGACAAAAAGGGCCTCGTGGAATTTAAAGCCTATTTTCTGTTAGATGACAAAGAACACTACATGCACGAAATTAGCCGGTTCCAGAAAACCGCTAATAGCTGGTTTTATTTAGACGGTGCGGCTAAAGCGATTTCCCATACCGAAACTAAAAAACAGGACCCCAACGTACCCAGTAAAAATTCACCGTGCCCGTGTGGCAGTGGTAAAAAATATAAACGCTGCTGTGGTGCTTAAAAAAATATTTTCAACAAACAGCCCTTAATCTGGCCGCTTTAATCGATATAACGCTGAAATATCTTCATCGCCATAGCCCTCAGTCATTAACTGCTGGTAATCTGTCAGCGTTTGATCTAAAAAATCAATTGATAAGCCTTGAGCCTTTGCCATGCCCTGACAAATCTTTAAATCCTTATGGTGTAATGCCAACTTAAATCCCGGTTCATAAATGCCCTGAAGCATCGTTTTACCGCGATGGGCTAAAAACCAATTGCCGGCCGCGCCTCCCGAGACCAGATCAACCACTTGCGCCATCGGTAAACCCTGCACCGCCCCCAAAGCCAGCGCAGCCGTTACGGCCTGATTAATACCTGCAGCCATAACCTGATTAACCGCTTTAGTCGCTTGCCCCGCGCCGGCCGGCCCCATATGAATAATCCTATCCCCCATAGCGGCTAACAACGGCTCAACACACACTAAATGCTTTTCCTCGCCGCCTACCATAATCGACAAGATCCCATTTTTAGCGCCTTCAACTCCGCCTGAAACCGGAGCGTCGAGAAAACCAACGCCTTGCTCTGCTAACAAAACTGCAGCTCGTTGCGCCGTTTCACACCCTACCGTCGACATGTCCACCACTATAGAGCCTGCCTTTAACACCGGGCAAATAGCATCAACAAGAGACAAAACAACGGCATCTTTAGACACACATAAAAAAACAACATCAACACTTTGCGCTAAGACTTCAGGTGACGGGGCGCAACAGACCGCCAATTCTTGAGCCAAACGATGCGCTTTTTCCTCCGTACGATTATAAACAGCTGTTAAAACCCCCGCTTTTGCCAGATTTCTCGCCATCGGAGTCCCCATAGCCCCTAAACCGATCATGCCTGCCTTCATATCTTGACTACCTTCTTTTAATTTAAAATTACTCAGTGCTATAAGACGATTTAAAAAATCGTCACTAATATTTCAACTGTAATGTTATTGTCATATTCACTTTAGATAATTGTCTTTTATACATTAAAGACAATTAAAGTTACGTCATTTTTATTGGTAACGACCACAACAGTGATTGAATAACTTCTATATAAAACCATGAATTCAATAAATCCAAACCAAGCGCAACTTAATACCACTAACACCTTACCCGGTATTGTTCGAGTCAGCTTAGCCATTTTATTTCTTTTTGCCATCATGATCTATGTAGGCGGTTATGTTGACGAACGAAACACCCTATTAATTGTTGCCGCCGTTATTGGCGGCTATATGGCGCTTAATATTGGCGCCAACGATGTTGCGAACAATGTGGGTCCCGCTGTAGGCTCTAAGGCAATCACACTCACCGGCGCTATCCTAATCGCTGCCATTTTTGAATCCTCCGGCGCCTTAGTCGCAGGCGGCGATGTGGTAGGCACCATTAAAAAAGGTATTATTGATCCGGCGTTAATTAACGATACCGACACTTTCGTCTGGTTAATGACCGCGGCACTTCTAGCGGCTGCACTCTGGTTAAATTTATCGACTTATTTTGGCGCCCCAGTTTCAACCACACACTCCATTGTAGGCGGCGTATTAGGTGCCGGCATTGCCGCAGGCGGTTTTGGTATTGCTAATTGGGCAGTCTTTGGGAAAATTGCAGCCAGTTGGTTTATCTCCCCCATCATGGGCGGGATTATTGCGGCTCTTTTTTTGTACCTGATCAAACGAACGATCACCTACAAAACAGACATGCTTTCTGCCGCCAAAAGCGTTGTGCCGATTTTAATCGCATTAATGGCGTGGGCTTTTTCAACTTACCTCATGATGAAAGGGTTTAAAAAAATATGGAAAATTGATCTAGTAAGCGCTATCAGCATTGGTTTTTTTATTGCCGTATCACTCTATTTAATTGTTCGCCCTTTGATTAACCGGGCAACCCTAATGATGCAAAATACTAAATTCGACGTTGATACACTGTTTACCATCCCTCTTATTTGTGCCGCTGCATTATTAAGCTTTGCCCATGGCGCAAACGATGTCGCCAACTCGGTCGGACCACTCGCCGCCATTAATGATGCCTTTAACAGCGGTGGAATTACCGAAAAAGCCGCTATTCCTCTTTGGGTTATGGCCATTGGCGCCATTGGTATTTCTATTGGTTTAGCACTCTACGGCCCAAAATTAATACGCACTGTAGGCAGTGAAATCACCGAACTCGATAAGACCCGCGCCTTTTGTATTTCTATGGCTGCTGCGATTACGGTTATTCTTGCCAGCCAATTAGGACTCCCTATTAGCTCTACTCACACCGCTGTGGGTGCTGTTTTTGGCGTTGGTTTTTTAAGAGAATACTTAAAAAATAATTATGACCGTATGATCGACAAGATCATCGCGCATCACGAAGATGACAACCCTAAAAAAGTAGCAGCCTTTTTGAAAAAATTTCAAAAGTCATCGGTCACGACTAAAAGAAAAATGCTCAAACTCTTAAAGCGAAAATCATCAAAAAACAAACTCACGAAGAGTGACCGCAAAAAACTACAAAAAGGCTATCGCCAGGAACTCGTCAAAAGAAGTCAACTCTATAAAATTGCAGCCGCCTGGATTATTACAGTGCCTTTGTCTGCATTACTGGCCGCGCTACTTTTCTTTACCATTCGTGGCTTTATGCTGACCTAGATCACATACACTCCCTAGTCAACACGATTAGGGGGTACCTTCGGTACGCTTAAAATCCTTCCTATCGCACTTAAAAGTACTACAGTTACGAGTGACTCCTTGTTAACTGTTAAACTATGTCACCGGTAGCACGTTATTGACCTAAAAACAAAACCTACCTTAATTAATTTTAACCACGAGTAAACACTATGTTTGACCCCAAAAAAATTGACGAAATTGCCAGCCGTTTAGCAGATAGCATGCCTCCCGGATTGGATGCTATCCGTACCGATCTGGAAAAAAATATACACGCAGCATTGCAAGGCGTACTCAACAATATGGACTTAGTGACCCGCGAAGAGTTCGAGGTCCAAAAAGCAGTATTAGCTAAAACTCGACAGAAACTTGAAACACTCGAACAACAACTTCAAACGCTGGAAGCACAAATGACTAAGGAATAACACTTTATGATGACACCTGAAAAATGCCGCTAGCTATCCTTTACAGCCGTGGCCGCACAGGTGTAGAAGCCCCATTAGTAACGGTCGAAGTCCATGTGACTAATGGGCTGCCCAGTTTATCCATTGTCGGCTTACCCGAAGCGGCCGTTAAAGAAAGTAAAGACCGAGTGCGTGGCGCTATTATTAATTCCCAACTCAACTTTCCTGTACAACGCATTACCGTTAATCTAGCTCCCGCAGATTTACCTAAAGAAGGAGGGCGCTTTGACCTTGCTATTGCCTTAGGAATCCTCGCCGCATCCGGTCAACTCCCTCACCCCATATTAGAGCAATACGAGTTCGTAGGCGAATTATCACTGAGCGGTGCATTACGTCCCATCAGCGGCATTCTTCCGGTCTCACTGGCCTGTAAAAATGCCAAGAAAAAATTAATACTGCCACTAGAAAACCAAGAAGAAGCCCAACTGGTAAAACAGGCTACCAATCTAGCGGCCGCTAGCTTACTGGATGTTTGCGCCCACCTTCACGGCCAAAAACCTATTGAAGCTCAACAATACTGCTCACAACAAGCGCCCTCAATCAGGACCTCGCCTGACTTTGCCGATGTTCATGGCCATTTTCACGCTAAAAGAGCCTTTGAAATTGCCGCCACAGGCCAACATAACCTACTCTTATATGGTCCTCCGGGGACGGGAAAGTCCATGCTTGCCGCTTGCTTACCCAGCATTCTCCCTTCGCTCACCGAAGAACAAGCCTTAGAGTCTGCAGCCATTACCTCTATTTCAAACAATAAAACAAATCAACACGACTGGCTCACGCCTCCCTTTAGATCGCCCCACCACAGCGCCTCTGCTACTGCCTTAGTGGGCGGCGGAAGCAACCCCAAACCCGGAGAAATATCATTAGCACACCACGGGGTATTATTCCTCGATGAACTCCCTGAGTTTGACAAAAAAGCATTAGAAGTTTTACGCGAACCGTTAGAAACTGGCATCATCACCATTTCCCGCGCCAATAAGCAATCGGACTTTCCATCACGGTTTCAACTCATTGCCGCCATGAACCCTTGTCCTTGCGGCTACTTAGGCGACCCTTTAGGTCGCTGTCAATGTACCACCGAACAAGTCAATCGTTATCGGCATAAAATATCTGCACCGTTACTGGATCGAATTGATATTCACTTGGAAATCCCTCGCGTTAAACTTGAGCTGCTGCGCACGGGCAATCCACACGGTGAAGAAAACAGCCCAACGATTAAACAACGCGTTAATGTTGCCCGCAATATCGCTTTATCGCGTGCGGGTAAGACCAATGCCTTTCTCACCGCCCCCGACATTAAAACCTTTTGCCCCTTATCCGAATCAAACCATCAAATACTGGAACAAGCCATTGACCGTTTCGGACTGTCTCACCGGGGCTATCACCGAATCCTTAAGTTATCCCGTACCATCGCCGATCTCGATCACTCTAAAACCATTGAACAGAATCATTTAACAGAGGCGATTAGTTACCGAAAACTAGACCGTGCGCCATAGCCTCAGCACAGCCCTTAAATTAAACACCCAAAAGAGCACCATCTAACCAAAATAGTTAACTTTTTTTGATAGAATACAACGCTTTTTGAGACCTTCCTTGACAACCCTTAATCCACAACAAAAATCAGCCATCACGATTACCGATCAACCGCTACTGGTTTTAGCCGGTGCCGGTAGTGGTAAGACCCGGGTTATTACCGAAAAAATAGCACACCTGATTGAAAAGGGCATTCCCGCTAAACAAATTGCCGCGATTACCTTTACCAATAAGGCCGCGCGGGAAATGAAAAACAGAGTTAAAAAATTACTCGATAAAAAGCAAAGCAAAGGACTTCGCGTTTCAACCTTTCATTCTTTAGGCCTTGATATTCTACGTAAAGAACACAAAACCTTAGGTTACAAGGCTAACCTGACCTTATTTGATGAACACGACAAGCGGGTCTTATTGCGGAACCTAATCAGCCATGATATTAAAAATGGCGACCCTGAAGAAGTTGACCACTACGCTTGGCAAATCAGTCAATGGAAAAATAATTTTATAACGCCCGAGCAAGCACTCGGCCTAACCGACACTCCTAAAACTATTGGTGAACTTTATAAAACCTTTAACCAACACTTGGCTGCTTACAATGCTATAGATTTTGATGATTTAATTTTGCTTCCGGTTTTATTATTCCAACAACACCCTGTTATCTTAGAAAAATGGCAAAATAAAACACGCTATATTTTAGTCGACGAATACCAAGATACGAATTCGACACAATACGAACTGATCAAACTGTTAGCCGGTAAACTAGGCCGCATCACTATCGTGGGTGATGACGACCAATCCATTTATTCTTGGCGCGGAGCGCAGCCGGAAAACTTGGTTGCATTACAAAAGGACTTTGATCGCCTTAAAGTCATTAAATTAGAACAAAACTATCGCTCGTCTGGACGTATATTAAAATCGGCCAATCAACTGATTGCGAATAACCCGCATGTTTTTGATAAAAAACTATGGAGCAAGCTCAGTTTTGGCGACCCCATCCGCGTATTAAGCCAACAAAATGAAGTAGAAGAAGCCCTGCAAGTTGTCTCTGAAATCATTCATCATAAATTTAAAACCGGCAGTCAATACCAAGATTACGCTATCTTATACCGCAGCAACCACCAATCGAGAGTTTTTGAAAAAGCACTCCGTGAAAATAACATTCCTTACTTTATCAGTGGCAGCACCTCTTTTTTTAGCTACTCTGAAGTTAAAGATATTTTGGCTTACCTCCGTTTATTCATTAACCATGACGACGATGCCGCTTTCCTAAGAATAATCAATACGCCTCGACGTGAAATTGGGCCCACAACTCTTGAGAAATTAGCAACATACGCCAACCAACGACAAATCAGCCTATTCTCAGCCTGCTTTGAAATGGGTCTATCTCAACACTTAAAAGAACGCCCCATTCGCAGGCTAACTACTTTCTGCGAATGGGTGGTTGATACCGGTGACCGCATGGAGCGAGGGGATAGCTTTGGCGTTATTAACGAATTTATTGAAACCATAGACTACAAAACCTGGTTACAAGATAACAGTAAGAATGAACAATCAGCCGAACGTAAACTTAAAAATGTTTACGACTTAATTAATTGGCTAGAAAAAATAGCTGAAGGCGATGAAGACGGCGAAAAATCCATCAGCGAAACCATCGCTAAAATTTTGTTACTGGATATTTTAGACCGCAATCAAGACGAGGAAACCGGTGAAAATGTAAGCCTAATGACTTTACATGCCGCTAAAGGATTGGAGTTTCCCCATGTTTTCCTCATTGGCTTTGAAGAAGACATCATTCCTCATAAAAACAGCGTCGAAAATGAGGCGATTGAAGAAGAGCGCCGATTAGCTTATGTCGGCATTACCCGCGCTCAAAAAACACTCACTTTAAGCTATTGCTCTCATCGGTCACGATACGGCGAAATAATCAGTTGTGAACCGAGCCGTTTTCTAGACGAGCTGCCCGAAGAAGACCTCGAATGGGCCAATGCACCGCAAGAACCTGAAGTACAAAAAGAACGCGGAAAAGCGCATTTAGCACAACTCAAAAACATGCTCTCTTAGATAGAATGTAAGCAAATAACCACCACTGTGATAAAATAGCCATTTATAATTTTGCGCCCGTAGCTCAGCTGGATAGAGTGCGGCCCTCCGGAGGCCGAGGTCAGAGGTTCGAATCCTCTCGGGCGCGCCATTAACTCACATTAAATTATTAGTTCATCATAACCGCAACCGTTGATAGATCATTACAAATAGCTAAAAAAACGCCTAAATTTAGCTTCATCGGTCAAAACACAATAGATCAAATATTAAACGCCCAAGCCTGAGATTATTGGCAGACAAACCGCTTGTATCCAAAAAATCCAACTATAAAATTTATAATTACAACTATCTCTGTAACCATGAAAAAAAAACTACAGCATATTTGTTTTGTACTTTTAGTTACATCAACTTCGGCCTATGGTGGCAGTTGCTGGGATGCTAAACCCGATTTCGATAGTTGCAAATTAAAAGCAGAACAGGGAGACCCTGATGCTCAAATGTTATTAGGACTGGTTTTTAAGACCGAAAGAATCCCACAAGATTATCAAGAAGACATCAAGTGGTATAAGAAAGCAGCAGAACAAGGACTTCCCAATGCCCAACTTTTATTAGGCATCCTGTATAAAAATAGGGGAGGCGTTACACGAAATTATAATTACGCCATTAATTGGTGGAAAAAAGCGGCAGAACAAGGTGTTACCCAAGCTCAAAATAATTTAGGGTGGATGTATGAACATGGCCAAGGTGTTCAGTTAAATTTTGAAGAAGCCGCAAAATGGTATAAAAAATCAGCCGATCAAGGAAACACTTCTGCACAATATAATTTAGGGACGATGTACGACAAAGGCCAAGGCGTTCCACAAAATTATGTCATCGCATATATGTTTTACAATCTTGCCGCCCTCAATGGTAATGAACAAGCAAAAACAAGTAAAGACTTAATAAGTCGAAAAATGACCCCACTACAAAAAAAAGAAGCGGTCAATATAACAACCCATAAAATAAAAAATAATCAGTAATAACAAACTGAACAGCTATTAAAAATTAACCTTAACGCCGGCACCTAACCCAAAATCAGAGTGATATTGAGTTAACACATTAAAATATCGAGCGACGGAAAAATCTAACCCTACCAACCACTCCTCTTTTGAGCCAGTATCATACTCAAACTCACCAAAAGTATTTAACCGATTTGTTAATTGAATATTCTTAACTAATTTTAAACGTAATTCCCCAGAGGTATCCACACGCCACTCACTGTTAAAATTAAACGGTAAAAGATAACGCACTCCAAAAATGCCATCATTCTTTTTATCAACCCAATTCATTCCAGCAAAACCACTGAAAAAACGATTCACATAGCGCTCATAAGTGACTTCTACATCGTACTCAGGGTCATCTACCTTTTGCCAACCTACTTGCCATTGCGCCCGCAAGAAATTTTTACTGTCCCTCAAGACTAAAAGGCCATCATTCATCTGCGATAAAAGAGAACTACTCGCATTAAAAAATTTCTTGTCCAAATATAACTTATGTCTATTTTCTAAAAGATCCGGCCTAATCTCATCGTCATAACTAATAATCCTGGCCATCCCTGATTTTGCATGATAGAGAATATGACAATGAAAAAACCAATCATGTTGTTCGTTCGCATAAAACTCAATCACTCGCTGACCCATGGGCGGTACATCAACTGTATGTTTAAGCGGCGAGTATTTGCCTTGACCGTTAAGCACCCGAAAAAAGTGACCGTGTAAATGCATCGGGTGATGCATCATCGTTTTATTTTTCAGAATAAACCGAATTATTTCGCCGCGTTTTATCTTTATTGCATTGTCTGCTGATATTATTTGATTATTAATAGACCAAATATAACGCTCCATATCCCCGGTTAAATTAAGCTCAATTTCTCGCACACTGTGCTGCGCAGGTAATTGCGTTGAATTAATAGCTTGTAGTTTTTTATAGGGCGTTTGCGGTGTCTGACTCGAAGAGCTATGTCCCATTGACATATGCCCCCGGTGAGGAGCCATTTTTTTTCCCGGCATCGTCATTTTGTAAAAATTAGGGGCTGCCATAGCCGGCGCCGAAATTCTTCTTTTACCACGCCCAAGCCAAATCGACGAAAACCCTGTTCCATCTTGCGCTGAGGCTCTTAATTCAAACAACCCCGTGCGAGGTACTGTCACCATCACATCATAAGTCTCTGCAACTGCCATTAAAAAATGATCAACCGAAACCGGCTTCACGGCCATTCCATCTGACGCGACAATCTGCATCGGACCACCCGCATAGCGCAAGCTAAAATAACTCGCCGCCGCTGCGTTAATAAACTGTAATTTAACTTTATCTCCCGGCTGTGCCGGAACCACTATTTCATTTTTTCCATTCGCTAAAAAAACATCGTATGCCACATCAGAAATATCCATTCCCGGCATCCGCTGTAAACTTTGTTGTAAAAAGAAATTCAGCCCCTTATTTTTAATAGCCGCAAATAAATTTTGATTCGTTCCTTTCTGTGTACTATAAAAATCGTTACCACTCTTGAGAGTACGCAGCACTTCTTGAGGATTAACGTTAGTCCAATCTGATAAGACAACCACCTCGGCCTTATCTGCTGGAACAGGATTCGCCTGTTCAATCACAATACCCCCATAAACCCCACGTTGTTCTTGTAGACCTGTATGTGAATGATACCAATGGGTACCTGATTGCTTCAATTGAAACTCAAACACATGCGATTCATTGGGTTTAATCGGCATATGATTTACATAGGACACACCGTCTTGATGATTAGGCAATAAAATACCGTGCCAGTGTACCGAGGTATCCACGGTTAATTTATTAGTCACGGTGATTTTTGCCCAATCACCCTTTTTAAAAAATAACGTAGGCGCGGGAATACTGTTATTTACCGCCATTGCAACAACCTCTTCACCTGCTAAACGGACTACTTTATTAGTAATCGTTAAGTCATATTCCACCGTAACTGCCACAGCCGAATGCACCCAAACAAACACAAAAATAAAAACCGCCAAAACCTTTTTAACCATTTGTCTCACTTCGCTCAATTAACTTTAAAACGTAAACCGCTGAGCGCCGATAAATAACTGCTTCGTGTTATTGGACAAAACACTTTTAGTCATCATGACGGTCACAATACATCCCATGAAAGCCCCTCCACAAAATATAGCCAGCCCAATCAGTAAACTCCCCACACCTAGATAAGTAATTACTTACGTAATAACTTGCTCATGTCCAGCCTTGCGGCCAATTTCTGGAGCCAACAAAAACATAGCAAACCAAGATAAAAGATAAAAGATAAAGATTCCCTAACCCAATCAGTACCGATGCAAAATGCACCATGGCTCTTTTCATATTTGAAAACAGCATTAGCAGCAACAATCCCAATGAAAAGGCTGCTATTCCTGTCGCATGAAAATGACTACGTTGTGCATAACGCCATATTTTAGACTGACCTTTCTGATCATGAAGCGCGCTATGCATTTCAATACCCTGAGCAATATAATCTTTAAAATACTCCTCGTTAATCCCAAAACCAATGTCCATACAAATACCAAAAATCAAAGTGAAAATTACGAGTAACAATCCGATTTTTATAGAGGATAAATTCACCTTCATGACACCTTCCTCTCTATTCAACCTTTTCACCTATTTTTTTAGGTCAATACACTCTACGGCTTTTCAATCCCATAATACCCCGCATAGAAAATAACAGTTGAAATCCCTGTGTCAACACAATACAAAATATGATTTTAATTACGTTTCTAGCTTAACCGGCTGTTCTGTTTTTGCTATCATAGTAGGAATATAAATTTTTTCACAAAAGGTACCATGGACGCTTTAAAACTCGGAATTAATGACTTTTCTTATGCGGATCTCTACGATGCAAATCGTTTAAACGATTTACTCGGTCGTTTTGACCACCATCTTGAACAACATGACAATAAATTATCTGCTCAATATGCGGCCTATCGCCAATCTCAAGGCGATGGTATGTCACCTGAAGCCATCTCCGAAGTTTTAGTACAAACAGCGCCTATTGTTGGTGAATTTATTGCGCAACTTTTTAACGTAGAAAAAGAAAGAGAAGCGCAAATAAACGCTATTCAGGATGAAATAAATACTGTTTTTGCCCTCAAGAACCAGATTATTAATGCGGCAAATAAAAAATTCCGTCGTGAAAAAACCGATGACTGGAATATTGCCACAATCAAGCAACAAGTCAGCCTGTTCACTGATTTACTCTTTCCCGTCAACGCCACTAAAGCAGACCCTGAATATAAACTTGCCTGGTCCGCCACAACTCTGAACCGGCTAGAAAAACATTTTGAACGCTTAGCCGCTGGCGAACAATCACCTGAACAAGCCACTATTGACGGAATCCTAGCGCAATGGCGTCAAAAGTTATCACAAGACTCCAATGCCAAACCATTGTTTGCAGACGTTCTTACCGAGCAAGATTCTCAGACCTTTGTTCAATCACTACTCGACATTTTTCAGCGTTGGATTTTCATCGCTCCTAAAGACCCAGAACTACAAAAAACAATAACGCAATGGCTCGCCTTTAAAAGCGCATCACGAACAGACTTTAACAATTTGGTTCCTACTAACAGTCATGCTGCTGCCGGCTACGACGTTTTAACCGGACCAGAAGAGAGCCGTAGACGACGCGATGGTTTTGCTCTAACAGACCAGCGTTATGACCAACGCCATATCCTGTATGAAATAAACCAATGTAAATACTGCCACGATCATGATACCGATTCATGCTCAAAAGGAATGCGCTTAAAGAAAGAAACAGGGTTCCGTAGCAACCCGCTTGATATTCCATTAACTGGCTGCCCACTGGAAGAAAAAATTTCAGAAATGCAACTGGTTAAACGTCAAGGCGATAACATCGGTGCTCTGGCACTTATCATTATCGACAACCCGATGTGCCCAGGTACCGGTCATCGTATTTGTAACGACTGCATGAAAGGATGTATCTACCAAAAAACCGAGCCTGTTGATATTCCACAAGCCGAGACCAGCGTTCTCACTGATGTACTCTTTATGCCTTACGGTTTTGAAATATACAGTTTCTTAACGCGCTGGAATCCTTTAAATGTAAAGCGCCCTCATGCATTACCTTACAACGGCCTCAACGTATTGGTTGCTGGCATGGGTCCTGCCGGTTATACCTTGGCACATTACCTACTGAACGAAGGATTTGGTGTCGCCGGTATCGATGCCCTTAAAATTGAACCGCTACCCGAGCGCTATGTCGGGTCTGCTGAAAAGCTCCCTGAACCGATTCGCGATTTCAATGACCTCTACGAAGCTTTGGACGAACGCATTATGCTGGGCTTTGGCGGAGTCGCTGAGTACGGCATTACCGTTCGATGGGATAAAAACTTTCTTAAAGTCATTTACTTGACTCTGGCACGGCGTCAAGCTTTCAAATGCTACGGCGGTGTTCGCTTCGGTGGCACCTTAACCATTGAAGATGCTTGGGATATGGGCTTTGATCATATCGCTATGGCCAGTGGTGCCGGAAAACCAACCGTTATTGGTATAAAAAACAACCTGATCCGCGGCATTCGTAAAGCCTCTGACTTCTTGATGGGGCTACAACTAACAGGAGCAGCCAAAGCCTCCTCACTGGCAAATATGCAGGTTCGCCTGCCGGCCGGCGTTATTGGCGGCGGTTTAACCGGTACAGATACGGCAACGGAATTGCTCGCCTATTACCCGGTTCAAGTCGAGAAAATCCTACACCGCTACGAAACCTTAGTCTCTATTTACGGCGAAGAAGATATCCGCTCTCGTTACGATGATGAAGAACGTATTATTTTAGAAGAATTCTTAGCACACGGCCGCGCCATTGTTGGCGAACGAGAACGTGCTAAACAACACAATGAAGAACCTGACTTCCAGCCACTCCTTAATGCTTGGGGCGGGGTCACCATGTTCTATCGTAAAGGCTTACGAGACGCACCGGCTTATCGCCAAAATCACGAAGAAATTATTAAAGCCTTTGAAGAAGGTATCGCCTGGGTTGAAGGTCTCAGCCCTATTGAAGCGATTCAAGATGAGAACGGTCATCTCAAAGCTATGCGTTTTGACAAACTCCAACAAACAGAAGGGCGCTGGTCTTCTACTAATGAAGAGATTGAAATCCCCTTAAAAAATCTTTATGTGGCAGCGGGTACATCGCCCAATACGATTTACCAAGATGAACACCCTGACAGCTTTGTTATGGATGGGAAATTTTTCCAACGCCACGAACCTGAATGGACTGATGGCGCTCAACCTAAATTAACAGTCACCGATGACGACTGGAACCCGAAAATTGGCAAACCGGCACCTTTTACCTCTTATCAGGAAAATGGCAAGCACATCTCGTTCTTTGGCGACAACCATCCTGTCTACGCCGGTAACGTTGTAAAAGCAATGGCTAGTGCTAAAGATGGCTATCCTTACATTAGCAAACTTTTTGAAGAGCAATTAAGTCAACTGGATCCGTCAACGCAAGTACAACGCGACCGCCAACTATTAGCGCATCAAAAAAGCATGGACGACCGTTTAATCGCGAAAATCGTCCAAATTAACCGTTTAACACCGACTATTATCGAAATTATTGTCCGCGCACCGATGCAGGCAGAAAAGTTTTATCCGGGGCAGTTTTATCGTGTGCAAAGTTTTGAAGCCAATGCCGAAATTGTTCAAGGCACAACCCTCTCAACAGAAGGGATCGCGCTCACTGGTGCCTGGGTTGATAAAGACAAAGGGCTTATCTCACTCATCGCACTTGAAATGGGAACTTCTTCAAGACAATGTGCGCTCTGGGAAACTGGCGATGAACTCGTTGTGATGGGGGTGACCGGTGCACCCACAGAAATTCCTACTAATCAAACTATTGCTCTAATTGGCGGCGGCCTTGGTAATGCCGTACTTTTTTCTATCGGCAAAGCGATGCGTGCTGCTGGCAACAAAGTTATTTACTTTGCCGGCTATAAAAATAACCAAGACCAATTTAAAGTTGAAGATATTGAGGCCGCCTCTGATGTTATTGTCTGGTCAGTTGATCCTGGCAACGATGTTCATGCCTTTCCAACAACCCGCCCGCAAGATTTTAGCTTTGTCGGCAACATTCTCAAAGCCATGGAAGCCTATGGTAAAGGGGAGTTGGGTGAAACCACACTTAAACTGCATGATGTTGAGCACTTAATTGTTATCGGCTCACACCGAATGATGGCTGCTGTTAAAGAAGCACGTGACTCAATGCTCAAACCTTATTTGAAAACGCATGAAGCCGTTGCCTCTATCAACTCACCCATGCAATGTATGATGAAAGGTATTTGCGCACAATGCATGTGCCGACATACCGATCCAAAAACCGGTGAAGAATATTTTGTCTATTCCTGTAATAACCAAGATCAGGATCTTGACCGCGTTGATTTCGACCACCTTGATGCACGACTACGACAAAACTCGGTGCAAGAAAAACTCTCTAATAAATGGCTCGACTATTTACTGGATACGCGAAATATAAACTAACGACATCTATCGGTATTCAAAACCAAGCTGAAGATAAAGACACATCCTCTTTTGGCCAAGAGGGTGTGCAATTAAACATTAATTTTAATGGCTTTCAAGCCATAGCCCTGCTAAATACCGACCCTCATTTATCATCGTCTCGGTTAACGGTTCTTTGATTAAACTGTGCGCCTTTACTCCTGAAAACCCCTCTTTCTTAGCGGCAATAAAGGCCCATTGATACGCTTTCACCAAGTCTTTAGGGACGCCACCACCATACTGGTAAAGCTCACTTAACCGCAAGTAAGCATCGACATCACCATGATTGGCTGCTTTTAAATACCATTGCAACGCTTCAGCAATATTTTTATTCCCCCGGATTGAAAACTGATACAACGCACCTAGATTGTATTGCCCTTTAGCACTACCTTGTTCAGCCGCTCTTAAATACCACCTCGCTGCTTCTTTTTCATCATAGCGAACACCTTTCCCATACTGATACAACCAACCTACACTTATTTGTCCATCTGCATCACCTTGTTGTGCTGATAACAAATACCAATCCTTGGCTTTTTTATAATTTAAAAGCACGCCTTGCCCTAACTCAAACATCACCCCCAATTGATTTTGAGCACCGGAGTGATTCTGACTTGCCGCCTTTAAATACCATTCCCGAGCTTTTTGGTAATCTCTATAAACACCTTTCCGATAATGATACATAAACCCCATATAATACTGCGCCTCAACAGCATCCCGTTGTACCGCCAACTGACAATTTCTAAAATTAATCTCATCCGACAAGGATGGCGTATAACAAGCCAGCGCAGTCTTACTCATCAAAAACAATAACACCATTGATCCAATATGTTTTGTCACAGCAGCACTCCGGATAACATTATTACTTTCATCTAAAAAAACCACCACCCTGATTCAAATCGATGTTCGCAACCCTTAAGTTGACGTTGATATTGGCGCGAACGCGCCGAGACCTTGCGTGCTGCAGCCTTCAACCATGATTTTCCCTTAAAACTACGTCGATTAAAACCGCCGTGACCCTCATGGTAAGCCAAATACAAATGATAACTATCATTTAGCCCAATATTAGACTGCTTATGACTTTGATTGTTATACCAACCAATAAAATCAATAGCATCCTCAAAATCATTTCGGTCAGCAAACCACCGCCCGGTTTTTTCCAGATAACCATCCCAGGTCATATCAAGTGCTTGTGCATAACCAAAAGCCGATGTTAGCCGAGGACCTGGAAAAATCCATAAAAAAGTTGTTCGGGGGGGCTTGGCATCCGCGTTAAAACTCGACTCTTGATACATCATTGACATCATGACGGGAATCGATGATCCCCACCGCTGATAAGCGTCATTGGCATGATCATACCAATCCTCCTTCTCACCAAAAATTGCGCATATATTTTTTATATTAGACGGCTTGGTCGCGCTACAACCATAAAAAAAAACACAACTCAAAAGTAAGACTAAAACTTGAGTTACTTTACGCATTTAAAAAGACTCTATAAAAAATGACTTCCAATTAGTTAACCTGCCTCAAAATTGTATCCAACCAGCGCCCGGGCAAAAGCCTTTTTAAATAAGCAAATAAATAGGTCGGCACGGTAACGTAGTAACGTATGCGCGGCCTCGATGATTCAAGTGCGGCAATCACCTTGGTACTCACTGCACTGGCAGGCAACGTAAAGGGCACCGCTGCACCCACCGTCTCAAGACGCGCCTCTAACGCTAAGTAGGTCTCTAAATGAGCGCTTTTGTCCTTATTAATGTTGGCCTTATACAATGCAAAAGCATTCGTTCTAAAGGCACTTAAAATAGGCCCTGGCTCAATTAAAACAACCTGAATATTAGTTCCGTGTAATTCTAAACGCAAGGTATCTACCAAGCCCTCCAGCGCAAATTTACTGGCATTATAAGCCCCTCTAAACCGCATTGCCGCGAATCCTAAAACAGAACTATTAAAAATAATGCGTCCTTGCCCATTTTTGCGCATATAAGGCAAAATCAAACAGGTTAATTCATGACAACCAAAAACATTGGTTTCAAATTGCTGTCGCAATACGTCTCGCGTTAAATCTTCCACCGCACCGGGCTGACCAAACCCTGCATTGTTAAATAAAGCATCAATTTTTCCATCCGTTAATTTAGCAACTTTCGCAACGCCGCCTCGAATGCTGTCACTGTCATTCAAGTCAAGTTGAATGGCGTCAAAACCCAACGCTGCCAATCTGTTAACATCTTCACTCTTTCTAGCCGATGCAATCACTCGATAACCGCGTGTCCTTAATGCCTCGATAGCATCAAGGCCAATACCGGTAGAACAACCGGTCACTAAAATATTCTTCACATTAACATTCATCTTGTAAATAAGTCGTTTCAGTATAATTACGCAACACCCATATAAACAATAAAGCCGTCGCTAACATTAACAAAGTAAAAAACCAAAAGTAGTCCGCGCCTGCCAGTTTACTACTCCCATCATCATTCTGTATAAAGAAATTAACGGCACTGGTAAACAAATTTCCGACCGCCACTGACAACATATAAAAAGCCATAACAAAGGACTTCATTGTTTTCGGCGCTTGCGTATAAGAGAACTCAAGACAAGTAATCGAGACCATAACTTCCGCTGACGTCAACAGTAAATACGCACACAACTGCCAACCAATATGAGGCCTTAAACCCACGTCAATTTGCATTTGTATCCAACTCGGAATCATAAAAGCAAGGGTTGTAACAAATAACCCAATGGCAATTTTTCTTAATGCCGTTAAGTTAAACCATTTATTTAATTGCGGATAAAGATAATAAGAAAACAACGGGACTAACATTATAATCAACAAAGGATTAACGGCCTGAATTTGCGACGGTAGAATATCAAAACCCCAAAGTTGTCGGTCCATTTTCTGCGCCTGTAACACCCAAGACGAACCGGTTTGGTCAAACAACGCCCAAAATACCGCAATAAAAATATAAATAACAGACAACTTACCCAGTACTTTAATACCGGTGTTACTAAAAACATCACTTAAAAAAACCTTGCCCGCGGGAGGAATATGCACAAAACGATAACGACCAGACCAGAAAATAACTGTTGCCAATAACATTAAAATACCGGGGAGTAAAAAGGCAGACTTTGCGCCATAATGTTCTAATATCCAGGGAATTGCTAACATTGAAAAGAAGGCTCCTAAATTAATAGCCAGATAAAACCCACTAAACACCTTGCTTAATAGAAACTGATTAGAACGACCAAACTGATCACCCACATGTGCCGAAACACAAGGTTTAATGCCCCCGGCACCTAAGGCAATTAATGACTGGCCCAGTAACAAACCCATCCGCGTATCATCCAACGCCAGTACGAAATGACCTAAACAATAAACCACCGATAAATAAATAATGGTCCGGTATTTACCCCACACACCATCTGCCAACAAAGCACCTAATACCGGGGTAATATACACGGCAGAAACAAACAGGTGAAAATACCCCTGCGCCTCTTGTTCTGACATAACAGCCAGTTGACCGGAAGCATTCATGAGATACTGAGTCATAAAAACCACAAGAATTGAGCGCATACCATAATAACTAAATCGCTCAGCGGCCTCATTACCGATAATAAAAGCAATACCCGGGGGCAATTGGGTGGTCGCCACCGGAGACTCTTTATAAGAACGCATAATACTTAAATAATTTAATGGCAAAGCACAATTGTACCGAAAAAAGCAAACAATCAGGTTATCTTTCTATCTATGCCTCTACGAAAAAACAATCCATTATCAGCCTTACTAAAGGTTTTTTTTCAACCTAAACTGAGCTAAAATATGTGCCTTTCTGAATGTGCATAATGCTTCAGTCGCTAGCCCTTTAATTCATTACATTTTGACTTCATGAACCAGATTAACAACACAGCAATCGAAGCCATCAAGCAACTCAGATCTTATCTTGGTCAACATATTATTGGTCAGGAAAATTTAATTAACCGCATGTTAATCGCGTTACTCGCTGACGGCCATCTTTTAGTTGAAGGTGCTCCGGGATTAGCAAAAACACGCGCCATTAATTGCCTAAGTCAAGGTATTGAAACAAACTTCCACCGCGTTCAATTTACCCCAGACTTATTGCCTGCTGACCTAACCGGTACCGAAATTTATCGCCCGCAAACTAGCACTTTTGAATTCCAAAAAGGTCCGTTATTTCATAATCTTGTGTTAGCCGATGAAATCAACCGATCGCCTGCTAAAGTGCAAGCCGCATTACTTGAAGCCATGGCTGAACGACAAATTACAGTAGGGTCAACGAGTTATCCCTTACCGGAACTTTTCCTCGTCATGGCCACTCAGAATCCTATTGAGCAAGAGGGCACTTACCCACTTCCTGAGGCGCAACTAGACCGCTTCTTATTACATGTGAATGTTGACTTCCCAAAACCAGAACATGAAAAACAAATTCTAACCCTTGCCCGGCAAGAAGCTTTAGGGGAAAAAAATAATACCGCTATTGACAGCAAGCCTATCAGTCAATCAGCCATTTTTACTGCACGTAAAGAAGTGCTTAATGTCTATATGGCTGAGCACCTTCAAGACTATTTACTACAAATTATTTTAGCGACACGCCAACCCCATGCCTACGGCGATGACTTAGCACAATGGCTACAATTTGGAGCAAGCCCACGCGCGACTATTGCACTAGACCGTTGTGCCCGGGCCAAGGCCTGGTTAGCTGAACGTGATTTTGTCGGCCCCGAAGACATTCAAGAACTCGCTTTTGATGTCCTTCGTCATCGAATTATACTTTCTTATGAAGCCGAAGCTGAGGGTATTACCGCCGATCACTTTATCAAGGAACTTATCCTCAGAATACCTGTCCCCTAATGAAAACATCGCTTTCTTTAACCCCTGATGAGCGCATTCAAATTCAATTTAACAACCTCATTCGCTTGTCTGCCGGCGCCCGTCAAGTGAACCTTGACCATAGCACCATAAAATCAAAACAAAGTGGCGGCTATTTATCCAGCACCAAGGGGCGCGGGATGGAATTTGATGAGGCTCGGCTGTATCAACCCGGCGATGACATCCGCAGTATCGATTGGCGTGTTACTGCCCGTACGGGTAAACCCTATACCAAACTCTTTCGTGAAGAACGCGAGCGACCCGTCTTCTTATCTGTGGACTTAAGACCTTCTATGTTTTTTGCCACCCGTGGTGTTTTCAAGTCGGTGCAAGCCGCTCGCCTAGCATCTTTACTCGCTTGGAGTGCTCTTCGTCAGGGCGATCGTATTGGCGGACAGATCTTCACCCACCAAACACAACGTGAAATTAAACCGCAAAATGGTCGTCAGGCTGTTTTACGATTATTTCACGAACTGATACGCGCTGAAAAAGAACATTCCCAGCCAGCCCAGACAAGTCAACAAACCTTAGCACATACACTGATGCGATTATGCCGACATGTTAAGCCCGGTAGTTTAGTCTACTTGATTAGTGATTTTCGCGGTCTGGATGCAAGCTGTGAACCGCACCTGTCACAACTCGCAAAACATTGTGACGTGGTGCTTATTATGGTGTCTGACCCCCTCGAAAGTACACTGCCTAAAAATGGTCATTACCGTTTTACCGACGGTTTTACCGATGTAACTCTTAATACAGCCAACCCGCAGCGGCTAGAAAATTATCAACACCGCTTTCAACAACAGCAACTTAAGCTTCATCAATTAGCCAAAAAACGCACGATTCACAGTTATTTTTGTAGTACCCATGATGACCCAATCGCAATCCTTTGCCGTAAGAACTAATGCCTTCTAATCCATTAGCCATTAGAGATATTCATTTACCCGACCCTATTATCTGGTGGCCCCCCGCATTCGGCTGGTGGCTGGCGTTATTGTTAACAATCACAGTCATTATACTAATGTTCTGGAGCTATAAAAAAATCACGCGTAAAACAGCCGTGAAATCCGCCCGCCATTTATTGTCACAGATTCAAATGAAAAAAGATTGGGATGACCCACGTAAATTGACTGCCTTATCTGCCTTATTGCGCCGCACTGCAATCAGTGTTTACCCACCCGAACAAGTTGCCAGCCTTACCGGTCAGGCATGGCTTGAATTTTTAGACCGCCCTTTTAAAGAAAAAAAGTTTTCTTCTATTCAAGGCCAACAACTGATAAACAACCCTTATCAGCGCACGATTAATAGCGACCTCAAACCCTTATTTGAGTTCTCAGAGCAATGGCTTACTGCCGTGAAAGGGAATGAGAAGTGATTCACGTTGAATGGCTCTGGGTTTTAGCCGCTTTACCGCTCCCTTGGCTAGCCCGTCTTCTCCCAGCTATTAACCCACACAATCAGGCCGCATTACGTGTGCCTTTTATTGAAGACTTTCAATCAGATACTCCTGAGAAAAAAACCATTAACGCTAAATCGTGGCCTTTTTATCTGGCTATTATTGCGTGGTGTTGCTTAATTATCGCGGGCATACGTCCTCAGTGGCTGGGAGACCCTGTCGAAATGGCGGTCACCGGTCGCGATTTAATGTTGGCCGTTGACCTCTCTGGCAGCATGGAGGAACAGGACTTCTTTATCCAACAAAAACCAGTCGACCGTCTCACGGCAACTCAATCAGTCGCCAGCCAATTTATACAAAGACGTGCCGGCGACCGTATTGGCTTAATCCTTTTTGGCTCACAAGCCTATCTACAAACACCACTGACCTTCGACCGACACACCGTTATGACTTTACTCAATGAAGCCGCTATAGGACTTGCCGGTGAAAGTACCGCTATTGGTGATGCCATTGGCCTTGCCGTTAAACGACTTCGGTCACAACCCAGCAATAGCCGGGTACTGATCTTAATGACTGATGGAGCAAATACTGCCGGCGTTATTTCCCCCCTTAAAGCCGCTGATCTCGCAGCGGATAACCAACTTAAAATCTACACCATTGGCATTGGTGCAGATGAAATGATTGTACATAGCCTATTTGGTAATCGCCGCGTTAACCCTTCGCGGGATCTGGATGAAAAGACGCTCACAGCCATTGCAGATAAAACTGGCGGTCAGTATTTTAGAGCCCGTAACAGTGATGAATTTAATACCATTTATGCCCTACTGGATGAACTTGAACCCATTGAAAAAGACAAGCAATTCTTTCGGCCCAAAACAGAACTCTATGCATGGCCACTCGGGCTATCTTTGTTTTTGATGCTCTTAATCGTCATTTTAAAAATTAAAGACCGCTGATGGATACCTTTCATTTCATCCGGCCCTTATGGCTGTTAGCCTTAATTCCTTTTTTAGCATTACTTATTATTTTGCTAAAAAAACAATTTAACCACGGTCACTGGAGTCGTGTCTGTGACGCTGAACTCCTCCCCTTTATACTTCAAAAAAATTCACAACAGCGATCCCGACTGCCGGTAATGTTAACCGCGATAGGATGCTTAGTAGCGATCCTTTCAATCGCCGGTCCGACATGGGAAAAACTCCCTGCGCCGGTTTTCCGCAATATTTCAGCGCTGGTGATTGTCCTTGATTTATCTCAATCAATGAACTCCCAAGATATCAAGCCGAGCCGCCTGATCCGTGCTCGCTATAAAATAGCCGATATTCTGAAGCAACGAAAAGATGGTCAGACGGCTTTAATCGTTTACGCAAATAATGCGTTTACTGTAACTCCGCTCACGAATGATATTGAAACAATTTCAAGTCAATTATCCGCCCTTAAAAGTAATATCATGCCTCGTCAAGGCAGTAATACTTATAACGCCGTTATTAAAGCAACAACCTTATTAAAACAAACAGGGTTAAAACAAGGCGATATCCTATTGGTTACAGACGGTATTAATAAATCATTGCAAACCAAAATAGCTAATCTTCTAGAAGACTACCGACTCTCAATATTAGCGGTTGGAACCCAAACCGGCGCCCCCATTAAAATGCCCAATGGTCGCTTTTTAAAAGACGCCTCAGGGACTATTGTCATCCCTAAATTAAATCTAAAAACCCTGTCCGCTATAAGTCATTCAGGAAAGGGTTTGTTACAAACGATTACTGCCGACGATACCGATACCAGTACCCTTATTGCCCTCTTTAATCAACACCCCGAAAAATCTAAAAATGAATCACAAGATATCCAATTAGACCTATGGCTAGAACGTGGCCCCTGGTTACTCTTTCTGGTTATTCCACTGGCAAGTCTCTGTTTTAGACGCGGGATTTTATGCTGGTTTGCTCTGCTTCTATTACCGATCCCAAAAACCAGTCAAGCAGATACCTTAAACAACCTTTGGCAAACCGCCGACCAACAAGGCTATCAGCAATTTAATCAAGGTGACTTTTCTCAAGCTGCTGAAAAATTTAATAATGCTGATTGGAAATTCAGTGCCCTTTACCGTGACGGCCAATATGAAAAAGCGATTAAGACATTAAAACATGAGAACAGTCCCGAGGCCCATTACAACCGTGGCAATGCCTACAGTAAACTGGGTCAACTCCCCAAAGCGCTACAGGCTTATAACGATGTGCTAGCAATTAACCCTGACCATGAGGATGCGCACTATAATAAAAAACTCATCGAAGAAGCCTTAAAAAAACAGTCTGAATCTGAAAAAGATTCCTCTGAAAACAAACCGTCTGATGAAAACTCACAAGAAAGCCCAAATAATCAAGCTAATAATGCGCAAAATGACGAACCAAACAATTCAGCGCAATCAAACCCAGATTCAACTGCTAAAGAAAACAAACCTCCAGAAGATACTCCAAATCAACCTTTGGATGAGTCCAATAATGATCGCCAAGATAACCCATCAGAACATAAGAAAGACGTAACCCCTGAAACAGAAGACGATTCAAAGCAAATTAGTGAGCAGTGGCTAAAAAGAATTCCCGATGACCCCTCTGGCTTATTACGACGTAAATTTAAATATCAATACAGCCAACAAAAAAATGATTTTAAAACTAATGAAAATTGGTAAGCTAAAATACCAAGCGACTTTATTTATAGATACACTCATGGCTCCGTGGTCTTATTTACGTCCTATAAATACTGTTTTACGGTGGGTTTTTTTAGTCGCCTTATGCTCAGTGCTACTCCCTTTTACGTACGCTAACGCAACAACGATATCCGTTACCTCAGACCGTAACCCGGTCAGTGTTAACGAGTCATTTCAACTCACTTTTACTGCAACTGAAACACCCGATGGTGACCCAGATTTTTCTATTCTTAATCCTTACCTTGAGATTTTGAATCAAAATAAAAACAACAGTACATCCATTATTAACGGCCAATTTCAACACCAAGAATCTTGGCACCTTAACGTACTGATCAAACAAACAGGCACCTTCACATTACCGCCTGTACCCTTTGGCAAAGACTTTAGCAAGCCTTTAATCATTACTGCGATAGCTCCGAACATGAGTACTGAATCTTCACTGCCGCAGGATAAAGAGCTATTCCTGATGGCTGAAATTTCTCCACAAAACGGTGTCGTGCAATCACAATTTATATACACCTTACGCTTGTTCCGAAGAATCAATATTTCTCAAGCCAGCCTCACTGAGCCATCATCAGACAGTGCCATTATTGAACGCTTGGGAGAAGATGTAACCTACCAAGATCAATACAACAATCTTAACTACGAGATCACTGAAAGAAAGTACGCCATTTTCCCACAGCAACCGGGACTATTAGTAATCCCACCTATTACCTTAAATGCCGAAGTCTATCGTCAACAACGTGGCCACTATAATAACTTCTTCAATCGTGCCAAAACTCGTACCAAAAGAGTCTTATCTAATCCTGTTCAGCTCGATATACAACCCATTCCTGCACAATTTCAAGCCAATAGCTGGCTCCCTGCCCAAGCCTTACATATTGAACAGTCATGGTCTGGCGATATCACTCAAATGAAAGTAGGTGAACCGTTAACACGTACCCTTAAAATAATTGCCCAAGGTACGACGGCCGGACAGTTACCTGAACTTTACCTACTCCAACCCGACGCTCACACCACAGCCGGCGGTGAACTTAAAACTTACCCCGATAAGCCAACCTTAAATGAAAAGAAAACCGATACCCTAATTGCCTATAGGGAAGAAAAAATTGCCCTCATTGCATCCAAAAAAGGAACCTACCGATTACCGGCTATAAAAGTGTCGTGGTGGAATACCCAAACTGACTCACTTGAGATCGCACAAATCCCTGAAACCACGCTGATTGCCACACTAAATCCCCAGACCACTGAGCTCATGCCATTTCAACCCCCTCAGATTATGCCGATCATAAAAGAATCAGCGAACACAAATGAAACCCCTCATTCACCATTCGCCATTTATTTCTGGCCCGGATTATCTTTATTTTTAGCCTCAGGCTGGCTTGCAACCGTACTGCTTTCTCGCCGTAAAACAAAGTCCTTATCTACACCAGAACAAACACCAAGCAGATCCCCTTACCAAAATAAAATTCTTAAACAAGCCTGTATAACTAATAATGCCGAGGCAGCTAAAAATGCCTTATTACAATGGGGCCTACAATACTGGCCAGAAAACAGTCTAAGTCTAATTGCGAACCACTGTAACGCCCCGTTAAAAAAACAAATACTGTTGCTCAATGCTATTTTATACAGCCCCGATAACAGCGACTGGAAAGGTCAGGATTTATATGCTGCATTTAAAACATTTAAACCCAAAATGCTTTCGACCACGGTAGCAAATGATAAGCTAAAACCATTATTTAAACTCTGATTAGGTTATCCCATGGCGACCCCTTTAAATGTTCAGGCCATTGTCTTTGACCTCGGTGGTGTACTTATACAACTGGGTGACCGGCTTATTAAAAACGAATGGCGTACAACAGAGAGCAGCCACGACATTGTTGGTGACTCCTGGTTGCTTTCCAAGACGGCTCAAGACTTTGAAAAAGGACTGATTACACCCTTTGATTTTGCTGAAAAGATCATTGCTGAAATGTCTCTTAACATTACACCTACGCTATTTATTGAACACTTTGCGCAGTGGCCTATTGGCCCATACCCTACAATCTTTAATACCCTCAACCAACTTCGCCACCGTTTTACACTGGGTATTTTTTCAAATACCAACGCCATTCATTGGCCAAGATTACTCAACGAAATGTCCTTGGCTGGTAAAGTCGACTACTACTTTGCCTCACACCTCATTCATCTCGCCAAACCCGATCCCAAAGCCTTTACCTTTGTTGCTAATACAATGAGGCTTGAACCCAACACTATTCTTTTCCTTGATGACAATCCTTACAATATTGACAGTGCACGCCAGGTTGGTTTTATTGCCCACCAAGTCATTGGATTTGATAGCACCCTGCGCTGTTTACACCGTTTAGGTGCCCTATAAAATGAATACACCTTATAATAAACCGTATTATTGTTTCGGAGATCCTTAAATGGTTAACCCTTTACCCCTCAACCAATTTATTTCAGAACAATCAGGTAGCTCTGAGTCTTTATCGTCAATTCTTAATGATATTGTTTCTGCCTGTAAACAAATTTCTTACCTTGTTAATAAAGGTGACTTAAACCAACTCTTAGGCGATGCCGACTCTGAAAACATTCAAGGTGAGGTCCAAAAGAAACTTGATATTATTACCCATGATATTTTTGTCAAAGCGCTTATCAATAATCCTGCTGTAGCCGGACTGGCTTCGGAAGAAAATGATGACATTATACCCACTCAAAATCAGCACGACCCCAAAGGTAAATACCTCATTTTATTTGACCCCCTCGATGGTTCCTCCAATATTGATATCAATATGTCTGTCGGTAGCATTTTTTCTATTCTGTGTTGTCACAATACAAATACACTTTCTGAGACGGATTTCTTACAACCCGGCAACCAGCAAATAGCGGCCGGGTTTGTACTTTACGGCCCCTCTACAATGATGATTCTAACTACCGGTCGAGGCGTTAATGCTTTCACACTCAGCCCTGATAGCGGCGAATTTATCCTTACTCATCCCAAGATTACTATTGCCGAAAGCACCCGCGAATTTGCTATTAATATGTCTAACCAACGATTTTGGGAAGCACCCGTACAACAATATATTAACGAATGTATTCAAGGCAGTGATGGCCCCCGTGAAAAAGACTTCAATATGCGCTGGATCGCCTCCCTTGTTGCCGAGGTCTATCGAATACTTACCCGTGGTGGTGTTTTTCTCTACCCACGTGACCACCATAAATCATTATCGGGACGCTTGCGCTTAATGTACGAAGCAAATCCCATCGCATTTTTAATACACCAAGCGGGCGGTGACAGTTCTACGGGACGAGAGCCAATTCTTAATATACAACCTCGTGAATTACACCAACGCGTACCCCTTATTTTAGGTGCCCAACAAGAAGTACAACGTCTGATAAAATATCACCGGTCAGCATAAGGCGATTTTATGTTCAAACAACTCTTCTCTGAATTTCTTGGAACGGCCATTCTGGTTTTTTGTGGAACTTCCGCTATTGTCGTTAACGACATCAGCCAAGGCATGGTCACCCATGTTGGAATCGCACTGGTTTTTGGTTTGGTGGTACTTGCGGTCATCTATACCTTGGGTGACATTTCAGGTGCTCATATTAACCCTGCTGTGACCATTGCCTTTTGGCAAGCACGGGAATTTCCCGGGCACAAGGTCATCCCCTATATTATTTGCCAGATTAGCGGTGCTATTTTTGCAAGCACCCTTGTTTATCTCTTATTTTTTGGTCACCCAACTTACGGCGCAACACTTCCTGCATACGGCATAATGCAAACCTTTATTTTGGAGGTTATCCTCACCTTTATACTCATGCTCACTATTATCAATGTTGCCACTGGCGCAAAAGAGCAGGGCATTACCGCGGGTATTGTCATAGGCAGTGTTGTCGCTTTGGAAGCGTTGTTTGCAGGACCTATTTCTGGCGCCTCAATGAATCCAGCACGATCAATAGCACCAGCATTAATAAGTGATCAATGGGAAGTCTTATGGGTCTATATAACAGCACCCGTTATTGGCGCTTGTCTTGCCGTTAATTGTTGCCGATGCTTGAAAAATTCACCGTGTTGTCGTTAGCTTTTGACAAATAATCTCGTATTAAATACAAAGCAGCAATTGAGCGTGCTTCCGTACAGTCACCTTGGGAAAATAATAACTGCAAATCATCTAGTCGCCAAGGAATCACCTCTAATTCCTCCGGTTCATCTCCTTCCAGTTTTTCAGGGTATAAATCCTCGGCCAAAATAATATCCGTCATATGCTCTAAATAAGCCGGTGCAATTGATAAGGAGGTTATGAAAGTCAATTGCCGAGCACCATAACCCACCTCCTCTTTCAATTCACGATTAGCCGCAACTAAGGGTGTTTCTCCATCGTCAACTTTACCCTTTGGTAAACCCAATTCATAACGATCCACACCCGCAGCATATTCACGAACCAACAGTACGGTGTTACTATCCAGCATGGGCACAATTAAAACAGCCCCTGAAGAATTTCCGCGCGTCAAGCGCTCAAATACGCGCTTCTCTCCATTACTAAACTCAAGATCTAACGCCTCAATTCGAAAAAGACGAGATTTAGCTTTTAACGTTTTGTTATGAATGATTGGCTTTTGAGTCATTTTTTTGGATGTCTTTTAACCTTAAAAATACTATACTCCCAGCCATGATAAATTGGAAAGAAATTGACACCATTCTGCTTGATATGGATGGCACATTATTAGACTTACATTTCGATAACTTCTTCTGGCAAGAACTCATTCCGGAAAAATATGCTGAAAAACATCATTTATCATTAGAACAATCACAAAAGTACCTCAACCCTTTGTTTAAAAACCATGAAGGGACGCTTAATTGGTATTGTCTGGATTTCTGGAGCCAGAAGCTGGATTTAAATATCCTAGCGCTAAAAAATGAAATCGCCGATAAAATTGCCATCCGGCCTTTTACCTGCACATTCTTAGAAAAATTAAACCAAAGCCAGCGCCGCATTGTGCTTGTTACTAATGCACACCATCACAGCCTCAATCTGAAAATGGAAAAGACTCAATTACTCCGATTTTTCCATCAGGTTATTTCTTCGCACAGCATCGGCTTCCCGAAAGAAAACAAACAGTTCTGGAATAAATTACAACGCATTGAGACGTTCCACAATGAACATACCTTATTGATTGATGACAGCATCAATGTTCTGGACGCAGCCAAAAATCATGGCATCAAATATCTACTGGCCATTAAAAGTCCTGACTCTCAAAAAGCCGTACAAACTATCGCTAATTACGACTCAATTGCCGACTTAGGTGAACTGATACCGGTCTGCTGAACACCACCGGAAGACCTATTAGGCGAGCGCCCCAATGATCTTTTAAATTTATTTTTAGTTCGACGTTGTGGCTTTTTAATCTCCGGCAACCACTCTTGTGTGATTTTCTGAACAGGAATTTTTTGCCCAATAAAGGTCTCAATATCTGGCATAGAATAGGCATATTCTTCACAGATAAAACTAATCGCTTCACCTTCGGCACCAAACCGGGCAGTACGACCTATTCGATGAACATAATCTTCAGGATCTTGAGGTAAATCGTAATTAATAACATGAGAAACATCAGGAATATGCAAACCACGTGCGGCCACATCGGTTGCAATTAACATGGTTAATTGATTTTCTTGAAATTTTTTCAATAATTTTTCGCGCCTATCCTGTGCAACATCACCACTTAAAACCGCTGAGTCAAAGTCATTAACTTTTAAATAGTCATACAACTTTTCCGCACAACGCTTAGTATTAACAAAAATAATCGCTCGCTTCGGCTGACGAAATGTCAATGCGCCGATAAGTAAAGGAATTTTCTGTTCATTAGACGGACAAAAAGCACTTTGCTTTATGGCCTTAGAGGTAACTTGCTCCTCTTTAATTCGAACCAACTCTGGATTATTCATATGCTCATAAGCCAGTTCGGTAACCTTATAGGATAACGTTGCTGAAAATAATAAGTTGAGCCTTGATTCGGGTGCGGGCATACGCCTTAACAAGAACCTAATATCCTTTATAAAACCTAAATCAAACATACGATCTGCTTCATCTAAAACAGAGACCTGAATATGATCTAAGGTAAACGCCTTTTGTTTATAAAAATCAATGATTCGTCCAGGTGTCCCAATAATAATATCTACATTAGATCGGATTTTCTGCAATTGTGCCTTATAACTGGTGCCACCATAAATCAACGCAAAATTTAAATTAAGATGCTTGGATAATAACAGAGCATCTTTATGAATTTGTATGGCCAACTCACGCGTAGGTGCTAAAATTAAGGCTCTAGGGTTCTTTATTTGCTCGTTTTCATCATTAAGCAAATACTGAAAAGTCGCCAATAAGAAAGCTGCTGTTTTACCGGTACCGGTTTGCGCCTGACCTGCAATATCTTTACCTCGAAGCGAAAGCGGTAATGTTTTATCCTGAATAGGGGAGCAATAAGTAAACCCCGCATCACTCAAGCCTCTTATAATAGGGGGCGATAATTCGAGGTTTTTAAATTGGGTAGCGGTTAAGTGCGTTTTTTTCATAACTTACAAGGATAACGTATTTTAATCTTTAAGTTATGCAATTTATGATGAAAAAGTCAGATTAATCCCATTTAGACCTAATTATTCCCTTTTTAAAGAGCTTAAGTGGCCAACCTCGCCTCGATTAGTCGTTAAATTTATTGACAATAATCCGCCATGCTACTAGCATTCCCCAATACCTTAACTATGGAGAATACTATGAATAACGCTGTCATTCATGTAACAGACAGTGAGTTTAGTAAAACTGTTTTGCAATCTGAGTCGCCTATTTTAGTAGATTATTGGGCCGAATGGTGTGGACCATGCAAACAAATTGCACCCATTCTTGATCAAATTGCAGAAGAATATGCCGATCGCGTAACCGTAGCAAAAATTAATATTGATGATAACCCACAAACTCCACAAAATTACGGTGTTCGCGGCATCCCCACGTTAATGCTTTTTAAAAATGGTGAAATCGAAGCAACAAAAGTAGGCGCCTTAACAAAAGGCCAACTTGCCAGCTTTCTAGATACTAATCTATAATTTAGATTTTTAACCCGAGACAATTAAGCATTTTGTTTGATTGTCTCGAGTCCTTAAGTTATACTACAAGAGCGTGCTGGTTCTAGCACGTTTAAATCTCCAAAAACCAAGCATCACGCCCATTTATTATGCGGCATAAATAATATATCTATTCAAAACTCCTACCCTTTATGAATCTTTCTGAATTAAAACTAAAGCCCATTAATGAAATTGTCGCCATTGCCGACACCCTGAAACTCGAAAACGTTGCTCGATCCAAAAAACAAGAACTGCTCTATGCTATTTTAAAAAAACAAGCTAAAAGTGGCGAAGATATTTATGGTGATGGTGTCTTAGAGATTTTACAAGATGGCTTTGGATTTTTAAGGACACCGGGAAGTTCTTATTTAGCTGGACCTGATGATATTTATGTTTCCCCCAGTCAAATCAGACGCTTTTCATTAAGAACAGGCGACACTATTAATGGTAAAATACGTCCGCCAAAAGATAATGAGCGTTATTTTGCCATGCTCAAAGTCGAAAGCATTAATTTTGAGAAACCCGAAAACGCCAAACAAAAAATTAATTTCAGTAACTTGACCCCACTTTTTCCGCAACAACGCTTTATCTTAGAACAGGGTAACGGTACCAGTGAAGACCTGACCGGTCGAATGATTGATTTAGTTGCTCCTATCGGCCTGGGACAGCGTGGCTTAATTGTCTCACCCCCTAAAGCGGGTAAAACAATGATTTTACAAAGCGTCGCTCACTCCATTGCTGCAGAAAATCCAGAATGTTACTTAATTGTTCTTCTGATTGATGAACGCCCCGAAGAAGTCACAGAAATGCAAAGAAGCGTAAAAGGCGAAGTCGTTTCTAGCACCTTTGATGAGCCGGCTACTCGCCATGTTCAAGTTGCCGATATGGTTATTGAGAAAGCCCGACGTCTCGTCGAACATAAACGTGATGTTGTCATCTTACTAGACTCACTAACCCGTCTTGCTCGTGCCTATAACACTGTTGCACCCTCTTCGGGTAAAGTACTCAGCGGGGGTGTCGACGCCAATGCACTGGAAAAACCTAAACGTTTCTTTGGCGCTGCAAGAAATGTTGAAGAGGGTGGAAGTCTAACTATTATCGCCACCGCTCTCGTCGATACCGGATCACGAATGGACGAAGTCATTTATGAGGAGTTTAAAGGAACCGGTAATATGGAATTACACCTTGAACGAAAGATTGCGGATAAGCGCGTCTATCCTGCCATTAATGTCAACCGTTCAGGTACCCGTCGAGAAGATTACCTCGTTGATCCGGAAGCCTTACAAAAAACCTTTATCCTGAGAAAAATTCTGCAACCAATGGATGAAATGGCCGCCTCTGAATTTTTACTCGACCGATTAAAAACAACCAAAACGAATGCTGAATTTTTCGACTCAATGAGACGTTAATTGAGTCGATTATTTTTCTGAAGCGGGCGGGACAAAATCATCCGGCAGATTAACACCCGAGCCATATAAAAAATTTTCACGCTCAGCTTCAATAAACTTTTTAGCCTTAGGTTCAAAACTTGCTAATTTATGCTCGTTAATTAACATCGTTTGAATACCTAACCATTCCGCCCAAGCTGCCTTAGAGATTGTTGCAAAAATTTCCTGCCCTTTTGCACCCGGAAAAGGCGCTTGCTCCAACCCCTCTGCCTCATAACCTAACTTTTTACATAAAACCATACGCACCATTGCTCTCTCCTTTTTTTATAATTGCTTTAATAAACGTTTCATCGGTGCTGGCAACCCTAATTCAAAATCAGTTGCCGGACAATAACAAACGCTGCCGTCTAAAACTATTTCTCTAATTTCTATTTTCATACAAACGACCTGATAGTCTAAATGATAATGACTAAAGGTGTGCCGCCTAACCTGCTGAAGTTGATACACCGGTTCTAAATGAAGATAACTATCACACCAATTAAGCGCGCCCTCAAGATCACTAAATTCTGGCAAGCACCAAAGGCCGCCCCATATCCCTTGAAGCGGTCGCTTAATTAAAAATACCTCCCGCTCATCGTTCATCAACATCAAAAATATTTTCTCTTTAACCGGTAGCTTTACTTTAGGTTTTGCTCTGGGTAATAAGTGAACTTTATTATTCTGAAAAGCAATACAAGCCACATTAACTGGACATTGCTCGCACAAAGGCTGTCGGCGCTTACAAACCATTGCGCCTAAATCCATCATCGCTTGTGTATAAGCAGCTGTCTTCTTTTCTGGTGTATAAAGCGCACTCAATTGCCACAATTCTTTAAGAACAGTAGTATCCCCAGACCATCCTGACACACCGAAACAACGACTTAATACTCGTTTAACATTACCGTCCAAAATAGGTGCTGATTGCTCAAAAGCAATGCTTAAAATTGCGCCTGCTGTTGAGCGCCCAACCCCGGGTAGTGCCATTAATGCTAGCAACGTATTTGGAAACGTATCGCCGGCCACAATCAACTTCGCGCTTTCATGCAAATGTCTTGCACGGGCGTAATAACCTAAGCCCGACCACAAGGTCAGCACTTGATCTAATGGCGCTATAGCCAGGCTTTGTACGTCAGGAAACTGTCTAATAAACTTTTGAAAATATGGTATGACGGTTGCTACTTGCGTTTGCTGCAACATCACTTCTGAAATCCAGACCCGATAAGGACTAACAGGGTGCTGCCAGGGTAAATCTTTACGCCCCTCTATAACCGCCCATTCTAGAACAAAATTCTGGAAATCTATGGGGTCCATCAACAGTATGCTCGCCAAAAAATATTTTAAATGCCATAAAAAAGGGTACTGTGCTAATCACAATACCCTCTCTTCACACCTAGAATCAGAATAACAAATGACTTGTTCTATATTGCCACTCGCACTAATTCAAAATTTATTACAAATTCTCAGCGTTGCTTCCCAAATATTCAGCAACACCACTAGGACTTGCATTCATACCTGAATCGCCTTTATTCCACCCTGCTGGACAAACTTCACCGTGCTCTTCGTGGAACTGTAGGGCATCGACCATACGAATGATTTCATCCATATTACGACCTAACGGCAAATCATTAACCACTTGATGACGAACTAAACCCGATTGATCAATCAAGAACGTACCCCGATAAGCGACTGCTGGCGCTTGTGCTTCAACATCATAGGCTTTAACAATACTGTGTGCCATGTCAGCAGCCATCGTATAGTGAACAGGTCCAATGCCACCTTGTGCTATCGGCGTATTACGCCAAGCATTATGGGTAAAATGAGAATCAATTGAAACTGCAATAACTTCAACGCCCCGACTCGTAAACTCATCCATACGATGATCCAACGCGATCAACTCTGATGGGCAAACAAAAGTAAAATCCAATGGATAAAAAACAATTACCGCATATTTACCTTGAATAGCATCAGATAAATTGAAACTGTCAACGATTTCACCGTCACCTAAAACCGCCGGAACCGTAAAATCTGGAGCTTGCTTACCTACTAAAACACTCATTATCTTATCTCCTTAAAAAAAACTTTTACAAAAACATTATAACCCAATTAAAAAACCACCTGAATAACAGAAGACATTTTACACTAATCAGACAAATTACCCTGATAACCACAGCTCATCTGCGTTTACCTTCTGTAATCCATTAAATCTAAACATTTAAGGTTTTGATTCCTCTGCAACTAATTGATCCATAACGCCCAACATCTTCGCTTGCCCCCCAGCAATACTTGCATTACTGCGATATTTACCATTAATAATAATAGTCGGCACACTGGTGACCCCATAACGTGGCCCCATTGACTTAGCTTGACGCATTTTTGCATCCACTAAAAATGACTGATATGCATTACGAAAATCCTGTTCATTTACACCGTGTGCGACAAAAAACTCAACTAATTGGTCTTCTGTTTCCAAGCGCTGTTTTTTAATTTGAATCGCATTAAAAAAATCGGCATGTAATTGTTCAGAAACACCTAAAGCCTGTGCGGTAAAATAAGCCTTCGCATGACGCCCCCAACGTTTACTAAAAACAGCAGGTACCCGAACAAAATTAATCTTATCACTTTGTTTTTTTACCCACTCATTTAATACCGGTTCAAAAGAAAAACAATGTGGACAGCCATACCAAAAAAACTCCAAAACCTCGACCTTTCCTGCTAATTCAACAGGTTGCACCGGTGCAACATTCTCATAGCCTTTATCTACCGCCGACTCAGCCCACAAAAGTTGCGCAGACAAGCCTAGAACTAGCCACAACACAGCGCGAAATAATTTAACCATTTAAAGCCCTCCATAAGAATGAAGCCCAGACAGGAACATATTTACACCTAAAAAAGCAAACAATGTTACAAAGAAACCCACAATTGACCACCAGGCCATAGGATTACCGCGCCACCCCTTGGTAAGCCGCATATGTAACCAAGCCGCGTAATTCAACCAAACAATTAAAGCCCACGTTTCTTTCGGATCCCATGACCAGTAACCCCCCCATGCCTCGGCGGCCCATAACGCACCCAAAATAGTCGCTAATGTAAAAAATGCAAACCCTAATGCAATGGCACGATACATTACATCATCTAATAACATTAATTCCGGCAGGCGTTTAGTTAAAAAGCCCTGCGGTGCAACAACTACCATTTTCGCCTTCAGTAAAAAAACTAACCCTACCATGGCTGCCAATGAAAAAGAACCATAGCCTATGAAATTAGCAGGAACATGAATCTTCATCCAATAACTATTTAAAGCGGGTACTAATGGCTGAATAATATCCGCCTGTCGTTCAACCGTATACCATAATAAAAAAGCGACCGCCGCGCTGATAACGGTTAAAACAAACCCACCCATTGAACGGGTGTTATATCGTTGCTCATAACGTAAATAAATAAGAGCGGTAATAATCGAAAAAAGTATAAACACCTCGTATAAATTACTGACGGGTATATGGCCTATGTCATGATCTATCAAATATGATTCACGCCAACGAACCAATAAACCAATAAAACCCATTCCTGTTGCCGTCCACGTTAAACTCGTTGCAACCGTGCCACTAAAAGGTTTATTGGTTAACAAATCAAAAAAATAAGTAACGGTTGCCATCACATACAAGGCACTCATCCACATAATTGCCGATTGACTTGCCAGCATATATTTTAGAAAAAAATCACTCTTACCCAAATCAATCGTAATACCGTAACGTGACACCGCAAATAGACTAACCAGAGTGACACAGGCAACAAACAACTTAATTGATTGCCAAACCCAACCAAAACTAATTAAGGCTAATCCAGCACAAATAATAATGGCTTTTTCATAACCATCCATTAACATGTGATATTGACTGAGCGCATAAACAACGCCTATGACATTAAGCGAGCCCCACAGCCAATCGGCGCTATTGCATCGCTGAAAGAAATAACGCTTCGGCTTATAATCTTTATCTATTGTCTTTTCCATAGTTTCAATTTGTTTTTGCTACCTCTAATTGTAAAAGCAAAGCCTTTTCTAATTCACTATATTCTTGTTCAAATTCATAAGGATTCCGGCTGGCTTGCGCCGCTAAAAACAACTGTGCATTCTCTAAAGATCCTGACACAATAACCCAAAAGCGACGTTGCGGTAAATAAAACATACAAAATACGCCAACGACCAATAACAAACAGCCCGGAAACACCAACATTTTCCCCGGTGAACGTGTCACTTGTAGACCGGTAGCCTCCTTATGATCAAAACCAACCAAATCTAAATAAACCGGTACATCATATTGATAACTGATACTCACTGCCGCAACTGCATCTTCATAAAATCGCTCATCAAATGCATTTAAACCCGACGTTGGGTCCACTCCCTCCTCCTGCAAAACAACCCAATAAACATTACGCAAAAAATGATGTAAAACCTTCGCATAAAGGGCTGAGATCTCCGATTGTTTATCCGGCGCAACAACCGCCTTCACTTTGGCAGCAATAAGACCAACACCCCCATCTACAAATTGCTTAACTAAACCAACCATAAATTGTGCAACAAGTTCTTGGTCTTCAGCCATCGGCAATAAATTATCCGATTGTTTCGGTAATGTTGATAATGCTATTTCCTTTAACTTCTCTTCATCGCCCAATAACGTTAAAAAACGCATAAAACGAGCCACCCCATCTTCACTGTCTGCGGGTAAATACCAATACCTAAAGTCCTCTGCCGGGGTGTGACGCAATCCTGTTAAATAATATTTTGCACCGTCCTTTTCAACCGGCATCATATAGCTAATAAATTCAGTTGCCTCACCTGTCGCTGTTCTCAATTTATACTGAAAACGTGGTCCTATATTCTTAAATTGCTTCACGCCGGTTATATCAGGGTTCACATTGATAGGCCTGAAATCTAGAATTTCCAATGTCATATCACCCTTTTCAAGTGATAGTGCAACTGGGGTATTGACCACGGCCTGAATCTCATCACTTAGCTTTGCATCTTTTAACGGCCATAATTTAATCCTAAGCTCTGACCCTCCATCACCAAAACTCGACTGATAAATCGTATACCCGTTGTACTCCAGTGGATGATTAACCGAAATGGTTTTATGCAAGGGTGCATCCAACGCCTCATCATAAATAATCAAATCACTTGCAAATGATTTCGGCTGACCCGTTTTATAATAGTCAATACGAAAATCTTCAACCGCAATTAGAAAAGGTAACCGTTGCACCAGATAGCCATCTTTAAAATCTATAAAGGCTAAATTTGCTTTTTGCCCCTCAGGGATCGTGACCGTACCTCTGAATGATAAATTATCAACCGGTAAAGTACTGATCAAGGGGACCTCACTCGCCGGAATATTACGCGTTTCCACCTGAATATTATCAGTCATTTCTGCAATTTTTAAGGGAACATTGCCGTCAATTAAGCCACCAATACAAATAATCACAATTGCAACGTGGGTGAAAATATAACCTAAACGACTACCACTGCCTTTTTTGGCCGCGACAATTAAGTGCTTTGCTTCTTTTTTAACAACCAGGCGATACCCCTTTGCGCTCGCCACAACATTGATGCGTTCTAAACAAATTTCACGACTAAAATGAGACTGCCATTCATGACAGTGACTCATCCTCCGCAAAGCATTTAATTGAGCTGATTCCTTATAGTCACGAATATCTTTTAAAACACGCGGCGTATTACGAAAGATACAAACCGTTGTAGAAATAACTAAAAAACCTAAAATAACTAAAAACCAAACCGAGGAGTACACATCAAATAAATCTAACGACTTAAAAACCTCAAACCAAAAAGGGCCAAATTTAAGGATATAATCAGGGTAGGGCAGATTTTGCTGTAACACCGTGCCGATAATTGAAGCAATGGCCACAGCGACCAACAGCGTTATGGCAAGGTTCATCGAACCCAAAAAACGAATAAGTAATGTAGTCACTGAAAGGGGGCGAAAAGAGGAGTCTACTGAAGCCGACATAAACAATACCTAATAAAAAAACGCGGAACAAAATACCCCGCGCTCTTAATAGACAATATAAAAATTACTTTTTCATCATAGAAATATAATGCGCCACCGCTTCTATTTCTTGATCCGACATCTTCTTAGCAATCATATGCATCATGCTGTCTGGATTATTGTTACGCACATCCGATTTAAAATCTTTGAGCGACTTGATCAAATAATCAGCATGTTGAGATGCCAGTCTTGGAAAGACCGCTGGCTTATTTCCTTGACCATAAGGTCCATGGCAAGCAATACAGGCTGAAACTTTATTCTTAACATCGCCATTACGATACAAATCTCGACCCATCGCAATCAATTCTTCGATGGATAAACTATTTTCTGCTACTTCTTCACTATCGCCCCAGTCATCATCTTCATCTTCTGTAACTTCTGGTTCCGACAGGCTATTAGCTGAAATGCCTTGTTCAGAGTAAAAAGCTGCAATATCTCGCATGTCTTCATCACTTAAAGATGACGCAATAGATTGCATACTCAGGTCCGTACGGGCACCACTTTTAAAAGCCATTAATTGTCTAACCAAGTAGGCAGGGTGCTGACCTGCTAGCTTTGGGAATAATGCCATCGCACTGTTACCGTCTTGCCCATGGCAACCGGCACAAGCCTCTGCTTTTTTCTGACCCGGGTATAAGTTATTTAACCAACAACTTCTATCAAACGGTACACCCTCACAAGACACATCATCATTCTTTGCTTGTGATACTCCTGAAAAAACAGCTAAAACTAATATAATGCCAACTGCGAACAGTTTATTGTTCATTATTTACTCCCAATAAATAATAATGCCCTGATGCTCAGCGCTTACTCTTAAACTTAAAAAAACGACACGTTAACTACTTGGATGAGTCTTCAAATGCTTTATCATGACCTTTTTCTGATAATTATCACATTTAATCAATAATAATGGTCCGAAGACGACTTATCCCTTTAAGTCTACTCTAATTCACCCCTCATAGCGAGATTACAATGAACCCAATTTACCATCAGGCCACTTTCATAATGAGCGCACCCTCTATCAGCCAGGCACCTGAAGATACCGGTCGCGAAATTGCCTTTGCCGGTCGTTCTAACGCCGGCAAATCCAGCACCATTAACAGTCTAACCCAACAAAAATCTCTGGCCCGAATCAGTAAAACGCCGGGTCGTACCCAATTGCTTAATTTCTTCCAACTGACTGAAACGAATCGATTTGTTGATTTGCCGGGCTTTGGATACGCCAAAGTTCCTTTAGCGGTCAAAAAAGACTGGCACAAAATGATGGAAAATTATTTGTTACAACGTAAATCACTTTCCGGCATTGTATTAGTCATGGATATTCGTCATCCCCTCACTGAGTTTGATTGGCAAATGATTCATTGGTGTCAACATAGCCAAGTGCCCCTACATATACTGCTCAATAAATGCGATAAAATGAAATACGGTGCCTCAAAAAACATTTTGATGCAAGTTGAAAAACAACTACATGACTCAGCCTCACCCGTCACCACTCAACTGTTTTCATCATTAAAGAAAACAGGCATCCAAGAGCTTCAAAACACACTCGATATTTGGCTTGCACTAAATCAAAAAGAACCCGACTAAATCTAAATAACTAGACGCTCTTTAATCTCAATTCAACGAACACTAAACATAGACTTTAATACAACCCTTAATGCGCTTCATCCCAATTTTGGCCATACCCCATATCAACAATCAATGGAATAGCCAAATGAGCGGCGGTACTCATTAACAATTTAATGGATTTCATATTCTCTTCTCTGGAAATTTCCGGCACTTCAAATACTAACTCATCGTGGACTTGCATAATCATTTTAACCGCCGGTTGTTCCTCCATTATCCATTGATCAACGTTAATCATTGCTTTTTTAATGATATCAGCAGCACTTCCCTGCATCGGTGCATTAATTGCAGTCCGTTCTGCATATTGCCGACGCGTTCCATTCCGTGAATTTATTTCCGGCAAATACAAGCGACGGCCGAATAATGTTTCAACATAACCTTGCTGGGCTGCTAATTCACGAATCGTATCCATATAATTTTTAACACCCGGATAACGGGAAAAATATAATTCAATATAAGATTGCGCCTCACCTCTAGAAACACCTAATTGCTGAGCTAAACCAAAAGCCGACATCCCATAAATCAATCCAAAATTAATGGCCTTAGCCGAACGCCTTAAGTCTGAGCTCACTTGACTCGGGTCTACACCAAAGACTTCCGCCGCTGTCGCTTTATGAATATCTTCTCCGACACTAAAAGCAGCCAATAAGCCTTCATCAGCAGACAAATGCGCCATAATACGTAATTCAATTTGAGAATAATCAGCGGCTACTAAACAAAAGCCATCAGGTGCAATAAATGATTGCCTTATTTTGCGTCCCTGATCACTCCGTACGGGTATATTTTGAAGATTAGGCTCTGTAGACGACAGTCGCCCCGTTGCCGTAACCGCTTGATGATACGATGTATGTACCCGCCCCGTTTTTACTTGCACTAATTGGGGTAATTTATCGGTATATGTAGACTTTAATTTGCTTAACTGGCGATAATCTAAAATTATTTTAGGCAATGCAAAATCTATTGCCAACTCCTGTAAAACTGATTCTGCCGTTGATGGCTGTCCCTTCGGTGTTTTCTTAAGCACCGGCAATTGTAACTGGTCATATAAGATTTCTTGAATTTGCTTGGGCGAACTCAAATTAAAAACCTTTCCGGCTTCTTCGTGCGCCTGTAATTCCAACCCACTAATTTGATTTGCTAATGCCATACTCTGTTGATTTAGCATCGAATAGTCTAATAAAACACCGTTGCGTTCAATACGCATTAACACTTTAATTAAGGGTCGCTCAACAGTCTCATACAAAAGACGCATCGCATCTAACGGTTTCAATGCTGCCCAAAGTTTCTGATGTAACTGCAACGTAACATCAGCATCTTCTGCCGCATAGGGCGCTGCTTGTTTGATAGCAACATCCTGAAATGAAATTTGTTTCGCCCCTTTGCCGGCAACATCTTCATAATGAATCGTCTCCCGCCCTAAATAATACTTCGCCAAAGAATCCATATCATGACGCGTCACAGTACTATTCAACACATAAGACTGCAACATCGTATCATGCGCAATACCCTGTAAATGAATACCATAATTAGCGAGCACATGGGCATCATATTTTAAATTCTGACCAATCTTCTTTTTTTCCGAATCTTCCAGTAATGGTTTTAATCGTGCTAAAACAATATCCCGTGATAATTGTTGTGGAGCATCAGGGTCATTATGTGCGACAGGAAGATAAGCGGCTTGTGCTGAATCAATTGCAAATGAAACCCCCACAACTTCTGCCTGAAGATAATTTAAACTCGTTGTTTCCGTATCAAACGAAAACAAGGTTGCCGCCTGTAATTGATTTAACCAATAATCAAAACGCTGCTCGGTGTAAATCGTTTCATAATCAACCGCATCATTTAAGGGCTCAGATAGCTCTTGTTTTAACACCGGTTGTTCTGCTAATTTTTTGCTCCAGGAAACAAACCCTAAGGCTGTAACCAACTGCTTTAATAATCCGGTATCTAAGGGTTGTTGCTTTAGGTCATCCATCACATAAGACAATTGTAAATCACATTTTATTGTTGTCAGTGTCTTAGAAAGCAGCAACTGGTCTAAACTTGCACGTAGATTCTCACCTACTTTTCCTTTAATTGATTCCGCCGATGCCATAACCTGTTCTAAGGTCTGAAATTCGTTCAGCCACTTTGCCGCTGTTTTCGGACCCACTTTAGGAACTCCCGGAATATTATCGACGGTGTCTCCCATCAAGGCCAGATAATCTATAATTTGCTCTGGTAATACACCAAACTTATCCTGAACACCCTGAATATCCATCACCTTATTGGTCATAGTATTCACCAAACTGACTTGGTCGTTCACCAACTGAGCCATGTCCTTATCACCCGTGGAAATAACAACCTGAAATCCCTGTGCTTGCGCTAAATAAGTCAACGTACCGATAACATCATCTGCCTCTACATCCGATTCAATAATAAGCGGCAAACCCATTGCCCGAATAACTTCAAATAAAGGCGCAATCTGAACCTTAAGTTCATTCGGCATAGGCGGTCTATTGGCTTTATATTCACGGTACAATTGATGTCTAAATGTTTTCCCTGGCGCATCGAAGACAACGGCGACATAAGGTGTTTTCTCATCGGCTAATAGACGCTTTAGCATATTTGTAACACCGTAAATCGCATTAGTCGGTTGACCCTGATCATTACTTAGCGGAGGAACTGCATGAAAGGCTCTAAATAAAAAAGAGGACCCATCAACCAATACTAATCGATTAACTTCATTACTTTCAATCATTACTCATACCCATAAACGTTTCTTCAACCTGAAAAAAAGCCGTGCCCAATAAAGCAACCGCCTGATAAAAACAAGCCGATGGCGTTTCGTTAATATCCTTAAAAAATACCGGCATCCACACATTCATATGTTTTTTAAAAAAATCGAACTGCTCTTTTCGATCCTCTCGTACCAATATAGCCATCACTTCACACAGGGCAGCCACATGATCCTCAGGCTCCCGGCTATTTTCTTGTCGCTTAAAACCCATAACCTGCAAGTCCTGTCGAAGCATTATTAAAGGCTTATCCATTAAAAATCCAGTCTGATAATAGCACCCATAAGGTAATAATTCTCCACGCGCTACACCAATAAATAATTGTTGAAACTCCGTACTAATGGCAGCTATTTCCATCGTTTTAGCAACACAAAATAATTGACCCCAAGCCTTTGAAACCGGTGTCTCTTTAACTGATGCCTGAGTACTTATTGATGCTAATAATGACAAGGTTTGTCTATTAGGTTCAGCAACAAACAAATGCGCTAATAAACCATATGTATTCGCCCGTAACTGATGCTCCAAATCTTCTTCCGGTGCTCCCATAACTTTCAACCAAACTGACTCTTAATGCGACAATCCTCACACATTTCCAATCGTTTCAATGCCTCCCCTTGGAACATGGGATGCCCGGATAACTTTTCTTTCATAACCGTCATCATTTTTTCTGTTGCAAAAGGCTTTTGACAGTTAATACAATGAAATGCTGATTCCTCATGTAAACGCCTAGAACTACGGGCCCCCACACCATCATAAACATAACGCGCACTTAACGCGAGAGCCTGTTCTGGACACGTTGAAACACACAAATTACATTGCAAGCATAATGATTCAATAAAGTTTAATTGCGGACTGTTTTGTCCGGATTGTAACGCACCCGAGGGGCATGCAGAAACACAAGAAAAACACAAGGTACACAAATCTCTTGCTGCCTTTACTTCACCCCAGGCCGTGTTACCCAATAATTTTACTTGTCTCGGTTGTTGGCTGGCATAGTTAAACAAATGATCCACCGCCAACCGAAAAATAGCTCGCTTATCATTATCACCGGCAAAAGTAGCCGGCGGAATAGTCAAAAAATCAGCACCGTTATTTTGCACTAAAACACCTTCAGAGCGATACAATAATTTTTCTGAAAATCCCATGCCTATTAAGATTGCACGGGTTACTTCTAACTCATTATTGAGTACCTGTTCACTGCTAGCTAACAATGGCTCTGAATTATAAAGAACCACCAGACCCGCCCCAAAAGCCAATGCCGCTAACCAAACTTCAGCCCCTACTGAAGATAACGACTCCAATGGAAACAATAAATAATCATTCCGATACGAAGCCAAAACACTCCTATCTTCTGCATTGCAAAAAACAACGACCGGCTGCCTCCCTCCGGCTGAATAAAATGCTTTTAACATCGACCGTAACTGATTCAGTATGTCTTGACGAGAGAGGTATTGATAATTCATTGCCCCAGATGGACAAACGACCGAACAATCACCACAGCCTTGGCATAAATATGGATTTACTACGATTTGAAAATCAACCGAGGTTATTGCATCCGCACTGCAAATATCAATACATTGCCGGCACCCCTCTATCTGATTTCGACTGTGGGCACATTTTTCCTCTAAATAGGAAAAATACTTAGGTTTATCAAAAATACCCACAAGATCATTTAATTGCTCAACAACACGTGGTAATTCACCGATCGCTGTCAATTGAAAATAACCAATCGGACTTAAGGCTGATTGGAAATCCGCCTCTTGACGCAAATCCAAAACCAAATCAAAGCTATTCGCTACCCCGGTAACTGTAAAATTACCCAAATACCCAGACAATTGAATATTAACAACAGCCTCTATAAGGTTCACTCTTTCAAGCAACCGGACCTGTTCTTGACTTGTATAACTATCCACACAAAAAACTGAAACTGAAAATGCATTTAATAGCGACAATATCTCAAGAACTTCGGAGGTCGCACCGATAACCAATAATGACCCTTCTGATTCAAATGTTACATAAGATGTTGCTTCGACGGCGCATTGATCAACAGCTTGTTGTGCTAATTCAACCGGACTGTTGATCATCTTGATCTCTTACCTTTTTAATATCTTGATTCTGGTCTTCATTTTCACACTCAGCGATCGCCATTTCCTGCCGTTGCGACAATACTTCATCGACCAATATTTTTTTCATTTCATGGGTGATAATATTCCCCCGCGATTCAAAAAAAGTATAATCCTCATCGTATTCATTCAACCCATCAAGAATTGTAAACTCTTTCTTCTGTAGTAATTGCTTAAGAACTATTTCTGTTAATTCTTCAATAGCCGGCTCATCTTCAGGCAATAAATCTTGCTGCGGGCTTAATTCTGAACTATCCGATGGTTTTGATTTCCATGGCCATAAAGAGCCCATACGTCGAATCATGGCTTTACTGTATTAAAATATGAAGAAAACAAACTCATTAGACAACAAAATAAAGTCACCAAGCAATGCCTTATCAACACAATATTATAAATAAAATTGCAGTCACTCAAGAACAAACTATTTTTTAGCTGTCGCTACGTAAAGTTTTATTCGTAGTATTTTAATGCTCTAATTTTAAGGAGATTTAATATGTTTAAATATTTTATTTTTCTACTTTTTGTTTCATTAACCGTAACAGCAGCACCTATCAATATCAATACAGCCAATAGCACCGAGATCGCCAACGCCCTTAACGGTATCGGTTTAAAAAAAGCTGAAGCTATCATAAATTACCGTGAAAAAAATGGCTCCTTTTCATCACTTGATCAGTTAAACCGAGTCAAAGGTATTGGCAAAAAAACACTTAAAAATAATCAGCAAGACATTCAGTTTGCCGCCCCCTAACATGCTTATTTACCGTTCTGGAAAACAGTAACTGACTTATAACAATAAAAAAACCCTATTACTGGAATCAGTAATAGGGTCAAAAATACATCAGTAATCAGTTTTTTGGAGGGTAATTACCAATGCTTAAACAACCTTTCTTCGTACCAACAGCATCATTAAACTACTACTGATAAACGAAAACACCGAAAAAACGTACTGACCGGAAATAAAACTACAAAGCCCTAAAACAAACACAGCGGCGATTAAAACATCTTTTCTTAAGTCAGACACGATAAATCCTCTATAAAATCATTAAATTAAAAAACCCCTACAAACCAATTGTTTAGCGAGCTTGCAGTGTTGATGTGGGTCATTATACAATGCTTTAAATAAATAACAATTAACCCATTTATTAATTAATTATTTCTTAAAAGGAAACTATTGGATGGACAAACTAACCAGCATGACTGTTTTTGTCCGTGTGGCCCACAACGGAAGCTTTGTCGGGGGCGCCCGGGATCTGTCTATTTCCAGAGCCATGACGACCAAACACATCATGCATTTAGAAAAAAAACTCGGTGTTCGTTTATTTAACAGAACAACCCGGCAATTAAGCTTAACTGAAATAGGCTCAGCATACCTTGATCGCTGCCAACAGGTGTTATCAGATGTCAATGAAATGGAGGCCTCTGTTACCCATATGCACAGAGAGCCACAAGGCACACTTCGCCTAAGCGCACCCACTGTTTTCGGAACCTCATATATAACCCCGGCATTATCTGAATTTATTGAACTACACCCGAAATTAAATATTGATCTTATTTTACAAAGTAACCCCAGTAACTTAATTGATGATGGCATTGATATCGCCATTCTTCTTGGGGCACTCGAAAACAGCAGTTTTATTGCCCGTAAACTTGCAAGTTATGAACTTGTCGTGTGCGGTGCACCCCGCTATTTTGAAAAGAGAGGAACCCCTCAAGAACCCCAAGACCTTAAACAACACAATTGCCTAATCAACTTAGCTATGCCACCCTACGACCAATGGAAATTCCATCAAGGCCACACTAAAACCTCTTTAAAAGTATCTGGAAGTTTTCAGGCCAATATTGCCGACCCTATTCGCATTGCCTCTATTCAAGGTACCGGTATCGTTATGCTTCCCAGTTACATGGTCAATGAAGATATTAATAAGGGTCACCTTCAAGCGATTCTGACCAATTATTCACTGCCACCACTGCAAGTTAACGCGGTTTATCCTCATCGTAAATATTTATCTGCCAAAGTCAGTGATTTCTTAACTTTTTTACAGGACTGGTTAACCCCGCTCAATGAAACTAAACGCAAAAATAATGATTAAATCTGATAAAAACAAATGGGACCTACGCTATCTTCATGCAGATCATGTACAATACCCTGTTGCTGAAGTCTTAACTGAAAATGCCTATTTATTACCCCAATCAGGCAATGCTTTGGATTTAGCGTGTGGAATAGGTGCTAATGCTATTTTTTTAGCTAGTCATGGCTTAACAACCGCTGCTTGGGACAGCTCAGATATTGCAATTAAAAAACTAAAGGAATTTGCCAGCGGTAAAAAATTACCCCTTGCCCCTGAAGTGCTACAGATTGAACAAGCCAGTTTAAAGCCGACTTCTTATGATGTCATTGTTGTGAGTAAATTTTTGGATCGTAGCCTCTGTGCAAATATAAGCAATAGCCTTAAACCGGGTGGCTTAGTGTTTTATCAAACATTCACCCAAGAAAAAACAACATTACAAGGTCCTAGCAATCCTGACTTCTTATTAGCTAAAAATGAATTACTGAATTTATTTAATAGCTTAAGCGTGGTCTATTACCGCGAAAACGGGAAGCTCGGCAGTATTTCCCAAGGTATTAGAAACCAAGCTCTTTTTATAGGCCAGAGGCCACGATCATGATTATAAATAAAAACCCATTAGAAGCCTGGGACTTCATACAAAGCAACCCAGAAGCCATTCTCATTGACGTACGCACCAAAGTTGAATTTTCTTTTATTGGTCACCCGATTAACGCTATTCATATTCCATGGAAAGAAGCGCCTGACTGGCAAATAAACCCACACTTTATTTCTACCGTCCAACAATATCTTGATAATACCAATACTCCGGTCTTATTACTTTGTCGAAGTGGCGCTCGTTCATTGGCAGCCGCCAATGCCCTTGCAGAAAAAGGGTACCAGAACTTAATTAACATTAACGAAGGTTTTGAGGGTGACTTAGATGCACAAAAACACCGAGGTACCTTAGGTGGATGGCGTTACCACAATCTACCTTGGGAACAGACATAAATCTCTTACCATTCATTTACCCAAAAAATTTAGGTTTATAAGACGTGATAGAAAAAATTAGAAATATTGCCATTATCGCTCATGTTGATCATGGCAAAACCACACTGGTTGACAAACTCCTTCAACAATCCGGTACTTTTGCCAGCCATGAACGCATCGATGAACGCATGATGGACTCCAATGATCTTGAAAAAGAACGCGGCATTACCATTCTGGCAAAAAATACAGCACTAACTTGGAATGACTACCATATCAACATTGTAGACACACCCGGTCATGCTGATTTTGGTGGCGAGGTCGAACGTGTACTCTCTATGGTTGATTCTGTTTTACTGTTAGTTGATGCCGTTGACGGCCCCATGCCTCAAACCCGCTTTGTAACGCAAAAAGCTTTTGCACTTGGACTCAAACCTATTGTGGTAATTAACAAAATTGACCGCCCTGGTGCACGCCCTGATTGGGTTCTTGATCAAACCTTTGATCTCTTTGACAACTTAGGCGGTACTGATGAGCAATTAGATTTTCCTGTTATTTATGCCTCGGCATTAAATGGTTATGCCAGTTTAGAAGATGATGTTCGAGACGGTGACATGACGCCCTTATTTGAAACTATTGTCGACAAAGTCAACCCACCTGATGTTGATATAACCGCACCCTTTCAGATGCAAGTGATCAGTTTGGACTATAATTCTTATGTGGGTGTTATTGGTATTGGACGCATTCAAAAAGGCATCGTAAAACGTAATATGCCACTCACGCTTATATCGAGTGATGGTAAAACGCGTAATGGTCGCATGTTAAAAATTTATGGCTTCCACGGGCTTGACCGTATTGAAATTGATTCTGCACAAGCCGGTGATATTGTTGCTTTTTGTGGTATTGAAAAATTACAAATATCAGAAACACTATGCGACCCTGAAAATGTAGAAGCTTTACCGGCATTATCTATTGATGAGCCTACGGTCAGCATGACCTTTCAAGTCAACAACTCTCCTTTTGCCGGCAAAGAGGGTAAATTCATAACCACGCGCCAAATTCGTGACCGGTTAGATAAAGAATTACAACACAACGTTGCTTTACGTGTTGAAGGAACAGATGACCCAGACAAATTTAAAGTCTCCGGCCGTGGCGAATTACACCTCTCCGTATTGATTGAAAATATGCGGCGCGAAGGATTTGAAATGGGTGTGTCTCGCCCAGAAGTTATTATCAAAGAAATTGATGGGATCAAATCTGAACCCTTTGAATATGTCACCATCGAGGTTGAAGAAAATCACCAGGGCACTATTATGGAAAAACTAGGTGATCGAAAAGGCGACCTTAAAGACATGGTTCCTGATGGCAAAGGCCGTATTCGTTTAGAATACATTGTCCCATCTCGTGGTTTACTCGGTTTTCAAACTGAGTTTTTAACCGCCACCTCAGGCTCAGGTTTGTTCTACCATGTTTTCGACCATTACGGCCCAGTTAAAGAAGGCGCTGTTGGATTACGCACCCGTGGCGTCTTAGTTTCAATGGCTAAAGGAAAAGCGGTTGATTATTCATTGTACCCGCTACAAGCTCGTGGTGAATTATTAGTTGTTAATGGCGACGAGATCTACGAAGGGATGCTCGTTGGTATCCATTCTCGCAATAGTGATTTAACGGTCAACCCCACCAAACCGAAACCACTCACCAATGTACGCGCATCAGGAACCGATGAGAGCTTAACTTGCGCACGCATTCAGAAAATGACCTTGGAACAAGCATTAGAATTTATTAGTGATGATGAATTAGTTGAAGTGACCCCTGTCTCTATTCGTTTGCGTAAAATTTTATTAAAAGAAATTGACCGCAAACGCGCAAAATAAATAGATAAGAAGGGCTCACAACATAAGTTAGCTTAACGCATTGAGCTACTCTATTTTAATTACCTTAAAATAATGAAGGCAATTCCTTATCCTTTAAATAAACCTTTGTTAATTAAAATAAGGGTTTATTTAATAACAAATCTAACAAATTGAATTGTTTTAGTTTTACGTAATTTAACTTAATTATAGTAAAATGACCAAATTAAAACCTAACCAGGCTTGTAATGAATCAACGTATTGCTGAAGTTGAGCGGAATACGCTCGAAACACAAATAAAAACGACCATTAACGTAGACGGCAGCGGTCAATTTAGCGCGACTACTGGGGTGCCTTTTCTGGAACATATGTTAGAGCAAATTAGTCGACATGGTCTAATAGATATTGCTCTCATTGCTAAAGGAGACCTACATATCGATGCCCATCATACGGTAGAAGATATTGGCATTACTTTAGGGCAAGCGTTCAACAAAGCGCTGGGCGATAAAAAAGGAATTACCCGTTATGGGCATAGCTACGTTCCACTTGATGAAGCATTGTCTCGTGTAGTTATCGATTTTTCAGGCCGACCCAGCCTTATTTACCACGCCGAATACCCAAGGCGCACTATCGGGAATTTTGATACCGACTTATTTAAAGAATTTTTCCAAGGCTTTGTTAATCACGCTAATATTTCGTTACATATCGACAATTTGCGCGGTGACAACTCTCATCATATTGCCGAAACGATCTTTAAAGCCTTTGGTAAAGCAATTCGCATGGCGGTTACTGATGACCCAAGAATGCAAGGCGTCACACCTTCGACCAAAGGGCTACTTTAATTAACTAATAGATAAAATTATGCCTTCCGTTGCTGTAATTGATTATGGAATGGGCAACCTCCATTCCATCTCAAAAGCATTACAATATGCTGAACCTGAAGTTAATGTTTTTTTAACATCAGATGCCGATACCATTTTAGCTGCTGATCGGGTCGTATTTCCTGGGGTAGGAGGTATTCGTGACTGTATTCAGGCTTTAGAAAAACTACAACTTACAGAAGTTATTAACGACGCTGTAAAAAACAAACCTTTTCTTGGTATTTGTTTAGGTATGCAAGCATTACTCAGTAACAGTGAAGAAAACGAGGGTATCGATTGTTTAAATATTATTCCAGGTCAGGTCCGTTGTTTTTCAAAAGACATCATTGACTCGCAAGGTTATAAATTAAAAATCCCCCATATGGGGTGGAATGAAGTTACTCAGGAACAAAACAACCATCCTTTATGGCAGAATATTCCACAACACAGCCGTTTCTATTTTGTTCACAGTTACTATGTAAAACCCGATGACTCTCAATTTAGTACGGCCACAACGTGTTATCCTGAACCTTTCAGTTGCGCTTTAAAACACAATAATATCTTTGCTGTACAGTTTCACCCAGAAAAAAGTCAATCGGTGGGTATACAACTGTTACAAAATTTTTTACATTGGGACGGAACCAATTAAATCCATTAGGACTTTTCATTCGATTAAATAATTAAGGCTTATTCTATGTTGTTAATTCCCGCTATAGATCTAAAAGATGGTAAATGTGTTCGTCTCCGCCAAGGCCGAATGGAAGATGATACCGTCTTCTCAGAAGATCCTGTCGCAGTTGCTGAAAAATGGGTTAATGCCGGTGCTGAACGTATACACCTAGTTGACTTAGACGGTGCTTTTGCTGGTAAACCGAAAAATGCACCCGTTATTCAAGCAATTACTAACGCTTTCCCTGATATTCCTGTTCAGGTCGGCGGCGGTATTCGTGATGAAGATACTATACAATCGTATTTAAATGCCGGCGTAGATTATGTCATCATTGGTACGAAAGCAGTCAGCGCCCCTCATTTTGTCAATGACATTGCTATCGAATTTCCCGGTCATATCATTATTGGTTTAGATGCTAAAGATGGCAAAGTGGCTATTGATGGTTGGTCTAAACTTTCCAATCATGATGTTATTGATATGGCACAACGATTTGAAACCGATGGTGTTGAAGCTATTATTTACACCGATATTTCACGTGATGGAATGATGAATGGCGTTAATATAGAAGCTACCGCCAAATTAGCACAAGCAATAACAATTCCTGTTATTGCTTCGGGTGGCATCACTAATTTAGATGATATTAAAGCCTTAGGTACTATTGTTAATGACGGTGTGTGCGGGGCAATTACCGGCCGTGCAATTTATGAAGGAAGTCTTGATTTTGCTGAAGGCGCTAAATTAGCACGTTCTTTTAAAGCGATGTTATGAGTCTCGCTAAACGGATCATTCCCTGTCTTGATGTTGATAATGGTCGCGTCGTTAAAGGCGTCAATTTTATTAATATTCGAGATGCCGGTGATCCAGTGGAAATCGCCAAACGCTATGACCGTGAAGGCGCCGATGAAATCACCTTTCTTGATATTACCGCCAGCTCAGATAATCGAGCGACTATGGTTCATGTAGTTGAACAAGTTGCCAATTCCGTATTCATTCCCTTAACTGTGGGTGGTGGTATTAGAACTCTCGAAGATATTAGCCGTATGTTAAATGCCGGTGCTGACAAAGTCGGCATTAATACAGCGGCTGTTTTTACGCCTGAATTTGTCTGTGAGGCTGCCCTACGTTTCGGTTCTCAATGTATAGTCGTTGCCATAGATGCTAAAAAAGTAAGCCAACCGCATGAGCCAGAGCGTTGGGAAATATTCACCCACGGTGGTCGAAAACCAACCGGCCTTGATGCTATTTTATGGGCACAAAAAATGGTTGATTTGGGTGCCGGTGAGATTCTATTAACCAGTATGGATCGTGACGGTACCCGAGAAGGTTTTGACTTACCACTTACGCGTGCTATCAGTGATGCCGTTTCTGTACCGGTCATTGCTTCAGGCGGTGTTGGCAATCTTGATCATTTAGTAAAAGGTGTGACTGAAGGTAAAGCGGATGCTGTTTTAGCGGCGAGTATTTTTCATTTCGGTGACTACTCAATTCAACAAGCCAAACAATGTATGGCTGATAATAACATTGTCGTACGCTTATGACGAACACACCCAATTGGCTCGATGAAATAAACTGGTCCAATGATGGGCTTGTTCCTGTGATCGCCCAACAAGCAGAAACCAGTAAAGTTATGATGTTTGCTTGGATGAACCGTGACGCTTTAAACCTTAGCGCCACTACGGGCTATGCGGTGTATTGGTCTCGATCACGCCAGAGACTATGGCATAAAGGCGAAGAATCCGGTCATCGTCAAAAAATTATTGATATCCTCTTTGACTGTGATGAAGATGTTATTTTATTAAAAATACAACAAGAGGGCGGCATTGCTTGTCATACCGGTAGAGAAAGTTGTTTTTACCGCCACCTCAAAAATTTACAATGGTTACCTTTTGAACCCATATTAAAAGACCCTAATCTTATCTATAAAAAAAATGAGTGATACCTTATTAAAATTAGCTGATATTCTGGAGCAACGAAAAAATGAATCAGCCGATAAATCCTACGTTGCCAGTCTATACCATAAAGGCTTAGACACCATTTTAAAAAAAATAGGTGAAGAATCAGCTGAAACCATTATCGCTGCAAAAGGGGGCAACAAAGAACAAATTATCTATGAAACCGCCGACCTTTGGTTTCACTGCATGGTTCTTTTAGCCGACCAGGGACTTAATCCACAACAAGTCATCGATGAATTAGATCGTCGATTTGGCGTATCTGGTTTAACAGAAAAAGCACAACGACAAGATAATAAATAAATTCTCTAATTAATTTAACTTGATTTACGAAAGGAAAGAATTATGGGTATAAGTATTTGGCAATTATTAATTATTTTAGTGATCGTTATTTTACTCTTTGGAACCAAGCGGCTACGCTCATTAGGGTCGGATTTAGGAGGTTCTATTAAAAGTTTTCGTTCTGCTGTTAAAGAAGGTGAAGAAGATGAAAAACCCCAATCAGAGAGTGAGGATCATAATATTGAGCCTGAAGTGAAATCATCCAACGTAAATTTGGATAAAGAAAAACATTAATTTCTTTTATTATGTTTGATATCGGCTTTTGGGAACTCTGTTTGGTTGGATTAATAAGTCTTCTTGTTATTGGCCCACAACAATTACCTAAGGTTGCACGTATTATTGGTTTTTGGCTAGGGAAAATAAATCAACTAAGCACACAGGTTAAAGAAGAAATAAAAGAAGAATTACATCAAGAAGAAATCCAGCAATTCCTAAACAAACAAAATGAGTTATCCGAATTGAATGAATTAATCCCACTAGACACACCTGAAAAAAACATAAACGATACTGGCTCAAAAAACACACCCACGCATAAATGAATTCCCAAAGCCCTGAATCTAGTGGCTCTGAACAACCGCTTATAGGTCATCTTATTGAATTACGTAATCGTCTTTTACGTATTGTTATGAGTGTTTTAATTATTTTTATTGGTCTTTCTTTTTACGCAAATCAAATATACAACTTAATAGCTGAACCATTAATTCGGTTTCTACCTGCAACAACATCAATGATAGCCATTGATGTTGCCTCTCCTTTTCTTACCCCTTTTAAATTAGCGCTAATTGTTGCCATTTTTATTTCAATGCCGATTATCTTTTATCAATTTTGGGCATTTATAGCGCCGGGCCTGTACCGTCATGAACGTCGACTGATCTTGCCATTATTAATATTTAGTTCATTATTATTTTACTCCGGCGTTACTTTTGCCTATTTTGTGGTATTCCCTCTCGTTTTTGAGTTTCTGACCATGGCTGCCCCGGCCGGGGTAGAAGTGATGACAGATATATCAAAATACTTAGATTTTGTGCTTACTTTATTTTTTGCTTTTGGCATTGCTTTCGAAGTCCCTATTTTTACAATTGTATTAGTGTGGACCGGTGTCAGTACACCCCAAAGTCTTTCAGAAAAAAGGCCTTATGTCATTGTTGGGGCATTTGTTGTCGGAATGTTCTTGACCCCCCCCGATGCAATCTCACAAACATTATTAGCAATACCCATCTGGCTATTATTTGAGATCGGCTTATTATTCTCCCGATGTTTTACCGTTAAAACAGAAATAACAAAATAAACCTTGTTCTCTATTTGTTCTTATTATATGCTATAAGAAAACGAACAGAGAACATAAAATGTCTGACTATCAACCACTAACCCGCAAACAACAAGAAATCTATCAATTTCTGGTTAAACATTATCAAAACAGTGATAACCCACCGACTTTAGATGAAATTTGCTCCGCATTAGGATTGAGGTCTCGTGGTTCACTTCATAAACATATACAACATTTAGTCGATGCAAAGCTAGTCGAACCTTCTAATCGAAAACAACGGGGAATCAGGCTCACCACTTCAGAAAATACGCCAATCATTGAAAATTCAAAAAATAATACTATTCCTTATTTAGGAAAAATAGCTGCTGGCCAGCCTCTTGAAGCCATTGCAGATTATTCAAAAATTATGATCCCAACACAATTAAAAACTGAAAATGATTGTTATGTACTGCAAGTAACTGGGGACTCTATGATTGATTTAGGTATTTTTAATAATGACTGGGTCATTATAGAAAAAAGAAATTATGCTAAAAACGGTGATGTCATCGTCGCGTTAATAAATAATGATGAAGTGACGCTTAAAATTATTGAACAAACACCCAGTAAAACCATACTTATCCCAGCCAATAAATCCATGCAACCCATGCACTTTGACCCTAATAATGTACAAATTCAAGGCATTTTAGTCGGCCAAATGCGTAGCTATATTCATTAAAACAAAAGGACATTATTATGATTACAAAAATTCATATGCAAGATCAAATAAACAACCGTATCAATGACTTAATGCGTGACGACAAACTATCGAAAACCGATGAGTTATTACAAATTTTTATAAGTCTTACAACGGTTGTTATGTTCTTAATAGTGGGTGTACATTGGTAACAACTTTAAACGTTTATTTACCAATACAAAAATTAGAAAATATTTTTCCCAATAAATCATCTGATGAAATTTTACCGGTAATTTCACCTAAATGATTTTGTGCAAGCCTTAATTCTTCAGCAACTATTTCGCCGGCTTGATTTTGTTGCAATTGAATTAAGCCATTATTTATCGCTATTAATGCCTCTGAAAGGGCATTCACATGTCGTTGACGAGCAATAAAAACAGCTTCTTGATTTTCATCATAGCCCACACTCTTCTTTAAATAATCTGTGAGTAAATCAAAACCCTCTCCTGTTTTTATTGAAAGAAATATCTGGTCTCCATCTTTCGAATAAACAACCTTGGCTGGTTGATTTATTAAATCAATTTTATTAAAAATAATAACGCGTTTATCATTATCACTATCTAATTGGCTTATAAATTCATTAATCCCATGTTGGTCTCTCACATCATGAATGATAAGAACTTTATCAGCGTATTGAATTTCTTTATGGGCTCTGCGTATACCTTCTTGTTCAATTAAATTATTACTGTCATGAATTCCCGCGGTATCAATAATGTGTAGTGGTAAACCATCTAACTGAATATATTCTTTTAAAATATCACGTGTTGTTCCTGCAACATCAGTAACAATAGCCGTCTCTTCACCCGTAAGACAATTTAATAAACTCGATTTACCGGCATTCGGTTTACCAACCAAAACAACAGAAATACCATCACGCAATAACTGGCCTGTTTTTGCATTACTTAAAATTAATGTTAGTTTTTCACTTAAAAGCTTAATACGTTGTTCTATTCCCCCTTCATTTAAAAAATCAATTTCTTCATCCACAAAATCTATCGCGGCTTCAACATAGATTCTTAGTTCAGTGAGTTCACCAATAAGTTCATGTATTAATTTAGAAAAAGTTCCTTGGAGTGATCGCTGTGCTGATCGCACTGAATGTTCGGTTGTACTTTCAATAATATCTGCTACGGCTTCTGCTTGTGTTAAATCCAGCTTATTATTTAAAAAAGCGCGTTCAGTAAATTCACCAGGCTTTGCAATTCGTGCACCTAAAGCAATAATACGTTTTAAAAGCATATTAATAACCACAATACCGCCATGCCCTTGTACTTCTACAATGTCTTCCCCGGTATAAGAGTTAGGTCCTTTAAAATAGATACAAATACCAGAATCTATAATATGATTACTGGCATCATAAAATGACGTAAATAAAGCCTTACGATTCTGCGGTTTTCTTGAACTTAATTGTTGAGCAATATCAGAACTTTGAGGACCAGATATTCTGATAATTGCAACCCCTCCTTTACCAAAAGGGGTTGCAATTGCAGCTATCGTATCTTCAAACAAATGAGTCGTTACGTTTTTTAGGCAACGTAATCAGGGTCGTTTTTCTCAAGCTGACGGGTGATATACCATTGTTGTAAAAATGATAACGTATTATTACAAACCCAATATAGAACCAAGCCTGATGGAAAAAACAGAAAAAATACAGTGAAAATATAAGGGAACATTTTCATTATTTTGGCTTGTATTGGATCAATAGGTGGAGCATTTAACAATTGTTGTAACTTCATTGTTATACCCATCAATACCGGTAATAAATAATATGGATCTTGAACCGATAAATCTATTAACCAACCCGCAAAAGGCGCTTGTCTAATTTCAACCGTCTCAATTAAAACCCAATACAATGAAATAAATACAGGAATTTGTATTAAAATCGGAAAACAACCCCCAAGCGGATTTACTTTCTCTCGCTTATACAACGCCATCATTTCTGTATTAAAACGTTGCTTATCATCCCCACATGATTCTTTTAATTGGGTCAATTTTGGTTGTACTTTTCTCATTCGAGCCATTGAAGTATAGCTTGATTTTGACAACCGAAAAAACACAGCCTTAATACAAAGGGTAACCCCTAAAATTGCAAGACCCCAATTAATAACATATTCCTGAATATGGATCAGTAACCAAAATATAGGTTTACCTAAAAATGTTAAGAAACCATAATCAACGGTTAGTTCTAATCCTTCTGAAACTTGCTCCATTACCGGTTGTAATTTAGGACCAACAAATAATTTAGAAACTAATGTCGTTTGTTCTAAAGACTCAACCGTTACTAATTCTGAATACGAACCAATTACATACCGTAAATCTTCCAGTTTTTTTGTGTAAAAATGATTTTCTTCTGTGGCCGGAGGAACCCAGGCGGTTGCAAAATAATGCTGGATCATTGCTGACCAACCACCGATATTTTTACGACTGAGGTCACTTGAGTTCAGGTCATCATAATCGATTTTTTCATATTTTTCTTCCGTGGAATAAAGAACAGGACCTTCATAAGTCCGAATAAAATTCTTATTATTTCCATCTTCTTCCAGTGGTTTTCTAAGTAACTGACTATATTGTCGCCCTTGCCATGTTTTATTAGAATTGTTAATAATTTCTTGTTCTAAACTGATAACGAAACTACCGCGGGTAAAGATAAATGTTTTAGTAACTTCTATCCCATTATCATCGGTCCAGGTTAAAGGTACTTTCAATGTATCTTCAGTATCTGATAGCGTATAAGTATTTTCAGATGTCATCAGTAAGGCATGATGATTAGGAGCAGTACTGTTACTACCCATTAATCCACTTTGGGCTAAAAATAATTTTTTATTACTACTATCCAATAAACGAATAACTTCATCGGCAGAATGTTTTTCTGTTTCCGGTAACCAACTAATATCAAAATTTTCTTTTAATAAACGACCCCATCCATCATCTTCTTGGGCGCTATGTTTAGGATAAGTCACCAAATCTAAATTCTGTAAAGTTCCTCCATGTGTATCGATTTCTAGTCGGTAAACATCCGTTGTTACAGTAATAATTCGATCTGATACTGCAGACAGTGCATTACCACCCATATCTGTAGAAACCGGAACCCCACCATTTTCTTCTAATAATTTTGCTTGTTTAGCTGCCTCAACTGCTGGATTTAAAACATAATCCGTTTGCCAATTTTCATAGAGCATGACACTGATTAGCCCTAATAACAGTATTAATAAAAACCTAATATTTTGCATTCTTTCTACCGAATTTTTTGGGAACATGATCAATACCACCCTTATGAAAAGGTTGACATTTCACTATTCTTTTTATTATTAAAAATAGGCCTATTATCACTCCATGTTGTTCAAGTGCTTCTAGTGCATAACTTGAACAACTCGGATAAAAACGACAATTATTACCCAACAAAGGACTAATAAAATACTTATAAAATCTAATTAACTGAATTAAGAAGAACTGCATTTAATTTTTAAATTTTGCCAATGCTTTTCAAGTGAAACTTCCAGTTTTTTCATGGTTGCCTCACTTGTTTGGTATCTAGTCAGTACAACGAAATCAATTGCACCTAAAAAATGCTGTTCTTTTCTAAAATTTTCACGAATCATTCGCTTAATTTTATTTCTATCTGTAGATTTTTTTACATTTTTCTTTGCTATTGCCAATCCTAATCGCGAAAAATTTAACTTATTTTTCCTTGCTAACACCGTAAAATATCTATCTGTTGACCTTACTGGTAAATCAAATACATATTTAAATTGATTTGGCTTTTTTAATCTTACCCGCGAGGGAAAATCAAACTTCTGTATAACCAATTACACGGTTAAACTAGCACGTCCTTTCGCTCTACGTGCATTAATCACTCTTCGCCCACCGGGCGTACTCATACGAGATCTAAAACCATGAGTACGTGCTCTTTTAATTTTGCTGGGTTGGTATGTTCTTTTCATTTGTATAACCTGATAAATTAAGATCCGAAATGGACCAATAAACCCTTAATTTTAAATCATTTACTTAAATTCTGTCAACAACACCTTAATACGCAATCGTTTCAGCTCTAAAATAAAATGAATTCAAAATTTCATCAAATTAAATAAAGTTGTTTCTTTCCTTTTGTTAAACTGTGGATAACTTTAAAACAAAAAGTTATCCTCTTTATTTCCACACGTAATAAAGAAGATAAATACAAGGTTTTATCTTCTTAAATGATTCTTTTATAAGGATTTTATCGATTTATAGACAGACTTACTCTTAACTAATAACAATAATAATATCTTTTAAAAGATATATTTATTATTTTTTTACAACTTTTATCTATTTCCTTTATGTCTCTTATTTGGCCTCAAATCACATCAAAATTAGAAATCGAATTACCCTCAAAAGAATTCAATACTTGGATCAGACCTTTACAAACAATTGAACAAAATAAGACTTTAACTTTGTTAGCGCCCAATCATTTTGTGCTCGAGTGGGTTCATGAACACTATCTACCTAGGATCCAAGAGATTGTTGTTGAATTAAAAACAGAGTTAACAAAGGTTCAAATAGAAATAGGTTCTAAGCAACATCAAATTAAACGTAAGTCAGGTTTAAATAGACCTGTTGCTAAAAAAAATCCCTTAAAACATTCAGTTCCAAGTAATTTAAATAAACAATTTAATTTTCAAAACTTTATTGTTGGTAAATCTAATCAGTTAGCTAAAGCAGCTGCAACGCAAGTGACTGAAAATATTGGTGGGGCTTATAATCCGCTATTAATTTATGGCAGTTCAGGACTCGGTAAAACACATTTGATGCATGCTATTGGTAATAATGTATTAGTTAATAATCCTAATGCGAAAATTATTTACCTTCATTCTGAACGATTTGTTCAAGATATGGTTAAAGCGTTACAACACAATACGATGTCTGCATTTAAAAATTTTTATCGTAACATTGATGTTTTACTTATAGATGATATTCAGTTTTTTGCGGGTAAAGAGCGTTCTCAAGAAGAGTTTTTTCATACCTTTAATACTTTATTAGAAAATAAACATCAAATTGTTCTAACTTCTGATAAATTTCCTAAAGAAATCAATGGTTTAGAGGATAGATTGAAATCAAGATTTGGTTGGGGTTTACCGGTATCAATTGATCCACCTGATTTAGAAACTAGAGCGGCGATTCTCATGTCAAAAGCAGCTAATGTTAAAATTGACTTACCCCAGGAGGTTGCTTTTTTTATTGGTAAAAGAATACCTTCTAATGTGAGAGACCTTGAAGGTGCCTTAAGGCGTGTTATAGCTAACGCACACTTTACCGGAAAAGAAATAACCATCGGATTCACTAAAGAAGTCTTAAATGATTTGATTGCTATCCAAGATAAATTAGTGCATATCGATAATATTCAAAAAACAGTAGCAGAATATTTTAAAATAAGAGTATCTGATTTACATTCTAAAAAAAGAACACGTTCAATAACGCGACCTCGTCAATTAGCAATGACCTTAGCACGGGAATTAACCAGTCATAGTTTGCCAGAAATTGGTGAATCTTTTGGCGGTAGAGATCACACAACTGTTATTAATGCGTGTAAAAAAATAAATGAGCTAAAAGAAACGGATTCGAGAATGTCAGAGGATTATTCTAGTTTAGTTCGGATATTAACGCATTAAATTTAAAGCATCGTTGATGTTTAATATTATTAATAATAAATAGGGCTATGAAATTTAAGATTAATCGCGAAGTTTTTCTTTTACCGTTACAACAAATTGTAAATGTTATTGAAAAAAGGCAAACCATGCCTATTTTATCTAACATTTTGCTCAAGATGAATGCGGGCATTTTAACCTTAACGGGTTCTGATTTAGAAATTCAATTAATCGTAGAAGTGTCAATTGACAATTCTGAAGTCAGTGAAATTACTGTACCGGCACGAAAAATTTTAGACATTATTCGTTTATTACCGGCCGAGTCTCAAATAGACATTCAATTGGATAATGAAAAATTAAAAATTGTTTCAGGACGTAGTCGTTTTTCTTTGACAACGTTAGAAGCGGTTAATTATCCGGAGTTTGATGAAAAAAACGCTCATACAACGATGTTGCTGCCCATTTCTCAATTAAATAAAGCTTTGAACAAAACTTTGTTTTGTATGGCTAATCAAGATGTAAGATATTATTTAAATGGCATTTTGGTTACGGTAACTAATCAGCAATTAAAATTAGTTGCATCGGATGGTCATCGGTTAGCACTTTTTAATGAATCGTTGACCGAAGCGAAAGATATTGAAACTTCATTTATTATTCCTAGAAAAGGCGTGATTGAATTAAATCGATTGTTGAGTGAATCAGACCAATTATTATCGCTACAATTAGCGACGAGTAATGTTCGGTTAGATTTTGAACGGCTTTCTTTTTCAGTTAAATTAATAGATGCAAAATACCCGGATTTTAGCAAGGTTTTCCAACAAGACTTTAAATCAGTTATTGCGGTTAATAGAAAAGATTTTAAAGATGCACTCACCCGCGTATCGATTTTATCTAACGAGAAATTTAAAGGAGTATCGTTAAATTTTAGTGATTCTAATTTAAAAGTAGCTGCGTATAACCCAGATCATGAGGAAGCGGAAGAAAATGTACCCATTGATTATTCTGGAGAAGCGTTTGTCATTGCATTTAATGCGCAATATTTATTAGATGCAGTTTCAAATTTAGAATCAGATGTTATTCATGTTTCTTTATCGAGCAATATGAGTGCTTGTGTTATTGAAGACCCTATTGATGCTAGTTATCAGTATATTGTTATGCCGATGCGTCTGTAGTCGTTCACGATGGGGTTGTCAAAACTTGATGTTTTTAACGTCAGGAATATTGAATACGCGCGTTTAGAACCTGCGCCCAGATTTAATTTCATCCATGGCTTGAATGGAAGTGGAAAAAGCGCATTATTAGAATCAATTTTTCTAGTAGGTCGTGCCCGATCTTTTCGCACCGCTAATTTATCTAAAGTCATTAATTTTAATGCTAAAGAATTTGTTGTTTCAGGCAATATTTGTCAAGTAGGAAAAAAGAACACAACCATTGGTATTCAATATAATCATCAGCAGTTAATTACACGACTAGACCAACAAACGGTTAAATCAAAAGCAACGATAGCGTATGGTTTTCCTTTGCAAATTATTCATCCAAAAAGTTACCGTATTTTAGATGCAGGACCACAAATAAGACGTGAGTTTATTGATTGGGGTGTTTTTAATTTAAACGCTGATTTTTTACCGATATGGCGACGATTTAAAACAGCACTTACACAACGCAATGCCGCATTGAAGACAAGATTGTCGAATCAAGTCAGGGTATGGAACCCTGAACTCGCATATTACGGTACAATGGTCCATGAGTATCGTTGCAACTATACTCATCAACTTAAACCTTTTTTTTTGTTGGCCTGCGAGCAGTTGTTAGGGACAACAGAAATAGATATAAAAATTAACTCAGGATGGGACTCTGTTTTAACCTACGAACAAGCTTTGTATAAATCGGTAGAAAAAGATTTACGCTATGGTTTTACCGGTCAAGGACCTCATCGCGGCGACCTCAGCGTGCTAGTTAAAAAAAAACAAGCTAAAGACTATGTTTCTCGGGGACAATTAAAGTTGCTTGTCTTAGCGCTCAGTATGGCTCAAATAACGATGTTACAACAAGCTGAACACCAGTTGGGTTGTTTTTTGGTAGATGACTTAACGGCGGAATTAGATAATCACAGTAAAGAAAAAGTCTTTAGGTGTTTAGATGAAATGAAAGTTCAGGTTTTTTTAACAGCAACAAATAAAGACAGCTTTGTAAAAGGTCCAATGGTAGGTGATCATAAAATGTTCCACGTGGAACATGGGGTCGTCACAGAAGAATAATTGTTTCACGTGGAACATATAAATTAACAGTAAAAGGCAAGATGATGAGCGGTAACGAACAATACGACAGTTCAAATATTCAAGTATTAAAAGGATTGGATGCGGTCAGGAAAAGACCAGGTATGTATATTGGTGACACTGATGATGGGACCGGTTTGCATCATATGGTTTTTGAGGTGGTGGATAATTCAATTGATGAGGCGTTAGCGGGTTTTTGTAGTGAAGTACGTGTTGTTATTCATGCAGACAATTCAATTACGGTTTCAGATGATGGTCGTGGAATACCGGTTGATTATCATGAAGAAGAAAAATGTTCAGCAGCTGAAGTCATTATGACGGTGTTACATGCGGGCGGAAAGTTTGATGATAATTCTTATAAAGTTTCCGGTGGTTTACATGGTGTTGGGGTGTCTGTTGTTAATGCTCTTTCTGAAAAATTAATTTTAGAGATTAACCGAGGTGGGCATTGTTATGTGCAAACGTATAAAAAAGGAGAGCCTCAGGGCAATATTGCAGCGGTTAGTGAAAGTAATACCACCGGTACGCAAATAACGTTTATGCCAAGTGCTGATACTTTTTCAGATATAAATTTTCATTATGATATTTTGGCAAAACGTTTACGTGAATTATCTTTTTTGAATTCAGGCGTTAGAATTTGTTTAATTGATGAGCGTTTTGCAAAAAAAGATATTTTTGAATTCGAAGGCGGTATTCGTGCTTTTGTTGAACATTTAAATAAAAACAAACAAGAATTATTTGAAGGTGTTTTTTATTTTAATATTGAAAAGGATGACGTTGTTGTTGAAGTGGCTATGCAGTGGAATGATTCTTACCAAGAAAATATTTTTTGTTATACCAATAATATTCCGCAACGTGATGGGGGTAGTCATTTAGCAGGTTTTCGGGGCGCGCTAACACGAACGTTAAATCAATACATAGAAACACAGGGGTTAGCAAAAAAACAAAAAATTATAATGACCGGAGATGATGCCCGTGAAGGGTTAACCGCCGTTTTATCAGTAAAAGTTCCAGATCCTAAGTTTTCATCACAAACAAAAGATAAATTAGTTTCTTCTGAAGTAAGGCCGATTGTAGAATCGACTATGAATGAAAAATTGCAGGAATTTTTATTAGAAAACCCGCAAAAGGGTAAAATTGTAGCTAATAAAATTATTGATGCTGCACGAGCAAGGGATGCAGCGAGAAAAGCGCGAGAAATGACGCGACGAAAAACAGCGTTAGATATTGCAGGGTTGCCAGGAAAATTAGCGGATTGCCAGGAAAAAAACCCAGAAAATTCAGAAATATTTATTGTGGAAGGGGACTCTGCGGGTGGGTCTGCAAAACAGGGACGCGATCGGCGAACACAAGCTATTTTACCCTTAAAAGGTAAAATTCTGAATGTAGAAAAAGCGCGTTTTGACAAAATGATTTCTTCCGAAGAAGTCGGTACGTTAATAACAGCGTTAGGGTGTGGAATAGGTAAAGAAGAATTTGATCCAGATAAGGTACGTTATCATCGTATTATTATAATGACCGATGCTGATGTTGATGGTTCTCATATTAGGACGTTATTACTCACTTTTTTTTATCGTCAAATGCCGGAACTAATCGAGCGGGGGTATATTTATATTGCTCAGCCACCGCTTTATAAAATTAAGAAAGGTAAGCAAGTACATTATGTAAAAGATGATTCTGGTTTAGATAACTATTTAATTCAATTAGCCTTAGATAAAGCAAAATTAATTATTAATGAAGATACCCCGCCTATACAGGGACAAGGCTTAGAAATATTAGCCAATCAATTTAGCCAGGCTCAGGCGGTAGTTAATAAATCATCGCGTCGGTTTGATGAACAATTTTTAAAACAATTAATGTTGGAATCACCGCTAAACCGAAAGCAGCAAGTACTAGAAAACTTGGAAGCGTGGGCAAGGAAGTTACAACAAAATTTAAATGAATTGCCTTCAACGTCATTATTTAAAATTACGACTAAACATACTGAAAATGACTTTAGTCTTACGATAGAAAAAAAATTACACGGTGTAACGAAAACGTTTATCGTACCTTCGGAATTTTTTCATAGTCAGGATTATTATTGTATTGCACAGTATGTTGAAAGTACGGTTAGTCTTTTTAGTCATGAGTCAGTAATTCAAATAGGAGATAAGCGACATAATGTGACTAATTTCCAAGAAGCTTTTGATTGGATGATGAGAGAAGTTAAAAAAGGACAGCAAATTCAACGTTATAAAGGTCTGGGTGAAATGAATCCTGATCAACTTTGGGAAACAACCATGGATACGGCCTCGAGACGACTACTAAAAGTAACGATAGAAGATGCGGTGGCTGCAGATGAAGTTTTTACTACCTTAATGGGTGATGTCGTTGAACCAAGGCGAGATTTTATTGTTAAAAATGCGCTAGATGTTACTAATTTAGATGTTTAAAGAGTTGTTATGATTAATGTAGGTGATATTGATCCCGTAGCTTTTAGTTTAGGTCCCGTTAATGTTCACTGGTATGGCCTAAGTTATTTGGTTGGTTTTGCAGGTGTTTGGGTATTGGGTCGTATAAGGGCTAAGAAACCGTATGCTCCAATTACAGTTGAAGCCGTTGATGATCTTGTTTTTTACGGCGCAATGGGTGCCATGTTAGGAGGGCGGATTGGATATCAATTGTTTTATAACTTTGATGTTTTTATTACAGACCCCATATTGATAATTAAGATCTGGCAAGGTGGAATGTCTTTGCACGGTGGAGTGTTAGGTGTTTTTGTTGCTTATTGGTTTATGGCTAGGAAGTATGGTTGTAAAATGATACAACTCATTGATTTTCTTGCACCTTTGTCTTGCGTGGGTTTGTTTTCTGGGCGTGTTGCAAATTTTATAAACGGTGAATTGTGGGGTAAAACGACAGATTTACCCTGGGGTGTTATTTTTCCAAGAGTTGATGCTTTACCTCGCCACCCCTCTCAACTTTATGAGGCGCTTTTAGAGGGGTTGTTGATGTTTATTGTGCTTTGGTTGTTTACAGCAAAAGAGCGTCCTTATATGGCGCCCACGGGGTTGATTTTAATAGGTTATGGTTGTTCTCGGTTTTTTGTGGAGTTTTTTCGTTTGCCTGATGCACATTTGGGCTATATTGCGTTTGGTTGGTTAACCATGGGACAGATTTTAACCTTGCCGATGATTTTAATAGGCGTTCTGTTGTTTTATTTAGCGTATAAGAAAAAAACATGCAGCAATATTTAGCATTACTTCAAGATGTATTAGATAACGGAAGCATTAAAACAGATCGAACGGGAACCGGAACACAAAGTGTTTTTGGGCGACAAATGCGTTTTGATTTGGCGAAGGGGTTTCCATTGGTCACCACTAAAAAAGTACATACCCCCTCGATCATTCATGAATTACTTTGGTTTCTTTCTGGACAGACAAATATTAAGTATTTGCAAGAAAATCGTGTTCGAATTTGGGATGAGTGGGCTGATGAAAACGGTGAATTAGGCGATGTATACGGTAAACAGTGGCGAGCTTGGCTTGGAAATGAGGGAGAAACAATTGACCAATTATCATTATTGGTTGAACAAATAAAAAATAACCCAGATTCAAGGCGTCATATTGTAAGTGCATGGAATGTTGCCCACATAAATCAAATGGCTTTGCCCCCATGTCATTATTTTTTCCAGTTTTATGTTCTTGAGGGCCGGCTAAGTTGCATGTTTAATATGCGTTCTTGTGATATTTTTTTAGGGCTTCCTTTTAATGTGGCGAGTTATGCTTTGCTAACACACATGTTGGCACAGCAATGTGATTTATTACCCGGTGAACTGATCTGGACCGGTGGCGATGTACATTTATATTTAAATCATATAGAGCAGGCGCAATTACAATTAACACGAGAACCCAGAGCGTTACCGACATTAACCGTATTAAGACAGCCACAGAACCTTTTTGATTATGTCTTTGAAGATTTTGTTATTAATGGTTATGACGCTCATCCCCACATTAAAGCCCCGGTAGCGGTTTAACAGGTGAAGCTTTCTATTATTGTTGCGATGGCTAACAATCGAGTTATTGGTTGTGATAATCAAATGCCTTGGCATTTGTCAGCGGACTTGAAAAGATTTAAAGAAATAACTATGGGTAAGCCCATTTTAATGGGTCGAAAAACATTTGAATCCATTGGTCACTCTTTACCGGGGCGGACAAATATTATCATTAGTCGAAATAAAGCCTATTCGCCGTCCGGTTGTCAGGTTTATTCGAGTATAGATCAAGCGTTAAAAGAACATGAAAATACTGCAGAAATAATGGTTATTGGCGGTTCCGGTATCTATAAAGCATTGTTACCGCTAACCGATAGAATTTATTTGACACAAATTAAGAGTACTTTTGAGGGTGATGTTTTTTTTCCAGAAATGAAAAACTTACAATGGCGGGAGGTCGCTAATTTAAGGGTTATTGATGATAAAACGGTATCTTTTGAATATTGTTTCAAAATATTAGAACGGGTTAGTCAAAGCAAAAAAAATAAAAAATAATTGTTGTTTTTTAAAATATTAGATACAATCGCCGACTACTCAAGTTTTATAGTATTGAATTTGGGGCTTAAAGGTTGTAGTAAAATATAAAAATTTCCTTTCAAACAAATAGTGTGAGTATTATGAAAAAATTTCTATCAGCTGTAATGATTGCCGGTTCTATTTTAGGCATGAGTGTGTTTTCAACAGCAGCAGTTGCCCAAGGCGGAACTATGTTAACTTTCGCAGATATTGCTAAAGCGATTGATGATTGCGAAGCGTTATTAGCTAAAGCGGGCGAATTAAACGCTGCCGGCGGTGATAAAGCTCTTGTTATGAAACTAATGAAAGCAGCACGCCAATCCTCTAAAGAAATCACCGGTGATAACTTTGGTGCTGAATTAGATTTTACTCAAGATAAATTAAAACGTGCTTATTTTAGTGTTAAAAAAGATAAAGATAATGCCGCAGAATCTATCGCAGAAGCACAAAAAGGTTTTCAAATATTGAAAACAATGATCTAAATCTAAAATGTCTTTGAATACACTGGGTTTATATTTTTACCCAGTGTGTTGATTGCCTTCTCTAAGAGCGGTTCAAGGGGCAGGTTAACGAAACCCGTTCCATTTTCTTTTCAAGTCTAAGCGCCGTAAGTTGTCCACCCCAAAGGCAACCGGTATCAATGCAGTAACAGTTGTTTTTTTCTGAATAGCCTAAGTTTGACCAATGACCAAAGATAATTCGGTTTGAGTTGTTTTGCCGTTTTGGCATGTCAAACCAAGGGATGAGTTCTTTCGGTTGTACACCGGGTGGGTCTTTATGTTCAAAATCAAGCGTACCATTTTCATCACAGAACCGCATTCGGGTAAAGGCATTTAAAATATATCTTGATCGTTTATTGCCGGTAAGGTTATTGCTCCAGCGGTTAGGGGTATTACCGTACATTTTTTCCAGTAGCTTAAGATAGCGTTCGTTATCTTGCAGTTGCGTTTCTACTTCGCGTGCCATTTTTTTAGCCGTCTCTAAATCCCATTGCGGTGATATACCGGCATGAACCAGATAATAGGGTTCTTGGTAATGCAGTAAAGGACGGTGCCGTAACCAGTGTAAGAGTTCGTCACGGTCATTAGCTTTTAAGATAGCGTTAAAGGTGGGTTCTTTTTTACGGTATTTTTTTTTATGGGTCGCCAACGCTAAAAGATGTAGGTCATGGTTTCCTAAAACGCTTACAGCAGAGGGGCCTAATGATTTGATAAATCGTAGGCATTCCAGTGATTTAGGGCCGCGGTTTACTAAATCACCGACCAGCCAAAGTTGATCGGATTGTGGATTAAACTTGATCTTATCTAGCAGGCGCAATAGGTCATCGTAACAACCTTGAAGATCCCCTATTGCATAAATAGACATGGTTAATGCAGTGTGCGTGGAATGGATAAAGTAAAGCGAGGAATGGGGCAGTTAAAATTAATGCCGTCATCAGAGATTAAAATGTATTTACCTTGCATCACACCGATAGGGGTTTCTAGCATAGCGCCACTGGTGTATTGAAAAGATTCACCGGGTTTTAAATAAGGTTGTTCGCCGACAACACCATCGCCACTGACCTCTTGTGTTTTACCGTTGGAATCCGTAATTAACCAGAACCTACTGAGTAAGGTGGCGGCCACGGTGCCGATATTTGAAATAGTAATCGTATAGGCAAAAACATAACGGTTATCTTTCGGCGAAGATTTTGAGGGAATGTAGCAGGGTACAGTTTCCACAGATATTTTATTTGTTTCGCCCATGTGATTCTCGAATTTAAGAGTGGATTATTTCAACTGAATGTAACCATAAACGCAAGTAGAAATTAAAGTGTTGATGGTGAATAATGGCCATTGAAATTATGATTAAACAAAAGGGAAAATTGTGCATATTCATATTTTAGGTATTTGTGGCACCTTTATGGGTGGTATTGCCCAGATAGCAAAACAATTAGGGCATGAGGTCAGTGGAACAGATAATAATATCTATCCGCCCATGAGTACGCAATTAGAGGCCATGGATGTTCGTTTAATGACCGGTTACCAAAAAGAACACTTGGAATTATTAAAACCGGATTTGGTGATTATTGGTAATGCCTTGTCGAGAGGAAACCCAGCGGTTGAGTATGTTTTAAATCAAGGTATTTGTTATCTTTCAGGTCCGCAATGGTTGAGTGAGGCAGTTTTACGAGACCGGTGGGTATTAGCGGTTGCCGGAACACACGGTAAAACGACGACCGCGAGTATGCTGGCATGGATACTGGAATATAATGGTTATTCACCGGGTTTTTTAATTGGTGGTATTCCGCTTAACTTTACCCAATCAGCACGGCTAGGTGAATCTGATTTTTTTGTAATAGAGGCGGACGAATATGATACCGCTTTTTTTGATAAGCGCTCTAAGTTTGTACACTACCACCCCAACACCGTTGTACTAAATAATTTGGAATATGACCATGCTGATATTTTTCCAGACTTAGAGGCGATTAAACGTCAATTTCATCATTTGGTTAGGATTATTCCTGGGCAAGGATTAATTATTGCTCCCAGTAATGAAGATGAAATTTCAGCTGTTTTAGCACAAGGGTGTTGGACGGCTGTTGAGAGGAGTTCTATTGAAGGGACCAGCGAATGGAACGCCATATTACTGCACCCAGATGGCAGCGAATTTATGGTTGCGCTTAAGGGTGAAAATGAAGCATCTGTTAGTTGGAATTTAACGGGGTTACATAATATTAGTAATGCGTTGTCAGCTATTGCAGCGGCACGAAATGTGGGTATTACGGTGGCTAACTCGACCGCGGCATTAAACCGATTTAAAAATGTAAAACGGCGTATGGAAGTTATTTATCAGAAAAATGGGGTGACTGTTTATGATGATTTTGCCCATCACCCAACGGCGATACAAACGACCTTGACGGGGCTGCGAAAAAAAGTGGGGGATGAGCCTATTATCGCGGTAGTTGAGCTGGCATCAAATAGTATGAAACAAGGTATTCATCAAAGTACTTTAGGGCCGTCACTCCAGGAAGCTAATATTGGATTTATTTACCGGTCACCGGGAATGCAATGGGACATGACGGCGCTTGAACAAGCCGATGATCAATTATATATCATGGATTCAATTGAAGAAATATTGGCGGCTTTAGCGGCTTCTGTTGAAGGGACTTGTCATATTCTAATTATGAGTAATGGTCATTTTGAGGGTTTATATGGCCGTATTAAAAGAAAGTTAGGTGCTGATTAACTAGTGTTCCCGGAGAATGGATAAGGGGCTTTTATTAACCACTTTTCGAATACTCCAAAGTCCGGTTAAGGTAATGATTGCAGTGCCTATCAGCGGTACGAAAACCCAGAGTGTCAGACTGGGAACGTAAGTTATTTTTAGAATAAAGTGATACAGGGCGAAAGATGCTAAATCATGTAACAGGACAGCGAATAAGCTAGCAAAAACGCCCAGGCTGGCAAATTCGAATAAGTGATTATTACGAAGCAGTGACCGACTTGCACCCAGGGTACGAAGCAATGCGCTTTGGTGGCGGCGCTCATCAAGCGTGGCATTAATTGTGGCGGCTAAAACAATCAGTCCTGCAATTAAAGCAAAGACCAAAAGGTAGTTAATGGCTTGGGTGAGTTGCTTTAAAATGAGACTCAATTGGTTCAAAAAAAAGTCGACTTCAAAAATAGTGATCGCGGGGTATTTTTTAGCTAATGTATTCAGAGTGTTTTTATTTTCCGGGGCTAAATAAAAGCTGGTAATAAAGGTTTTGGGGAAAGGCGTTAATGAGTCGGGTGAAAAAATAAAATAAAAATTAGGTTTCATTGAATCCCAATTCACTTGCCGAATACTGGTAACGGTGGCATTGATGTTTTCATGGCCAATGGTAAATGTCAATTCATCGCGAAGTTGAATGTTTAGGCTAGCGGCTAGTTTCTGTTCAATAGAAACCTTATAGGGATGGGTGTTTTTATGCCAATTTCCAGAGGTTATGATATTACCATTCGGCAATTGTTCGGACCACGTTAAGCTGAGATCTCGGTGGATTGCGCGCTCACCTTGGGAGTCTTTGCTCACTATTTTTTGTACCGCTTGGTTGTTAATTTTGATCAGACGGCCGCGTACGATCGGGAACAGAGCTTGGCTGCTTATGTTATGGGTTGTTAAATCTGTTTTAAAGTCATCACGCTGGTGTTCAAAAAGGTTTAAGACAAAATGATTGGGTGTGGTTTTGGGTAGTTGTGTTTGCCAATCGTTTAAAAGGTTTTGGTGCACAGAGAAACTTAATAGCATCGCCATTAAAGTGAGACTAAAAGCCAGTATCTGAGCAGCAGTATTTTTTTTATTCTTAACTAATGAAAGAAGCGCAAAACGAATATTTAAATTAACGTGGGATTCGAGCTTTTTTATGACGGTTAGCAGTACGTAGATAAGTCCCATTAATAACGCAATGCCTAATGAGGCGATAAATGTTAACAATAAGGTGAATTTTATATCTAAGGTAAAGCTATAGATCAGTCCTGAAATAACTAAAAGTGCCATACCGTAAACGAGTCCGGATTGGCTGGGAATAGGATCCAGTTCGCGTCTTAAAATACGTAAAGGGGAAACTTTTTTTAGCTGAAGTAATGGCGGTAGTGCAAACCCTAATAAGATAACCATGCCGGTGATAAGGCCAAAAAAAATGGCAAGTGGGTTGGCGCCGGCAAGGGTATCAGGCAATAGGTTTTTAAGTAAAGCAAAGAGCCCGGCATGGCTGACCCAACCTAAAAGGCAGCCTAAAAGGCTGGCTAAAAAACCTAATAGAACCAGTTGCGTGATAAATAGTTTTACAATTTGAGCTTGGGTACAGCCTAAGCAGCGCAAAATGGCCGCGGAATTAAAATGACGTTCACTGTAGCGTCGTGTAGTGATAGCAATGGCCACACCGGCGATGAGTATTATGATGATACTGGACAGGCGTAAATATTTTTGGACGCGATCTAAGGCGGTACCAATTTCTGGTCTGTCGACATGAATATCCATAATCCGTTGTGATGGGTTCAGACGTTTTTTGGAAAATTGTTTAAAGGATTTAAGAGCAGGGTCTTGACCGGTAAATTGATAATAGTAATGAACGTGACTGCCGGGTTTAAGAATACCGGTTTCAGGAATATCCTGTGTGTGCATCATGAGTCGGGGGGATAGACTGTAAAGATTGCCACGTTTATCCGGTTCGTAAGTGATTATTTTACTGAGCATGAGTTTTTTTTCACCGACGCTAACGGTTTGCCCTAATGTTAAATTCAGTGCTGATAAAATGCGTTTATCAATCCAGGCTTGACCGGGTTTGGGGCCGTGATTAACCTTTTCTTCTTGACCAAAATGGTTACCGGTTATTTTGAGCAAGCCACGCAAAGGATAGTGGTCGCTAACGGCTTTAATACCAGCTAAAAGGAAGCCGTTGTTTTCCATGAGTACGCTGGAAAATTCAGCGGTCATGGTTTGTTTGAGTGCTAAGGTCTTGGCGACACTTAGCCAGTCGCTAGTGAGTGTTGTCGGACTGGTGATAACAAGATCGCCAGCAAGAAACTGACCGGCTTGTGAAACCATGGTGGTTTCGAGGCGATCAGAAAAAAGGCTGATCGTGGTCGCGCTGGTTACGGCAATGATTAGCGCAAAACTTAAAAGGGTGAGTTCACCCGAGCGCCCTTCCCGACTCAACAAGCGACACGCTAATAAAAAAAGTTTCATGCTGTTTTTCCATTTTCAAGCATAAGCGTCCGGCTACAGAGTGTTGCCAGCGATTGGTCATGGGTAACCAGTACCAGTGTGGTTTTGTTTTCTTCGTTTAAAGCAAAAAGTAAATCAATAATAGTCTTGCCGGTTTTTTGGTCTAAATTCCCGGTGGGTTCATCAGCAAAAAGAATACTGGGTTGGGTAACAAAGGCTCTTGCTAAAGCAACGCGTTGTTGTTCGCCGCCGGATAATTGGCTGGGACGGTGGTGGTAGCGATGGGATAACCCGACCCGATCAAGAAAATTGAGGGCTTTATCTTTAGTATGGGGATGGCCAATGATTTCCAGCGGTAGCATGACATTTTCAAGGGCGGTCAAATTGTTCAGGAGTTGGAAGTTTTGAAAAACAAAACCGATAAATTGGTTTCGAAGGCGCGCCTTATCATCTTCAGTCATGGTCGTGAGCAGCTGACCACTAATCGTGATAGTGCCGGTAGAGGGTGTATCAAGACCGGCTAGTAGGCTAATTAGAGTGGTTTTTCCTGATCCGGACATTCCCATGATAGCCAAGCTTTCGCCGCGGTTAATGTTAAGATGAATGCCGGATAAGATGGTGAGTGAACCGTTTACGGTTAAGACGGTTTTACTGAGGTTTTTAGCACGAATAATAGTTTCCGATAAGGCGTCGGATTGGATAGACATAATGAAAAAGATCCTGATTATTTTAATGGTCTGTGGGTTAAACCCGGTCGGGGCTTCACCGGCAACGATTGTTATTTATGGTGACAGTATAAGTGCTGCCTATGGTATCGGGTTAGATCTGGGTTGGGTTACTTTTTTACAAAAAAAGTTACAATCTGAAGGCTATAACTATGAAGTTAGCAATGAGAGTATTAGTGGTGAAACCAGCGCGGGCGGCGTTGCTCGAATTGATGAAGTCTTAGCGGCCACTAAGCCTAAGATTTTAATTTTGGAGTTAGGGGCCAATGATGGCTTGCGTGGATTGTCGCCTTTTATTATGAAACAGAATTTAAGTATGATTATCAATCGAGCTCAGAGATCAGGAGCTAAGGTTTTATTGGTAAGTATGCGAATACCGCCCAATTATGGTTCGCGTTATACGGAACTCTTTTATCAGACCTATCCGGCCTTAGCGAAAACGCAAAAAATACCATGGGTGCCTTTTATCTTAAATGACATCGCCCTGAACAAAAAATTAATGCAAGGCGATGGCCTTCACCCAAGCGCTGAGGCCCAGCCGTTGATTGCCGATAAAATATGGTTTTATTTGCAGCCCTTGTTAGTCACTGCGCAATAACGATTAAAACTACCCGGCTTCAAGTGCCGTACTTTTTTCAATCACGGTTGGGCTGGTTTTCTCTTGTGGGGGTATGGGGGCGTTATTTTGTGGCTCGGTTTGTTTTTCTTTAGCCCGTTTGACGTTTTCAGGAGAAATAGGTGCGTTTCTAAGCCCTTCGCCGTACATCGTGGCGGCGGTCATAATTAAGGCTAAAGAAATAAGAACCGGTCCTAGGCGGCTGGGTTCTTTCATCCAGAATAAGGCCCAATTAGGTTTGAGTAATCCGACAATAAGGTAGCAGACAGCGAATATAAAAATATTAAAAGACCAGACGATCAACATAAGGGTAACTTTAATTAGTAAATGAGAAAAGAATCCCAAATTGTATTAAAAAATGGCAGCCTAAGAAAGTTTTTCTGTTAATTTTAGTAAAATAGCTTTAATTATGTTATCGTGAGTGGCTTTATTGCTCCTTGGAGGAGGGTTTTAGGGACAATAAAAACGAATTTTTAAAATTTTGAGGAAATTAAATGACACTTGTAAAAAGATTTTTAGTAGCACTAGTAATGACCTTTTCAATGGCAGCCATGACAACTTACTCATCTTCAGCTGCAGCTAAAGGTATCGAAGAAAGTGGTCAGTCAATTGCAGCGGCTGTAATTGAAATACTGGGTGCAGCTAAGAGCAAAGCAGAAACAGCAACATCACTCGAGTTGAAAGGTATTCTTACTGATGCGCGTCAAAAGTCTAAATTATTGTCTGTTGGCTCTTTGGCTTCACAAGTCAATGACGCTTGGGATGGTATCCGTATAGCTAAGAAACATTACAGTTATGCCGCTAAAGCAGCAGCAGGTACGGGTTCTTACAAAGGCGCAACAGAAGCAGAGCACCGTGCTTTAGCTGCACCGCAGGTTGTTAAATCAATTGGTGATTTTGAAGCAATTAAAGAAGCGATTCTGTAAAACAACTATATTTTTACGTTGTTAAAGAATTTAGGTTACCCGTTTTTAACGGGTAACCTATTTTTTTAAGTGTAGGAGCGGTTGCCAGACTGTTTCTTGTTTTATGATTCTGTTTTGAATCAATCTCCCATTAACTTTAATTATTTATACCGGTTATAGCCTTTATAAATAATTCTTGTTTTCGTCTTGTTGACTAAAGTTCTATAATCAAGCCATGTAAAATTTTATCTTTGATTGTTAGGAGATGAATATGACCCACAATGAAAGCCCTTCTGAACAATTGATTGATGCCTTAGACGAGTTGGGTGACAGTCTGAATAAAATAAACGATGACTCTGAATTGGACTTGAATATAGTTCATGAGGTGGAAAAAGGGATTGATAATCACTATGTTGACCCGGAAGATGCACCAGAGAGTAGCCTGTTAGCGACGTTAAAGCGTTCTTTGGGTATGAAATGAAGCTGACCCCAACGTCGTTGTTATTATATTTTTTGTAGAGATTTTGTGAAATACCCTAAAAATTTTGATGTTATCGTGGTGGGCGGCGGTCATGCCGGTACCGAGGCAGCTTTAGCCTCGGCAAGGACCGGTGCGCAAACACTTTTATTAACACAGAACATTGAAACCTTAGGGCAAATGAGCTGTAATCCGGCAATAGGCGGGATTGGTAAAGGCCATTTGGTTAAAGAAATTGATGCTTTGGGTGGTGTGATGGCAACAGCAACCGACCATGCAGGTATTCAGTTTCGTGTTTTAAATGCCAGTAAAGGCCCCGCTGTTCGTGCCACACGAGCACAGGCTGACCGAAGTCTTTACAAAAAATATATTCGTGGGCAGTTAGAAAACCAGCAGAATTTAGCTATTTTTCAGCAAACCGTTGCAGATTTGCAATTGGAGGGAGACCGGCTTTGTGGTGTTAAAACCCAGATGGGTTTGGTGTTTTCAGGTAAAACTGTGGTGTTAACCACGGGTACTTTTCTGGGCGGTAGAATCCATATTGGTTTGGAAAATTACACCGGCGGACGGGCGGGTGACCCAGCATCCATTGCCTTGTCGGAGCGGTTACGGGAATTACCTTTTAATGTCGGGCGGCTAAAGACCGGAACACCGCCGCGCATTGATGGCAGAACTATTGCTTTTGAGCGCCTTCAAAAACAACCCGGAGATGATCCGGTGCCGGTGATGTCATTTTTAGGTAAACTGGAACATCACCCGCGGCAGATTTGTTGTTATATCACCCGGACTAATGCTAAGACGCATGACATTATTCGTTCTGGGCTGGATCGGTCGCCGATGTACTCGGGTGTGATTGATGGTGTGGGCCCGCGTTATTGTCCCTCAATTGAAGATAAGGTGGTTCGTTTTGCTGATCGTGATTCCCATCAGATTTTTGTTGAACCGGAAGGGTTAGATACTCATGAGATTTATCCCAATGGGGTGTCGACCAGTTTGCCTTTTGATGTGCAGTATGACTTTATTCGTTCGATGGAAGGGTTTGAGCAGGCGGAAATAATTCGCCCGGGTTACGCGATTGAATATGATTTTTTTGATCCTCGCGGGCTTAAATCTTCGTTGGAAACTAAACCTATGCCTGGGCTGTTTTTTGCCGGCCAAATTAACGGCACGACCGGCTATGAAGAGGCTGCTGCCCAAGGTTTAATCGCCGGTTTGAATGCAGCGCGTCAAGCGCAAGGTTTAGAGCCATGGTGTCCACGGCGCGATGAGGCTTATATTGGCGTTATGATTGATGATTTAATAACGCACGGGACGATAGAGCCTTACCGGATGTTTACCAGTCGCGCAGAATATCGTTTGTTTTTACGTGAAGACAATGCCGATTTACGGCTAACGGAAAAAGGCCGGGAATTGGGGTTGGTGAGTGATCAGCGCTGGCAGTTATTTGAACAAAAACGTGAGTCGGTTACGGCGTTAAAAACCGTCTTAACGAAAAAATGGTTAAAGCCAGACACTGAGGCGGGAGCCAAGGTTGGCACGCTTTGGGGCAAGCCGTTGCGACGAGATACCAATTTAATTGACTTATTGCGTCGACCTGAAGTTAAGGTTGAGGCGGTATTAAGTTTTCTTGAAAATCCAGACTACACGAAAGAGGTTTCAGAGCAGGTCGCAATCCAAGCGAAATATTCGGGTTATATCGATCGTCAACAGAGCGAAATTGACCGTACCCGGCGTTTTGAAGGCCTGCGATTACCCCGTGCTTTTGATTACCAAAAAGTTCGTGGGTTATCTGCCGAAGCCAGTGAAAAGTTACAAAAGCATTTGCCTGAAACCTTAGGGCAGGCGGCGCGTATTTCAGGGATTACGCCCGCGACCATTTCGCTTTTATTGGTCCACCTTAAAAAGAAAAGCGCTTAACAACAGGCGCCGATTTTACGCGCTAAATCATCTTATGATTTTTAAAGTCGCTATAATAATATTTTTTTAATGACGTTTAGCGAATCGATCATGCAGGAATGCCGAGAAATTTTAAATGAAGGGCTGGTCGCACTCGATTTGTTGGTGCCCCCAGGGCAGCAAGAAAAACTCATAGCGTTTATTGCTTTAATAGAAAAATGGAACAAGACTTATAATTTAACGGCTATTCGTAATCCTGAAGAAATGGTAAGGCTGCATCTTTTAGATAGCTTAGCCATAGCGGATTATATTCAAGGTCCCAAGGTGTTAGATATTGGTACCGGTGCGGGTTTGCCGGGCATTCCTCTGGCTTTACTATATCCTCATTATTCGTTTGTTTTATTAGACAGCAATATTAAAAAAACACGTTTTGTTCAGCAAGCGGTTATTGAGCTGGGTTTAAAGAATGTAATTGTGTGGCACGGGCGTATTGAGAGTTATCAGCCCACGATTTATTTTAATAGTATTGTTTCTCGGGCGTTTTCAAGCGTGCCAAGTTTTGTTAGTGTAGCGTCTGAACGGCTGAGTTCAGGGGGTGTCTTGTTGGCCATGAAGGGACAGCACCCTGATAAAGAATTACAACAGATTGATAGTGATTTTTCTGTGATTCCTATTATGGTTCCAGGGGTTGATGCAGAGCGGTGTCTGGTTCAATTAGATAAGGTAAAGAGGGCATAATGGGCAAAGTGATAGCGGTAACCAATCAAAAAGGTGGGGTAGGTAAGACCACAACGACGGTGAACTTAGCAGCTTCTTTGGCGGCTAAGCAATGTTCGGTATTATTGGTTGATTTAGATCCACAAGGAAATGCGGCTATCGGCTGTGGGTTGGATAAAAATACGGTGCAGTTTTCCAGTTGTGATTTATTGTTAGAAGAGGCGACGGCGACCGAAGCTATTGTCGCGATTAAAGAGATTGGTTTGGATGTCATTGCCGGAAACAGTGATTTAACCGCAGCAGAAGTCGCATTGATGGCAGCAGATAATAAGGAAAGTCGATTGTTGAAGGGTTTGAAATCCGTGCGTGAGCGTTATGATTTTATCCTTATTGATTGTCCACCGTCGTTAAATATGTTGACGTTAAATGCATTGGTTGCAGCCGATAGTGTTTTAATACCCATGCAATGTGAATATTATGCACTGGAAGGCTTGTCGGCTTTAATGGAGACCTTGCGCAATATTCAGGATACGGTTAACAGCAATTTAAAATTGGAAGGTATTTTGCGTACTATGGTCGATACACGAAGTCGGTTAACCAAGGATGTTTCTCAGCAATTATTTAAGTTTTTTGATCAAAAAGTTTATCAAACCTGTATCCCGCGAAATATTAGGCTGGCGGAAGCACCGAGTCATGGTTTGCCGGTTAGGCTCTATGATAAAGCCTCGCGGGGGGCGATAGCCTATGAAAAGTTAGCGGCAGAGTTTTTGGCAAACGAAAAGAGCAGGGACAACGAATGACTACAAAAACCAGAGGGTTGGGCCGGGGATTAGATGCTCTGTTAGGTGACCGGGGGAGTAAAGTCGAGCCGAGTCAGCGGGCCCTTAAAACCTTGCCTATTGAGTTTTTACAACGGGGTAAATATCAGCCTCGTCAAGATATGAACGCTGAAAAGTTGCAGGAACTTGCTGATTCTATACGAGAGCAAGGTATTATTCAGCCCATTATAGTTCGTGAATTGGGCGATCAACGCTATGAAATTATTGCCGGTGAACGACGCTGGCGCGCAGCACAACTTGCACAATTGGATGCGGTTCCTGTGGTCATTAAAGATTTTGATGATCAGACCGCTATGGCGATCGCCTTAATAGAAAACATTCAGCGGGAAGACTTAAATGCTCTGGAAGAGGCGCAAGCGCTAAAGCGGTTGGGTGAAGAATTTGGAATGACCCATCAAGAGATTTCTAAAGCGGTAGGTAAGTCGAGAACGACGGTGAGTAATTTATTGCGGTTGAATGACTTAACACCAGCGGTTATGCAGTTGTTAGCGGCGGGTGAGATAGAAATGGGTCATGCCCGTGCTTTATTGGCGTTACCAGATAAAGATCAAATTCTGGCTGCAAAGCAGGTTGTGGCGAAGGCTATGACGGTACGGGAGGTGGAAAAATATGTCCGTAATTTTACAAGGCCTGATGTGGTTAAAAAAACACCGATGATTGATCCTGATGTTGTAAGATTACAAGAGCGCTTATCTGAAAAATTAGGCGCTAAAATAGCGATTAATCATCATTCTGACGGCAAAGGGAAAATGGTCATTAATTATACGAGTCTGGATGAATTAGACGGTATATTAAAACGTATTAATTAATGACTCCGGGCTATTAAGGTTTATTGTTTTTTTCTAAAGCCAATAAAAATTCTTTACGGTAGCGTTTGCCCGCATAACCGCCAGCGCTGTTATTTTTTCGGATGACTCGGTGGCAGGGGATAATCAGTTCTATTTTATTGCGACCATTGGCGTTGCCAACCGCTCGGTAGGCGGCGGGTTTATTGAGTGCAATGGCTTGCGCTTGGTATGAAAGTGTAGTGCCGTAAGGTATTTTTCTTAATATGGCCCATGCGGCTTGCTGAAAGGTGCTGCCATAACAATGGACTGGCAGCGTAAATATTGTACGTTGTTGATTAAAGTATTCAGTAATTTGATCCTGAGTCTGTTTAAGCACGGTTTCGGGTTGGTATTGGTGCTGGTAATGGTTGATTTGAACGATTTGTGAGATGAGTTCAGTTAAGTTGACACAATCGTAAAATTTCAATAGACACAGGCCGTCTGGGTTTGCAAAAGCAATCATCTCTCCCAGCGGGGTACTGATTTTTTTGATCATAGTAATTTTTGAGTCGCTGGTGTTCAGAGGAAACTGATAAAACCAATCTTATAATCTTGATTTAGAAACATTTAATCTATATACTCAGAAAGTTATTATAAAGGACGGTCAAATGGTTGGCGCAAGGACAATGGCCGCGGTGAGTAAGATCCTTGCTATGCAAATTCTGATTGTAGCTGTTGTGGCATCAGGATTTTTTTTATGGGGTACGGGCCAAAGTTTCATTTCCTCTTTATTAGGGGGGGTTGTGGCAATCATACCTAATTTATATTTTGCATTAAAGGTTTCAAGTTCCACGGGTCAGGATGCGAAGAAAGTAGTTCGGACATTTTATGTGGGTGAGTCTGCCAAGTTAATTTTAACGGCAGTTATGTTTTTTTTAGTTTTTCAGTGGCCTGAAATTGAAATTATGCCGTTGATGGTGGGTTATATAGCTGCCTTAACAGTTTTTTGGTTTGCACTGATCATTCGATTATAAGTTTTAGTGAAAAAATAATGGCAAGTGAAGCTCATGCCTCAGAAGGGGCAACCGGATATATCGTTCATCATTTAACACCCCTGTCGGTTGGTGAGGGTTTTTGGACTCTACATTTAGATACGTTGTTTTTTTCAGCGCTATTGGGTGGATTGTTTATTTGGTTTTTTAAAGTTGCGGCAGAAAAGGCAACGGTAGGTGTTCCAGGGTTGATGCAAAACTTTGCAGAAATGTTGGTTGAATTTGTAGATACGCAGGTTAAAGACAGTTTTCACGGACAAAGTAATTTGATTGCACCGTTAGCTTTAACTGTTTTTTGCTGGGTCTTTTTGATGAATTTCATGGATTTGTTCCCAGTTGATTTAATGCCAAATGTGGGTTCGGTCATGGGGGTTGAGTATTTGAGGGTGGTGCCTAGCACCGACTTAAATGCAACCTTTGCGATGTCTATTTCGGTCTTTATTTTGATTATTTTTTACAGCATTAAGATTAAAGGTGGCTGGGGTTTTGCCAAAGAATTAATGTTTCAACCCTTTGGACCCTGGTTGTTACCGTTTAACTTGTTGTTGAAGTTGGTTGAAGAAATAGCTAAGCCCATTTCTTTGGCATTACGGTTATTTGGTAACTTGTATGCAGGGGAATTAATTTTTATTTTGATCGCATTACTGCCTTGGTACATACAGCCTTTTTTGAGTTTTCCTTGGGCAGTTTTTCATATTTTGATTATCACACTTCAGGCGTTTATTTTTATGGTATTGACGATTGTTTACCTAAGTATGGCGCATGAAGATCATTAGTTTTTTTAAAATTCGTTAATATTATTTAGTTTGGAGATATCATGGAATTAGCAACATTAATCGCCGATGTACAAGGTATGACTGCAATTGCGGTAGGTATTGTATTAGGTTTGGGCGCTATGGGGACAGCGATCGGTTTTGGTCTTCTGGGTGGTAAATTTTTAGAAGGTGCCGCGCGTCAACCAGAAATGGTGCCAATGTTACAAGTAAAGATGTTTATTGTGGCCGGTTTATTGGATGCGGTTACGATGATTGGTGTTGGTTTGGCATTGTTTTTCACGTTTGCTAACCCATTCTTGTCAGCTGTTCAAGCGGCTTCTGGTAGTTGATTTTAGCTAGTCTTTATTACAAATTGAGGAATTCATTATGAGTATCAATTTGACTCTGATTGGACAGATGATCACCTTTACGCTTCTGGTATGGTTTACCATGAAGTATGTCTGGCCGCCTTTGTTTGATGCTTTGGAACAAAGGAAAAAGAAAATTGCTGATGGATTGGCTGCGGCAGATCACGGTAATAAACAGATGGAGCTGGCGGAGAAAAAATCAAAAGAGATTTTAAAAGGCGCTAAATCGCAGTCAGCTGAAATTATTAATATGGCGCAAAAAAGGGCCAGTGAAATTGTTGACGAATCGCGGCAAACGGCAAAAGTCGAGGGTGAGCGGTTGTTGACGTCGGCCAAATCTCAAATTGAGCAAGAATTACAGCACACCCGGGAAAAGTTAAGCAAGGAAGTTTCTGATTTGGCAATAAAAGCAGCCGAACAAATTTTACAAGAAGAGATTGATAAAACTAAGCATCAAGCGATTGTGAAAAAAGCAGCGGCTCAATTAGGTAAGTCAAAATGAGCGAATTAGCGACTTTGGCGCGGCCTTATGCTGAAGCAGTTTTTGACAGCGCACAAGATTCTAAAACGACAGAAAAATGGTCTGAGATGCTAGCATTTCTAGCCGTGGTTATGTCAGACGAACGTATGACCGGCTTGTCAAATAATCCAAAAGTAAGTCAGGAACAACTGACCACCTTAATGCAGGATATTTGCGGTAAACAACTTAACCCACAAGGGACCAATTTACTTAAATTACTGATTGAAAATCGTCGTTTAACATTGCTGCCTGAAATTAGTCGCCTGTTTGAAGAAAGTAAAGCAGACGCTGAAGGCTATGTAGGGGTCAGTGTTAAAACAGCCTTTGAGCTGACCAAAGCAGAAGCGAAAAATTTAGCCGAGGTGCTTGAAATAAAGCTCAACAAAAAAGTTCATTTAGAGATGACCATTGATAAGTCATTGATAGGCGGCTTTTTAGTTCAAGCCGGTGATACAGTAATTGATGGTTCCATTAAGGGACACCTTCAACAATTAGCAAATAGACTCTAACCGTTAGAGTGAGAATATAATTATGCAATTAAATCCATCTGAAATAAGTGATCTGATTAAAAAAAGGATCGAAAATTTTGACATGAATGTCGAATCTCATAGTGAAGGTACTGTGGTTAGTGTAACCGACGGTATCGTGAGAATTCATGGCCTGTCCGATGCAATGCAGGGCGAGATGCTTGAGTTCCCAAACAATACCTTTGGTATGGCGTTGAACTTGGAGCGAGACTCTGTCGGTGCTATTGTTCTAGGCGCTTATCAACATATATCTGAAGGCGATGTTGTCAAATGTACCGGTAAAATTTTAGAAGTTCCGGTCGGGGACGCTTTGCGTGGCCGTGTGGTCGATGCTTTGGGTAATCCAATTGACGGAAAAGGACCGATTGAAACCAGTGAAACCTCACCGATTGAAAAAATTGCACCGGGTGTTATTGCGCGTCAATCAGTCGATCAACCGGTACAAACAGGGCTAAAATCTATTGATGCCATGATTCCAATTGGTCGTGGCCAACGGGAATTAATTATTGGTGACAGACAAACCGGTAAAACGGCTATTGCATTAGATGCCATTATTAATCAGAAAGGCACAGGGATTACCTGTGTTTACGTCGCCATCGGCCAAAAGCAATCATCTATTTCCAATGCGGTTCGTAAGTTAGAAGAGCATGGTGCTATGGAGCATACCATTGTGGTAGTTGCATCGGCCTCAGAGTCAGCGGCATTGCAATATATTGCTCCTTATACCGGTTGCTCAATGGGTGAGTTTTTTCGTGATCGCGGTGAAGACGCTTTAATTATTTACGATGATTTAACAAAACAAGCCTGGGCATATCGTCAGGTTTCTTTGTTATTGAAACGCCCACCGGGACGTGAAGCCTACCCCGGAGATGTCTTTTATTTACATTCTCGTTTATTAGAACGTGCAGCCAGAATTAATGCAGTGGCCGTAGAAGAATTAACGGGTGGTAAAGTAAAAGGTAAGACCGGCTCTTTGACAGCTTTACCTATTATTGAAACCCAAGCCGGTGATGTATCAGCCTTTGTACCGACTAACGTGATTTCAATTACCGATGGTCAGATTTTCTTGGAATCTGATTTATTTAATGCCGGTATTCGTCCTGCGGTTAATGCGGGATTATCGGTATCTCGGGTTGGCGGCGCTGCGCAAACGAAGATTATTAAAAAACTCGGTGGTGGTGTACGACTTGATTTAGCGCAATACCGCGAGTTAGCGGCCTTTGCACAGTTTGCATCAGACTTAGATGAAAGCACACGTAAACAGATTGAGCGGGGCCAACGGGTCACGGAGTTGATGAAGCAGGATCAGTATTCACCGTTATCAGTCGCGCAGATGGCTATTTCGTTATTTGCTGCTAATGAAGGCTATCTTGATGAACTGGAAATTACGGCGGTTCGTAGCTTTGAGAGTGCACTACATGATTATATGAAATCGAAGCATAAGGCATTAGTCAATAAGATTAATAAGACCGGTGATTTTTCTGATGAAATTTCAGCTGGAATTCGTGCGGCTATTGATGCCTTTGTTAAAACACAAAGCTGGTAAACGGATCAGATAATGGCAGTTGGAAAAGAAATACGCACCAAAATTGCGAGTATTAAAAATACGCAAAAGATTACCCGCGCGATGGAAATGGTGGCGGCGAGTAAAATGCGTAAAACGCAAGATCGAATGCGTGCAACGCGTCCTTATGCAGAAAAGATCGCACAGATTATTAAGCATTTAGCGCACGCACACCCAGAATATAAGCATCCTTTTTTGGTTGAAAAAAAGCAGTGCAAACGTATTGGTTTGATCGTGATTTCATCAGACCGGGGTTTGTGTGGTGGTTTGAACTCAAATCTGTTTAGAAAAACTGTGGCTCAAATGCAGCAATGGAATTCTGAACAGATCGAAATTGATGTTTGTACGATTGGGCAAAAAGGCGCGGGTTATTTCAGAAATATTAGTGCCAATATCGTCGGCCAGATTCAAAAATTGGGTGATACACCACACTTAATAGACATCGTCGGTATTATCAAAATTATGCTTGATGGTTATGAGCAAGGGACTATTGATGAAATTCATGTGGTTCATAATCAGTTCGTCAATACGATGACGCAAGATCCGCAAATCAAGCAATTAGTTCCGGTCAAGGCTGGAGAAACTCAGGAAGAATTGAAAGGGAACTGGGATTATATTTACGAACCAGATGCGGTTGACGTTTTAGACGCCTTGATGGTGCGTTATATTGAGTCCATTGTTCTTCAGGGTTTAATAGAGAATAATGCTTGTGAACAAGCCGCACGGATGGTGGCAATGAAGAGTGCTTCTGATAATGCGGGTACATTGATTGATGAATTACAGTTGGTTTATAACAAAGCAAGACAAGCCGCTATTACACAGGAAATATCGGAAATTGTTGCAGGGGCTGCAGCAGTTTAATGTGGGCAAATTAATTTAAATATTTAGGTACATAGAGGACTATATAATGAGTTCGGGTAAAATCGTACAGATCATTGGCGCCGTCGTTGACGTGGAATTTTCACGTGAAGAATTACCGAGGGTTTATGACGCGTTAATTATTGAAGCAAAAGACATCGTTTTAGAAGTTCAACAACAGCTCGGTGACGGTGTTGTTAGAACGATTGCGATGGGATCATCAGATGGCTTAAGTCGTGGAATGGCAGTTAAAAATACAGGGGCTGCAATATCGGTTCCTGTTGGTCAGAAGACCTTAGGCCGAATCATGAATGTGTTAGGTGAGCCGATTGATGAGAAAGGTCCTATTGGTGAAAAAGACAAATGGGAAATTCATCGTAAAGCACCCAGTTATGAAGACCAAGCGCCTGCAGATGAACTATTAGAAACAGGTATTAAAGTAATTGATTTAGTCTGCCCGTTTGCTAAGGGTGGAAAGGTCGGTTTATTTGGTGGAGCCGGTGTAGGTAAGACCGTTAATATGATGGAGTTAATCCGGAATATTGCGATAGAACACAGTGGTTTTTCTGTATTTGCCGGTGTGGGTGAAAGAACACGAGAAGGGAATGATTTTTATCATGAAATGACGGATTCGAATGTTATTGATAAGGTCTCGTTAGTTTATGGTCAAATGAATGAGCCACCTGGAAACCGTTTACGTGTTGCCTTAACAGGCTTGACCATGGCGGAATATTTCCGTGATGAAGGGCGTGATGTTTTGTTCTTTGTTGATAATATTTACCGTTATACTTTAGCGGGTACCGAGGTTTCTGCCTTATTAGGCCGGATGCCATCGGCGGTAGGTTATCAGCCTACGTTGGCTGAAGAAATGGGTGTTTTGCAAGAACGTATTACGTCGACTAAAACGGGTTCAATTACCTCGATACAGGCGGTTTATGTCCCTGCCGATGATTTAACGGATCCATCGCCAGCGACAACATTTGCGCATTTAGATGCAACGGTTGTATTGTCTCGTCAAATTGCTGAATTAGGTATTTACCCTGCGGTTGACCCATTAGATTCAACCAGTCGCCAGTTAGATCCACAGGTCATTGGTGATGAGCATTATGAAGTGGCACGGAATGTACAAGGGACCTTGCAGCGTTATAAAGAACTTAGAGATATTATCGCTATTTTAGGCATGGATGAATTATCAGAAGAAGATAAATTAACCGTGACACGAGCGCGCAAAATTCAAAGATTTTTATCGCAACCTTTCTTTGTTGCTGAGGTATTTACCGGTTCACCGGGTAAGTATGTTTCACTTAAAGATACTATTGCGGGCTTTAAAGGAATCATTGAAGGCCAATACGACGATATTCCAGAGCAAGCTTTTTATATGGTCGGCACTATTGATGAAGCCCTAGAAAAAGCCCAAAAGATGAACGGTTAATAGCCGAACGAGAACGAAAAAATGACGATGACGGTACATGTAGATATAGTAAGTGTAGAAGGTGAGATTTTTTCAGGACTCGCTGAGATGGTTTTTGCACCCGCTGAAATGGGCGAAGTGGGTATTGCGCCCCGTCATGCCCCATTTATCTCAAATTTAGTTCCTGGGGAAGTGCGCGTGAAGATTAGCGAGGGAGAGAGTCACCCCTTTTATGTATCTGGCGGTGTTATTGAGGTGCAGCCCCATCTTGTGACTATTTTAGCGGATACAGCTATCAGAGCGGCCGATATTGATGAGTCTGTAGCGCTTGAAGCACGGGCAAGAGCAGAAGAGGCCTTAGCCGATAAAACGGCCTCGGTGGATTATGCCAAGGCGCGTTCTGAATTAGCACAGGCGGTTATGCAACTGCAGACCTTAAATAGATTAAGACGCCGATCGCGATAGTTTTGACGTGTGATTAAATTTAAGACCCGGCAGTTCTGAAAATGACTGGCGGGTTTTTTTGTATGGGTCGTTAACAATATTATGCTATAAATTAGAATAGTAGTGGCTTAACTATTGAATTTTACCCATTATGAAAAATGTAATTAAGTAAAGGAATGCTATGCCATTAGACCGTGTAAAATCAGGTAATAATATCCCCGATGACTTTAATGTCATCATTGAAATTCCAGCACAGAGTCATCCAGTTAAATATGAGATCGATAAAGAGTCAGCCGCATTATCGGTCGATCGCTTTATGGGCACAGCCATGCAGTACCCGACTAATTATGGTTATATTCCACAAACTTTATCGGATGATGGTGACCCGGTCGATGTCTTGGTTATTACACCGGTTCCATTATTGGCACGGTGTGTTATCCGTTGTCGAGCCGTGGGTTTATTGGATATGCGCGATGAGGCAGGTAAGGACCCAAAAATTCTGGCAGTGCCTATTGCTTCATTAACCTCTTATTACAATCAGGTTAAAGATTTTCACGATTTACCCCAAGGGTCTCTAGACACCATTAGTCATTTTTTTGAGCATTATAAAGACTTGGAGGAGGGGAAATGGGTGCGAATAGACGGTTGGTTAGATCAGGTTCATGCTGTCGCTGAGATTAATTCATCGATTAATTCATATCATCAACAGAATAAATATTTACAACAAGATACTCCTGTAGTGACGCTGTCAGAACCCATGCAAAGCATGAAAGTTTAGAACTATTCGATGTCAGGAAAGGATTATATATGGCAATAAAAAGCATTATTTTAGCAGCGGGTAAAGGAACACGAATGCGTTCTATGCAGCCTAAGATACTTCACCCTCTGGCTGGAAAGCCGTTGGTTGAACATGTTTATGACCTTTGCCAGGAATTGGAAGATAATACAATTACCATTGTTTATGGCCATGGCGGTGAGACAGTTCGAAAGGCCTTGGACTCGTTATCGGTGAGTTGGGTAGAACAAGCAGAACAATTGGGCACGGGACACGCGGTGCAGCAAGCAGAAAGTCAAATAAATGATAACGATACGGTTTTGATATTGTATGGTGATGTGCCTTTATTGAAGTTAGCAACGGTTAAGGTTTTACTGGCCGATGTATCGGATAAGACATTAGCGTTATTAACCGTTGAATTGGACCAGCCGAAAGGTTATGGGCGTATTGTTAGAGATAACAAGAACCAGGTCATTAACATTACCGAAGAAAAAGATGCGTCAGAGCAGGTTAAACAAATTCGGGAGGTAAATACCGGTATTTTGGCGGTAGCAGGGGCGTCATTAAAACGGTGGTTAAGGTTATTAGAAAATAATAATACTCAGAATGAATATTATTTGACTGATATTATCGCGCTGGCCGTGAGTGAAGGTGTTGCAATTAAAACCAGTCAGCCGGTTCATAGTAGTGAAGTATTAGGGGTAAATAATAAAAGTCAGCTGAGTTATTTGGAGCGAGTTTATCAGGCACAACAGGCTGAAATATTAATGTTACAAGGGGTTACCTTAGCAGACCCTAATCGTTTTGATTTGCGGGGCGAGATAACTAAGCTGGGACAAGATGTTTCTATTGATGTTAATGTGATTTTAGAGGGGACCCTTGAAATTGGCGATGGGGTGACTATTGGGCCTAATTGTGTGATTAAAAATTCTAAAATTGCGAATGGCGTTGAGATATTGGCAAATTGTGTCATTGAAAATGCCACTGTGGGTGCTGATTCACGGATTGGACCTTTTGCACGATTAAGACCTGCGGCAGAAATCCAATCATCTGTACATATTGGTAATTTTGTTGAAGTGAAGAAATCAATTATTGGGCAGGGCAGTAAAGTTAATCATTTAAGCTATATCGGAGATTGTCAAATAGGTGAGAGTGTTAATGTGGGTGCTGGGACGATTACCTGTAATTACGACGGCATTAATAAGTCGTTAACCATTATTGAAGACGGTGCCTTTATCGGTTCAAGTACCCAATTGGTTGCACCGGTGACGGTGGGTAAGAATTCGACTATTGCAGCAGGGTCGACGATTACCAAAAACACACCAGAAGAGCAACTGACACTCAGTCGAGCCAAACAAATCACAATTAAGGGTTGGCGGCGCCCGGTTAAGAAAGGATAGCTTATGTGTGGAATTGTCGGGGCGGTTACCCAACGGGATACAGTCCCTATTTTACTGGAAGGGTTGAGTCGCTTAGAGTATAGGGGTTATGATTCAGCCGGACTTGCCGTGATCGCAGATAATGAAATACATCGAAATCGGCAGATCGGGAAGGTGAGTCAACTGAAATCGGCATTACGTGATCATCCTGTTCGGGGTCAGATCGGTATTGCGCATACCCGTTGGGCCACGCATGGTAAACCTTCTATAGAGAATGCACATCCCCATATTTGTCAGAATCGTGTCGCGATTGTTCATAATGGTATTATTGAAAATCATGAACCATTAAGAAAAAAACAGCAGCAGTTAGGTTATCACCTTAATTCTGAAACCGATTCGGAAGTCATTGTGAATGAAATCGTTGAGCAAATGGCGGATTCAACGGATTTATTAGTGGCAGTCAAGAAAACACTCAAACAGTTAACAGGTGCCTATGCGCTCGGGGTTATTGCGCGCGATAACCCTGAACAACTGATTGCCTGTCGTAAAGGTAGTCCTTTGGTGATTGGCATTGGGATTGGTGAATATTTTATAGCTTCAGATATTGCCGCCTTATTGCCGGTGACACAGCGATTTATTTTTCTTGAAGACGGTGATATTGCTGAACTGAGTTGTGAAAAATTAACCATTTATAATGCACAGGATGAGCCAGTAGACAGGCCTATACAAGAAAGTAAATTAAATGCGGATATAGTCGGAAAAGGCTCTTTTCGGCACTTCATGTTGAAAGAAATTTATGAGCAACCACAGGCGATAGAGCAGGCATTAGCAGGCCGGATAATTGAAGGGCGATTAAATGAATGTTCGTTTGGACACAATGCCAGTGAGATTTTTAATCAAATAAAATCTGTGCAAATTTTAGCGTGTGGTACCAGTTATCATGCGGGGTTAGTCGCTCGGTATTGGTTTGAAAAATTAGCGCGGGTTCCTTGTTCGGTTGAAGTAGCAAGCGAATTTAGATACCGTTATCCCATTATTGATAAAGACACTTTAATTGTAACGTTATCACAATCCGGAGAAACAGCGGATACCTTAGCAGCATTGCAGGAAGCTAAGCGATTAGGGGCGACGTATTCATTAGCTATCTGTAATGTACCGGAGAGTTCGTTGGTGCGGGAGTCTGATTTAGTCATGCTAACGAATGCCGGGCCTGAAATAGGTGTAGCCTCAACGAAGGCCTTTACGACGCAATTAGCGGTGTTATATTTATTGGTGATAGCCATAGGTCGGCGCTTTGATTTAGATGAGAACTTAGAACTAAAAATTCTATCCGAATTAATGGATTTACCGAAATATATTACGAGTGTGCTACAGCTTGATGATGAAATTAAACAATTGGCTGAGCGTTTTTCCGATAAAAATAATGCTCTTTTTTTGGGTCGGGGGAGTCAATTCCCGATCGCAATGGAGGGCGCTTTAAAACTTAAGGAGATCTCGTATATTCATGCTGAGGCCTATCCTGCAGGTGAGCTCAAGCATGGACCATTAGCTTTAATTGATAATACCATGCCGGTAATTACCGTGGCCCCAAATAATTCATTGTTAGAAAAGTTGCGTTCCAATATCCAGGAAGTCAGTGCCAGAGGCGGACAGTTAATTGTTTTTATGGATGAGGGTTTATCTGCGACGAATGATCAAAATATGACAATAATCAAGGTAACATCGGTTGTTAATGAGTTGGCGCCATTGGTGTATAGCATTCCACTTCAGTTACTGGCCTATCATGTTGCGGTATTAAAGGGTACTGATGTAGATCAACCGAGAAATTTAGCAAAATCAGTGACTGTTGAGTAGATTTCGTTATATAAACTACTCAATTGATGACTTGTTATTGGGTGTTGATGTCACAGTATTAACAAGAACATTAACACTTGATGAGTTGTCCGAAAAATATACATCAAGGTTAGATTTGATTCTTAAATTATCTAATCAGGGATTATCCAATAAAGAAATATCAGACAACTTGAACACTAATGGTATTCGTCCACCAAGAACAAAGGAATACACTTCAAAACTTATTTGGGCGACCTTGAAGAAGATAAGACAACGAGAAGAAAGAACAAAGAATACCAAGACTTTTTTTGGAAAGCCTTCTTTTTATAAGAAGGAAAGTAATAATCCATTTTTATAGATTATTGTTCTTTTAATTATGTTCCATGGAACATCTTTTAAAAATGGACTTTCGTGTGAGATGTACCAATCTATGGAAACGTTCCTTTCTTAATGTTTTTCATTATCTGTTTAGCCTTTTGAACCTCACGAGATACAGACCTTAAAAGAAAGGAATCCTTTCTAGTGTCACGTACTTCAACCTTTCGTTCCTCACGAGATTGAGTGGGTAGTTGAGGAAACATTCTCTTCTCGATGACGTCACCACGGGACATTCCTAATATTTCTCTTTCGATATAAACCTCACGATATCTCTGTAGGGGAGGTATTTTGATTCGTTTTTGTGGTTTAGATGGGTGGAATCTACTTTGAGTAACAATTTTGTGATTTGGTATTAGGTTCTTTTCTAAAAACTTTTCAAACATTAGTTTCATCCTTACAGGATCACCAGACATATCCATTCTTAAATATTTGATGTGTTTTTCTTCCTCAATTTCTTTTACAACGTCTAATGGTTCTCGTTTTTCAGGCTCGCAAAATAATTCGAAACCATAGTCAGGGTGTTTCCACCAAACTTCAAAATCATCAAAGTCTTCTAGGTTACCGAATTCTTCAGGAACTCCAAACGGACTGAGTTTCGCATACTCAAACCATTCCTTGTAAATCTTCTTCATCCAAAACAATCCTCGTCTCGGACGTTTCGTTCCGTCTGGATTATTAAGTACATAACTGAAACCTGTTCTTCTCACATATTTCATATCGATACCCGACTTAAATATTTCATCAAAAGTGTAGTTCTAATATAACACCCTGACTGTTACATTTCAGAATAACGTTGTCATTAATATGACACCTGTTTTTCTGAGATACTATACCTGAAATCGTTATTAACCAGAGAGAGAAGATAGATGAAAACTTTTAAGAATAAAGATTTATGGAAGAAGAGATTGAAAAAGACCTACGTGGAAAAGAATGCTCGTGAGACTTACGAATGGTGGAGAGAACAAGAGACTAATGAGTATGAGGTTGATACAGATTACTTCTATACACCAACTTACAGAATGAGTAGTAACACGTTGAACGATATCTCTAGTTTAGATCGTCCAACACCTGACCGTTATATTTAGCAATAACGTTGTCATTAAGTTGACACCTATATTCTTGAGATAATTAACCTGAAATCGAGATTAACTAACAAAGGGAGTAACTAATTATGACTACATCAGTAATGACAAAAAACACCGTTTCTTTCAGAGAAGTAATCAATACCCATAAGACAAAAAACACAGTAGATCGTTATGAGTGGTGGTTCGATTTACCGACATCAGATGTAAGTTCAAAATCCCCATCTGTTGAGTTTGATGTTGAGGATCATAAGACAGCCGTTGAAGAGTTCCTAAAGACTAATGAAGTAATCACTTTACGTTCTAAGAAAAACCCTAAACCTAAGAACTTCAGATTACCTTCACGACATAACGTTATTTCTAAACCACTTCACTAAACCCTGAATCAACTGTTTATTTGTTTATCCCATACACAAATAAACAAGAGTAATAGACACCCGTCTAGCCGTTACTCATCTCCGTCTCGTTTCAGAGACAAATCAACCAACCCAACCTAGTAGTTCCCAATCCTTTTCAATAAAACATGAGAATTAAACATGCCCATAGTATCAAGTGAAAGACCGTCCAAGTTATGTCCCCTAAGAAGTGAACGACTATTTAAGAGGCAAGAGAGACGTAAATATAGTAGTGACTATAGTAGTGATTACTACCCACCCTACTACTCACGACGAAGTTACCAAAGACCAAGTCCTAACAATAAATATCCCACTAACCCAAACCTATAGAGGAGAAACAATGAAAGAATTGAATGACTTTATTCTGTTCCCAAGACTAGAGAATGAACTGAAATACTACCTTGAGAACCCAACTGAAATTGACTACCCATTATGTTTTTATGGAGTGCCAGGTATCGGTAAAACCTCATTCGCCCGATACCTAACAAACAAGTATTCACACGATGTAACCGAATACGATTCTAGTAACGATATGTTCTCTATCATCCCTGACATAGATAAAAAATTAAGGGGAGGGAGTCTTTGTCCGTTCATGAGTGATGAAGATAAACCTTTTGATAGAGGAATCATCATTGATGAGTTCCATGACTTTACTGATGTAAGACAGGATAAGTTTAAGAAGATCCTCGAAGAGATAACCTGTCCTCCATACAACTCTTTAGTGATCATTTGTCTCAATACTGATAGTAACAACCCTATCGAAAAGAGAATGACTCCAGCTATACGTTCTAGGTGTGACTTGATTGACTTTACTCCTAACCTAGATACCGATAATCCTGACAGTGATATCGAACCTATGATTAATCAACTTAACGAGAAGTATCCTGAGTTGTCATTAGATTTCCTCGTCAAAACATATCCTGATTTAAGAAAAATAATGAGAAGGGTAGAGAGACTTAGATGACATAACCCTGACAGTTACATTTGACAATAAAGTAGTCATTAATGTGACACCTCTATTGTTGAGATAATAGATCCGTAGTTGAGATTAACCAATATTTTATAACTAGACCGAAGGAGGTCCAAAAATGAAAAATAAATTAGAAACAAAGGTTGATTATGATGAATTACTTATTGGGTGGTATGAAAACGGACAGAAGGAGTCTGAAAAACATTACAAGGATGAAAGGTTAGACGGAATTCAAACTTTTTGGTATGAAAATGGACAGAAGAAGTATGAAGGAAACTACAAGAATGGATGGAAAGAAGGACTTTGGACTGAGTGGTATGAGAACGGTCAAAAGAAGTTAGAAGAACATTACAAGAATGGAAAGAAAGAAGGACTTTATTTGGAATGGTATGAAAATGGACAGAAGGAGTTTGAAGTAAATTATAAGGATGGAGAGTTAGAAGGACTTCAGATTGCGTGGTGGGAAAACGGACAGAAAATGGTTGAAACAAACTTTAAGAATGGATTGAGTAATGATTTGAAAATAACTAATAAGAATGGACTTGTGTATCAATAAACAGATAAACCAGTAACACCGAGTAACAGACATTCGTCTAGCCGTTACTCATCTAGTCTCACCTCTGAGACAAAACAATCAAATAAGAATCACACACATTTAATTAACTAGACCGAAGGAGGTCACAAGATGGATTTATTTGCTCAAGGTGTACTAAGTGAAGAAGGAAGAAAAAAAAGGATTGTTACTACAGATATTGTCCATTATTTGATCCAAAGAACAATGGATAAATTCCTTGAAGAAAACTTAGAACCTCTTCTATGGATGTTTACAGAAGAAGAAGAAAAGGAGGTATTTAATTATTTTGAGTCAAAGTATCCACAAGGATTAGATCTAAAAGAATACTTTGAAGAAATACTGAAAGAAAAAAAATATTATGAAGAGGAAGAGGAGGGGGTGACAGACACAAAATAACGAAATGATTGTTTATTTGTGTATCGATAAACAGATAAACAAAATGTACCAATAGTAATGAGTAACAGACGGCCGTCTAGCAACTACTCAACCTGTATCACCCTCGATACAAATTAAAACACCCTTAACCCTGACTGTTATGTTTGACAATAATGTTGTCATTAATCTGACACCTCTATTGTTGAGATAATAGATCCGTAGTTAAGATTAACCAAAAAGGAGAAAGAGATGAGTGAACTAACCATTAAAGATCAAATCCACCAAGAAATTGAGAACCTATCAATTGATGTTCTGAATGAAATTCATAAATTTAGTGATGTAAGTGACTGGGATGATGAGTATGAGTGTGATGAGATGAATAAAGATGAATTAGTCAAATCGTTGAAGAAGGTGGTTGTCGAACACTCTGATAGAACCTTAGAGAAACTTAAAGGTTTTAAAGTGTTTGATGAAACAAGACAAAAACATACAGAGTGTTTATCACTAATTAGTGATGGTACGGGTGACGTTGATATTAGTCTTAATAGTTCAACTAGAAAATTAATATTTGATGATCAGTCAATATACCTTTGGTGGAGTGATTTAGTATTGGGTTTCTCACGTGAGTTATTCCCTTACGAAGAAACTTATGACGAAGATTATTAGTCATCAACCTGACTGTTATGTTTGACAATAAAGTAGTCATTAATGTGACACCTTCATTGTTGAGATAATACACCTGTAATCAAAATTAATTAACTAGACCGAAGGAGGTCAAAATGAAAAATGAATTAGAAACATTTGTTACTTATTACGACAACGGACAGAAAGAGGTTGAAGTGAAATATAAGGGTGGAACAATGTTCGAAGGACTTTGTAGTTTTTGGTATGAGAATGGACAGAAAAAAGCTGAACAAAACTACAAGGATGGAAAACCTGATGAACTTACTACTGTATGGTATGAGAACGGACAAAAGGATTGTGAAGGAAACTTTAAGAATGATAAGAAAGAAGGACTTTGGACTTATTGGTATGAGAATGGACAGGAAGAGAGGGAAGAGAACTACAAGGATGGAGAGTTAGTTAAAGAAACAACATGGAAACAATCAATAAACAGATAAACCAGTAACACACCGAGTAACAGACATCCGTCTAGCCGTTACTCATCTCCGTCTCACCTCTGAGACAAAACAATCAAATAGGAACTACACACATTTAATTAACTAAACCGAAGGTGGTGTAAACATGAGTAAAGCAAATAATTTAATTCCATTACAGAACAAGAAAAAGATTGATACTTTTTGGGAAGAAACGAATCATGGTTGTCGTGTCAATCCATACAAACTCAAAAGATTTCTCGAATCAAAGGGGTTTGGTAACTTTCAGTCATCAAAAAATAGAACATCAACTCTT